>Ga0209066_10000123_pt1 | contig 114478 bp, 95 predicted proteins | sample All_14_2_FD_187198 | JGI IMG/M metagenome (GOLD analysis project Ga0209066, IMG submission 187198) | Freshwater microbial communities in response to fracking from Pennsylvania, USA - Allegheny Zone_MetaG_DW_15 (SPAdes) (version 2) ...
TAACTCAGAAGATCATCAAATAATAATTTTCTTTACTTAACCTTCTTGAACTTTCTTAGCTTGTATTTGCCTGATAAAAAAATGATTAGGCTAATTATCCTTATGTTTATAGGCCTTATCCTTTAATTATTTGCTTAATCATGTACGCGTGCACATGATTATTCAATCTATAATGCTTATGCGCTCAGACAACTATACTTCACTCGAATAATTATCATAAGTTGCACTTACCCTTTTCTAAATCACTTCCACTTTCCAGGGAAATTTATTACAATGATTCATATTCTAAGATAGGGTAGGTAAGTACCTGACTTAATCTGGGAAAATTTATCAAGTTACAGTTGTAAATGGGTGAAAAATATAAACAATCAGTTAAGTTTAATGTACTATAAATTAAGGACATAAAATTAATCATTTGAAGTTTTTTCTCAACAGGTATAGAGTGCCCTATCTTTCAAATCTTAATACACATCTTGGGTTACAGATGTAAACGCACAATCAGTATACAATTGTAATTTACAATAGTAACATGATGCATTTTACAATTGTAAAACAACAAACAATTGTAATCATGCTAAACAATTACAAAAAGAAATAGCAAATGATGTTAATACGCAGATAAACAGCTTTATATACTTACTATATAAAGTAAAAGTTTACTATATTCGTTCTATTATGTAAGGTCTGGCATTAACCATATAGTAAATGAAAAGTTATTCTATTTCAAGCATATAATATGGTTGACTAAAGATAATTATCAGGTAGGAAAATAATTTCCATAATTCCCAAATGTAACATCATTTCCTTTTGTATATTTGTAATTAAACATTACAAACGTAATCTAACCTTATGGTATGATTGACAGGATAACCCTAATTCTAAAAGCGAAGAATATTACACCGGCACAGTTAGCCGATGACCTTAAAGTTCAGCGATCCGGTATTTCACATATACTTAACGGACGTAATAAACCCAGTCTGGACTTTATACAGAAGATACTCCGGAAATATCCTGATATAAGCATGCCCTGGCTCCTATTTGGAGAAGGTCCTATGATGAATCAATTTACACCAGAACCAATCAGGAAGAATGAATCTAAAACCGATTTGTCTCTTGAACAACCTACATTAATTGATTTATTTGAGGCAGAAGTTAATGAAGATGATGATTATCCCAAGGAAACACCTGTAGATAACCCTGAAAATGATAATCAAAGATCAGATAATCAAGAAAATAGGAGCATTGAGGACTTCATATCCGGAATCAGTCAGAAAGGTAAACCTGGCAATAGTGCATTATCAGATAGAAGTATAAGTGAAGATCAGCGTAAAATACGCCGGATTATCATCTTTTATGACGATAAATCATTTGTAGAGTATACTCCGGGAATGGATTAATTATAGAATCTCAAATTCTGAGAAGAAAAATGATGCTTCTTTCAGAGCGTTTTCATCACTATCAGAACCATGCACAGCATTATTCTGAATAGAGGTCCCGAATAAGTTTCTTATTGTTCCGGTGGCTGCCTGTGCTGGATTAGTTGCACCAATGAAATCCCTGTATGATTCTACAGCATTGTCTTTTTCCAATACTGCAGCTATCACCGGCCCTGATGACATAAATTCGACAAGACTACTATAAAACGGCCTATCCTTATGTATTTCATAAAATTTTGAGGCTTTTTCAACTGATAGCTGTACAAGTTTCAATGCTCTCAATTTAAAGCCGGAATTGATGATCATATCTAAGATTTTGCCTGACTGAAGATTCTTAACTGCTTCAGGTTTAATCATGGTGAACGTAATGTTTCCTGTCATTTTTTATGTCTTTATAACAATAGATGTATGTAAATGTATGCATTATCTTTTTCGGTGCAGATAACAATAATCTGTATTTTTGTGTTCATTTACAACTGAAAATAATTAAATCAAGCAGATAAATTTGCATAAGTTCGATCTCAAGACACTTGCTGGCGTTAGTCAGTTACTAAGTGGTCCCTCAAATATACTGATTACAACCCATTATAATCCTGATGGTGATGCAATTGGTTCATCTTTGGCCCTGTACCATTATTTAAAGAGTAAAGGACATGAAGTCAAAGTTCTTATTCCCAATGATGTACCACAATTCCTTCAATGGATGCCCGGATTATCTGAGGCAGTTATTTTTTATCATAAGCAAGAGTTTGCTAATTCATTAATTAGTGATGCTGAAGTGATCTTTTGCCTTGATTATAACGCTTTTTCAAGGGTAAACTTCTTCACAAAGCAACTCGAGGAAGCAAAAGGGAAAAAGATCCTTATTGATCATCACCCGGAGCCTGATACGAACTTTGATTTTATGTTATCAATTATAAAAGTGTCATCAACCGCTGAACTTGTTTATGATTTCATAACGGCCCTTGGTGATAATCATTTAATTGATGTCCCAATTGGTATAAACCTGTATGTAGGAATGATGACTGATACAGGTTCTTTCAGCTATAGCAGCAACTACCCTGATACTTTGCAAATTGTTGCAGATCTTATTAAAAAAGGGGTTGACACTGAAAAGGTTCATCGATTAGTTTATGATACCTATTCAGAAAACCGGATGCGCCTATTGGGATACTGCCTGAGTGAAAAGCTTGTTGTTTTGCATGATTATTGTACAGCCTATATTTCACTTACTAAGGAGGATCTTGAGAAATTCTCTTTCCAGCCAGGTGATACTGAGGGAGTTGTGAATTATGCATTATCTATAAAAAATATCAGTTTTGCGGCACTATTTACAGAGAAAAAGAGTTGTATACGTATCTCTTTCAGGTCAAAAGCTGATTTTTCAGTGAACGACTTTGCCAGAAAATATTATGGTGGTGGTGGGCATCTGAATGCTGCGGGAGGAGATTCATACCTCCCTATGGATGAAACCCTCAGGAAATTTGAAGAATTACTACCTGAGTATAAGGTTCAATTAAATGAGGCTGCCATAAAAAGCTCTGTTTTATGAGGTTATCAGTAGTGAAGTTATTTTATACAGCAATTCTGATCATGCTTTTCCTTGCTTCCTGTCATAACAGCAATGACAGAAGTGGAAATAATGTGCCAGCAAAGGATGTACAAGAACCACTAGTTTACGCTAATAAGCAAGCGATAAATGCAGAAAAAGAGCAGATCGATAACTATATCCGCAGGCATAACTGGAAAATGATTGAAACAGGTTCAGGTCTGAGATACGCTATTTACAAACAAGGTTCAGGACCTCAGGCAGAAGTAGGCAAAATTGCAGTGTTATCATTTTCAGTTCAGCTAATTTCAGGTGAGGAAATTTATTCATCCGATAAAGATGGTGTAAAGGAATTTCTGATAGGTAGAGGAGGTGTTGAAAGTGGTCTTGAAGAGGGAATATTGCTTCTGAGAGTGGGTGACCGTGCAAAATTTATCATACCTTCGCACCTTGCTTTCGGCCTTTTGGGAGATCAGAATAAAGTACCCCCCAAATCAACATTAATCTATGATATTGAGCTACTTAACTTAAAATAACAACTAATATTTATTAATAGCAAACCTGATGAAATACAGAAACATTTATTTACTCCTGTCTCTTTTGGCTATTCTTGCCGTCACGGGATGTTCAAAGCACAGGGGCTTTTCAAAGACAGATGATGGATTGTATTATAAGTTTCATGTTAAAGGTGATGATACCACTACCGTTAAGGAAGGTATGATCCTCAACATAAAGCTTAAATATTCAATTAACGACTCAATTCTTTTCGATTCTGACAAGGGGAATAGAGACCTCATGCTTTCACTTGATCCTCCAACCTACAAAGGCGACCTCTTTAGTGGCCTTGCATTGATGAAGCCTGGTGACAGTGCAACCTTCATTAGTTCAGCCGACTCATTCTTCATTGTTACAATGAAGAGACCTGAGCTGCTTGATTCTACTTTCAAGGGTAAGGATATTTATTTCCATGTGAAAATGATATCTGCCAATACCAGAGAACAGCTTGAAAAGGAACAAAGAGCTGAACTTGATAAACTCAAAGCAAAAGAAGAGTCTTCTTTAAGAGATTATATCGCAAAAAATAATGTAACCACAACTCCATTGGCATCAGGTCTGTATTTTACTGAATTAAAGAAAGGTAATGGACAAAAACCTGCCGACGGACAGTATGGTAAGATTAGATTGAAAGTATCGAATGTTGAAGGTAATGTACTTTATAATGGCTTTGAAGAACCAGACCCAATGTACTGGAAGAAAGGAGAACCCTTCGATAACCAAGGTGTTACTGAGGCTCTTTCATTAATGTCAAAAGGTTCAAGGGCAGCTGTCATCGTACCTTCTTCACTCGCATTTGGTGAGCAGGGAAGAGGACAAATTGCACCATACACAACTCTTATTTATGAGCTTGAGTTGGTTGATATTGTTACCGAAGCACAACTCAATAAAGAAAGAGCTGACAGGGAAAAGAAAGCTGCTGAGGAAAGAGAAAAGGCAATGCGTGAAGAACCTGTTAAACTTCAGAGTTATCTCAAGCAGAACAATATTAAAGTAGCCCCGACTGCTTCAGGATTATACTACATTGAAACACAAAAAGGTACCGGAACTCAGGCAGCGCCGGGTAAAACTGTCAGTGTACATTATACCGGTAAGTTTATCGATGGTAAAGAATTCGATAGTTCAAGGTCACGGGGTGAGCCCTTTACCTTTGTCCTTGGACAAGGCCAGGTAATCCCAGGTTGGGATGAAGGTATTGCTCTAATGAATAAAGGAGGCAAAGCCCAATTGATCATACCCTCAAAGATAGGTTACGGTGAAAGTGGACAACCACCAAGAATTCCGGCAAGTGCAACATTGGTATTTGATGTTGAACTAGTTGATGTGAAATAACATAAAGAACAAAACAAAAAAAGCTGTCTTTTAAAGACAGCTTTTTTTGTTTATTTACCTATGGTCTTAAATTATTTCATCCTGGTTGTTGAAGATAGGAAACAAAATCAGGATGTGTTGCTATGAACCAAGGGTTAACAAGCTCGGCTTTATTATAGACCAATTCATCCAATGACTTATATTTTAGCACTCTAATATTAGCATATTTTGCCACTGCATGACCCGCAGCTGTGTCCCATTCCATCGTAGGTCCCAGTCGGGGATAGATGTCTGCGGCGCCTTCAGCAAGCCTGCAGAATTTTAATGAACTACCTGCATTAACCAAGTTTACTTTCTCAAAGTGCCTGCTGATGCTATTGATCAATTCTGAGTTTTCAGGTGTGTTATGCGACCTGCTTCCCATTATCGTGACATCCCTTTGATATTGTAACGGTAGCTTTTCCGATCTGTTTAGAAAATGCCTGAGTTCAATCACATGGTTGAAGAATTCTGATTCAATCATATACCTGTATGTTCCATGTTCTTCTGAGCCGAAGTAAAGCATCCCGGTTACCGGAACGTAAACAACTCCCATAACTGGATATCCCTTGTTTATTAAGGCAATGTTAACCGTAAATTCTCCGTTACGGTTAATAAACTCCTTTGTACCATCAAGTGGATCAACCAGCCAGAATAGGTCCCAATGTGACCTGACTTCATAAGGTACATGTCTCCCTTCTTCACTCAGAACGGGAATACCTGTAGGTTTTAACATTCCCATAATGGTATCATGCGAAGCCTGGTCTGCAGAGGTTAATGGGCTTTTATCCGATTTATACTCAATAGAGAAATCGGTATTGTATAGTTTCAGGATTTCATTTCCGGCCAATACAGAAGCTTTCAAAGCTAATAAGCACAATTCATTATAATTCATTAATGCACTGGTTTATAAGTAGTGGTTAGTTAAATAGTTTGTGAATTAAGCTTCTGTTGTAAAGCAAACATTTCGTCTCTTAATCTTGCAGCTTCTATGAAGTCAAGTTCTTTTGCAGCTTTCTCCATCGACTTCTTAGTCTTGTCAATAAGCTTCTGAAGCTGCTCTTTATTCATATACTGAACTACCGGATCGGCAGCTATGTCTATCGCATCATTTTCAATGTAAGCCTTAGATAATTTTTCAGAACTACCGGCAACCGCAGTCTGCCCCATAATTGATGCGGTTGATTTTATGATCTGCTTTGGAGTGATGTTGTGCTCTATATTGTATTTTATCTGTTTATCACGCCTCCTGTTCGTTTCATCAATTGCCCGTTGCATTGAATCAGTAATTTTATCAGCATACATGATCACCTTACTGTTGATATTCCTGGCTGCACGTCCTGCAGTTTGAGTCAATGAACGTTCTGACCTTAGGAATCCTTCTTTGTCTGCGTCAAGTATAGCCACGAGTGAAACCTCGGGTAGATCAAGTCCTTCTCGTAACAGATTAACACCAACCAAAACATCAAAAGCTCCCAGTCGCAGATCCCTGAGGATCTCAACTCTCTCGAGTGTATCAACATCTGAGTGGATATATCTCGAATTAATATTGACCCTCGACATGTACTTTGTAAGCTCTTCTGCCATCCTTTTGGTCAAAGTTGTTACCAGTACCCTGCCACCCTTTTTTATAGTCTGGTCAATTTCATCCAGCAGGTCATCAACCTGTGAAAGACTGGGTCTTACTTCTACAGGCGGATCGATTAAACCTGTGGGCCTGATTAACTGCTCAACCACAATACCTTCTGATTTCTGTAATTCAAAATCTGCCGGTGTTGCACTCACATATATAGTTTGGCCTGTAAGCCCTTCAAACTCTTCAAACTTAAGTGGTCGGTTGTCCATTGCCGAGGGTAGCCTGAACCCATATTCAACAAGTGTTTGCTTCCTCGACCTATCACCACCATACATGGCCCTTATCTGTGAGATAGTAACATGGCTTTCATCAATAACTGTGATAAAATCATCAGGGAAATAATCCAGCAAACAGAATGGCCTGGAGCCGGGTTGCCTGCCGTCAAAATATCTTGAATAATTTTCTATGCCGGGGCAGTATCCCAATTCGCGCATCATTTCAACATCGTATGTTACCCTGTCTTCAAGCCGTCTCGCTTCAAGTACTTTATTTTCGCTGTTGAAATAGTCAACCTGGCGTACCATGTCAAATTGGATACCCTGCATTGAATCCTTCATTTTTTCCTTTGATGTTACGAAAATATTGGCAGGGTATATATTTACAAGGTCTAGGTTTTCAATGGTATAGCCATCTATTGGGTTAAACGATTGGATACTCTCAATTTCATCATCCCAGAATTGAATTCTAATAGCACTATCAGCATAAGCCGGGAAGATATCAACGGTATCACCCTTCACTCTGAAATTACCTCTCTTAAATTCAATTTCACTACGGTTGTACAAACCCTCAACGAAAGTCCAGAGTAACTGTTTTCTTCCAATCTTATCTCCGCGTTTAAGTCTGACTACGCTGTTTGAGAAATCATCCGGATTCCCTATGCCGTAGATGCATGATACTGATGATACAACAATAACATCGCGCCGTCCTGAAAGCAGGGCAGAGGTAGCACTCAGACGCAGTTTATCAAGCTCTTCGTTTATGGAGAGATCCTTTTCAATATAAGTATTGGTTGTTGGAATAAATGCTTCAGGCTGATAATAATCGTAGTACGATACAAAGTATTCAACGGCATTATCAGGAAAGAACTGTTTAAATTCACCATATAGCTGGGCGGCAAGCGTCTTATTGTGACTCAATACAAGCGTTGGCCTGTTTACCTCCGCAATTACATTAGCAATAGTAAATGTTTTCCCAGAACCCGTTACACCCAAAAGAACCTGTGCCGGATCTCCGCGTTTGAGTCCTTCAACAAGCTGCTTTATTGCTTCGGGTTGATCACCTGTTGGCTGATATTCAGAAGTTAACTTAAATTTCAATGCAGAATGTCTTAGAATGATTGTAAAATATTGATTATCTGTTATTTAACAAATCAGGTAATATTAGTCTGCAAAATTACAACATAAATCAATTATTTATGGAAAACAGGCTGGATATAGCGTAATGGTCAGAAAAGCCTAAGGACATTTTCTGGTAACCTGATGAATTGATGCTATTGTCATGTAATATATAATCAATCTGCAGAGGGAACTTACTTAGTCTGTATGTCTTCTTTAATCCGGTAAATGAAAAATCAGAGGCATTTTTCAAATTATGCCCGAGCTGATGATAAGTATATGAAACAGGTGTATCGTTGAAGTCACCGGCTAATATCACCGGGAAATTGCTGTTATCAATACTTTCCCTGATTATTCTGCATTGTTGTTCTCTTTTAGCAAATGCTATGATAAGTTTCTCAACAGCTATCTTCACGTGATTTACAATTCCCCTTAAACTTTCGCCCTTATCCAACATAAGGACTTTCTTTTCCCCGGTAAGCTTAACCGACATCATATGGGCAGTATATACCCTGATAACTTTTTCAGGAAATTTGATATCAGCATACATAGCAAATGGCAATCCTTCAAAGTATAGTGTTTGTTGATTTAATACCGGATACTGGGAGGCAATTAAAAGTATATATTGTGTAGCTTTTTCATCCGGATCATACTCTGAAAGAGCTTTATATGGATACTCGAGTTCATCCATTAGTTTTTTGTAAAAAGGTGCATGCTTTGATCCCTTTATTGGATATTCCTGAAAGCATGCTATTGTATATTTATTCCGGTTAAGATATTGGTTCAACGAATCCTGGTAAGCAAGCTGATCTGACTTAGTAAATGGTTTCCGTAGCCCGAAAGTGTTGAGATCGAATATACTATAAATAGCTGTTTTAGGATTTCCTTTAAGGTTTACTGAGAAGTAGCGTGTGATTAAAGGTGTGGTTATTATTAGAGTTGTCAAAACAACTATAATTTCAAACCTCTTTCTTAATATAAGAAGGAGTAATAGCAGGAATGCATTTACCATCCAGAAATAAGGAAAACCAAGGCCGGCCAAGGCAAATATGTAACCTGAAGAAGGTGGTATGAAGCCTGCTACTGCTGCGCTTAATAATATAACGACTGCGATAAAGACAATAACCCTTATAAGCAGTATCATAGACTTATTTTGGAAAGATTATTCCTGTAAGAACCGGATAGTGATCAGAGTAGTTCAATCTTAAGGTTTCGAAATCTACCGATTTAAAGTTCTTGTTATGCAGAATGTAATCTATCCTGAATGAAGGAAGAGAACCGGCATAAGTCATTCCAATGCCATTACCTGATTCTTTAAATGCATCCGTTAGATTCTCTGAAATATGATGATATGTGAAAGAAGATGGTGTATCATTAAAATCACCACATACAACTACCGGGTATGGGGAACTGTCAATGTATTCCCTTATTTTAACTGCCTGAGGGGTCCTGTTAATAAAGGCTCTTTTAAATTTACGCAGAATCTTTTTAGAGTTTTCGGAAAATAAGTCCTGGCTGTCAGCATTTTTTGGAAGTTCTTCCACATAAAGGTAATCTTCCTTGCTAAGCCTGATAGATTCCAGATGCAGGTTGAATAGTCTGATAGTATCCTTATCAACCACAATATCACTGGCAATACAGAAATTCATTGGATTGTTCTCAAACCTGAATTCCTCTTTATTTATAATTGGCCACCTGCTAAAAGTAGCTATTCCGTATGGCATTACCTTATCACCATTATTAACATAGGAGATGTGAGAGTATCTGTTATCTAAAAGTGTTTTTATAGAATCGGCAATCTCTATTTTGTTCTTCCTGCCGGCATGGTACTCCTGAAGGCACAAAAAATCAGGTCTTTCTTTTTCTATCAGCCTTAAGATATTGTGTCCCTTTTCGCTTATCCGGTTATTTTGCCAGTTATAAAGATCAAAAATCTGGACGTTGTATGACATCACTTTAATCGGCTGATTATCCGTTTCAAGAGGGTCTTTATCATTCCAGAACTGAATATAGTTATTAAGTCTGCCCCAACATAACAGCAAGGCAATCAATGACACCAGAAACAATCTTTTCCAGAGAGCCATCCAGGTAATGACAAAAAAGAGATTGGCTAATACCGCATACGGGAATATCAGTCCGGCGAAAGCCAGCATCCAATACTCATCAGGCCGTACATATGCAGCAATGAATCCAGCTGCAAGTAAAAACAGTACGCCAATATTAACAAGAAGAAGGATACCTGACCAAAAGCTTAACCTTCTTCTCTTACTTGTGGTTGTTGAGGTCACTTTATAAATTATTCTGCTTCTTACTGCTCGAAAATAAAAGGTCTTTCTCTTCCTTTGTTAAACTGTTGTAACCCGAATGACTTATCTTATCAAGTATTTTATCTATTCTCTGCTGTCTTTCTTTTTTCTGTAGATTATATTCTTCATCCGATACAGGTGGTTTGCCCATGTGCACTTTGAATTTTTGCCTTCGTGCTTCCCTGTATCTGTTGATTGAATCCCCAGATAATATGCCAAATAACTTTGCCGGATCAAAATATGGAAGCATCTTCACATATGCAATTCCCCAGAGTGCACCACCTAAATGTGCAAGATGTCCACCTGCATTTCCGCCACTTAGCATCAGTACATCCATCAAAACGGTAACCAATGCAATATATTTGATTTTTATTGGTCCTAAGATAAAAAGATTAATTGTATAGTTGGGGACGTAGAAAGAAATTGCAACTACAATTGCAAGCACGGAAGCAGATGCGCCTATGGCAAGAGCCGTTCCCCTGACAAAGTCAAATACTGGGAAAACATTGAATGAAAGAATATAAAGAAGGCCTCCTGCAATACCTCCATAGATGTACGTAGCAAGAAACTGCTTTTGCGACAGGTATTGAACAAAGATTGAGCCGAACCAATACAACCACAGCATATTGAAAAGAATATGCCAAAAGTCTATATGTATAAACATATAGGAGAACAGAGTCCAGGGTTTTTGAAGTAAAGTTGCTATGTTGGCAGGCAATCCAAGATTACGTGATATGTATTCCTTAAGAAGTTCCTTATACAAGCCTGAAGTTCCGGCTTCAGGAGTTGAAAATAAAAAAGCAAGGTTTAGAACTAAACCAATTAGTAGCCAGATTGCAATATTAATCAGTATTATTCTGGAAAGGGCTTCACGTTTCGTGAAAAATATCTTCATCTTTTCAAAAGGAGAAGGCTGAGCATACATAGTTTACATGTTTTGATCCCAATAATTTCTTTTAATTCTTCTATTCCAATAGCGAATCAGGAAGAAGCCGAATATCATACCTCCGAGGTGGGCAAAATGTGCAACATTATCACCCGCGCTGTTTCGTATTCCGAAGAATAGCTCTAACCCGCCATAAAATATAACAAACCATTTCGCTTTTATGGGGAATAAAAAGTAAAGATAAATTAAAGTATTAGGGAACATCATACCAAATGCCAGCAGGATCCCAAACACAGCACCTGAAGCTCCTACTGTAGGAACATCTTTACGCATTACTATCAAATCATTCAAATATCCCGATGCCTGGTTTATAAACGCTGTATTAGTTTCATCCTTCGACCATTCTGCTACAAAATCGCTTAACTGGTTCTGGAAGTATGGGAAGTGATCACTCACAAAATTCATAAAATCTACAGGATTCGGTGACATCATTATCGTGGCTACCTGCGACTGCATCCCACTGATTTCAAAATGCATCACAATCATATGCACCACAGCAGCGCCAATGCCCGTAACCATGTAATAAATGAGGAAACGCCTGGCGCCCCATACATTTTCGATCAGGTATCCAAACATCCACAGTGCGAACATATTGAAAAGTATATGGCTGAACTGGTCGGTGCTGTGCAGGAACATATACGTAACAAATTGTATTGGATTGAATTTAGATGACTGGAAATAGTGTAATCCAAGATAATCCACAAGATCTACCCTGAAAACACTGGCAAACATTATCTGCGCCAGGAATACCAGTCCGTTAATGATAAGAAGGTTTTTAACAACAGGTGGTAATACACTGAACCCCCTGGGTGAATATTGCTGATCGTACATTGTTTATAATTGGGTTTGTCCGAAACGTCTTTCTATTTCTTCTGCTGATATATTTACAATAACAGGTTTACCTGATGGGCTCACACCCGGCACTTCACATGCAAAAAGATCATCCACAAGGCTTTGCATTTCTTCCATCGATAAAACTTTGTTTGGTTTAATGGAGAGATTTACAGCCATAGCCCTGGCCAGGTTATTTATCTTGTCAATATTGAGGTTTGATTTATTGAGTTTAAAATTCTCCAACACACCTTCAATTAACTGTTGAATATTCTGATCAGTAAATTCAGCCGGTAATCCTGTTACTATAAAAGTGCTGTAGCCGAATGGTTCCATTATAAAACCAAGCTTTGCAATATCGTCTATCAGGTCCTCAGCTAAAGATGCATCGTTTGGAGATAACTTAACAGTTTGGGGGAAAAGTTGTTGTTGGATATTTGCAGGCCGCTGCATAATTCTCTCAAGGAACTTCTCAAACAGAATGCGTTCATGAGCCGCTTCCTGATCAATAATTATTAACCCTGAACGTATTTTTGAGATGATGTATTTATTCCTGAACTGGATGAAACTTCTGGATGACTGGTCATCACCAGAAAAATCAGCACCTACTGTTAAAACCTGTTGTACCGGTGATTCCGAATTCCCAGATTCTGGAATGTTTTGTCTGACTTCAGGACTTACAAAGAAGGATGACAACCCCAGGTCTGGTGATTCTTTTTTGGTAAATGGATTATATTCCGGATTTACTTTTACACCGGGGACAACAACTGGCTTGTCTTTCGGGAAAAAGAAATTGAATTCCGGTTTTGTGTCAAAATCAATAGTAGGGAAGAGGCTGTGTTTTCCTATTGCCTGCTTTACAGCTGACTTTAGAATTCCATATATTGCCTGGTGATTCTGGAAATTGACCTCGGTTTTTGTGGGGTGGATATTTATATCAATATCCTGAGGCTCAACCTGAAGATACAGAAAGTATGAAGGATAAAAGTCTTCAGGAATAAGAGTACTGAAAACTTCCTCCACGGCATGATTCAGGTATGGATGCTTAATAAACCTGTTATTGGCAAAGAAATACTGCTCACCACGTGTCCTTCTGGCGCTTTCCGGTTTACCAATAAAACCGGTTACCTTAACAACATTTGTTTCAGTCTCCACAGCTACAAGTTTCTCCTGGTAATTGCTACCAAAGAGATTTACTATTCTCTGTTTCAGGTTACCTTGCGGCAACTGAATCTGAATCTTTCCATTATTTATAAGGTTGAAACCTATTTGAGGGTTTACCAAGGCAACCCTGTTGAACTCCTCAACAATAAGCCTCATTTCATGTGCATCCGATTTAAGGAATTGCCGCCTTGCAGGGACATTGTAAAACAGGTTTTTAACCTGAATTGATGTACCGGCCTCCATGGCACATGGTTGTTGTGATTTAACAACTGAGCCTTCGATCACTACATGAGTACCCAGTTGATCATCACGCTTGCGGCTTTTAAGCTCTACCTGTGCAATAGCTGCAATAGATGCAAGCGCTTCACCCCTAAAACCGAAGGTGTTTAACTTGAAAAGATCGTCGGCAGTTTTTATTTTGGATGTGGCATGCCTTTCAAAGCTCATCCTGGCATCGGTTACTGACATACCAAGGCCATTATCAACAACCTGAAGTAGTGTTTTACCTGAGTCCTTAATGATTAGCTCTATATGGTCAGCACCCGCGTCAACTGCATTTTCAAGCATTTCTTTCACGGCTGAAGCCGGCCGTTGTATAACTTCTCCTGCAGCAATCTGATTAGCTACTGAGTCAGGCAGGAGTTTAATGATATCTGCCATTTATCTTAAGAAGAGATAGTAAATTAGCAATGCAGCCAAAATAAAGTATACCCATAGGGTAGTCCTTGAAATATTTCCGATTCGCTTTTCCTTAATCTTGTATGAAGATCTTAAACGATCTCTGAAATCAGGACTTAGGCCGCTGGCTGTTTTTTCACCTTCGTACTTTTTTTTAAGATTTTCAAGCTCCTCTTTCCTCTCGTCATAATACAGAGGTTTATAGCTGAATGGCTTTGGCTTTCTGACACTGAATCCTATGAATTTCATGATATTGTTTCCTCTCTGGTGATAATTTCCTGGCTTCTGAAAATTCCTTAATTCCCTTATAACAAAATTAATCAATTTATGCCATGCTATTACTAAGACTGCAAAAATCCTACCATAGTTTGGTCAGTACCTCTTCCATTGGCATTTCATACGTATTTTATACGTCTTTCATACGTATTTCATACGTATAAACACGTATAAAAGACGTATGAAATACGTATGAAGTACGTTTAAAATATGAACCAATCATTGGCATGATTAAACGAAATACGCAGTCTTTAAGGTTTGTCTGAAAGAAAAAAAGGCCGTCTCGATTGAGACGGCCTTTTTTAAGAATTTCTTATCTAAAATCTTATCCGTTAACCAGTGATGGTACTCTGCGACTGATAAGATAGAAGCTTCCAAAGAGCACACCGCTATAGAATAAATCACCAACCAGTGAAGTATTGAAGAACGGAACACCAGCTATGTAAGCATTCATCAAACCGGCAAAGTCGCGGGTATAAGGCATCAGTCCGGTATACCATGATGCGAAGTTGGTTATGATAAAGAATACTACAGAAGAGGCAACAGATGCAAGGGCAACATTTCCAATTTTAACACGGTTTCTTAACTGAATACCAATAAATGCTGCAAAAGCCATACCCAAATATACAGCCAGCATGGTGCCGTGGAAACCAATAATAAGGTCGCTGATAAACATGGCCAGTATTGGTAATAAGTAAGCGAGTGATTTTCTGCTGATATATGCACCACCAAAGATCGCAATGGCAGCAACAGGTGTAAAGTTAGGCCAGTGTGGCAGTAAACGCATTACAACAGCAAACAGAATAGCAGAGATCACAAAGATCATCCTGGGTGTGAAAAATTTATTTTCCATGTTTTAACGGCAGTTTAATTTGATGGAACAAAAATAGCAAGAATTATCAATTGAAAGCGCAAGTTGTTAACTTTTTCGGCTTAGTTCAATATTTATCCTTTTTTATTTACCTGAAACAACAAAATGCAGAGGTACTTGTTTTGAGGGCAACCACAACCAGCTAATTTATACACTATGGAAGATTTACTGGCAGCAAGACTGCAAATGACCGTCTCTTTTGTTTTCCACATTGTTTTTGCCTGTATCGGAATGGCTATGCCTTGGCTAATGGTAATTGCCGAATGGCGGTGGATAAAAACAGGTAACCAGGTATACCTTGATCTTGCTAAAGCCTGGTCGAAAGGTGTTGCTATTTTATTTGCAGTGGGAGCGGTGTCAGGAACCGTGCTTTCCTTTGAACTTGGGCTTCTTTGGCCGGGCTTCATGAAACATGCCGGTTCCATTATCGGAATGCCTTTCTCATGGGAAGGAACAGCTTTCTTTCTTGAAGCCATTGCACTTGGTTTTTTCCTTTACGGATGGAAACGTGTTAACAAATATGTTCACCTGGCCTCAGGTATTGTTGTAGGAACCGCAGGTGTCATCTCCGGAATATTCGTAATCTCAGCCAATAGTTGGATGAATAATCCCGCAGGATTCGACTGGGTTAACGGTCAGGCTATCAATATTGATCCTTTTGCAGCAATGTTCAACAGAGGCTGGTTTCATCAGGCACTGCATATGACTATAGCTGCGTTTAGTGCCACAGCCTTTGCCGTGGCAGGGATACATGCTTATTTGTTACTCAAATATAAGAACCATCCGTTGCATACAAAAGCGGTCAGAATTGCCCTGATCTTCGCATCAGTAGCTGCAATTCTTCAGCCACTAAGTGGTGATATCTCCGCAAAGCATGTAGCTAAATACCAGCCTGCCAAACTGGCTGCCATGGAAGGATTGTATAAAACATCAAAGCCGGCTGATCTTGCTATTGGCGGTATACCAAATGAAGAGGAACAAAGGTTGGATTATGCAATAAAAATACCCGGTGCATTAAGTTATCTTGCTCATGGCGATTTTGAAGCTGAAGTTAAAGGACTCGACCAGATACCAAGAGATGAATGGCCGCCAGTACTAATTACGCATATTGCTTTCCAGGTGATGGTAGGCCTTGGAACCCTCATGGCTATAGCAGGTGTTTTATTCCTGCTCTTTTCATGGAAATGGAAAAAGAACCTTGATAAGCGATGGTGGCTTATACTTCTGGTACTGCTTACACCCGCAGGTTTTCTGGCAGTAGAGGCAGGATGGATAGTAACTGAAGTAGGCCGTCAGCCATGGATAATCTATGGAATACTTAAAACAAAGGATGCCCTTTCACCAATGCCGGGTCTCCAATGGTCGCTTTACTCCGTAACTTTTGTGTACCTGGTACTTTCTTTTATAGTTATCTGGCTTATGAGAAGACATATAATGGTACTGCATAATAAACACTTAACAAGCGAAAACCATGACTGAGATAATTATAATAGTCCTTAGTATAGCCCTGTTAATCTATGTGCTCTTGGGGGGCGCTGATTTTGGAGCGGGTATAATTGAAATTTTTACGGGCAGAAGGGGCATGGATGTAATATCAAAAGCCATTGCCCCCGTATGGGAAGCAAACCATGTGTGGGTTATCCTGGCAGTGGTCATTTTATTTAACGGATTTCCAACAGTATATACTACCATCAGTACATTCCTGCATATTCCGATTCTTATAGTGTTATTGGGAATTGTTCTCAGGGGATCTGCATTTACCTTCAGGTACTATGATGTTATTAAAGACAAATCACATTATTACTATACTTTATTCTTTCGCACTTCCAGTGTAATTGCACCGTTTTTCTATGGTGTCATACTTGGTGCTATTATGCTTGGAAGGATTCCCGGAGATACGACCGTTGGTTCCTTTTTTGATATTTATATGGCCCCATGGCTCAACTTCTTTACACTGACTACTGGTCTGTTTGTAACAGTCCTTTTCGGATGGCTTGCTTCAGTATTTATGATTGGTGAAACTAAAAACACTGATGATACTGCCCTTTTTGTTAAGCTTTCAAAAGTGTTCTTTATATTGCTGATAGTTACCGGAATGGCCGTTTTTCTTACAGCTGAAATCTATGAAGTGCATTTTTTCAGAGAGTTTATCAAATCGCCTGTGAGTATAAGTGCAGTTGTGCTGGCTACTATATTAATACCAGTTTTATGGCGAAGCTTTAATCATCAGAAAGCGATTGTCACCAGGATGCTTACTGGGGTTGAAACGGCTCTCATTATTATTGGCTGGTATGCCATCCAGTTTCCGGTAATGGTTTATATTGCCACAGGCGACCATCTTACTGTTTACAACAGCCGTGCACCACAAAGCACAATGCAAATGCTATTCTGGGCACTTATAGTAGGTATTCTTATTATCTTCCCCTCAATTGGATATTTAATGAAGGTATTCAAGTTTGATGAAAAGGACGACCATCTGAAATCATCTTCTTAATGGTTATCTTTGCAAAAAATATACAGCAATAATAAATCAGACTTTTCGTATGCCTGAACTTAATTTTGATGCAGTTATCTTTGACTTGGATGGTGTTATTACCAAGACCGCGCAGGTGCACAGTTCTGCCTGGAAAAAGATGTTTGATGACTTTCTTAAAGAGTATTCAGCCAAGCATGGTATTTCTTTCAAAGAGTTTACCCACACAGGTGATTATCTGCCCTATGTTGATGGTAAGCCCAGGTATAAGGGAGTTCAGGATTTCCTTGCATCACGCGGCATAGAGTTGCCTTTTGGTGACCCGGGTGATAGCTATGATGCTGAAACTGTCTGCGGACTTGGTAACAGGAAAGATTATGCTTTCAATGAGATACTCAAACGGGATGGCGTTGGAGTTTATGAGAGTACCGTTGAGTTAATCAATCAATTGATTGAAAAAGGTGTAAAAGTTGGTGTTGCCTCATCCAGTAAGAATTGTGCTCCGGTGCTTGAATCTGCAGGACTTCTTCACCTGTTTGAAACGAGGGTTGATGGTGTTGTTTCAGCTGAACTAAAACTAAAAGGTAAACCTGAGCCGGATATTTTTACAACTGCTGCTGATAACCTCATGGTATCATATGAGCGGACGGCTATAGTTGAAGATGCAGTATCAGGTGTACAGGCAGGACGCAAAGGTGATTTTGGACTTGTACTGGGTATAGCCCGTGAAGAAAATGAACAAGAATTATTAAAAAATGGTGCTGACCTGGTAGTTACAGATCTGTCAGAAATATCCCTTGAGGGAATAAATGACTGGTTTAGTGCAGGTATTGAAAACGAAGTATGGACCCTGACTTACCAGGAATTTGACCCTGTTAAGGAGCGTACCCGTGAAGCATTATTAACTGTAGGTAACGGATACTTTGGCACCAGGGGGGCAATGGAAGAAACCCATGCCTCAAAAGTTCACAGCCCCGGCACTTACATTGCGGGACTTTATAACCGCCTTGAATCGAAGATTGGTGACAGGATGGTTGAGAATGAAGATTTTGTCAATGTTCCAAACTGGTTACCAATAACCTTCAGGATAGATAAAGAACCCTGGTTTGATTTCTCAGGAGCTAAATTCCTTGAGTTTAATAAGTCGCTCGACTTCAGAACAGGTGTTTTCAGCAGGTGGCTGGTGATTGAAGATCAGGAAGGCAGACAGACTGCAATTGAATCACACCGGCTGGCCTCAATGGATAATCCGCATCTTGGCGCTATACAGTACACTATAACTCCACTTACATACTCAGGACATATTACTATTAAGTCAGGTATTAATGGTGACATAATAAACGAAGGCGTTGAACGATATAAACAGCTCAATCAGAAACATCTGAAGCCAGGTGAAGAGGGGTATCAGGGCAATGTGATTTATGTTGCTGTTGAAACTACCCAGTCAGCCATTACCATTGCTGAAGCAGTTGCACACAGAATCTTCCTTGAGGAACATGAGCTTATACTTGAACCCAGGACCGACATTTCCCCGGCATCAGTATACCAGGAGTATAGTTATGATGTAATTCAGGGACAGTCGATCATGCTTGAAAAGATTGCTGCGATTTACACTTCAAAGCCCGATGATGTTGAGAATCCTGTTAAAGAAGCATTAAAACTTGCTTCAATTCCGTTAAGATACACTGATGTTGCTAAAGCTAGTTCCAAAGTCTGGAGCAGGATTTGGAATAAAATAGATGTACAGGTAGATGGCAGCAGGATGGACCAGAAATTACTAAGGCTTCATTTATACCACCTGATGGTTTCTGCCTCCGACCATAATAAATCAATAGACGCCAGTTTCACAGCACGCGGCCTGCATGGAGAAGCATACAGGGGACATATATTCTGGGATGAATTGTTTATACTGCCATTCTATAACATTCATTTCCCTGACACTGCCAGGGCTACCCTGATGTACAGGTATAACAGGCTTGGTAAGGCACGCGAATATGCAGCAGAACACGGCTATAAGGGCGCAATGTTCCCCTGGCAGAGTGGCAGTGATGGTCGCGAAGAAACACAGGTTGTTCACCTCAACCCATTAACCGGACATTGGGGTGATGATTACAGTTCACTTCAACGGCATGTTTCACTGGCAATTGCATACAATGTGTGGCAATATTTCAACACAACCGGTGACCATGAATTTCTTGCAAAGTATGGTGCTGAGATGTTTTTTGATATATGCCGCTTCTGGGCAAGCAAAGCTGTGTTTAATGAAAAATCAGGAAGGTATTCTATTCCGAATGTGATGGGGCCGGATGAATTTCATGAACAATATCATGGTTCTGAAGAAGGTGGGTTAAGGGACAATGCCTACACAAACATACTGGCAGCATGGTGCTTTAAAAAAGCCGGTGTAATATTAAACCTGCTGGGCTCTGACTCTGAAAATGTTAAGAACAAATTATCACTCTCAGCCGATGAATTAAAAAAATGGGAAGAATTATCCAATAAACTTAACCTTGTTATTTCACCTGATGGTATTATTGCCCAGTACGACGGGTACTTTGAACTTAAAGAGCTTGATTGGCACTACTATAAGCAGAAATATGGTAACATTTACAGGCTCGACCGTATACTGAAAGCAGAGGGTAAGTCAGCTGATGAGTACAAGGTCGCCAAGCAAGCTGACACACTTATGATATTCTATATCCTCGATGAAAAGGAAGTGAAAGATATCATTGAAAATATGGGATACAAACTTGAACCTGATTTCCTCAAGAAGAACATGGATTATTACCTTCAGCGCACATCACATGGTTCAACACTCAGCCGGGTAGTACATGCACAACTTGCCAATATGATAGGGGATGCAGAATTAAGCCGCATACTATACCAGGATGCACTGGGCAGTGATTTCGATGATATACAGGGAGGTACAACAGCCGAAGGAATACATTTGGGGGTAATGGCCGGTACGGTGTTGATAGCATTACAATCATATGCCGGTTTAGGAGTTTTAGGTGATAAGGTTAAGATAAATCCTAACTTACCTAAGTTCTGGAACAGTATAAAATTCAATTTCACACACAGGAATAAAGATTATTCAGCCTTTGTGACGAACAACAGGGTTGATGTAAAATTAACAAGCGGCTCAAATGCCGATATAGAAATAGGTGGTAAAACAATTAAACTGAATGAACAAGAACCGGTGATTGTTGAACACTAGTCTGCCAAACAAACTTTCTAATACTTTTCAGTATGCTCAATGAAGTCCTTTTACTGAATAAAAACCATGAGCAGGCAGCTCTCAGAATTTTTGAGCGCATAATGCCTGAATACAGACGCAAATACATTATCGCCATTTCAGGTGAAGTGGAAACAGGCAAGTGTGAAGTGGCACACATGCTTGGGAGAATCTTTAAGAAGAATTCCATTAAAGTAAAGATGCTTTATATGGACAGTTATTACAAGATTCCACCTTCAGTCCGTAATAAATGGAGAAAAGAAAATGGTATAGAGAGTGTTGGTTATCAAGAAATTGACTGGGAAGTGCTCGATTCAAACATCAACGCATTCCTTCATGATAAAACAGCTACCATGCCTTGCGCAGACCTTTTTACCGGGCAGATAGATAAACTGCACACGGATTTTAAGGATATTGACCTATTGATAGTAGCAGGTTTGTATTCGATGAGGATAGAACAGGCAGACCTCAGGGTATTTATTGAAATGACCTATAAAGAAACACTTACTGAGCAAAGAGCGTCAGAGAAAGAGGAATTGGATGAATACAGGATGAAAGTCCTGGAACAGGAGCATAAAGTGGTTCAGTCACTAAAGCATATGGCTGATTTCTATCTTGATTTTGATACCGGAAGAGAAATCTTCCATCTTTAATAATTGACAAAAGCAGGGGCAGAGCCATGCTTTGTCTTTAGGTATATAATAATCTTTAAAACAATATTTTATGTTAGGTGATGTTTTACTCATCGGTGAAAAACATGAGGCTGCTGCCCGTGACATCCTTCCTTTTATTATGGAAAGGAAAAAGGATAAATTTATCATTGCTGTATCAGGCGAATCAGGCTCCGGTAAATCTGAACTAGCACATGTGATAGCTCGCCTGCTCCGCAAGGAAGGCATCATATGCAAGCCTATGCACATTGATAACTACTACCTTACACACCCTCTTGAAAGAAAAGACTGGCGTATTAAAAATGGTATACAAACGGCAGTAGGTTATACAGAATATGACTGGGATACAATTTACAGGAATATAGATGACTTCCGCAATAACCGCACATCTACAATGCCTTGTGTTGACCTGGTAACTGAACAGGTTGACCAGCTAACAACCGATTTTAATGGCGTTGATATGCTCATAATTGATGGTCTGTATGCTATTAAGACTGAAGGAGTAGACCTTAGTGTCTTCATAGAGCTTACTTACCATGAAACCAAGAAAGCCCAGGTCGTGAGAGGTAAAGAACCTCAGAATGATTACCGTATGCAGGTGCTGGAAAGAGAACACCAGGTAGTTCAGTCATTGAAGGATAGGGCTGACCTCTTGATCAATATGGATTATAAAGTGCGTAAAGCCAGATAAGTATGTCGAAAAACCTACCGGTTGAGTGGTCGAAGAACCTTACAATTTATGAGGTTAATTTAAGGCAGTATACAAAATCAGGAACATTCAGGGAATTTGAAGAGCATTTACCAAGACTGAAAGATCTTGGTGTTGGCATATTATGGTTTATGCCTGTGCAACCTATAGGAGTGAAAGAAAGGAAAGGGACCCTGGGCAGTTATTACAGTATCAGTGATTATTGCGCGGTTGATCCCTTATACGGCAGCATGGATGAGTTTATTTCCATGGTGCGGAAAATACATGAGATGGGAATGTATGTCATTCTCGATTGGGTAGCTAATCATACAGCATGGGATAATATACTTACTATAAGTAATCCGGAGTTCTATACAAAAGGAGAGGATGGAGGCTTTATTCCACCGTTCCCTGAATGGGCTGATGTTATTAAGCTTGATTACTCAAACCAGGAAATGCGTGACTACATGGTTAATGCTATGAAGTTCTGGCTTGAAAAGGCTGATATCGATGGTTTCAGGTGCGATATGGCCAACCTGGTACCAACAGACTTCTGGCAATATGCCCGCCCGCAGCTTGACAGGGTGAAATCAGTGTTTATGCTTGCTGAAGCAGAGCAACGCGAGCTACTTTATGGTGCTTTTGATGCTCTGTATAACTGGAATATCTTCCATACACTTGACAACATTGCACAAGGTAAGAAATCAGTCTGGGACCTTACTTCAATGGTACAATGGGAAATTCAGCAGTATCCCGCACATGCCTACCAGATGATGTTTATTTCAAACCACGATGAAAATTCATGGAATGGATCAGAACTTGAGAGGCTCGGTTATGGACTTGAAGCTTTTGTTGCTTTATACTTCACCCTTACCGGTATTCCTCTGATATATACAGGGCAGGAAGCGGGTAATCATAAGCGAATCAGTTTCTTTGAGAAAGATGAGATTGAATGGAAGGTGGATAAAATGTTCCCGCTTTATTCAAAGCTTACAAAGCTTAAGAAAGAAACTGAAGCCCTATGGAGTGGGCCTTACGGTGGAAACCTCATGATGCTGGATACCAGGAATGGCTGGAACACCATAGCTTATATCAGGCAAAAAGGCGAATCTAAAGTACTGGTAGTAATCAACCTGTCAGGTAATGACCAGTTTGCTCATCTGCATGATGAACGATTACAGGGATATTACAGTGACATCATCAATGATGCGAAATATACCATCTATGACGATTACTATTTTAACCTAAAGCCTTGGGAATACCTGGTACTTAAAGGAATTTAGGACAGGTTATCTTTTTACCACATCATCAGTATCCTTTACAAACATTACTGAGACTGCACCCGCAATCATCAGTATACCTGCTGTAACAATTGCATAAACAGCATGACTTCCATAGAGATGCTTCACAATCGGGCCTCCAAAGATACCATTAACAATCTGAGGGAAAGTGATGAAAAAGTTAAAGATACCCATGTATACACCCATTTTCCGGGCTGGTATTGATCCTGCTAAAATAGCATAAGGCATTGCGAGAATACTTGCCCAGGCGATTCCAACACCTACCATACTTAGATTAAGCATCCAACGCATCTCAGGATTGGTGATAAGTATGATAGACATAAGTCCCAGGCCTCCGATGGTAAGACATATTGCATGGGTTAGCTTTCTTCCGACCTTCGCGGCTATTACCGGCAATAGCATGGCAAAAATAGCTGCAACAAGGTTGTATACACCAAAAATGTTTCCTACATAATCAGCCGCATCATTAAATGCCGCAGAACTTCTGTCACCGGCCGGTAATCCCCAAACATGCTGTGCAAGGGCGGGAGTAGTGAATACCCACATGGAGAAAAGAGCAAACCATGAGAAGAATTGTACAAGGCCTAACTGTCTCATGGTAACCGGCATCCTGGCAAAGTCAACGAAGATGTCAAAGATACTGGCTGATTTTTCTTCAGCTGCTTTAACTTCACCAGTTTCATGTGCTTCATAATCAGACATTTCCTGTGGTGGATATTCCTTGGTAGTTAAAACTGTCCATAGAATGGTACCAACAAGTACAGTTGCTCCAACAATAAATGATATAAGTAAATGATCGGGTACCAGCCCCACGGTATTCGTATTGGCAATTCCTAACCAATTTGTCAGCACATATGGAAGCCATGACCCGATAACAGCTCCCACACCTATAAGGGCTGTTTGTACAGAAAATCCGAGAGTTCTCTGATCAGTTGGGAGTTTATCAGCAACCAGTGCCCTGAAAGGTTCCATAGCAATATTAAACGAGGCATCCATAATCATAAGCATACCGGCACCAACCCATAAAGCAGGAAGATAAGCAGCAAACATAGGTGACTGTGGCATAAGAATCAATCCTGCGGCAGCCATCAAAGCACCAAATAGGAAATATGGTTTTCTTCGGCCTAATCTATTCCATGTATTGTCACTGTAATGGCCTATAATGGGCTGTACCAACATACCGGTTATCGGTGCTACCAGCCAAAACCATGAGAGATGCTCAACATCTGCTCCAAAGGTCATAAGTATTCTGCTGGCATTTGCATTCTGAAGTGCAAAACCAAACTGAATGCCCATAAAGCCTACACTCATATTGAAGATTTGCCAGAAGGTCAGGCGCGGTTTCATTTTCATAGAAGGTGGATTTCCTGATTTTGTGGGTAAATTTACGGAAAAGAACTGCAGTTACGCCCCTGATATTGTTTGAAAAGAAATAAATCATTGTAAATTTGCATCAACAACAAGCGGAAGTAGCTCAGTCGGTAGAGCATCAGCTTCCCAAGCTGAGGGTCGCGGGTTCGAGCCCCGTTTTCCGCTCTATAGGAGAATGTTAATTTAGCGTCTGTTAAAAGGCGCTTTTTTTATGCAGGAAAGAGGATATGTCTTGAGTTCGTGGTAAATTATACTTTCCTCACAACAAACTGAGCATTCTCAAAACGGATGATTTTAATCGGTTGACCTTTTTCTATGTATCCGGTTTGTGCCACAGCATCATAAACATCACCCTCTACTTCAACCTTACCTGCGGGACGAAGCACCGTATGGGCAATTCCTGATTTACCTACCAATTCTGAATGATGCATATCAGCAGCTATATATCCCTGGTTTGATTGCTGTGTAGATAAAAGTGAGAGTTCACCAAATATAGTCCTTTTGCCAAAGAGCCTGCTGGTAGTATAGAATGATATAAGTATTGAAAGGAAAGAAGCTATGACTACCACAGCCAGTGATTCAAAAAGACGCATAAGTGGTAATCCATGGAACTGAAAACCTATATTGCCAATAAGGCTTAATGTTAACCCCAGAACAGCAAGCGCAATTCCGCTTATACCGGCAACTCCAAACCCGGGGATAACAAGTATCTCAATTGCAATTAAAACAAGGCCAATAATGAAGATTATAATTTCCCAATTTGCAGCAAGTCCTTCAAGGTATAGTGGGGCAAAATACAAAGCTGCTGCAGACACCGCTACAATAAGGGCAAAGCCTATTCCCGGACTCTGAAGTTCGAAATATAACCCACCGATTATTAGCATAATCAGTATTCCACTGATGAAGGGCTTTGTTAGGAAACCTATTATTTTATCTGCAGTAGTCAGCTGTTGTTTTATCACACTAGCATCCTGCATATTATTTATTTCCAATATCTGGTTTATGCTTTCCGCCTCAGCCTCACAGAAACCGTATTTAAGCGCTTCAGTCGATGTAAAGGTGATAACCTGTGTACTATCGGATATACCAGGGACAACAACCCGCGGATCTACCATTGCCTGCGCTATATCTGCATTACGGCCGGTAGCTTCAGCAGTCGATCTCATCATACTACGCATATATGACTGGTACTTGTCGGGTACAACCTTTCCTTCCTGATCAACTACTGTGGCAGCTCCTATATTTGCACCACGCCGCATATATATACTATCACATGCAATTGAAATAAGGGCTCCTGCAGATGCTGCATTATTGTCTATAAATACCCATACTGGAACAGGTGACCGAAGAATGGTAGTCCTTATTGAATCAGCCGATTCAAGTAATCCACCATATGTATTCATGTGAATAAGCACCACATCCGCCTTAAGTTCTTTTGCTTCCTGAAATGCTTTTTTGGTCATTCTCCATACAGGAGGGGCTATTTCTTCCTTTATGTCAAAACGGTAAATGATCTTTCCCTTTCCATTTTCAAGGTTGGATTTCTGCTTTGCAAGACTATTGTTCTTATTAATTGAATCCTGTGCTAGTGCTGCAGAAGAAAAAATACTGAAAAGGCACAAAATAAAAGAATATCTGAAGATACTCCTTAGAGTTCCGGATTTAGCCAGCATAATTAGTTTTTTATGCGAATTTAATCAAAATAACGAGTAATAATCTGACTGATTTGCTTAACAGTTTCCTTATTACCGCAGATAAGAGTTTTGCCAAAAATGTAATCATCACCACCCTTGAAATCACAAACAACACCTCCAGCTTGTTTCATAATAATTACCCCTGCAGCAATATCCCATGGATGTAATCCGTATTCATAAAAACCTTCAAATCTTCCTGCAGCACAATAAGCCATATCAGCAGCAGCAGATCCTAGTCTGCGAAGTCCGGCGGTTTGCTTCATCATTTCCCGGAATACTTCAATATACTCATCCATCTTACCGTAATCGTAGTAGGGAAATCCTGTGGCAATCAATGCTGTATTGAAATTATTATTCTCAGAAATCTTAATCTCTTTTCCGTTTAACATGCTTTTGCCACCTTTCCAGGCATAGAAGCACTCATCAAGGTTTATCTCGTAGATAACACCTGCCACTACCTCATTCTTTTCCATAAGTGCCACACTAACACAATATATGGGTACCTGATGGATAAAATTTGTAGTACCATCGAGCGGATCTATAATCCAGTTGAAGATTCGGCCTTTGGTATTGTCTGTTTCTTCTTCGGTAATAAATCCCGCTTCAGGCAATAGTTCCCGGAGTCCTTTTACCAATGTTTCTTCAGCAGTTTTATCAACATAAGTAACATAGTTGTGCTCACCTTTTTCTTCCACATTTTCACTCTGGAACAGCAGGCTTTGCTGCCTGATATAATTACCGGTTATTTTGGTAATCTCAACAACTTTGTGGCATATTGCTTCATAGTCAGTCATCGTACCAGGGATTCCATGTTAGAACTTAACTTTTGATATTTTTTCATGTACAGGCAGATATGCAGGTAAGGCTGCAGATCCATACCAGGGGATAAACTCAACTTCAAAAATTCCCGCATTAACAGCTGCATCTCCCGAAAGCCATTTCATTGCTTCTTCAACCGAAGTAGTGTTAAGAATAAAAAGCCCTCTGTATTGTTTTTCATTTTTTCCAAAAGGACCGGCAATTACTAAATTACCTTCATCAGCAAGTTTGTTGATATTATTCATGTGGCCACGGAAAAGGCTATCCCTGACTGCTTTATCTTCTGTTTTATTTGGCCCGGTTTTAAGAAGGGCAAAAACATAAGATTTCATTCCATACTCATCAGCACCGTATGAACGTGCAAGTATAGAATCATAGACTGGCGTGTAGTTCTGAGCCAAAGAATGGATGGATACTACCACAAACAATATCGCAAAAATTGATCTAACCATTGTTCTCATGTTTTAATTTGTTGAAATTAAACAGGGGGAAGTATCATGAGATCATTTTCTCCACAGAAAAAATACCATCATTATCAACTTCCTTCAAGATAACTTTTTCAATCTCATTTACCTTAGCTTTATCGTAAGGAGTTTTGCATTTTATATAATTACCGGTAAATCCGAACATCATACCATCCTGAAGATCAGATTCCCAGAGTACTTCCTGAACACTTCCTGCATTGTCGTTATAAAACTTAAGTTTCTTTTTCTCTGACAGGTCATGCAAGGCTTTGCTCCTTTTGGATTTTACTTTATCAACTATTTGGCCTTCCATTTCTGCTGAGCGTGTACCTGGTCTTGAAGAATAGGTGAACACATGCAGATAAGAAATATCAAGTGAGTTAATAAATTCAACAGTATCCATAAAATCATCGTCTGTTTCACCGGGGAAACCTGTAATCACATCTGCTGCTATACATGCATGAGGCAACAGTGCTTTGATTTTTTTAACTCTCTGTCTGAAGATGTCTCTTTTATACTTCCTCTTCATCAACTGAAGTATCTTATCAGTGCCCGATTGTAGCGGAATATGAAAGTGAGGCATCAGTTTATCTGAACAAGCAACCATCTCAATAACCTCGTCAGCAAGAAGTTCAGGTTCTATCGATGAAATCCTGATACGTTCAATACCTTCCAGTTTGTTTAGTTCCCTTACCAGTCCATAAAAATTCTCTCCATGTTGTCTGCCAAAATCACCAATATTGACACCTGTAAGTACAATTTCTTTCATTTCTGTTTCTGCAATCTGCTTAGCAACTGCAATTGTCTCACTTATGGTAGCACTTCTGCTGCGGCCACGGGCAAATGGAATAGCACAGTAAGTGCAGAAATAGTCACAACCATCCTGCACTTTAAAGAACGAACGTGTTCTGTCGTTTAAAGAGTATCCTGGTTCATAGTTTTTTGAAGTCTTCAGATCTTTATCAGGAATAACTTCATGTTCGTATCTTATGTGGCCATAATGATCGTCCATATTATGGCCTTTATCAATTACTTCAAAGAGATTGTATTTCTCACTATTGCCAAGCACTACTTTAACACCCGGCATTTTCTTCAGTTCATCAGGTTTTAATTGGGAATAACATCCTATAACAGCAACCGATGCTTCAGGATTTCGCTTTACAGCCTGTCTTATGGCTGCCTTGCATTTTTTCTCTGCCTGGGCAGTAACAGTGCAGGAATGAATTACGTAAATATCGGCTTTATCCTTAAAATCAACGGTTGAATATTCACTTTCAGGGAATTTCCGGGCTATGGCTGAGGTCTCTGCAAAATTGAGCTTACATCCGAAGGTATGAAATGCTATCTTTCTTTTTTCCATGTTGCAAAATTAAACCTAATAATGTTAGCAAAGTTTACCATGCATATTCTGTTTTTGCTATTTTTGCGCCCGCTGATTCTATATTAATCCCCCGGATTCAGTTATCACATGGCTAAGAAATTGATTTCTAATATCAATGAAAGTATTGGCGCCTGGGAAGGCAAATCAGTACTTATAGTGGAGGATGTTGTCTCAAACTACTTTTACCTTGAAGCGGCTATAAAGAAATCGGGAATTAAAATTACCTGGGCCAGATCCGGAGAACAGGCTATTGACCTGCTTAAGGATGGTGAAACATTCAATCTTATTCTGATGGATGTTCAGCTAACTGGTGTTGACGGTTATGAAGTTACACGCCGCATAAAGGAATTGAAACCAGGTATTCCTGTGATTGCCCAAACAGCTTATGCCATGGTAGGAGAGAAGGAGAAAAGCAAACAGGCAGGTTGTGATGATTACCTCTCTAAACCAATCAGACCAGCGATATTGCTGGAGACAATGAGTAAATATCTCTGATTCTTTTAGCAGAATTCTATTCTTTTGCCTGTCGGTTTGCAAATAGCTGCTGCAAGAGGATGCCGGTTATTATCAGTGCCAGTCCAACCAGTGTTGATGTTAGTATCTTTTCACCGATTATCCCACTTATAAACATCAGGGATATAAAAGGCGACAGATATACTAAATTGCTAACCCTTGCTGTATGTTCGGCATACTTTAAAGCCTTAAGCCAGAAGACAAAAGTTATTCCCATCTCAAACAAGCCGATATAAGTTGCACCGAGCAATCCTTCAAGTGCTGGCACTGAAATATTTCCTGTTATAATGCAATAAATCAGCGTATAGAGAAAACCAAACCCGAAATTCAGGAACAGTTTAAGGGTTTCCTCCCTTTTATCGCGAACATTCAGTAACCAGAACATTGCCCAGAATAATGCACTGCTTAGTGCTAAAGCTACTCCAAGCGGCTCTGTTAAATCAAGGCTAAAGGGTTTACCCTGAGTTGCAATTGTAATAGCACCAGCGAAACTTATGAGTAATGCAATAACACTTATTGGTTTTATCTTCTGCTTAAGAACCGGCACTGACAACAACACCAACATCATGGGCCATATATAATTAAGTGCTACTGCCTCCTGTGCCCTGAGTAATGAATAAGCTTTGAAAAGTATAAGGTAATATGCAAAGGGATTCAGAAAACCGAGCAGTGCTGAGTATGCCAGTTGCTTGCCTGTAGTTTCCTTAATTAAACCAGACTGCTTATTGACAAGAATAAGTATTCCAAGAAATATCAGTGAAACAAGTGAAGAGAGAAGGAGGAGTTCAGCATAATTTAGATGTCTCAGTGTAATTTTAAATGCTGTGCCGACCGTGCTCCAAAATAAGATGGCTGCAATGGCAAACAGGAATGATTTCTTTTGGTTTGTCATCTGGCAAAAATAACCATTTATGGAAAGATAAGTGAGGGAATTAACCGGCTCTTGCTTTGTAATTTAAATGTCCTAATTTTGCCGATTAATTTAAACTATACCAAACTACTATGACCAAATTAGCAGTTGTAGCTTTAGGCGGGAATGCCCTCCTGCGCAGTGATCAGAAAGGAACAATAGATGACCAGGAAATGAATGCCTACTATACGGCAGAACGCCTGCTCACTCTCATCAGGGCAAATTACAATATCGTTGTTACCCATGGCAACGGACCTCAGGTTGGAAATATACTTCTTGCCAATACGGCAGGGAATAAGGTATACAATCTCCCTGACATGCCTTTGGATGTTGCAGTTGCATATTCTCAGGGATTCATTGGTTATGTTATTGAACAGCAGCTAAGGAATGTGATGCTTGCTAATGATCTTGACAGGGATATTATTTCAATCATTACACAGGTGCTTGTTGATAAAAATGATCCGGCATTTGATAATCCAACCAAACCGGTAGGTCCATTCTATACGCTCGAGGAAGCTGAAAAGATGGCTATAGAAACAGGTTCAAAGTTTGCAGCTGACCCAAGGGGAAGAGGATACCGCAAAGTGGTAGCCAGCCCAAAACCATTAGTTATCAGCAACCAGAAGTCAATTGAGACGCTTGCACGCAACGGACAAATCGTTATTGCTGTTGGTGGGGGAGGAATACCTCAATTTTATGTACAGCGTAATAAATTGCAGGGTATTGATGCAGTGATTGATAAGGACTTAGCCTCTTCATTGCTTGCAGTTCAGATTCGTGCCGATAAATTCTTTGTACTCACTGATGTTCCAAAGGTCTGCATCAATTACAATACACCACAGGAACAGTCCATTGATCGTATGACGATTTCAGAAGCTAAGCGTTATCTGGAACAAGGTCAGTTTGCAGAAGGAAGTATGGCTCCAAAAGTAAGGGCAGCTATAAGCTTCGTTGAAGGAACAGGTAAAGAAGCTATAATTACTAATGCAGAGCGCCTGGGTATTGACAACGGAGGTACAAGAATCGCTATCATCTAATTATCAACGGTATTAACCTAAAACAAAATAATAGTATCATGTCATTCAATCTTAGGAATCGTAACTTTTTAAAGCTCTTCGATTTTACACCTCAGGAGATTAAACATCTTCTCCAGTTAGCTGCTGACCTTAAAAGGGCCAAGTATGCAGGAACAGAACAGCAGAAATTAAAAGGCAAGAACATTGCCCTTATCTTTGAAAAAGATTCAACACGTACCCGTTGTGCTTTTGAAATTGCAGCCCTCGACCAGGGAGCTCATGTTACTTACCTCGGACCTTCAGGTTCTCAGATTGGTAAGAAAGAATCAATGAAAGATACAGCCCGCGTTCTGGGTCGTATGTATGATGGTATTGAATATCGTGGTTACGGTCAAAAGATTGTTGAAGAACTCGGACAGTATGCAGGTGTGCCTGTATGGAACGGTTTAACCACTGAATTCCACCCAACACAGATTCTTGCTGACTTCCTTACAATGATGGAACATAGTGACAAGCCACTTCATAATGTAGCTTTTGCATATATGGGTGATGCCAAAAACAATATGGGCAATTCACTGATGGTAGGCGCAGCCAAGATGGGTATGGATTTCCGTGCTGTAGCTCCTAAAGCTTGCTGGCCAACTGAGGACCTGGTAGAAAAATGTCGTGAGATTGCAAAAGAAACAGGTGCTAAAATCACCCTCACTGAAAATGTTGAAGAAGGTGTTAAAGGTGTTGACTTCCTTTATACTGATGTATGGGTATCAATGGGCGAACCTGCAGCAGTATGGGAAGAGAGAATTAAGCTGCTGAAGCCTTACCAGGTTAATATGGATGTTGTAAAGAAAACAGGCAATCCGAATGTTAAATTCCTGCACTGTCTCCCGGCATTCCATAACAGGGAAACTACCATTGGTGAAGAAATCTTCCAGAAATATGGCCTCGAGTCGATGGAAGTTACCGAAGACGTATTTGAATCACCAATGTCGATTGTATTTGATGAAGCTGAGAACCGTCTGCATACTATTAAAGCAGTTATGGTTGCTACACTTGGTTCATAGTGCCGATCTTAGAGCTTATAAATAATAAAAAAAGGGCGGAATTAAATCCGTCCTTTTTTATTTTTATCCAACGAGAATTCTTTAAGCTCCTCTAACTATTTAACTATTTCAGGGAACTAACAGTCAGGTTACCGCTTAATGAATTTGACACTTTGAGATTTATTTCCGCTCTGCAGTTTCAAATAATAAACACCTCCTGCTAAAAGGTGCACTGGAATGATATTCTCACCTTTTATGCTGTAGGATGATATTACTTGTCTCCCATTCTGGTCATAAATCTTTAAAGTTGCAACACCTTCAGTGTAGTTGTTCGTATACCTGACATGATCAGTGACTGGATTAAGATAAATATGCAGTGTATTGTTATAAACGTCTTCTTTCCTGCCAACTTCTACCCATCCTTTCCAGGCACCGCTTCCTGCAGTTCCGGCATAAAGAAAAGTGCCTCCGTCGAATGATAATCCATTAATATGCCTGTTTGTAAGACCATCACTCATAAAATACCATGGGACCATCGGAGGACCCCATGATTCATATACACCATCATTTGTTGCAATGAAGACTCTGCCATAACTAGTAAAGGCAATATCATTAATATATAAGTTCCCAAGTTCGTCATTAAACTCCTGCCAGGTGTCGCCTAAGTCGAAGGAGTAGTATACGCCACCACCTTCACCGAATATTGGATGAGTCCCTGCCATCAGGCAACCCAATGGTCTAAAGGCATCGCTGTAGGCAATGCATTTGATGTCAGTTGTTAATAGCCCATTATTAATTAAAGTCCAGCTTTCGGCATTATCAGTTGATCTGTATACTCCCGTGTTACAGCCGGCTGACCCTGCATAGAGAATATCATCTGCAACTTCATCTTCTGCAATCGTAATACTCCACAGGTAAGTGCAATCAAGTCCGGTATTCACCTGTTGCCAGGTAATACCGTTGTCAGATGAACGGAGTACTCCATCACCATAAGTAGCTACAAATATTTGGTTTTGGGAGTTAACAACCACCCCACGGACTTCATATTCAGATATACCATTAAGCAGTTCTGTCCATGTAACTCCCAAATCTGATGATTTATACAGTCCACCCAACCCGTTTACAAAATCAGCAGTGGCATACAAATCTCCGGTGTTGCTGCAGTAAATGTCGTTAAAGTAAGCAGCATCAGTTGTGGATGTAACCCTGTTCCATGTTTCCATGATAACATCGTATTTGAAAATACCGTTTCCGTATGTGGCGGAATAATAGGTGCCATTAAGATCATGAGTAAGTGCCCTTACAGAGGTTGCTGATAAACCATTAACCGCAGGAATCCATTGGTTTCCCAGATCGGATGATAAATACAAGCCACCTCCCAGATATGCACCGGCGTATAGATCATCATCTGTATCAGCGGCCAGACTAACAATGTAATCAGTATCAAGTCCCTGGTTTACGGCCTGCCACTCATCTCCATTGTTGGAGGTTTTGAAAATCCCCATACCGTATGTTCCTGCAAGAAGCATATTATTACTAATTACCAGCAATGCATTGATCCCTGGAGGGTATCCCATTCCATTGGATATAGCAACCCATGATTCTCCATCATCAACCGAACGATACATACCCATGCTGAAGTCGAGGCCTGCAAATACAACACCTTCTGAATTTACTGCAAGCGAAAGGACAAACGCTTCTCCAATCCCGTTATCTTTTTGCACCCATGTGTTCCCGTTATCTGTTGACTTGAATATTCCCATATATCCACCTGCATATATCACACCATTATTACCAACGGCAATAGCGTTGATATAGGTGGTTGTAAGTCCTGTGTTTATTTGTATCCAGGAGTTCCCATTATCTGTTGACCTGTAGATACCTCCGCCTTCATATGTACCTACAAAAAGATCTCCATCTGCATTAATGGCAATTGTGTTTAGCCAGAGGTAGTCTAATCCGTTATTCATAGGAGTCCATACGTCATCCAGTTTAAAAACGCCACCACCCATTGTTGCAATGAAAACAATGCCATTGGTATTTATCACAATGCCCCTGACATCCAGATTAGTTAAACCATCGTTAAACTGATACCAGGAAGTACCGTTATTCTCAGAAATAAATATGCCGCCACCCTGTGTTCCGGCATATACAGTACCATCAGGAGCAATGGCTATAGCTCTCACATCTCCGCCTGCCGGACCACCGGTAGACCACCATTGCTGGGCATTACTCCCCACAACAGTGACTAGAAATACAATAATCAAGAGTAAAGATTTTTTCATTGGAATCCTTTTTGGTTAAATAATTTATTTTGTGGATTAAATAATATATAAAATTATAGCAAAAAAAAGAGCAAATCAATGATTTGCTCTAAAAACTGTTTTGTTGAGTCAAAAAGTTACCTATCTGTCAGGTTTACTGTACTTTGCCATCCTTTTGTTAGGTTTATTGCTCATGAAAAACTCCAATTTACCGCCATTTACAATATCTTCATGATTGATATAAAGTTTAGCATAAGGTTTTCCATTCAGGGCTATTTCCTTAATGTATATATTCTCACCTCCTGCGTTATGAGTAATGACGGTGAATTTTTTACCATTTTCGAGATTAATGGTTGCTGATGGAATCTGGGGAGATCCGAATACATACTGAGCATTTGCAGGATTAACCGGATAAAAGCCGAGTGAACTAAAGATATACCAGGCTGACATCTGACCGCAATCTTCATTTCCTGAATAACCTGAAGGTGTATTTGAATACTGCTCCTTCATTACTTTGGAAGTATAATACTGCGATTTCCAAGGTTCTCCTGAATAGTTATACAGATAGGCTATATGGTGGCTTGGTTCATTACCATGAGCATATTGCCCTATAAATCCTGATGCATTTCCATTGACGTCATCAGGCTTGGCATTGAGAGTAAAGAATTCATCGAGCTTATTGTTGAATGCCTGTTCACCGCCCAGAAGACCAATAAAACCATAAACATCATGGGGTACGTACCACAGGTATTGCCAACCGTTACCTTCAGTAAACGGATAACCACCGTTGCCGCCATATTTTAATGGTGAGAATGGCTCTATCCATTTTCCCTGATCATCCTTAGCCCTGAAAAAGCCAATTGAAGGATCGAAGTGATTCTTATAATATGATGCCCTGCTGTTAAAGAAGTTAAAGTCATCCTCCTTATTTAGTCCTTTTGCCATTTGCGCGGCACACCAGTCGTTAAAGGCTATCTCAAGAGCAATACTTACTGACTGGGATTGTTTGTCTTCAGGAAAGTACTTATACTTATCAAGCAGATTAAAAGCTGCATGCTGGTGAGGTATCCTTGATGAGGCATTAACAGCTTTCCAGGCAAGATCATAGTCAATTCCTTTAATGCCTTTTTTATAAGCATCTGCAATAACAGGGATAGCGTGGTTGCCTATCATACAATATGTTTCCTTTCCCCAAAGTTGCCAGATAGGCAGGTATCCGTAATCCTGATATTGCCTTATCATTGAGTTGATAAATCCGGCAGTTCTTTCAGGCTGTATGATAGTGTATAATGGGTGCGCAGCCCTGTATGTATCCCACAATGAGAAAGTGCTGTAATGGGTCTTATCGGGGGCATTCCTGAGCTCTGAAGTGCTGTTAATATAGTCTCCGTTGGCATCTGCTATATTATTTGGCTGAATAAGGGTGTGATAGAGTGAAGTGTAAAAAATAGTCTTCTGATTATCATTACCCTCCATATCAATGACTGAGAGTTCTTTATTCCATGCTGATTTGGTACTAAGGAATACTTTATTAAAATCAAAATCCTCAATTTCTTTACTCAGGTTCTTTCTGGCACCTTCGTAACTTACTGATGAAAGGCCCACCCTGATTACTACCGGCTTGTTGTTATTGTTATCAAACACTGCAACCATTTTCAGGTTAGTGTGGTTTGCAATGGGTTCATTTTCGTAAATCCTGCTACCTGCCTTAAAGTAGTGTTTTGTAAACGGACGTGAGAGCTCAGCCCTGAAATAAACTCTCCGCTGGCTTGCCCAGCCTGTAATTGTGCGGTAGCCTTCAATTGTATGATCGTCTATTACTCTTATCTGGGCATCGATAATTCTACATGACCAATAAGGACGACTTTTATCTAATGAGTGATTTAAATCGATCATGAGATTAAAAGGCTGACCATCGTAAGATGAATATTTATGCATTCCGCAATGCTCTGTTGCAGTTAATTCAGCAACTATAGCTGCATCATCGAGTACGACACTATAATATCCGGGTGAGGCTTTTTCTTTCTGGTGTGTGAACCTGGAACTATAACCTCGTTCACCTTTCTTTTTACCAAAAGCATCCCATCTGATTTCTCCTTTGAAGGGCATAAAAAGAAAATCAAATAAATCGGCAACACCAGTACCACTCAGATGTGTGTGACTAAAGCCAACAATGGTATCATCAGCATAATCATAACCACTGCAGGGATCTTCAGGATTATCATCAGTATCAGGACTTAACTGTACAAGACCGAAAGGATAGGTTGCTCCCGGAAAGTTGCTTCCACTAAGACTAAGGCTGTCAACAGAGCCTGAGCCAATAAAAGGATTAACAAATACGGTGTAATCTTTAGGAGCACTTTGAGCGTGTAATTGCTGGATTGTGATGAAAGACAACACACTAAGAAGAAGAGTTATTCTTTTCATTTGACTATTTGATATGTGAGTTAGACTGCGTCAAACTTACGTAAAAAAAATTGTGTAATAGATGACAATAAGGAGGAATCGGATACCGTTTCCAGAGGCATTTCATACGTATTTCATACGTGTTTCATACGTATTTCATACGTATCAACACGTATAAATAACGTATGAAACACGTATAAAACACGCATGAAAATCAGTTTAAACCAGTCTCCAGCATTTCGTACAACTCACTACTCGCATAAAAAAATAGGCTGCACATGCATGCAGCCTATTTTGTACTTCAAAATCTTACTAGTGTGCTAACTATCTGAGTCCCATTGCATCAATCATACCTTCGAGGCTCATTCTCATAGCTTTATTAACCTCGTTAAATTGGGATTTATTCTGAAGATTACCTTTAACACCAAAGTAGAATTTGATCTTCGGTTCCGTACCCGAGGGCCTTACAGTGATCTTACTGCCACCTTCAAGGAAAAATTGGAGCACATCAGATTTAGGCAAGTCAATAGGATACTTCTTACCTGTAAGGAGATTTGTTTCTTCCTGCATTAAATAATCTTTAACTGCAATGACCTGAAGTTTATTTATTTCTGCCGGTGGATTTGAACGATAATCTTTCATCATCTGCTGGATCTCTTCAGCACCCGATTTTCCTTTCTTAGTCACTGATACCAAGTCTTCAAGGTAGAAACCAAATTGTACATAGATATCTATCAGCAGCTCGTACATGGTGAGCCCCTGCTCTTTAGCCCAGGCTGCTGTTTCTGCAAGCATACAGCAAGAACTTACAGCATCCTTGTCTCTAACAAAATCACCAACAAGGTAGCCATAGCTTTCTTCACCACCACCAATAAATACTTTTTCACCCTCATATTTCCTGATAATCTCAGCAATGTACTTGAAACCGGTGAGGACATCAAACGATTCAATATTCCTTGATCTTGCTATGTCTTTAAGTAATTCGGAGGTAACGATAGTTTTGGCAATAAACTCATTTCCTTTGAGCTTTCCTTTTTTCTCCCATTGTGTTACCAGATAGTAAATAAGAAGTGATGCCGATTGATTTCCATTCAACAGGATGTAATTCCCGTTTTCATCCTTTACACCAGCACCTACACGATCAGCATCGGGGTCAGTTGCCAGGATAAGATCTGCGTTGAGTTCTTTAGCTTTGTTGAGCGCCATTGTCATCGCAGCTTTTTCCTCAGGGTTCGGAGAGATAACAGTAGGGAAATTACCATCAGGAATCATCTGCTCATCAACAAAATTAACATTAGTGAGACCAAAGGCCTTCAGGGCAGGAGGTACCATAATAGCACCTGTTCCATGTATGCCGGTAAACACAATGTTAAGATCGTGCTGTTTCTTTATAACTTCCGGATTAACAGAAAGCTCTTTAACTGCCTTGATATATGCATCGTCAACTTCCTTACCGATCATTACGATGTTGCCCGCACCACCCGAAAACTTAATATCCTTGATACCGCTTATCTTTTGAACCTCTTTAATCACATTTTTATCATGTGGAGGTACAAGTTGACCACCATCGTTCCAATAAACCTTGTATCCATTGTATTCTTTGGGATTATGTGATGCAGTAATTACAATACCACTCTGGCACTTAAGATACCTCACAGCGAATGAAAGCACAGGTGTTGGTCTCAGGTGCTCAAACAGATATACCTTCAATCCGTTAGCTGCCAGAACATCTGCAGCTACTTTAGCAAAGTACTGTGAATTATTTCTTGAGTCATAAGCAATAGCTATGCTGATGGTTGGAAGATCACTGAAGTTCTGTTTCAGGTAATTTGCTAGTCCTTGTGTGGCACATCCTACTGTATATTTATTCATTCGGTTTGTGCCAACTCCCATGATTCCGCGGAGTCCTCCCGTACCAAATTCCAGGTCTTTATAAAAACTCTCTATGAGTTCTGTTTCATCAGAATCCATCATAGTTTTTACAGCATGCCTTGTTTCCTGGTCATAATCTTCCTGAAGCCACAAGTTGGCTTTTTCAATAATTTTTGGATCTACTACGTTTGTCGTCATGATTCTATCTATTATTTATTTTTTTTTGCCGGTACACAAAATAACAGCAATGTGCATTACTGGTTCACAAATCATGGGTTAATCATTATCTTCCTGTAACCGTCAATAATGCTTAAGCAATTAAAATTAATGATTATTCCCATACGGAGGCCGGTAACTTTTAGCTTTGATTGCATGGCAGCAATTTCGAGCTGAGTGATTTCCACACCGCAGACAATATCGAGTATAATGTTATTTTCAACCAGGAGTTCAATGCTAATTTCAGCTGCTTTCAGGTCCTTATAAATAACAGGAAAGATTACGTCTTTTTTGAACATTAGTCCTTTGAGGCGTAGTTCCTGAAGCATACAGGCCTTATGTATTGAATGTGGTAATCCGGGTCCTGTAATTGTGTGGACTTCTGCTGCGGATTCAAATATTTTAGTGTGCGCTTTATTTAATTCAGCCCTGTTCATTAAACTCTTTAAGACAAACTTTCAGACTATCACGCCAATGAGGTATTGTTAACGAAAGAGTGGCTTTTATAAGACTTTTATCAAGCACACTGTAGTAAGGCCGTGGAGCAGCAGTTGGGTAATCTTTCGTTGGTATTGGTTCCACTGTTGCATCAATTTTGTCAAGTTCTATAATAGCTTTAGCGAAATCATACCAGCTGCAAATTCCTTCGTTTGAGAAATGGTAGATGCCCGGTGCAATGTTATTGCTTATAGCTGTCAGGATTACTCGTGCCAGATCACCAGTCCATGTTGGTGTTCCCACCTGGTCAGCAACTACCCTGAGATGACCTTTTTCTTTAGCAAGGCGGATCATGGTTTTCATGAAGTTATTTCCAAAAGCAGAATATAGCCATGAAGTCCTTATTATGATAGAGCCTGAATTGTTGTATAAAACAAGGTCTTCACCTACAGATTTTGTTCTGGCATATACTCCATTAGGATTTTTCTCATGGTCTTCTTTATATGGCCTTGACCTGTTACCATCAAATACATAATCCGTGCTTACATGGATCATCCTGCAATTATGTTGTTCACAGGCAGTAGCCAGTAGGGCAGGGGCTTGAGAATTAATTAGTTCAGCCAACTCCTGATCAGCCTCGGCCTTATCAACAGCAGTATATGCAGCGCAGTTTATTAACCAATTCGGTTTGTACTTCTCAAAAACACTATCTATTTGATATGATGAAGAGATGTCAAATTCAGGCAGGTCAGTAAAAAAGAAGCTAAAATTATTATAACTGTCAGCTATCATCTTTAACTGGCTGCCTAACTGACCATTAGCTCCTGTAACAAGTATTCTGATCATGCTTCTGCTGTTTGAACACCGATACAATAGTAATCAAAGCCTATTTCTTGTAATTCCTTCCGGTCGTAGATATTCCTGCCGTCAAAAATTACAGGTTTCTTAAGCAATCTCTTAATTACGTTCCAGTTGGGGAACCTGAATTCAGTCCATTCGGTAACAAGAAGCAGGGCATCTGCATCCATTGCTGCTTCATAAGGATCCTTGCAATACTCTATTTTATCACCGATGCGCCTGTGTGTTTCTTCCATTGCAACCGGGTCATAAGCTTTAACTTTGCAACCCTGTTTAATAAGTTTATCAATAATTACAAGTGATGGTGCTTCGCGCATATCATCAGTCTGGGGTTTAAACGACAGCCCCCAGATTGCAATAGTAAGACCGTTTACTTTTCCATCGTAGTAATGCATAAGCTTATTGAAAAGGATTGATTTCTGATCATCATTTACATCCTCCACAGCTTTAAGTACCCGCATTGGATAACCTAGTTTATCGGCTGTTTTAATTAAAGCTTTAACATCTTTAGGAAAACATGAACCGCCATACCCAATACCCGGGTAAATAAATTTATTGCCAATTCTTGTATCACTGCCTATTCCTTTTCTCACCATATTAACATCAGCACCAACAATTTCACACAAATTGGCTATATCGTTCATAAAACTGATTTTGGTGGCAAGCATCGAATTGGCAGCATACTTTGTCATTTCAGCTGAAGGAACATCCATGAAAATAACCGGATGGCCGTTTAAGGTGAATGGCTTGTATAATTTTGACATTATGTCTTCGGCCACCTCAGATTCAATCCCTACAACAATTCTGTCTGGTTTCATAAAATCATTGATGGCATCACCTTCTTTCAGGAATTCGGGATTAGAAGCAACATCAAACTTTATATCCAGGCTGCGCGCATCAAGTTCTTGCTGGATAGCTTCACGTACTTTTTTTGCAGTTCCAACGGGGACAGTACTTTTAGTGACTATGAGCACATGACGATTCATATTCTTGCCAACAGTTCTGGCAACATCCAGTACATATTGAAGATCAGCACTGCCATCTTCGTCCGGGGGAGTACCGACAGCAATAAAAATAACATCGGTGTCATTAACGCAGGAGGCCAGGTCAGTTGTAAAGAGTAATCTTCCTTTCTCTATATTCCGCTCTATCATTACATCCAGCCCCGGCTCGTAAATAGGCGATATTCCTTTTTTAAGATTATCAATTTTCTTTTGATCAATGTCAACACATACAACATTGATACCTACCTCAGCAAAGCAAGTACCAGTAACAAGTCCAACATAACCAGTTCCAACGATAGTAATTTTCATATTCTGTATTTTATTATGTACGGGATAATCAGCAAATATATCAACAACAAACGAAACAACAGAATTCCAAATGCTAAAAAAAGTTATTAAAGAGATCGAAAAAACAGATACACCAGTCTGAGAATCTAACTTCGGGAGTGTCACCTGATCTTTATCCTTTACAGTACGGGAAAATTTAAACTTTATTTTAAAAATTTAATTTAAACACTTGATTAAAACAAAATATTGTATTATCTTTGTCGGGTATAATCCTATTAAGTTATGCCACGCAAAAAGAAACAGGAACTTGATCTTACAACAGAAGAGAAGATCAAAGCCGCAGCCCGTAAAGTATTTTCTGAAAAAGGATATTTTGGAACCAGGACGAGGGATATAGCGGATGAAGCAGGAATCAATCTTGCTCTTGTTAATTATTATTTCAGGAGCAAGGAAAAACTCTTTGAACTGGTAATGCAGGAGAAAGTATATCAGTTGTTTGGCACAATAATACCTATTTTGATTAACCCTTCCATATCATTAGAAGCAAAGATAGATATAGCAGCTGACAGCTACATTGATATGCTTATTGAAAACCCTGAATTGCCAATAATGGTCTTTAATGAAATCAAGAATAATCCATCAGGCTTTGGTATGGTTCTTCACATTAGCCCATTATTTAATAACTCAAGCTTTATCAGGCAAATCAAGGAGAGAAATGCTGAAGTAGATCCCATGCAGTTTGTGCTTTCATTTATTGGCTTAATGGTATTCCCCTTTATTGCAAGACCTATTGTAATGGCAATGACTGGTATGAAAATGGACCAGTTTAAGGAGATGATGAAGGAAAGGAAGAAATATATTACTTCCTGGGCAAATGCTTTAACTAACACTAACAAGGACCTATAAAAGAATTAAAATATGCACTTTAATAGTTAAACAGATGATTAAATCAAGTTTATATTACCGATCCCGGATTTATCTGTTCTTACTTATCATTTTAGTAATGGGATGGCCTCTGACTTCAATTGCACAGAAGGTTTTATCACTTGAGGAGTGTTATGACCTCTCAACAAAGAACTATCCACTGGTAAAGACCAGGGAACTTATTAAGAAATCCGGCGAATACAATCTTAAGAATATCAGCACCGGTTATCTGCCTTCATTATCGATAGGTGGACAATACACCTACCAATCGGATGTAACTAAACTTCCAATCAATCTTCCCGGAATCGAAATACCCCAGATCGAACAGGATCAGTATAAGGTTTATGCTGATCTCTCTCAGGTTGTGTATGATGGAGGTGCCTTGTCTCTCCAAAGAAAGTTATCAGCTGCACAAACAGAGGTGGATCAAGAATCACTTGAAGTTGAATTATTTAAACTAAGAGAAAGAATAAACCAGTTGTATTTTGGGATATTACTTCTTAAAGAACAAATTATTCAGACCCAGTTACTTAGAAATGAACTTAAGGCAGGCCTTGATAAAGCTGAAACAGCCTGGCAAAACGGTACAATGTTAAAGTCAGGGGTTGATGCCCTGAAGGCAGAACTGTTGAAAACAGATGCCCGGATTATTGAATTGAGGGCTGGCAGAGAAGCCTACTATAATATGCTTAGTCTTTTTACTGGCATTACATTCGATGATACAACTGAGCTTAGTATACCGGATGCCATTGCAATGAATGACAAAATTCAACGACCTGAACTTTCAGTATTCAATGCAAGGAATAAACTGGTAAGTATACAATCGGATGCTATAACTGTAAAGAATCTCCCTAAAGTAAATCTCTTTCTTCAGGGCGGTTATGGTTCACCTGCACTCAATATGCTAAATCCTGACGCTGATACATATTATATCGGAGGAATAAGGTTTATCTGGCCATTAAATAACTTTTATAATATTCATAGAGATAAGGAATTAAACGCACTCGCAAAGCTTAATCTTGATGCACAGAAAGAGGTATTTCTTTTTAACACTTCACTTCAGGTCAGACAGCAGAATGGAGAATTGGCAAAATATCCTGAACTTATAAAGTCAGATGAAGAAATTATTGCCCTTAGGGATGGTATTAGTCAGGCTGCATTAGTGCAACTCGAAAATGGAGTAATAACAAGTGCAGATTATATCAGAGAAGCAACTGCCCTCATGAATGCCAGGCAATTGAAAGTTCTTCATGAGATTCAATACCTGATGGCTCAGTACAATTATCAATTTATAACAGGCAACTAAATAAGCAATTAAAAATGAAGAAGAGTATATTGATTTTCCTCTTAGCTGCTTTATTAACATCATGTACAAGCAGCGACATTGAATCTGATGCATCAGGAACCTTTGAAGCTGAAGAAACCATTATATCATCTGAAGCTTCAGGAGTTATAAGGGATCTGAGTCTGGAAGAAGGCGAAGTTCTGAAAGCAGGAGAAACAGTCGGGTATATTGACAGTACTCAACTAATCCTGAAGCGTAAGCAACTTGAATCGCAGATTAGGGCGGTTATAAGCCGCAGTCCTGACAAAAAAGCTCAATTATCAGCACTTGAAGAACAGCTTAAGCAAGCACAGTATGAAAAATCGAGAATTGAAAAACTGTTGGCTGGTGGTGCTGCCACTCAAAAGCAGTATGATGATATCAATGCTCAGGTTTCAATACTGCGTAGTCAGCTTAATGCAACGAGTTCATCTTTAAACATTACATCAGGAAGTCTTTCAGAAGAATCACTTCCATTAAAAGTGCAGATTGAACAGATCGACGACCAGCTTACTAAATGCAGATTAATTAATCCAGTAAATGGTACTGTTCTATCCCAATATGTCCGAAAAAATGAAATGGTAACAGTTGGTAAGCCACTTTATAAGATTGCAGATTTAAGCAATTTAACATTAAAGGCCTATATTACAGGTGATCAGTTATCAGCGTTAAAGCTCAATCAAAAGGTTAAAGTACTGATCGACAAGGATAAGGATGATTTTAAAGAGTATACAGGTACTGTTAAGTGGATAAGTGATAAAGCAGAATTTACTCCGAAGACAATCCAGACAAAAGAAGAGCGGGCTAACCTGGTATATGCGGTTAAAATAGTTGTACCTAATGATGGATATCTTAAGATTGGTATGTACGGTGAAGTTTTGTTCAGGTAAATAATGCTTGTTAACTCCTTAAGATGGACTCAGTTATAGTAAATAACATTTCAAAATGGTATGGGAAAGAACGGTTTGTCGCCGTTGACAATGTTTCTTTTAATGTAGCTAAAGGTGAGATATTCGGGCTAATTGGGCCGGATGGAGCTGGCAAAACCAGTTTGTTCAGGGTGCTTACTACTTTGCTACTCCCTGACGGGGGAAAAGCGGAGGTTGACGGGATGGATGTAGTTAAAGATTTCAGGAAGATCAGGCAGGTAATAGGATATATGCCGGGACGATTTTCTTTGTACCAGGATTTAACGGTAGAAGAAAACCTGACTTTCTTTGCTACCATTTTTAAAACTACAATTCGCGAAAATTATCACCTCATAAAAGATATATACAGCCAGCTAGAACCTTTTAAAGACAGAAGGGCCGGCAAATTATCAGGAGGAATGAAGCAGAAACTTGCATTAAGTTGTGCACTCATTCATAAACCGACAGTGCTCTTTCTTGATGAACCAACAACAGGAGTTGACCCTGTTTCAAGAAAGGAATTTTGGGAAATGCTCCACCGGTTAAAAGATGAAGGTATAACCATACTTGTATCAACACCATATATGGACGAAGCATCCCAATGTGACCGCATAGCACTGATGCAGAAATCCAGGATTCTTGCTATCAATACACCCAAAGGGATTATTGATTCCTTTAATCATGAGCTATTCAGGCTTAAATCTGAAAACACTATTCTTTTGCTTAAAGAGCTTAAGAAGTTACCGGGTAAAATTTATGCCTATCCTTTTGGAGAGCACATTCATGTAACTTTTTCACATGACGAATTTAATGAGAGGGAATTGAGGAAACTATTGGACGATGCACAATATCCTCATCTGACTATAGAACCTGTGAAAGCCTCTGTAGAGGATTGCTTCATTCACCAGCTAAGAAGTTGAGTATGGAAGAGAAAGTAATTATAACAGAATCACTTACTAAGAAGTTTGGCAACTTCACAGCCGTTGATAATATCACATTTTCAGTAAAAAAAGGTGAAATATTCGGATTTCTTGGAGCTAACGGGGCAGGTAAGACCACAGCTATGAAAATACTCTGTGGATTATCAAAACCAACCTCGGGAAAAGCAACTGTTGGTGGGTATGATATCTATACAAAGGCTGAACTGATCAAGGAAAATATTGGCTATATGAGTCAGAAATTCTCTCTTTACGAAGACCTTACAATACTGGAAAACATCCGGTTTTTTGGTGGCATTTATAAACTGCCGCTCAAAGAACTGAAAGTAAAAAGTGAAGCGTTGATTGAAAGATTAGGCTTGAGTTCGCATAAAAATACATTGGTTTCTTCCATTCCTCTTGGTTGGAAACAGAAGTTAGCATTTTCAGTTGCTATCCTTCATGAACCTAAAATAGTATTTCTTGACGAGCCGACTGGTGGTGTTGACCCTTTGGCAAGGAGACAGTTCTGGGATTTGATATATGATGCTGCACTGGCAGGTATTACAGTTTTCATTACTACTCATTATATGGATGAGGCAGAGTATTGCAACAGGATATCAATTATGGTTGACGGTAGAATAGAGGCGTTAGATACTCCCTCGGCTCTAAAAGAAAGATACCAGGCAACCAGTATGGATGAGGTATTTTTAAAGCTGGCAAGAGGCGCACGCAGAAATGGAGAATAAGTTATGAAACAGTTTGGTGCATTTGTAAAAAAGGAGTTTGCGCATGTTTTTAGAGACAGGCGTACATTGCTCATATTATTTGGGATGCCGGTGATGCAGATACTTATTTTCGGTTTTGCACTGTCAAATGAGATTAAAAACACGAAAATTTTAGTGATTGACAATTCACAAGACTTTTCATCAAAAAAGTTAATTGAGAGAATTGATGCCAGCCGGTATTTTGAAGTATCTGACGAAAGGGCAGGACTTGATGAAATTGAAGATAAGTTAAAGCAAGGGAAACTTAAGGTTGCAATGGTAATTCCACAAGGGTTTGATAGTGAAATTACACATGCCGGCAAAAGCCAGATACAGATAATCACTGATGCCTCGGATCCTAATACTGCTAATGTGTTAGTGAATTATCTTACTGCCATCACCAGGGATTACATGAATGATATAATGGGACAGGATGAAATGCCTTATACTATTAAATCAGAGATGCGAATGCTCTACAATCCTCAGATGAAAAGTGCTCATAACTTTGTGCCTGGGGTCATGGCTCTAGTGCTTATGTTGGTTTGTGTACTTATGACTGCCATTACTATTGTGAGAGAGAAAGAAAACGGCACAATGGAAGTACTGCTTGTATCTCCTTTTAAAGCATGGATGGTTATGGTTGCCAAGGCCTTTCCTTATCTGATACTGTCATTAGTCAATGTAACGAGTATTGTATTATTGAGCATTTATGTTTTGAAGCTACCCGTGAATGGGAGCTTGCTGTTGCTTTTTGCAGAAAGTATTTTATTCATTATAACCTGCCTTACACTTGGAATCTTTATTAGCATAAGAACACAATCACAACAAGTTGCAATGTTTATTTCATTGGTTGGCATGCTCTTACCGTCTATTCTTTTTAGCGGATTCATGTTTCCGCTGGAGAATATGCCTAAGATACTTCAATGGATATCTTCTATAATACCAGCCAGGTGGTTTTACGTGATTATAAAGTCAATAATGATCAAAGGGGCCGGTTTCACCGCAATATATAAAGAAACACTTGTCCTGGTAGGAATGGCTGTTTTTCTATTCATTATCAGTATTAAAAACTTCAAACAAAGACTGGCATGAGAACACTGTTATTTCTGTTACAAAAGGAATTCAGGCAGATTGCCAGGAATCGGACGATTCTGGGAATGATGGTGGTAATGCCTGTGATGCAACTTCTCATTTTACCACTTGCTGCAAATTATGAAGTTAAAAACATAAACCTGGCGGTGGTAGACAATGATCACTCTGTTTGGTCGCAACAAATGATAAATACAATAACTGCTTCAGGATATTTCAAGCTCGTAAGCTACGGCAACTCTTATGAAAAAGCGTTAACACTTATCGAATCTGATGATGCTGACTTAATTCTTGAAATACCAGGTGGATTTGAAAAAGGTCTGATTCGCGAAAACAGCCAATCATTGTTTATTGCTGTTAACGCTATTAATGGAATCAAAGCTAACATAGGAGCCGCCTACCTGAATAATATCATTGCCAAGTATAATCAATCTATAAGGATTAAGTTAAATCCTGTTTTAGGAACAGCCAGAAATAACTTCACAGGCGCTTCATATAGTCCGGCTGGTGAAGTAATTGAAGTAACCTTTTCAAACTGGTTCAATCCTGGTATGAACTACAGGAATTTCATGGTACCTGGTATTCTTGCAATACTTGTAACTATGGTAGGTGGTTTTATGACTGCGTTAAACATTGTAAAGGAAAAAGAAGCCGGTACTATTGAGCAAATAAACGTTACACCAATTAAGAAACACATCTTTATACTTGGTAAACTTATTCCCTTCTGGATTTTGGGTAATGTTGTTTTTACACTTGGCCTGTTAGTCGCCTGGTTGGTATATGGTATTCTTCCGGAAGGTAGTTTACTCTTACTGTATGGGTTTATCTGGATTTATCTGCTTGCAGTACTTGGTTTCGGACTTCTTATTTCCACATACAGTGAAACCCAACAGCAGGCAATGTTCGTTATGTTTTTCTTTATGATGATCTTTATCCTTATGGGAGGCTTATTTACAAGTATTGATAGTATGCCTGCCTGGGCAAAAGTAATAGCAAGGATCAACCCTGTATCCTATATCATCGAGGTCTTCAGAATGATTATTCTGAAAGGGAGCAATTTTAGGGATATACTTCCTCAAATAGAGGTAATTGCATTAACTGCTGTACTGTTAAACGGTTGGGCTGTATTGAATTACAGAAAGACTACCTGATGTAATAATCCTGAGGCATGAGAATAAACAATCATTTACTGAATTTCTTAAGATTATTTACTTGTTAATTTCAGGCCAGCTAATAAACAAGTGTTGACCGTTTTTTCTTAATTTAGCAGTACCAGATAAGAGGGTTAAGCCAGACAAATGAGTGAATTTAAGAAGTTTTGGACGTAAAGTACCATATAATGATCCTTTTATTAACCCTGAAATGACTAATCTCCTTAAAATGAAAACAAATAAAGTATCATTAAAACTGTATTTGCTGTTATTGGTATTACCGGTTGCTATAGTTATCAATTCATGCAGCAACCGGGAGGATAAATCGGTACGTAATGCTGACGGAACTATTAAAGGTAATATATCAATTTCCGGAGCGTTTGCATTATACCCAATGGCAATCTTATGGGCTGAGGAATTCCAGAAGATCAATCCTGAAGTGAGGATTGATATCTCAGCCGGGGGGGCAGGAAAAGGAATGACAGATGCACTTTCACAGATGGTAGATTTAGGAATGTTCTCCCGGGAGGTTACTGAAGCAGAGCAGGCTAAAGGAGCCTGGTATATTGCAGTTGCCAAAGATGCTGTTGTCGCAACCTATAATACAGGATCTTCTGCAACACAATTAATAAAGGAAAAAGGTATGAGTAAAGAGATGCTGATGGACATCTACCTTAACGGAAAAGTGAAAACATGGGGTGACTTATACAAGAATGGAGATAAAACAAGACTCAATGCTTATACCCGGTCAGATGCTTGCGGTGCTGCTGAAATGTGGGCAAAATATATGGGAAGCAACCAGGAGTCATTAAATGGAATAGGTGTCTTCGGAGACCCTGGTATTGCTGATGCAGTGAAGAATGATAAGACAGGTTTAGGATATAATAATGTGAATTATGCTTATGATATGAACACCAGGAAACCTTATGCTGGTCTTTCTGTTGTTCCTATTGATCTTAACAATGACGGGAAGATAACTGAGGATGAATATTTTTACGATTCTTTAGACAGTATTATGAGTGCCATTGCTTCCGGAAAGTATCCTTCACCTCCGGCAAGGGATCTCTATTTTGTTTCTAAAGGAAAACCTAAGAATATCGCAGTTACTGAATTCTTAAAGTGGATTGTTACTGACGGACAGAAATTTGTACATAAAGCCGGGTATGTTAACCTTACAGACGAAAAAATCAAGAGTGAACTACAAAAACTTGCAGAGTAGGAACATTACGCGTTATTTTCGTGTTACCAGACATCTTAGAAGCCGGCTTCATACTTCCTGGATGGTCATTGGATTGATCATAGTAATTCTTTTGCCTTTCATTCTTGGAATCGGACTTTATTTTAAGTCTACGATGTTACTTGAAAATCAATCCCTGATTAAGTTGTTGTTCTCCGGTGATTGGAGACCTTTGTCAGGCAAATTTGGTTTTCTTCCCTTCATCATTAGTTCCGTATGGGTTACAGTAATTGCACTTTTGATTGCTGGGCCTATTTGTTTGCTTACATCAATTCACCTGACTCAATATGCCAGATCATGGGTGTTAAAAGTTATGCACCCTGTGATTGATATTCTAGCAGGTATACCATCAGTTATCTTTGGAGTATGGGGAATTCTAGTTATTGTCCCTTTTATCTCAGATTACCTGGCTCCTTTTCTCGGAAAACAATCTTCAGGTTACAGTATAATGGCCGGAGCAATTGTATTGGCTGTTATGATAATACCTTTCATACTGAATATTTTAATTGAAGTTTTCAAGACTTTACCCGATGAATTAAGGGAAGCATCACTTTCTTTAGGTGCTACAAAATGGCAGACTATAAAATTAGTTCTGACCAGAAAAGCTTTTCCCGGTATAATATCTGCCTTCGGACTTGGAGTATCAAGAGCATTCGGTGAAACTATAGCAGTACTTATGGTGGTTGGTAATGTCCCCAACATTCCTAAAGGACTATTTCAACCAGGTTATCCTTTACCTGCACTTATAGCAAACAATTATGGTGAAATGCTGTCAATTCCACTGTATGATTCAGCTCTAATGCTTGCAGCTCTGGTACTATTTGTCGTTGTTATGCTTTTTAATATGGGTTCTCGATTTGCTATAGCCAGACTGGAGGAAAAGGAATAATGAGAAAACTGAGATATATTGAAGAGAGTTTTTTCAGGGTACTGATGTTCCTGTCGACAAATATTATAGTGATTTCATTAACTCTCATTATTTTCAGCATACTTTATAAAGGACTGCCATCACTATCATGGGAGATGATCAGTCAAACACCCAAAGGAGGATTTTATTTTGGGAAGGAGGGAGGTATACTCAATGCAATAATTGGATCCTTGTACCTGGCTCTGGCTTCTACATTTCTGGCTTTAATTATAGGATTGCCAGTTGCATTAATGATGAATGTTCATCTTGTAAAGTATAAGAAACTTGTTAACAGTATCCGGTTCTTCCTAGATTTGCTTTGGGGAGTGCCCTCAATTGTCTACGGAGCTTTTGGATTTGCAGTTATGATCTATTTTGGTTTAAAGACCTCACTTTTAGCAGGTATATTCACCGTAACCTTGTTCATAATTCCTATCATGGTAAGAGCCATGGATGAGGTTTTAAAAACTATTCCAAGGGGATTGATGGAGACTGCTCTTTCATTGGGATCTACTCCTTCAGAAATTTCATACAGGATCTACATCCGACAGGTAGTCTCCGGACTTATAACTGCAATGTTGTTATCGTTTGGCCGGGCTATAGGTGATGCTGCATCTGTTCTTTTTACTACCGGATATACTGACCATATACCAACTGCGTTAAACCAACCAACTGCAACTTTACCACTTGCTATATTTTTTCAATTAAGTTCACCAATACCAGAAGTGCAGGACAGGGCATATGCATCAGCAGTTGTTTTAACAGTTATTATTTTAACAATCAGCATTTTATCACGGTATTTCTCAAAAAAGTACCTTAAAAATAAAATCAAACAATAGTTAATGGGCGATAAGACTAAAATTAAGATCACGGACCTTAATTTATTAATTGGTAAACAGCATATTCTCAAGAATATTAATCTACAAATTCCTGAGAGGAAGATTACTGTTATACTCGGTCCTTCAGGATGTGGCAAAACCACCCTACTTAAAAGTCTCAACAGATTAACAGATCTTTATCCTGAAATGAAGGTTTCAGGCAAAATAATGATTGATGATGATGATATTCTTCATACAAATGAAGATATAACCATTTTACGGCAACGAATGGGACTTCTTTCGCAAAGGCCTTACCCTTTACCCATGAATATCTACAATAATGTTGCTTTTGGATTAAGAATCAGCGGACGGAAGAAAAAGAGATTTCTGGATAAAAGAGTGGAGCACTATCTCAAACAGGCGAATCTATGGGAAGAAGTCAAAGACAGGTTGAAAGACCCTGCATCAGCTTTATCTATCGGACAACAACAGAGATTATGCCTCGCAAGAGGGCTGGCAGTTGACCCGGATATCATTCTTGCAGATGAGCCAACCTCAGCTTTGGACCCTATTTCAAGTGAGGCTATTGAAAAGAAATTTGTAGAGTTAAAGCAACAGTATACCATTGTAATGGTAACACATGTTCTAAGGCAGGCCAGAAGGATAGCAGACTATGTTGTTTTTATGTATCTTGGTGAAGTGATAGAACAAGGCACCGCACAGGAAGTATTTGAGAATCCCCAGAATGAGATTACCAAACAGTATCTGAAAGGTTCCTTTAATTAGCGATCACTTAATAAAAAGTAGTTCACGATATTTTGGTAGAGGCCACATTTCATCGTCAATAAGGAGCTCAAGTTTATCAACTTCATATTTGATTTTCTCAAAGAAAGGGAATACTCTTTCACGATATTCAATCGCTTTTTGTTCCATCAAATCATATTTGTTTATTTCCTTGCGGGTTTCAACCATGCTCTGAACCATATTTTTTATGTCGATTATATGACCAGAGATTTCCCTGATGGTATCAGTCTGAGTCTTTGAAAGTGATTGGAATGTTTTAGAATCTAATACCTCTTTTAACCCCATAACATTCTCAATCAATTGGTTCTGGTATCTGATAGCAATCGGAATAATATGGTTCATTGCTAGGTCACCAATCACCCTTGATTCAATCTGGACTTTTCTTAAATAGGTTTCAAGCTGAATCTCATACCTCGCCTCTAATTCTCTTCTTGTTAGTACATTATTCTCTTCAAAAACCGATATCATTTCTTTAGAGATGAATGTTTTAAGCGCACTTGGTGTATCTGGTATATTCGACAATCCTCTTGCTGCAGCTTCATCTAGCCATTCCTGTGAATAACTGTTGCCTTCAAACAATACATACTTTGCCTCCTTTATATATCTCGAAATGATCTGATACATCGCGTCTTCTAAAGGAATATTCTGCGCTATGAGTCGATCAGTTTCAGCACTAAAGAGCTTCAATTGATTTGCAACTATTGTATTTAGTGCTATCATCGGTACTGCACAGTTTGAGGAAGAACCTACAGCCCTGAATTCGAATTTATTACCTGTAAATGCAAAAGGTGAAGTACGGTTTCGGTCAGTATTATCAGGTAATATCTCAGGAATTATTGGAATATTATAAGGACTGTTTCGTTTAGATCGATCTGGTTTCTTTGTTTCAGATTCCAGGTGTTTAAGTACATCTGTTAAAAGACTCCCAATGAAAACAGATATTATAGCTGGTGGCGCTTCATGACCTCCTAATCTCAAGTCATTTCCTGCAGAGGTAATTGAGGCTCTCAGGATATCTGCATGAGTATGTACTGCCTTTATAATATTTACAAGGAAGACAAGGAATTTAAGATTTTCTTCCGGTGTTTTTCCGGGAGAAAGCAAGTTCTCACCGGTATCGGTTTGCATAGACCAGTTGTTGTGTTTACCTGAACCATTAACATTAGCATATGGCTTTTCATGAAGGAGTACCGTAAATCCATGTCTCTTACTGATCTTATCCAGCAGGTGCATTAATAACTGGTTATGATCTATTGCTACATTTACTTCCTCATAAACAGGAGCACATTCAAATTGAGCCGGCGCAACCTCATTATGCCTGGTCCTTACCGGGATACCCAGTCTGAGAGCTTCATACTCAAATTCTTTCATGAAGTCTATGACTTTTTCAGGGATAACACCAAAGTAATGATCTGACAATTGCTGGTCTTTGGCACTGGCGTGACCAAAGAGTGTTCTGCCTGTGAGGGCAAGGTCGGGGCGTGCTGAGTATAGCGCCGTATCGACCAAAAAATACTCTTGTTCCCAGCCAAGCGTGGCTTGTACCCTGTTGATACCTTTATCAAAGTAACGGCAGATTTTAGTCGCTTGAGTATCAAGCGCAGATAATGCCTTAATGAGAGGAAGCTTATAATCAAGCGATTCCCCTGTGTATGAAATAAAAATGGTTGGAATACATAAAGTACCATCCAGTATGAAGGCTGGTGAAGTGGGGTCCCATGCACTATATCCCCTGGCTTCAAATGTATTTCTGATACCGCCATGAGGGAAGCTTGAAGCATCAGGTTCCTGTTGCACAAGTTCATTACCTGTGAAGTTTTCAATTGCTTTACCATCCTCTAGAAGAGTGATGAAAGCATCATGTTTTTCTGCTGTAGACCCTGTTAAAGGATGAAACCAATGAGAGAAATGAGTTGCACCCTTAGAAATTGCCCATGATTTCATACCTGAGGCAATTTGGTCAGCAATACGTCTTTCTATCTTAATACCTTGGTCAATGGCTGCCTGAACAGCCTTGAAGGCTTCACGTGATAAGTAGTCACTCATCACTGATTTGCTAAAGGTTAACTCTCCGAAATAGGCTGAGGGTCTGTTAGGGATTGAAGGCAATTGGCGCCTTGTACGGAGCATTGACATTTCAAGTGCTCTAAACCGAATGTTTGACATCCTTGATGGAATTTCAGTTGTTAAGGTTCAAGAACAAATATCTGGATATAATTGTTTCAGGAAGGTTAAATTGTTAATAAAAAACGTAATAAGCGAACATTCTATTAGTTTTCCTGATTGCCTGCTATACCTTCAGAAATGACTCTTGCAAACTCTTTTAAATCCTGATAACAATAATCAATAATCTTGTTTTTCAATCTGGCTTCAGCGACTTCACCTAAATAAACAGTTTTCATTCCAAGTCTTTTACCAAAAAGCATATCAGAAACAGAATCACCTACCATTACAGATTTCCTGAATGAAATATCACCGAATTCCTTTTTTGCAAGAAGGCCCATGCCGATCATTGGCTTGCGGGTAAAGTGTTTTTCCGTACTTAAATATGGTGAGTATAACACTTTATCAATTTTTCCGCCAGCTTCTTTCACTTTTTGATGCATTTCTTCATGAATCAGCTCAAGCTGCTTAACGGTCATCAGTCCCTTTCCAATTCCCTGTTGATTGCTGACAATAATAATACGGTTAAATAACTTGGAAAAAACAGATATAGCCTGTAGAACACCATCAATAAATTCAAACTGGCTAACTTCTTTTACATAATCATCGGGGAGGCGCTTGTTTATAACACCATCTCTGTCAAGAAAAAGAGTCCAGGTTTTATCAATCTGTATATTCATTTAATTCTTTTTGAGCACGTTGATAATCTTCTGGAACCCCTATGTCAAGGAAATAATCATTAAAAACATCACCTCTGAATAAGCCTGATTTTACATTTACCTGGAGAAAATCTTTTTCAAAGGAGAATTTCTCAGGAAGTGAAAAACTCTTAAAGTACTTGGTTTTAAGAATATAGATGCCTCCATTAATTAACCCTGGACTGATAACATCAGATTTTTCCCTGAAACTGGTAATAACCTTATCATTAGTGCATTCTACCTGACCATAACGTGAAGCATTCTCTACCTGTCTAAGTGCAATAGAAAGATCGGCTAACTGTTCAACATGTTCCTGAAAGAAGAGCTGGAGATTTATAGGGAAAAAAGTATCTCCATTCATTACGATAAAGTATGGTGATTCAACTTTTCTGAGGGCATTCTTTATAGCTCCTCCTGTGCCCAGCGGCTCATATTCAATGGCATAATCAATGGTGATTGATTTGAACTTATGCCGAAAATGATTTTGGATTTTATCACTCATATAACCGGTTGATAAAATCACCCGCTTAAATCCAAAGCGGTCTATATAATTCAGTAGTACTTCGAGGAATGGTCTTCCATTAATAGGGGCCATTGCTTTAGGAACATCGTCCACAACTTCCCTTAACCGGGTTCCAAGCCCACCTGCAAGTATGATTATATCTGGATAAGAGATGAACATTAACTTTGGGGAAATAAGTTACTTTCCACAATTTCGCAAATGATATGACCTATCATAATATGCGATTCTTGTATCCGTGGAGTATCAGTAGAAGGAACATTAATCAGAATATCACAATGGTCTTTAATAAGTCCTCCTGATTCACCGGTAAATCCGATAACGAAAATGCCCATTCTCCTGGCCTCAACGATTGCCCGCATTATATTTTTTGAATTGCCTGAGGTTGAAAGGGCGACAAGAATATCACCTTTAATACCTTTAGCCTTAATTAATCGAGAATATATTTCATCAAAGGAGTAATCGTTTCCGACTGCTGTCAGATAACTGGTATTAACATGAAGGGCTTCTGAATCCAAAGGAGGGCGGTCATAATAAAACCTCCCTGAAAATTCAGCCGCAAGATGTTGTGCATCTGCAGCACTTCCTCCATTACCACAAAAATATACTCTGTTTCCTCTTAAAAAGGCTTCAGTAATTTCATGAGCCGACTGTTCTATTTTTTCAATCAGTTGATCATTGCTCAAAATCTCATTTTTTACTGATACAGAGGACTTTATTATGTCTTTAATTCTTTCTTGCATTTTTTTCAGATTTCATTACAAAATTACGAAATTATAAGGGTATCTCTCATGAATAAGGGATAATCAAGGTTGTAATGCGAAATGGTAAAGGTTATTAAAGTGTCCAGGTTGTAAGTCCTTGTGAAGTGAATTCATACCGTTGAGCTTCTCCACCAAAGACTTTAAGTGATTGGATTACTTTGGAGCGACTATCACCAGGACAATAGAATATCATAAATCCACCACCACCTGCACCACTTATTTTACCTCCTGTAGCACCATTATTCCTGGCAGTCTCATATATCTCGTCAAGTAAAGGGTTTGAGATTTCATCTGCCATCTGCTTCTTAAATTTCCATCCAAAATCAAGGATTTCCCCAATCTGATTAAGATTACCCTTGAGCAATGCTTCCTTCATCATGATAGATTGCTTTTTAAGCTGATGCATCGCTTCAATGGATTTCTGGTTATTGCTTATAACATTCGCAGATTGGGCTTCAATGATTTTTGATGAAAGCCTGCTAGTTTGTGTATAATACAAAACTAGATTGTGAGACAATTCGTTTAGATAAATATCTTTAATCCTGAGAGGATTAACGATTACTTTATCATCAGCTGAAAACTCCATGAAGTTGACCCCACCGAAGGTAGCAGCATACTGATCCTGTTTTCCGCCTGCCATGCCCAGATCTATTCGTTCAATATCATAAGCAAGTTTAGCCAGATCATATTCCCCTAAAGGCAATTTAAGCCATTCAGCAAAAGCCCCTAATATCGCCACTACCAATGTTGAAGATGTACCAAGTCCTGAACCTGCCGGAGCATCAACGAATGTGGATAAAGTGAATGAAAGAGGTTTATGAATGAAATCTTTTATTATTCGGTTGTATATTCCGTTGTGAAGATCAAGGTTGCCATTTATAGGAAGATTTGCTTCTGAAGGGTACTCGTAACATTCATTCTTATCTATAGAATCAAATACTATTTTATTATCTTGTCTTGGGGAAATAGTAGCATAAGCATAAAGGCTGATAGTAGCATTTAGAATTGCTCCACTGTAAAGATCTGAATACGGAGCTACATCCGTCCCTCCACCAGCTAAACCCAATCTTAATGGTGCCTTGCTTCTAATGTACATTGTATTTGGTTTTTATAAATTAAATAAGGACTTTAAGTTGTTCATAAAATATTTCCAACTGTACTTTTCTTTAATTTCAAGAATGTTTGAGATAAATTCTTTCTCTTTATTCTCGTCATAAAACCGGATAATTGCATTTGCAACTTCTTCACTTTGCGGATTAACCACAAAACCAACTACATTATCCGGAACGAACTCTTCTAAACCACCGACATTAGTTATGATCATCGGTTTATTAAAATTATAAGCAATTTGTGTAACGCCACTTTGTGTGGCATTTTTATATGGCTGAACAACGATATCTGAAGCACAAAAGTACTTGTATACTTCACTATCAGGTATGAAATCATTTGACAAAATTACTGAATCAGAAATGTTTAGGTCATTTATTAACTCTAAGTATGGAGCTTTATCAGTATAAAATTCACCCCCTACAAGTAATTTAATCTTACGATCTTTGATTCGTTTATCAGCCATGACTCTGAACAATATATCGAGTCCTTTATAGTCTCTTATAAATCCAAAAAATAGGATGTAATTAAACTGACTATCTAATCCTAAGAGGGATTTTGCTTTATTTTTTTCTACCGGCTTTCCGAAATTATCATAAATAGGATGTGGACTGAAAATTCTCGGTTTATTTTTATCAAAAAGAGCCACGTCATCAAGAACTTTTCTTGACATTGTAACAAATCCACTGATGCTATTAGCAAAGTAGCTAGCTAACAAATGGTCACCTGGTCTCTTTTCATGCGGAATGATGTTATCAATAATAGTTGCAACCTTTGTGTGATTGTTACTTTTAGCAATTCGTGCTATGGTCCCCAGACATGGAGCCATGAAAGGAATCCAAAATTTTATTACTACAAGATCCGGTTTCAATGCTTTCAATTCATATCCTACCTTCAGCCAATTCAATGGATTAATTGAGTTAATCTTTACATGAATTTCGACATTACCTGTATATTCTTCAGTAGAATATTGTGTCTTACCCGGAAAAAGAAATGAAGGATACTGAAGAGAAAACGTATAAAGTTTTGTATCCCAACCTTCATTTATAAATTCTTCAGCAAGTCTTTCATTAAAATTAGATAAACCACCCCTTAATGGATAAGCGGAGCCGATGATAACTACTCTTTTACTCATCAGATTTCTTCCTCCACCAGATAATTATTCCTGTCGCTGGCATTGCGGCTTATAAGTTCTCCAAGAAATCCTCCCATGAAGACCTGTGTTCCTAATACCATTGCCAGTAAGCCCAGATAGAATAAGGGACGCTCTGTCATCTTATATTCAGCAAGAAAGATCTTTGCATAGGTAAGGTAACCTGCGATAAGGAAACCTATCAAAAACAAGAAACTGCCTATTGACCCAAATAAATGCATGGGTTTTCGTCCGAATTTCGAGACAAACATGATAGAGATAAGATCAAGGAAGCCATTAATGAAGCGCTCCCATCCAAACTTGGTAACGCCATACTGTCGCTTTCTGTGAACGACTATCTTTTCACCTATTTTCTTGAAACCAGCCCATTTGGCAATGACCGGAATATAGCGGTGCATTTCTCCATAAACTTCTATTGCTTTCACCACCTCCTTTCGATAAGCTTTCAGGCCACAGTTCATGTCATGCAGTTTAACACCTGAAATCCTTCTAGTTACTCCGTTGTAAATTTTTGACGGAAGGTTTTTTGTAAGTTTCGAATCATAGCGCTTTTTCTTCCATCCTGACACCAGATCATAACCATCCTCAACAATCATTTTATAGAGTTCAGGAATTTCATCCGGACTATCCTGAAGATCAGCATCCATTGTTATGACTACATTGCCACTTACTTTCTCAAATCCTTTGTTCAGGGCAGCTGATTTACCATAATTCCGTCTGAACTTTATTCCTTTAATGGCACTGTTTATGGTTGAAAGCTCTTTTACGACCTTCCAGGAGTTATCGCTGCTACCATCATCAACAAGAATGACCTCATAAGTGAAATTATTGACAGCCATTACTTTGCTAATCCAATCACATAGTTCAGGAAGCGATTCTTCCTCATTATAAAGGGGTATAACTACAGAAATCTGAATGTCTTTTTCTTCTTTCATTATTGATTGAAAGTTGCATTAAAACTATCATCATTCTTTTTTACAATTGCTGCAGCGATAACTGAAACTACAGCTCCTATCACAACACTCCAAATTATTGAAATAATGTATGCTATCGGAGTGTTCATCATTTTTCTGGCCATTGACATTTGTTTCTCTATCACTTCATCGGGATATCCCCTCTGCAATAGCCGCTCTTCTGCCAGTCTGAGAGTTTGCTCAGCAGCGTCAGGATTGATATAAGTCATGTATATCCATCCGTACAATGTCATTACTAATGCTGTTATTATCGATATGTACAGACCTGTTAGGAAAGCATCTCCAAACTGAATAAATCCCCCGTTTAGTTTATTACGATAATTCAACATAGCCAGGACTATACCAGCTATCATAATCAGGTAGATGACATAATTTAACCATGTAACGGTTGTTAAATCAAGAATATAAAGCATTAGTGATACCACTATGTATGCTGCAGAAGTATATAAACCATACTTAAAAGCATTGTTTAAAACCGATGGTTTTGACACCACGTTGGTTATCTGATCATTATGTTCCATGGTAAAAAGGTGTTTGTTTCCGCAAATGTATTGATTTATGAGCTAAAGTTAAAAATTTATGTCGTTCAATTGTCTGCGTCAAACTTATTTGTATCTTTGCAGCGGGTAAGTCTTATACGACCAGCTCCCATCGAACTCCCCCAGGTCAGGAATGAAGCAAGGGTAGATGGTTGTAGCGGTGCGATATAAGTAGCTTACCCTTTTTTTATTTGAACAAATTGGTGTAATTTTCGTCCTTATTCCAAATAAAACCTGATGCTGCTAAAATTGTATCCTGAAAATCCTAATCACAGGCATGTACGTATGGTGGTTGAGTGCCTGATGGATGGGGGCTTAATAATTTATCCTACAGATACTGTTTATGGATTGGGTTGTGATATCTTCAAGCCAAAGGCAATCGAGAGGATTGCTCAAATCAAAGGTATAAGATCAGACAAGGCAAATTTCTCATTTATTTGCAACGACCTGAGCCAACTTGCAGATTATTCAAAACCAATACCCAACACAGTCTTTAAATTAATGAAGAGTAATCTTCCAGGTCCTTTTACTTTCATTCTTAACGCCAGCAATAATGTTCCTAAACATATCCAAAGCAAAAAGAAAACAGTTGGTATAAGGATTCCTGATAATAATATTCCCCTCGAAATAGTAAGAGAACTTGGCAATCCTATTATGTCGACATCAATTCACGATGAAGATGAAATTCTGGAATATACAACTGATCCTGAGCTTATTTATGAGAAATATAATAAACTTGTGGATATAGTGATTGACGGTGGCTATGGAGACAATGAAGCATCAACTGTAATCGATTGCACATCTGATGAACCAATTGTTGTACGTGAAGGGAAGGGAGTACTATTATGGTAACTCTTAGAAACATTTTCAGGTTACCAGATACTTTGCCACCTGGAGAGTATTTTGAAGATATTGCCATGGGAGATGCAAAGGTTGAACGCATTATCTCATCAGGACATATAACGCCTGCTGATGATTGGTATGATCAGGAAACAGATGAATTGGTAATTCTGCTTGAAGGAGAAGCAAAGCTCATATTCGAGGATAATGAAGAAGTTTTGATGAAAAGAGGTGATTATCTACTCATCAAGGCACATGAAAAACACAGGGTAACTTATACGAGTGAAAAACCAGCTTGTATTTGGCTTGCTGTTCATGGAAATCTTAATATGCCGGTTAAATTTTAAAATATTATACTTCAATAATTTACATGCTATAAGGTGAGTTTTAGGATAGTCGTTTTTAAAAAATTTGGTAAAATAATTTGGATGTAAGGGAAAAAGCACTACTTTTGCAGTCCCTTAAACGATTCCGTAGCTCAGCAGGTAGAGCACATCCCTTTTAAGGATGGGGTCCTGGGTTCGAATCCCAGCGGGATCACTAAAGAGGTTGTCTTGATAAGACAGCCTCTTTTTTTTGTACTGTTAAATTCGTATCAAACATACCCTAAACATACCTTAAACATACCCCATACTTATGTTTGGCATACCCCTAGGGTATGTTTAAGGTAACTTTGAGGTATATTTGAAGTAAAGAATAGATAGCTTTAATATATCGCGATCCCAAAATGTACCGTCTAAAACACAATGAATGGTTCAACTGTCGTTTTAAAAGCGCGGAATGATATTTTTCTTATAAATTTGAAGCATAAAAGATCCACTATGAAAAACTTTAGAGAGATCCGGATTTATACTTTAATTCTAATTGTCTTTGCCAGCTTACAATCGATGGCTCAAATTAAGAGTTATCCGGTGAATTCAACAGAAATAGACCCTTCTAGCGATGGTTTTTATTATGGATTACCCAAACATACGATCAGGGTTGATATTACTGTTAAAAAGATTGAGAAATTTAAAGGGAAGTATAGTGATTATACTACCAAATTACTCGGAATAACAGATTATATAACAAAAGATGGCACAACCTACGAAATCAGGGATGCCAGGATAAGTTTAATAACAGGACTCGACTCAGCAAATATTTATTATGCTCAATTGCCGGCAAAGTTTGAGAATGACAGAACATTTCTAGTCAACATGCTGGAGAATGGATTAATCTCTAATGTTTCTGTACTTGATGAAGAACAGACTCAACGACACAATCCTGATAAACCGCCTTTTATTGAGCTTCTCAAACCAGTACTTATTGAGAAAGTAGATACAATTATCAGGAGAGTCAGTATTGATACAACTGTCATTGAAGAAAAAGTTCTTAAACGGAATATTTCAGAAAAGAGTAATGAGCAACAGGCTAAAGAAATAGCTGACCTGATTTATCGCATTGAAGAAAGTAAGTATAATTTAATTACAGGTTATCAAGAGGTTAATTATTCTAAGGAAAGCATCAGTTATATGATTGAAAAACTTTCAAAGCTTGAATCAGAATACCTGGCTTTTTTTAAGGGATCAATTCAGGAAAGTGAGAATACACATACTTTCTATTATACTCCCGGAATTAATGAAGAAAATAATCAGTCAGTACTTTTCCGTTTTTCCACATCTGATGGAATAGTTAATAGTAGCAGGACGACAGGTGACCCTATAACTATTTCCATCATCCCGGAGAATAATTTTGCTGCTGCAAAGCAACTTGAAAGCAAAAGATTTGCTGTTAAGAAAAAGGATAAGGGATTATATTATAGGATACCTGAATCTGTACAGATACAGGTTAAATCAGTTAATAATATTCTTGAAGTTAAAAAAGCTTACATCTCACAAATGGGAATAATGTCTTTCCTTCCCTCAAAGAATCTTTCGAATGTAAGCTTCAATGAGAATGGCTTTATTAAATCAATAACTCTTCAAGATTAATTGAAATGGCTGGTTTTGTAGCTGAGCGTATTAAAAGCATCCTTTTTTATCCAGGATATGAATGGAAAGTTATTGCAGCTGAAAAGCGTTCATTAAAGGATGATTTCTTTGGATATGCCTTAGTAATGATATTATTGGGAACTGCATCTCAGGCTATTGGAAGTTTCTTCTATGTCAGGAATGTCCTTGATATTGATGCTTACAGATTTTCTTTGCCACTGATGCAGGCCCTTTCTTTTTTACTTCTTCAGACATTCATAGTAATAATACTGACATTCTTCGTGCATGGAGTAGCAGGAAAGTTTTTGTCTGATAAGGATTTTATGAAAAGCGGCAAATTGGTTATTTATAGTCTTACTCCGCTTTACTTATGCTATATACTGGCAAACCTTGATAAAAGGCTTTTTCTGGTTATGATAGCGTCTCTGTATTCACTAGTTCTCTTTGCTAAAGGCTTACAGGTATTAATAAACACGAAGCCTCATAAAGTCATAGCATTTACTTTCCTGATTGGCTTGATGACTTTAGGGTCAAATTTCTTGCTTGAAATAATATTTAACCTGCTAACTAATCTATTTTTCCCTGAACTTCAGTTAAGTCCTGGTTTTTAGGAATGCTTCCCTGAATATTACAAGATCATTAAGAAGTTTCTCTAATAAATTAAGGGGTAGCATATTCGCTGCATCTGATTTAGCTACACTCAGGTCAGGATGTGTTTCAAGAAAGATACCATCCGCACCTGCAGCTATTCCTGCAGAAGCAATTGTTGATATCATATCAGGAAGACCTCCGCTGATGCCTGATTCCTGGTTTGGTTGCTGAAGAGAATGTGTTACATCCAATACAACAGGTACATTATTACTTTGCATCAGAGGAATTGACCTCATATCGACAATAAGGTCATTATATCCGAACATCGTTCCCCGATCAGTGAGGATTACATTTTTATTGCCTGTCTCATATATTTTCTCTACAGCAAATTTCATTGACTGAGCAGATAAGAACTGACCTTTTTTTATGTTAATCCATTTAGATGTTCTTCCGGCAGCAATAAGAAGGTCGGTCTGTCTGCAAAGGAATGCCGGTATTTGGAGTACATCCACATATTCAGCAGCCATTTGTGCTTCTTCTGCAGTATGGATATCAGTAACTACCGGGATTCCGAGTTTCTCCCTGACATCGGCAAGACATCGTAAAGCAATTTCATCACCGATTCCTGTAAATGAGGATGCTTTCGACCTGTTAGCTTTTCTATACGATGCCTTGAAAATAAATGGTATGTCGAGTTGGCTCGTCAATGAGTGAATATATGTTGCTATTTCCATTGGCATACTTGTGTTTTCTATTACACAAGGGCCGGCCATCAGAAAGAAATTCCTTGAAGGAATCAGGTTTTTAATCTTTGGAGTCTCTGTCACTTAAAGAATTATTTAATAGTTATACTTTGATTGCCATAATTTACGAAGCCTTTGCCTGAATTCCTCTTCTCTTGGGTTATTGCCCGGCTCGTATAATTTACTGCCTTTTATTTTATCAGGCATGAATTCCATTTCAGCAAAGTTACCTTGAAAACTGTGGGCGTACTTATAATCAGTTCCATACCCTATATTTTTCATAAGGTTTGTAGGTGCATTTCTGATAGATAAAGGTACGGAAAGATCCCCGGTTTTTCTCACTAATGCCAGTGCTTCTTCTATAGCCATATATGATGCATTACTTTTGGGAGAACATGCCAGGTAAACAGCACATTGTGCCAGTGTTATCCGGCACTCAGGATATCCGGTTTTATGAACAGCCTCAAAACAGGCGGAAGCAAGGAGCAGGGCGTTGGGATTGGCATTTCCTATATCTTCAGAAGCTAAGATCAGCATTCGTCTTGCAATAAACAAAGGATCTTCTCCTGATTCAATCATTCTGGCAAGGTAATAAATAGCTGCATTGGGATCACTGCCTCTCATGGATTTGATAAAAGCGGATATAATATCATAGTGCATTTCACCTTTTTTGTCATACATAGTTAAGTTCTGCTGTATGACTGACATCGCAAGTTTGTTATCAACAGGTACTTCTGTGCCTTCTTTACCGGCGATTGAGGCAATTAATTCTAACGCATTGATCATTTTACGCGCATCACCACCTGAGATACGCATCAGAACATCCGACTCCTTAATAAGCAGGTTAATGTTAAATTCAGTTCTGATTTTATCAACCACCTTATTAATTATCACATTAAGTTCTTCTTCATTAAGGGATTTGAGTATATACACCTGGCATCTTGAAAGTAGGGGAGAGATAACCTCAAATGAAGGGTTTTCAGTAGTTGCTCCTATAAGAGTGATAATACCTTTTTCAACTGCACCAAGAAGTGAATCCTGCTGCGATTTGCTGAAACGGTGGATTTCATCAATAAAAAGAATAGCACCTGAACCGTTTTGTCTTGCAGTTTCTATAACTTCCCGAACATCTTTAACTCCTGAATTAACAGCACTCAGGGTGTAAAATGGCCTTTCCAGCTTTGTGGCAATCAGGAATGCCAGCGTAGTTTTACCAACACCGGGAGGCCCCCAGAAGATCATTGAAGGTATGTTGCCGCTTTCAACGGATTTTCGTAAAACTGCATTTTCACCAATTAAATGAGTTTGACCAACATAGTCTTCAAATGTTACAGGACGTAAGAGTTCAGCCAAAGGTTTCAGGTTCACCATAACTGCAGTTTTAATCTCAACAAAGATAAGCCTATTTTAAAACGCGTTTTTTTCATTTAAAACTCTAAAAGTCGAAAATTTGACGTTTTTTTAAGGTCATTTTAATACTGATAGAGAAAAAAAAATTCATCATTTTTGTAAAGTGCAGGTAAACAGCTCTTTAAGTCATTAAAAAAAAATTAAAAATATTTGCATTTGCCTTAAAACTTTCTTTATCTTTGCCATGTTTTAAACTAAACACATCAAAACATGAAAACATTAGCTCAGATTTTAGTTATCGCAGGTTTAGCTTCATTTGTAGCTTGCGGACCAAGTGCACAGGAAAAAGCAGAACAGGCAAAACAGGATTCAATCAGAATGGCTGATTCAATTGCTGCAGTTCAGGCTGCTGAACAGGCAAAACAGGATTCAATTAATGCTGCTATGGCTGACACAACTGCTCCAGCTGAAACTCCTGCACAGTAAGACTAAAAGCAACTGATAATTTTATCATAAAAAAGAGGTGAATTTTCACCTCTTTTTTTGTTATTTAACAGGAGGTAAAAATGAAATTAATATACCTGGTAACTGCTTTCTTCTTGTCAACTGTTTTGATTTCTTGCTCAAACCAGTCAGAAGAAAAGTCCAGAATACAAAAAGAAGATTCAATCAGAAAAGCCGATTCTGTTAAACAGGCTATTGAAAAACAACGAATTATTGACTCAGTTAATCTTGTAATGCATGAGCAGCAGATTATTGCAGATTCAATTCAGAACCAGGTAGAGAACTAAACCAATATGAATGAACTTCCCAAAGACTTCTCAATAACTTCTTTCCACCAGTTTGGTCTCGACCAAGGTATTATGTCAGGAATTGATGCCGTGGGGTTCGAACAACCAACACCAATTCAGCAGCAAATAATACCACATATTCTTGAAGGTAATGACGTTATTGGATGTGCTCAAACTGGTACAGGAAAAACTGCTGCCTATTTACTTCCTGTGCTTCACAAGATTATTCATAACCCTGTTGAAGGAGTCAATACTCTGATTATTGCGCCAACCAGGGAACTAGCCCTGCAAATAGCACGCCAGATAGAAGGATTTAGTTACTTTTTAAATATCAGTTCACTGGCTTTATATGGCGGAACCAGTGGCATGGAATGGGAGCAACAGAAAAAAGCACTTAACCAGGGAGTTGATATAGTAGTTGCAACACCTGGAAAACTTATTTCATTTCTCAACATGGATCTTGCGCCGGTAAGTCACCTCCAGCATCTGATACTTGATGAGGCTGACAGGATGCTCGATATGGGTTTTTATGACGATATCATGAAAATCATAAGCTATCTGCCGGTTAATCGTCATACCTATCTGTTTTCAGCAACAATGCCACCTAAGATCAGGGAAATGGGACGAAAGATCCTTAAGGAGGCAGTAGAAATAAATATCGCTCTTTCAAAGCCGGCAGAAGGAATTCTCCAGATAGCATATTCTACTTATGACAATCAGAAAACACCATTGCTGGAAACATTAATTCAGGGGAAAGCTATATCAAGTGTTTTGATTTTCGCCTCTACCAAGCAAAAAGTAAAAAGTATTGCAAGAGAATTGCATAAGTTGGGTTTTCAGGTAGCTGATATCCACTCCGACCTGGAACAGGCAGAAAGGGAAAAGGTTCTGCTTAAATTTACGAACAAACAGCTGCAAATCCTGGTGGCGACTGATGTGCTTTCCAGGGGAATAGATATTGAAAATATCGAGCTTGTTGTGAATTACGATGTTCCGAATGAAGCAGAAGACTATGTTCATAGGGTGGGGCGGACAGCACGTGCGGAAAAGACCGGCGTGGCCATCACCTTCGTAAACGAGGACGAACAGGCACAGTTCATGAAAATCGAAAAACTAATCGATACCCGAATAAGGTTATTACAACCGCCTGATCATATTGGTGCTGGACCACAATTAAGAGAACAAAAAGATTCAATTAAGAAGAAGGGCTTTTTCAGGAAGAAATTTAAAAAGTAACAGTTGTTACTTACAACAAAAAAGTAGTAATCAGATTCAGACTTCCATCTTAGGATCAATTTCAGTAGCATATTGAAATATACCTCCTTCGAGAATATAGAGATCCTTTATCTTAAGCTTATCTTTTAGATAGATATATACCATTTCGCTTTTTACACCATAAATGCAATAAATGATTACCGTTTTATCTTTCTCTACTTTATCAAGCATAGAGGGAAGAACCATCTGAGGCATTGATACAGCTCCCGGTATATGGGCAATATCATACTTTTCAGATTCACGGGTATCGATAATCTGCATTTGATCGTTTTGATCAATCTTCTTTTTAAGCTCAGTTGGCTTGATAAATTTCATAACCTATTTCATTATTTCTCAAGTGCAATTTTTTCCAGTTCATCAGATTCTACAATGTATACTCCTCTTGGTCGCTTTGCCAGGTTAATCATAGCTTTAGCCACTGTTGATGAATGAATAGCCCTGTATTTTTTTAGAGAACCTATAAATAACGGAGAAATGACTTTACCTAGTATTTTCCCTATTTCTTCAAGTGTGCGTCTTTCTCTCCGGATGCCTAATAACATGCTTGGCCTTAAGATACTGAGGTTACTGAAGGAAAAGGTTTTTATTGACTCTTCCATTTTACCTTTTGTAGACAGGTAGAAGTTCCGGCTCTTATCAGAAGCCCCGATTGAAGAAATTACTGCAAAGGACTTTATTTTATTGAAGGAAGCCACTTTTGCTATTTTCTCGACCAGATCATGGTCGATATTGAAGAAAACCTCCTTGCTACCGGCCTTCTTTATAGTTGTTCCTATGCAGCAGAATAAATGATCCCCTTTTATTTCTTCACTGATAGAAAGGATATTATCAGGATTATAAACAACCTGCTTAACCTTACCATGGTTGATATTTAGTTCTTCTCTTACAAAGAGCTTTACCTGCTCATACTCTCTATCTGCAATAAGGTGTTCAGTAACAAACTTTCCGGTCAATCCACTTGCTCCAAATACCAGCGCTGTATATTTGTCATTATCCATTCAATACTATTTTTCGATCTGATTTATAAGTCATTAATCACTTTTCCTCTTTTCATTGATAAGAATATTCCAATAAAGCATAGAATAGCGAAAGTTAAGAAACTATAATGAAACGAAGAAATTAATCCCTCAACGTTTGTTATGTGCCTTTGCTCTTTCCCCATAATGATGGCAAAAACCATCATTGTAATGCCCATACTCATTGTTTGGCCTACCAATCGCATTGTACCTAAAGTAGCAGAGGCAGTGCCATATTCTGAAGGCTTTACAGAACTCATTACCGCATTTGTATTAGGTGAAGAAAATAATGCAAAACCCAGGCCAAGAATCATTAACATTATGATGATGAACGTAATACCTGTTGATGGAGTAATCAAAACAAAGGCAGCAAGTCCTAAAGTTGTTACTGCCATCCCGATTGAAGCAACTATACCCGGTTGAATCCTGTCGCTCAGCTTTCCTGCTAAGGGAGAAAGAAGAGTCATCATTATAGGTTGAGCCATAAGTATAAGGCCGGTCTCTCGTGGCAGAAAGTGTTTTACCTGCTGCAGGTAAAAGCTTAATAAAAATACAACTGCAAAAGTTGCTGAGTAATTAATGAATGCAGCCATATTAGAGAAAATGAAGACTTTATTGTATTTAAATTGTCCAACATTCAACAAAGGGTCAACCACTTTCATTTCTACGTAGACGAAAACAATCAAACCGGTAATTCCACCAATGACTAATAATATACCCATTATTGATGGGATCAGTGGAAATCCGTATATAATAATTGCCAAACTCAGTGCATAAATAATACTACCATTAAGGTCAAATGATTTTTTCTCTTTAGTAACGTTGTCAACAGGCAGTTTAGAAATGGCAAAAGGAACAGTTATTAGAGCCAGTATGGCTGACAGGAAGAAAATACTACGCCAACCCCAATACATGGTTAGTATACCACCTACCGTAGGTCCTAATGTCAGGCCGAGATAAACACTGGCAACGTTAATCCCGAGCATTTTCCCCCGGACACTCTTATCATACGATGAAGTGAGTATAGCTAGTGCAGTTGCATAAATAAGTGCTCCTCCTATTCCATTAACAAACCTTGAAATAATAAGCATCCAGGCATTCACTGACAGGCCAGTCATTAAAGAAGCGATGATAAAAATGAAGATACCGGCAATAAAGAATTTCTTACGACCTTTTGTGTCAGCTAATTTACCAAACGGAAGCAGGAATAAAGCAGCAGCCAGCAAGTATGAAGTGGCAACCCAACCTAGTGCAATAGTGTTCATTGATAATTCATCACCCATGGAAGGAAGTGCCACGTTTATTGCCGAACCCATAAATGGAGTTAGAAAAGAGCTAAGTGTAGTGACAAATAGTATTGATTTATTTTTTAGCATTACTATAGACTAAAGATATCTCATCAATATGTTAAAAAAAGACTTCAGTGAACAATAAAAAGCCTGAATGTGTTCTCAGAATTAAGGTACCTAATGGCGATGTTTAGTTACAAAAGTAAGAAAATAAAATTACGACCGGTTCAATTATCCGATAAAGAAAGAAGCCTTGAATGGCGTAATGATCCTGAGATCAGGGACATGGCCCTAAGTTATCGGTTCCCGATAACACAAGAAATGGAAGAGTCATGGTACAGCAAAGTTTTAACCGGCGAAGACCAGTCAAAAGTTTATTTCGCGATAGATAATATAGATGACGATAAACATATTGGATTCATTCACTTTTATAACATAGACTATATTGCTTCAAACGCTTATTTTGGAATTACTATCGGGGATAAGTCTGAGCATGGTAAAGGAAAAGCCAGAGAAGCAATTCATTTGTTAGTACAGTATGGTTTTAAATTCCTCAATCTTCATAAAATAAATCTAGAAGTAGCCTCATTTAATTCAAAAGCTATAAGACTCTACAGATCTTTTGGTTTCAAGACAGAAGGAATTTTAAAAGATCAACTGTTTATAGATGGACTTTACCATGATAAAATCAGCATGGCAATTTTCAGGGAGGAATATTATGATTTATATCCGGAGTTGAAGAATACTGAATTAAATGATTACCATAGCAACGCAATTACATAAACTAAAAAAATTAAACCATGTCAGAGTATTACTTTGAAACAACCATCAATAGTTCTGTTGAGGAAGCAGTTGAAAAAATTTCTTCATTTCTGAAACCTCATGGTTTTGGCATTTTGACTCAAATAGATGTTCAAAATACCCTGAAAGAGAAGATTGGTGCTGAAATCAGGCCATACAGGATTTTAGGTGCCTGCAACCCTAATTTTGCAAATCATGTTATAAGTAAGGAGCAGAACATAGGGCTTATGTTACCATGCAATATCATCGTTGCTCAAAATGAGGACGGGACCACAAGAATTGCCACAATTAATCCTCACCAAACAATGAAGTCGGTTGGCAATGATGAACTTAATCCAATAGCTGACAAGGTTAGTGAGGTTATGCAGTTATTAATTGCATCTTTCTCAGAAGTTACTGTGCAATAGCTTAGAAAGCTACTTTTAGTGAGAAGTTAAACGTTCTTCCGGGTGACCAGAAACCTGAGAAAGAGTCAAGATTATGTGTTGGCCCGTCTTCCCCTCGCATAATATTTTCCTGATTAAGAAGATTGAAAACACTGATTCCTGCAGTTGCTTTAAGATCCCCAGGCATGAAATCATAAAATGCGTGCAAATCTATAGTATGGTATCCAGGGATCTTGTATGGTTGTTCCCTATCCTCAGGGTTATTTCTACCTGCAGGATCAAAGTTTGCATAAATCCTATCGTAGTATATCCAGTTTGCATTGAGCGTAAAATTTCCCGGTAATCTCAGATCAGCAAAAACACCTGTTTGAAATTGAGGAGCATCACCCACCCATAAACCTTTTGAGTAAACTTTGGTAGAATCTATTAATACCTGATCGTTATTATATAATTCAGCCTCTACATCATTCGTCCATTTCCAGTTGCCATTTGAGAATGTAAATCCAAGGTCCAGATTATGGAATATTGCGGTTGAAGCTTCAAGTTCAACGCCCATATGTACTGCATCAAGTCCACGAATAAGAGCTCTGGTTTGCTGCTCATTCTCCAGCTGAATATTTTCTCTTGAAAGTAATGACTTGTCGGCCCAGGTGGTATAATATAAGTTAAGGTTGAGGTTTGACTGATTCTTTTTATAGCCATAACCTAATTCAACAGCACTAATCTTTTCATTAGCCAAATTTTTCACTACGGCATTACTAAAGTTTGCGAAGACGAATTTGAAATAGGGAGCTTTAGAATAAAAACCTGTATTGAAATAAATATTATGGAATTGATTGATATTGTAATTTCCGCCTGCTTTTAAATCAAAGCCTCCTTTTGTAACTAATTCACTTACAGTATTGTCAATATAATTTATGCGGTCCGTTCTTTTATACCAGTGTTGTGATAAAGTTGAAGCTGCAAAGAGGGATACTTTATTCAGGTTATACTCAAGTTGAATGAAATAACTGCCGATGTCAACCCTTGCATCATTGTCAACATTTATAATATCTCCAACTCCTTTAATCTGTTCTCTTCCTGCGATTCCTGCCATCGACCAGTAATAATTATCAATCCAGAACTGTCCGCCCAGAAGATTACTGATCTCTTCTCTCAGGTTAGATTTAAAATACCTGAAATGAATGCCAGTTATCACCTTAAGATTTTGTGTCAGATTGAAGTTGAGATTAGATAATGCTCCATACCATACATGGTCAGCAAGATATTTGGTCTGTATAACTTTTGAAAAACCTTTTACATATCGGCCATCCTCTAAAATTGCGGAATCCTGGTTATTCACATTCTGATCATAAATGCGGTCCCAGTCAATCTGATTATTCCTTCTTATTGAAAATGCTGATTCACTCATAAAAGACTCGGTGAAATTACCTCCGCCTTTGCCGAAAGACACATATGCAGAGGTTGACAGCAATCCCTTGTCAAATGAAAGATAATGATTTAGAGCAAGTTGGGGTTTATGGTAGAAGTTCTCTGCAAGACTGTTGACTTTTCCATTCAGGATACCCCAGTTTGGATTATACTTATTTCCATATAGTTTGTACTCCTGGTATGTAAGACCGTAGGTCCTCTGGCCATGTCTCTCTGGTGCACCCAACCCTGTAAAAACAAGAGATTGGCGGTCATTGATCTGTTTACTGATTGTAAGAAACCATGCCCATGAATTAACTGCTGTTGCATCGATGTAACCTGGACCTTTAGTATGAGAGCCAAGGAAAGTGACAGCATAACCATTGTTCAGTTTTCCTGTTGAAAAAGAAAGAGTGGTCTTATGGTTTCCATAATCACTCATAGAAAATCGTATACTGCCTCCTTTTTGTGCTTCAGTTGATTTTGTAATAATATTAATAGTGCCACCAACAGAATTGAGTGCAACTCTTGAAGCACCTAGTCCGCGTTGAACCTGGATTGTTTGGGTTGCATCACCTAAACCTGCCCAATTAGACCAGTAGACCAGTCCATTCTCGACACTGCTAACAGGGACTCCATTTAAAAGAAGCGCTATATTTTCCTGTTGGAAACCACGGATGCTTATCCTGGCATCACCTGTGCCACCACCTAGTTTGGTTGCATAAACGCCTGGTACCAATTTCATGAGTTCAGGATAATCCTGATTTCCCATTTGTTGTTCTATAATAGCAGGTTTGATGTTTGTCATTGCAACAGGAGTTTCTCTCTCCCTGGCATAGTCAGAAAGTATAGTTACTTCTTCCAGCCCTGTCACTGAAGGGATTAATTCTATTCGTATAAAATGCCGATGTTCGTTAATCACAATCTCCTGCTGAAAAGTCACATAGCCAACATAAGAAGCTTTTAATAAATGACGGCCCGGAGATAGATTAAGAATAAAATGACCAGATTCATCAGTGATAGTTCCCAGGCTTAATGAATCAACCACTATGTTTGCCCCTGGAATGGAAAAGCCGGTTGATGCGTCAATTACTTGTCCTCTGAAAATTATTTGAGATGAAGCAAGTGAGGAAAGGATGAGAAGTGTAAAGCTTGTTAAGATAAATTTCCTGAACATGACAGTCCTTAATTTAAAAATATTTAAAACAGTCGAATGCTGCAGGACAGGAATAGTTCAATAAAACAGACTGACTCTCATAAAAAGCCAGACTATTAGCCTTGAATTTCTTCTTCCATCCAGACTATACTGTCGGTACCGGAGTTAAACCGGTTCAGTCTCTTGATTTTACAAGGAGTCGCGGACTATACCGCCGATCGGGAATTTCACCCTGCCCTGAAGAATTCGGATGCAAAATTATCTAATTTTCATACAATCTTGGCATCATTTATCATTTTTTTAAATGGTTTTAGTTAAATTTGCTAAAGAATGCAGCATAACGCTATGAAGATTAGTGTAATTGCTGCAAAGAGAGCCAAAAATGCATAATAATCTTTCAGTAGATCTGATTGCTGACTATATACGTAACCTGACTAAGTCAACCGACCCGGGCAATCTGGATATTTTTCGTGCATTCGCTGATACATCGCCATTGCCTTTTTGTATTATTGACTTTAGCAATAATAGTTTTCTGATTTCCAATCGTGCTCATGAAGAACTCCTGAGAAGGATTTTCGACAGTCACAACTTAAAGGATCTCCATTTAATTCCTGATTCTGATGTTCCGTTTGCCGAATACCGCAGGAATATTGAAATGATAAAAGTGCCATTTGTTGAAGAACATGAATACAAAACCACTGATGGAGAAACCCTGACTTATGAATTACATGGTTATCCGGTAATCTCTAAAGAAGAAAATTACCATTATGTAATCCTTCATTATAGGGATAAAACAAATGAAGTGATTATCAGGGAAGAAATGCAGGAGTATCGAAATACCCTGAAAGATTTATTCTACAATCTTCCGGGTATGGTATTCAGGTGCCTGAATGAAACTAACTGGACAGTTGAATTTGCAAGCCCTGGAAGTAAGGCTTTAACTGGTTATACACCTGAAGAACTTATAAATAATAACAAGATTAGGTATGGTGACCTTATACATCCTGACGACAGACAGATGGTTTGGGATACGATTCAGGATGCGATTAAGAGAAAGCGGCATTATGATGTTAAATACCGTATAATAACCAAAAAAGGACAGGTTAAATGGGTTGCTGAAAGAGGTAATGCCAACTTTGATAAATATGAAAGAGTCGTAAGCATTGAGGGTTTCATCTCTGATATATCTGAAGGTAAAACAGCTGAGCTAAACCTGCAGAAGGAATTACTGATCAGCGAGGCTATTGCCCGTATCAGCATGGAGTTACTTAAAGACACCGTTACCCCCATTGAAGTTTCAAGGCTGATACAAGAGTACGTTAAAGAATTTACTGCTAGTGAATTGACCTTCATCTATACCCCGGATGAAAATGGTTCGACTCATACTTTATTCAGCCACTGGCCGGAAGACAAGATTATAACGATTCATTCAGAGACTTACAGCAGGGAGGAGTTCCAATCATTCAGGAATTTGATTGATTCAAAGACTCCTGTTTTCATTAATGAGCCTGCTGATATAAAAATGCCGGGATATGACGGGAGTGAAATTAATCAACGCCGTTTGTTGAGTATTCCCGCCTATATCAATAATAAACTGACAGGATTACTCATCATTATAAGACCTGACAAGAGTTATACTGAGGAAGACATTGCAGTAGGCCAGCGCTTCATCAATATGTTTGCCCTCGGAATATACCGGCTTAAGGCTGAAGAAACATTACAGGAGGCAAAAGCTAAAGCAGAAGAATCTGACAGGTTAAAAAGCTTATTCCTTTCTAACATGTCACATGAAATCAGGACTCCAATGAATGCCATTGTAGGTTTTGCTGAAATGTTGCAAGACTCAGACCTTGACAGGGATCAAAAAAATAAATTCCTAGATGTTATTATTAAAAGCGGTGACAATCTGTTGCGGCTAATAAATGATATTATAGATATTTCTAAGATTGAAGCAGGACAATTAAAATTTGACTACTCAGATTGCCTTGTGAATGAAATGATCTCTGACCTTGAAACCTATTTCAAACAGGAGATGGTCCGTCAACGGAAATCACACATCAATCTCTTTGTTCAGTTAGGCCATCCTGAAAGTGACTTTGCCCTGTATACTGACTGTTTCAGGTTAAAGCAAATACTCAATAATCTGATTGGTAATGCTGTCAAATTTACTGATGAAGGCTTCATTGAATATGGATATCAAATAAAATCCGGAGTTATTGAATTCTTCGTAAGAGATTCTGGTATTGGCATTGCACCTGACAAACAAAATGTCATCTTCGAGCGCTTCGGGCAGGTACGTGAAGCTATTTCAAGAAACCAGACTGGCACTGGATTGGGGCTTACTATCTCAAAGAATCTGGTTGAATTGCTTGGTGGAGAAATATGGGTTGATTCCTTGCCGGGCGAAGGTTCAACATTCTATTTCACACTTCCTTTAAGGGTTAGTGCAAAAACAGTAAATAAGTCGAACGAAGAACAGGCTATTCAACCAAAACCTGCACTTGACCTAACGGGTAAAACAATCCTTGTAGTTGAAGATGTTGATACTAATTACTTCTATATGAGCTCTTTGCTTCAGAAGTTCAATTGTACCATCATTCGTGCCAACAATGGAGCAAAAGCAGTTGAGTTATGCAGGACTGATTCGTCAATTAACCTGGTTCTGATGGATATTGAGCTTCCTGTTATGGATGGTTATAAAGCTACAATTGAGATTAAGAAAATCAGGCCTGATTTACCTATAATTGCCCAAACAGCCTTTGCTATGATGGGTGAGAGGGAACGTAGTAAAGAAGCAGGCTGTAACGATTACCTCGCTAAACCTATCAGGAAAGAAGAACTCGTTTCCACTCTCAGAAAATATATCTGATCATTTATAGCGGGGGTCAGGTAAGGGTGGTAGCTTTGCCATGCGTTCAACTTCCACTGAAGGGTATCCGAAATCATCTACTACTTTTCCGAGTATCAGGTATACGCCCCGTCCTCTTGTCGGACTTTTCTTCAAGACATCAGGAAACAATACAACATCAAAGAACTCGCCCTCATTATCAAAGAAAGTTACAAATTGCATAATATCATTTTTTATGGTGCGGACATACTTGATAGTAACCAACGCACCTGCCATCCTGACTTGCTTACCAATGCAACTTTTCAATGAACGGGCCATTATTTCACCCCTGAATTTAGTCTGCAACATATCGAAATAACTTAGAGTTACCGGGAAATCTAGCAGTTCAATTTCATCATATGCATCCTCTATGGGATCATGCACAAACTGTGGTAATTCCCAGTCCTTTGCACCATGTTTGAAAAGTACCGGTATGGTAGTTTTCTGTGTTTTCCCGAGTAGCATATGGGTTTTCCATAGCAATTGCTGTTTTGATAAGCCAGTAAACCTCAATGCACCTGAACGAATGAGTAATATCGATTGCTCGAGACTCGGCTGTACCCGCTGAAGAAAATCATCCTGGCTAACATAGGGGCCATTTTCATTTCTCTCTGTTATTATACGGTGGGCAAGATCGCTTTCGAGACCCGAAATATGCACCAGTCCTATGAAAACAACATCACCGGTTATGCAGTTCATATACCGGCTGCGATTAATGCAAGGCAATTCAAGCTTTGCACCCCAGCGCTTTGCCTCATTGAAATATACCCAACTCTGGTAGAAGCCCCCGAAATTATTGGCCACAGCTACCATAAATTCCCTTGGGTAATAAGCTTTCAGGTAAAGGCTTTGGTAACTCTCCACCGCAAAAGAAGCAGAGTGTGCCTTTGAAAATGAGTATCCTGCAAATGACTCTATCTGCCGCCAAACTTCCTTAGTAACATCCTCGGGATGTCCCTGTGCACGGCAACTATCAAAGAACTTGTCAACAATCTTCTGGAACTCAACCCTTGATCGGTACTTGCCACTCATTGCCCTTCTAAGTACATCGGCATCTGCCAGGTTAAGTCCTGCATAGTGATGGCAAATCTTCAAAACATCTTCCTGGTAAACCATTACCCCGTAGGTTTCACTGAGTTGTTCCTTCATCACCGGATGAATATATTGAAATCCATTAGGATTATGGAAACGAACAATGTACTCTCTCATCATACCTGAACGAGCGACACCCGGCCTGATAATAGAACTGGCGGCAACCAACGTTATATAGTCGTCACACTTCAGCTTTGTTATTAAACCCCGCATACCAGGGCTCTCAATATAGAAGCATCCGGTTGTTTCGCCACTGCTCAGGAGCTTTTTCACTTGCGGATCCTTCTTAAACTTCTGTACCTGATGAACGTCAATACTTACACCGTAATTTTCCTTCACTATTTCTACACCTTCATGGATATGGCCAATACCCCTCTGACTAAGGATGTCGAGCTTTTCAAAGCCAAGGTCTTCAGCTACATACATGTCCCATTGAGTAACAGGCATCGACTTAGGTGGCAGGTCTAATGCTGAATAGTAAGTTATCGGCTCTTCGGAGATAAGTACACCACCGGCATGAATACTTCTGATATTAGGGAAATCAGTAATTCTTACACCAATCTCCATAATCTTGCGTGCAAGGTAATCCTGTTGATCCAATGGGGGAGGGTCTTCAACAAGTTTATCCAGCTCAGCTTTAGGTAAACCTACCACTTTACCAAGTTCCCTGATGATTGACTTACCTTTAAAGGTTGAAGTGGCACCTAGCAAGGCAGTGTGTTCCCTGCCATATCTCTTGAAGATATAATCAAGTACTTCATCCCGTTCTTTCCATGAATAGTCTATATCAAAGTCGGGAGGACTGCTGCGCTTCGGGTTAAGGAAGCGTTCAAAGTAAAGGTTCAGCTCAATAGGGTCTACGTCAGTGATGCGAAGACAGTAGGCCACTATACTATTTGCCCCGCTGCCGCGTCCAACGTGATAGAATCCCCGCGACATAGAATATCTTATAATATCCCATGTTATCAGAAAGTAAGAACAAAAACCAAGCCTGTCAATAATATCCAGTTCATGACGTACCCTTCTCTTTGCCTCTTTATTATCAGCTCCATACCTGTAAAGCAGTCCGTCTGAAGCAAGTTTCTCCAGTAGCAGCCTGTCATCATAAGTGCTTCCTGTAAAGGTCTTCTTATTCTTAATAGTTTTGAAATCAAAGGATATATTACACCTTCCTGTTATCCGCTCTGTGTTCCTTATAAGTTCAGGGAAATTGCTGAAGAGTGAAACAAGATCTCCATGAGTCCTGAGCATACGGTCACTGCCTGCCACCATGTCAGGAGTTAACTTGCTCAGCAGTATATTATTATCAATAGCACGAAGGTAACGATGCACTTCATACTCCTCTTCATTAATAAAGGTTGCAGGTGCGTGGATGATATACTTTCCGCGATACTTATTATAATCCGACAGGGGGAGTTTCGTAATATCTGAAGGAGTAACACCGATATATTCATTATCGGCAAGCTCTGTACTCCTGCGACTGCCCCAGGGGTATACCACCAATACATTCTTAAAAGGCGGGGCCGTATGGGGGAGGGGCAGGTGATTCATGTTACTCCTGCTCATCAGTTCATTGAGCTCTCTGAATCCTTCATTGTTTTCGGCTATTCCTGTGTATAGTAACCTGTTACCATCATGGAACTCCATACCTGCAATGGGTTTCACCCCTTCCTTGTTACAGGCTTTCACAAAATCAATAATACCTGTGCTATTGTTGATATCAGTAAGCAAAGCAGCTTCAGCACCGGCCTGCAGGGCCAACGATGGCAGTTTATCAACCGGTATGGTACCATACCGGAGGCTGTAATATGAATTGAAGCTAAGATGCATCAGTCAGCCTTAAACATGTTGGTTTGTTCCTCGTCTTCGTTTCTTCCAAGTGTTGATCCATGGGTTATGGCCTTCACACCAAACCGGTTACGTATCCGGTCCATAGCCTGGTAGAGACTGATGGTTTCCGGTAGGTCATCAAACATACTTATCTGTTGTACCCCACTTACCAGGTGACTGAACTTAATGCCTATCAGCCTTATGAGCATACGGCGCTGATAAAGCCTGGCAAAGAGGTTTCTTACAACTGGCAGCAACATATGGTCGAAAGCAGTGTAGGGTATGCGGTGTTGCAGGGTATGTGTATCGAAGTTGGCATAGCGCACTTTTACCGTTACGCATGAGGTGAGCTTTCTTTTGCTCCTCAGTTGGAATGCCAGTTTCTCAACCATCTTCAGCAACAGGTCGTTGATCATTGGAATATTGATGGTATCCTGTTCAAAGGTAGTTTCTGAACTGATTGATTTTCTCTCCGAATAAGGTTCAACGGGTGTATTGTCAATACCATTGGCTTTTTTCCAGATGATCATTCCATTCACACCCATTACCCGTTCAACCATTTCCAGGGGCATTTGCCGCAGAGTCTCTATATAAGCAATACCCATTGACCGTAAAAGCTTATATGTTTTATCCCCGATGCCCGGTATTTTGCTGATTGATAGTGGATCAAGGAATGAATTAATACGTGCTGCCTCTACTTGCAGCTCCCCATTCGGCTTAGCCTGTCCCGTGGCTATCTTGGAAACCGTTTTATTCACCGACAGCCCGAATGATATAGGCAGCCCTGATTCCTTTATTATCCGTTCACGAAGTTCATGCGACCATTTCAGTGAGCCAAAGAAACGGTCCATCCCTGTTATATCGATATAGTGCTCATCGATTGAAGCTTTCTCGTACAGTGGCGACTCTTCGGCTATAATATCTGTAACCATTCTAGAATATCGGGTGTATTGTTCCATATCACCTCTTATCACTATAGCATCGGGACATAAAGCGCGGGCCATCTTCATGGGCATGGCCGAGTGTACACCAAACTTCCTCGCCTCATAACTGCACCCTGCAACCACACCTCTATCTGACATTCCGCCTACAATTACCGGAAGCCCTGTCAGCTTACTATTGTTCAACCTTTCAACCGCCACAAAGAAAGTGTCCAGATCAAGATGAAGGATTGTTCTGTTTTCTGAATTGGGCAGCATATTTTTTTCCTCCCTTTTGTTAAACCGCTCGTTTCTTGTCGTATCTTTGATTAGTTTTTAATCAAATTAGCGACTACAATATAATCATTTATTTCATAACGTACAACAAATGAGCAATATTTTCAGTTCGAACATTAAATTATTACGCAAGAGGAGAGGGCGTACCCAGGATGATGTTGCCATTACCCTGAACATGAAGAGGTCTACCCTCAGCGGGTATGAAAATGATATTGCCCAGCCTGCCATTGATGCACTGATCGCTTTATCAAAATACTACGGGGTATCCGTTGATACGCTTCTCAAGGTGGATCTTTCTAAACTTGGTGAAAGTGAATTATCGCAGCTCGAAAGAGGATATGATGTATTTATTACAGGAAGTAAACTCAGGGTTTTAGCTACAACGATCGACAGCAGTAACAATGAAAATATCGAGCTTGTCAATCATAAAGCTTCTGCAGGATATCGTACCGGTTTTGCTGATCCTGAATATATCAAAGTGCTACCCACATTCCATATGCCTTTTCTGTCGAAAGAAAAAAAATACCGCACTTTTCAGATCAGTGGTGACTCCATGCACCCCATACCTGACGGATCATGGGTTACCGGTGAATTTGTACAAAACTGGAATCTTATCCGCGATAATATTCCATATATAATTCTCACACTCAACGACGGTATCCTCTTCAAGGTAGTTCATAATGACATAAAAATCAGGGGAAAACTTAAACTCATTTCCCTCAATTCTCTTTATGAGCCCTATGATATTGATGTTAAGGATGTAAGGGAGGTCTGGAAATTTGTACACTATATTGCCAATGAAATGCCTGAACCCAATCAGAGGAATGATGACCTTGCAGCTACTGTAGCTTCCCTCAAAAAAGATATGGAAAAAATGAAAAAGCAGATAGCAGCCACTCAAGGCAGGCTTTTTGACTGATAACTTATCTATTGAAATTGGTAATAACCGAGTATTTTTTACTTTTACGGTCACCTAGACAACTTTAAACCCGATACCCGTGAATATTCGATATTTAACTTTCACAGTCTTCTTTTTATCATTCTTCTTTAACCTTTCAGCACAAACCGATGAGGTAACTCAAAAGATTATTGAGATAGGGAAAAACGACAACCGCACTATGCAGCATCTTGATGTGCTCACCAACAGGATTGGCGGTCGCCTCTCAGGTTCTGATAACTATAATAATGCAGTTCAGTGGGCTGCTGATGAAATGCGAAGCTGGGGTATTGATGTAAGAGTTGAAGAGGCAGGCTCCGTGCCTGTTGGCTTTAACCGTGGTCCATGGTTTGGTAAACTGCTTGGAGAAACAGGAATGACATTAAACTTCGCTACACCAAGTTATACTTCAGGTACTAAGGGTGTTCAGACTGGGCATGTTGTTATTGAACCAAAGTCACAGGATGAGTTTAACAGGATGAAGGGATATTTAAAAGGTGCATGGGTACTTATTGGTGGTAAAAACACTGGCTACCCAATTGATATTTCAGCCGCTGCTGATAAAAAACGGGATAGCCTAATAGCTGAGAACACAAAGATCGCTGAGAAGAACCGTGAGATCGAATCAGCCAACAGGAGAGGTGAGACTAAAAAAGAACTGCTCCCTTACATTGAAGAACCGGCCTTGTTTTACAAACAGATGAGAGAAGCGGGTATTCTTGGGATCATTCAGTCATCAAAAGTTCCCATCCAGGCAATGTACGACAGAAAGAACATGGAATCAATGACTTTTGATAATCTACCTTCTGTACCTGATATTAAGCTTGATGAAACACAGTATGATCTGATCAGGAAAATGGCTGAAGAGCGACGTAATATATTTCTTGAATTTGACATAAGAAACCATTTTAAACCCGGTCCTGTAAAATACCATAATGTAATTGGTGAAATAAAGGGAACTGAATTCCCTGACGAGTATGTAGTGATCGGAGCTCATCTTGATTCTTATGACATTGCCACAGGAGGTGTGGATGATGGTTCGGGTATAGCACCTACTATGGAAGCCGCACGACTAATAATGGCATCGGGAGCAAAGCCTAAACGTACTATCCTGATTATGTTGTTTGCTGCTGAAGAGTATGGTTTAGTGGGTTCACAAAGCTGGGTTAAAAATAACAGGGAAAAACTACCTAAGATATCCAATATGCTTAATCGTGACTATGGTCCACTTGCTCCAACCAGTTTAAGTGTGAGTGATGCTCAATGGGATGATTTTGTAAAAATATGCGAACCTTTAAAAAACATAAATCCTGAATTTCCTTTCACTCTTAAGAAGCGAGATGTCAGGGCAAGGCCTAAATCGGCAGGTGGATCTGATCATGCCTCTTTTGCTGTTGAAGGAGTGCCAACCATCAGCTTTGGTATAGAGGATGTCAAGGGCTATAACTTTAATTATGGTGAAATATGGCATACCACCAGAGACCTATACAATAAGAGCATCCCCGAATACCAGAATCATGCAGCTGTGTGCACTGCGGTTGTTGCCTATGGCCTGGCACAGCTTGACCATCTACTCTCGCGTGAGGGTTTTTACCTTGAAGATAAACCTGCTAAAGGAAAGTAACCTGTTACAATCCCTTTAAACCATCCGATTGTTAAACTTAAAAAGATGGAAAAGACAGAATTAAAGAATTTCCTTGAGGAGAAGGTGAATTTCTTCAATCGGCCTGTCTTTATTGAAACTGATCCAATCAGTATTCCGCATAGATATGCAAGGAAAGAAGACCGGGAAATATCCGGATTCCTTGCCGCCACCATATCATGGGGCAATAGGGTTAGTATCCTTAAAAATGGTGTTAAATTAATGCACCTGATGGATGATCAGCCATTTCTTTTCATAAAAGATGCCGGTGGCAGGGACCTTCAGCATTTCCGGAATTTCGTGCACCGTACTTTTAATGAGAGTGATATTCTGTTTTTCATCGAAGCCCTGAGATACATCTACCAATACAAAGATGGGCTTGAAGCAGCCTTTGCTGATGGTTTTATTGGGAGGCAAATAAATGTATATCCGGCAATAATGCATTTCAGGCAGTGTTTCCTTGAAGTACCTCATTTGCCCCGTTCAGAAAAGCATATTGCTGATCCATCATCCGGAAGTACTGCCAAGCGGATCAATATGTTCCTCAGGTGGATGGTAAGACAGGATGAAAAAGGTGTTGATTTTGGCATCTGGAGAAGAATTCTACCATCCCAATTATGCTGTCCGCTTGATGTTCATTCAGGTAGGTCGGCACGAAGCCTTGGATTACTCAACCGAAAACAAAACGACTGGAAAGCAGTGATAGAGCTAACAGAGCAATTAAAGAACCTGGATCCCGAAGACCCTGTAAAATACGACTTCGCCTTATTTGGCATGGGAGTTAGTAATATGAACTCTTAAGCAGCCTATCAGGTCATCAGTCTATAACTTAGCCCTGAGGTATTGTACCGGCCATTCTGCTTTTTCCTCCAGTTCTTTAGCTGCATGCAAGGGGAAATATGGATTTCTCAGGAACTCTCTGCCAAACAATACCAGGTCAGCTTTATTATGTTGCAATATCTCCTCAGCCTGTTGTGCTGATGTTATCAAACCTACTGTTCCGGTAAGGATTCCTGTACTTTTTACAGCTTCCGAGAATTGTACCTGGTAACCCGGGCCTGTCTTAATCTTCTGATGCATTATATTCCCTCCCGATGAGCAATCTATAAGGTCGACTCCTTTATCCTTCAGAATTCCCGCCAGTTTAACAGTTTCCTCAACATCCCAGCCTCCCTCGAACCAATCAGTTGCCGACAACCTTACAAATAAAGGCAGTTCAGCCGGCCATGCTGATTTCACTGCTTCGGTTACTTCAAGCAACAAACGTATACGGTTTTCAAAAGGCCCTCCATACTCGTCAGTGCGATGGTTGGTTAGCGGTGACAGGAACTCATGCATCAGGTAACCATGAGCTGCATGAATCTCAAGTACCCTGAACCCGGCAGCAAGTGCATGATGAGCTGCCGTCTTAAAATCAGTTATCACCTTCGATATTCCCAGATTGTCGAGTTCAATGGGTGGCACTTCATTCTCATCAAATGGTAAAGGTGAAGGAGCTACAGTAGTCCAACCGTCATGATCATGGACTAATTGTCCGCCGCCGTTCCATGGTGAAGCGTGCGAAGCCTTGCGGCCTGCATGTGCAATTTGGATACCTGCTACACAACCATGATTATGAATAAAATGTACAATCCTTTTTAAAGGGCTTATTTGTCCCTCTTCCCAAATACCAAGGTCACCCGGCGAAATCCTTCCTTCAGGCGATACAGCCGTCGCTTCAACTATTATCAACCCTGCACCTCCAACAGCCCTGCTTCCTAAATGCACTAAATGCCAGTCGTTAGCATAGCCATCCATTGCTGAATACTGGCACATAGGCGAAACTGCAATCCTGTTCTTGAAAGTTACTTCTTTGATAGTAAGAGGTTCAAATAGTTTCGACATTGTATATAGATTTTAGGGATTTTCTTTCAACCAAATATAGCAAGATTTAAAGAACAGCCTAATTTAGCTTTTGTTAACACAACAAATTTTACTTTTAAAGACTAGTTGAATTAATTTTACCTTCATTAAAAGGACAGCATGATAGCTCCTGTAATTTATGTGAGGGTAAAACAACTCTCAAGGATTCTAAACGACCTTGGATTCGTAAGGTTTCTATTCATTATGGCCGTTGTTGCATCTGTTTCTTATGGTGCTTTCATGGGTACTGCCTATGATGACGGTTGTATGATAATCCTTGCGCTGACTATAACATCGATTTATTTCATACAAATTAACCGGGGTGATCCTTCTTTCCTGAAGGCTCATGTGGTAAACTACAAAGTCGTTCAACTGATTGAGTATCTGAGTATCTCTCTGCCTGTTATTGCAGGCCTTGTTTTCCATCACCAATGGACTGAACTGCTTATTTTCTTCTTCTTAGTGTATGTTGTTGTTCTTTTTGTTAAGCCATTAAAAAAGAGAGCGTTGAATACATTTATCCAGCGATCAGTTTTTGATTCAGCTTATGAATGGAAAGGTGGACTGAGAAAATCTTTCTATTGGTTTATTTTTATAGTTATTACCTCCCTGGTGACCTCTTCCTGGCCTGGCAGCATACCCATCGGTATTATATTGACTGGCCTGATAGTTCTTGGATATACTGAAACAAATGAGCCGCTCACTTACCTGCTTTCTTTCGAAAAACCACCTGTTTCTTTTCTACTAAACAAGATGAAATTGCAGGTGATACTTTACTCAGTTACTACAATGCCTTTAATCATAATATATGTGATACTTAACACCGGACTCTGGTACCTGGCAGTAATTCCATACCTCCTCATTACAATAGTTCAGGCTTATAGCATAGTTTGCAAGTATACTTTTTATGTTCCTTCATCCCGATCAGGTGGACAACTATTTAATTTGCTTGGATTTATCAGTGTTATACTACCTTTTCTGCTTCCGTTAATTATCTTATTGGGGGTAAGGTTTTATTTCCGTGCAGTGTTAAACCTAAAACAGTACCTCGATGATTACTATTAAAAATCTTACCGTTTCCTATAAAAGGAACTCACCTGTAATAAACAGTCTTGATTTCTCGGCAGAATTAAACAAAATACACGGGATTGTAGGATTAAATGGTGCAGGTAAAACGACACTGCTCAATACTATTTACGGACTGATAAAAGCTGACTCAGGAGAAATAAATTTCAATGGTAACAAATTAAAAAGGAAAGAACTGGCCTATCTTGAAACTGAAAATTACTTTTATCCATACATAACAGGGGAGGAGCACCTAAACATTTTCAGGCATCTGTCACTAAACAGGGATATAAAATCATGGAATGCGGTTTTTAAACTGCCCTTGGAAGATCTGATAGACACGTATTCTACAGGCATGAAAAAGAAACTTGCAATTCTTTCAATAATCAGGCAGGATAAGCAAGTACTAATACTCGATGAACCATTCAATGGTCTTGACCTTGAATCTGTGAGGATACTCAGGTCAATGTTATTAAGCTTGCGGGAATCAAGGACTATCCTGATAACCTCCCATATACTTGAAACCCTTACAAACCTATGTGATACTATTAGCTATCTCGAAAATGGTAAGTTGATGTTTACCAAATCAGTTGGGCATTTTTCTGAGCTTGAAAAAGAGATTTACCAACGAATTGAAGATAAAAACAAGGAAGCTATAGAAAGATTATTTCAGTAAGTTTCATTGTTTGTTATGGCAAAATGACATTGGATATTTTAAAGAGTTATTTATATTTGTTTCATCAATTAAATAACCGTATTACTTAAATATCTAACAACCATGAAAAAACTACTTGCATCTCTGACAATCATCATGTTTACTTCAGCTATTGCCCTTGCACAGGAAGGAAGAATAAACTACCAGGTACCTCAGCAACTAGACAAACTACCTGTATTTTATATCGGACTGAATTCAGGATTAAATTCTTATGCCGGGATTTTTGGTGTTGGTGCAAATGTTCGGTTGATTGATAATGCTTTCGTTGAAGGCGGTGCAGGTATTGGTAGCTGGGGGTATAAATTCAGCGGGGGCATCAGATACGACTTCAGGGCAAGGAATACTTTCGGTATTGGGGTTAATTATACTACAGCCACTGGATTAAGGGATATGGAATTGGACATGGAACTTTATGACGGTTCAACAAGGAAAGTTGTGTTAGACCTCTATTCAAACAGTACCGTTGATATAAAGGGACGTTTCAGTATTAATGCCGGACAGATCCATAAATTTTATGTTGAGCTTGGCTACGCTATTCCTGTAAAGGATAATAACTGGGGTATCAAGAATGGAGCAATTATTTCATCCACATCAAGAGACGCACTGGAATTTATAGCACCTGGTGGTGTTATTGCCGGAATCGGTTTTATGTTTGGCTTTAAACGATAAAAAACAAAACGACTGCTTTTATTTAGTCATAGAGAATGGCAGATCATCCTGGCTGATTAATATGTCAGTGACTGGTTTATTGCTCATCATAATATCCATGCTTCCTCCCGTCATCAGGTCAGCATGTGTAATAAATAAGCGGCTGTAGTCTTTGCCATTCAATTTTGTTTTTTGCTTATACCTGTTCTCACTGCTGTTTTCATTAGCATTGATAACAAAGGTTTTATTATCAGGTAAATGAAGGGTTATTTTATTGAACAGAGGCGCTCCGAGCACATATTCACCACTGCCCGGACATACCGGATAGAACCCCATTGCTGAAAAAACATACCATGCAGAAGTCTGTCCGTTATCCTCGTCTCCGCATAAGCCGTCAGGCAGTGCAGTATACAATCGATCCATAGTTTCCCTGACCCAGTATTGTGTTTTCCATGGCTGTTCAGCATAATTAAACAGATAAATGCCATGCTGGATGGGCTGGTTTCCGTGTGCATACTGGCCCATATCAGCAATCAGCATTTCTGTGATCTCGTGAATCTGATAACCATAATATGAAAAGTCAAACAGGGGAGGAGCAGTGAACAGTGAATCAAGCTTTGCTGCAAACTTAACTTTTCCGCCCATCAAATCCTGTAAACCCTTAATATCATGGAACACACACCAGGTATAATGCCATGAGCAACCTTCAGTGAATGCATCGCCCCACTTTTCGGGTATAAATGGTGACTGAAATGATCCATCCTTGTTGCGTCCCTGCATAAAACTGCTCTTTGGATTAAAAGTGTTCCTGTAATTCTGAGATCTTTTTTCAAACAGATCTATTTCACTTTGCGGCCTCCCAAGAGCCTGGGCTAATTTCATAATGGTATAATCATCATAAGCATATTCAAGCGTCCTTGCTACATTCTCATTAACTCCACCATCATAAGGAACATACCCCAGGGAGTTGTATTCCTTCACCCCAAGCCTTCCAACTGAAGAAAGGGGACCTTCATTTTCGGCATTTTTCAGAAGTGCTTCATACAGCGTGTTAATGTCATACCCGCGGATACCCTTTAAATAAGAGTCTGCAATTATCGATGCTGAATTAGAGCCTATCATACAATCACGATGTCCGGGACTTGCCCATTCAGGCAACCAGCCACTTTCCCGATATGTATTGGCCAAACCCTCCATCATAAGGCTGTTTAATGACGGATTTATAATAGTTGTAAGGGGAAAGGCAGCCCTGAACGTATCCCAGAAACCATTGTCAGTAAATAAAGGCCCGGGCAGCACTTTTCCATTGTACGGACTGTAATGTACCATCTCATTCCGCTCATTGAACTCATGGAACATTCTCGGGAATAACAAGGTCCGATACAGGGCTGTATAGAAAGTTGTCATCTGTGCAACAGTACCACCCTCCACTTCTATCTTCCCCAGTTCATTGTTCCATCTCTCAGCTGCTTTAGCCATCGTTTGTTCAAAAGTATCACTTCCGATTTCCCTGTTAAGATTAAGTACTGCCTGTTCTACACTTATAAATGAAGAAGCCACCTTTGCATTAATGGTAGTAGATGAAGCAAGTTCAAACTCAAGGATCATGCCTGCCTTTTTACCTTCTGTTTTCTTTAAATCCAGAATAACAGTATCGTTCCAGACATTCACTGATTTAACCTGCTGGTCGAACCAGATTACAAAGTAATTTTTGAAATTTTCAGGCACTCCACCACTGTTGTAGCTGGTATAACCTGTTACTTTATTTCCATGCCAATCAAAATCAAACCCTGAACCTTTATGGAATCCATCAAGAAGGATATATGCTTTACCGTTTTGTCCGAAAGTGAACCTGAACTGTGCAGCCCTTTCTGTGGGAGTAATTTCAGTTGTAACGTCATAGTCAGATAAGTACACTTTGTAATAATGAGGTCTGGAAATTTCTGCCTTATGTGAAAACCATGAAGCCCTTTTCAAAGCATCTGTTACCGGTGTACCTGTCATCGGCATTAAAGAGAAGCAACCATAGTCATTTATCCATGGGCTTGGCTGATGTGTTTGCTTAAAACCGCATATCTTTTTCGACTGGTAGGTGTATTGCCAGCCATCACCGTTTTTACCGGTTTGAGGGGTCCAGAAATTCATTCCATTTGGTAATCCCACAGCGGGGTAGGTGTTACCTGTTGATAAAGCAAAATCACTTAATGTCCCTATCAATGGATTAACATACTCAACAAGTGATTTCTTGCTTTCCTGTGCACTCAGGGAAACAACGGCTAACATTAAAAGTGCTGAAATGCAGGCACATAATTTCATAATTTAACTTTTTTAGTTTTCCTCTTCAAAATAAACCTTATAGAAATGAAGACCTCTGGCTTCATCATATCCTCGTTCTATATTATCCCGATTACCATGGATGTAGATATGGAAATTCTTATCAAGTTTAAGTATGCTCTTGAACACCCGTGACTGCTTCTTAACAGCCTGTCCTGAAATATCGAAGTCATCTACAATTTTGGTCTGTCGCTCTGCCTCAAAATCTTTCCGGTATTCATTAAAAGTACTTATTACCTCCTTGTCCGCAAACACCTCACTCACAAATTCTTCCATCTTAAAATTGTCTTTTTCCTTAAAGAACTTCATGGATTTGTTAAGCAGTTCTGCCTGTCCCGGACGGTCAATTTCAAAAGACTCAGGGAGCTTGTTATTTACAAATTCTCTTGTAAGCTCAAGGGTTTCCCTTGTTTTTAGGTATTCATCGTTACGTTCTCTCAGTTTAAGGAACTCATCAAACCAATAACGGGTATCGGTAGCTTTTCCGGTAGTGTCGATTACAGCACATACATAACCGTTATCAGCCTCGGAGTTAAAGATCAAACAACCTTTCTCAAGTTTATTGATATTGATACCGTCTTCTTGTTCAACGAGATAATTGTCTTCAGTAGGAAATACCTTCAGGTAGGTTTCGCGCGATTCTGATTTAAACAATCCAAGTGCATTTGTTTCTTCACCATCCAGTATCAGGCCTTCAAAAAGAACCACATAAAATTCACCGGGCTTAATCATTGGGTGGAGCGACTTTGTATACAAATGTCTCGCAAGGTTCTCAGAATGCCCAAAAAATGCATTATCATCTTCAAATATTTCTGAGGCAAAGTGATAAACCTCATTCAGGTTAAGGTCGCTTTCATGGAAAAGGTTATAGTATTCATTCTTAGAGAAGGGCGAAAGGAAATATCTGGATAGCAACGATTTAACTTCCTCTCTTAAATAAAGTTCATTTTTTGATAATCTTACACCTTCATCTCTTCCTGCATTGCCTGTTTTATGAATTGCAATCCGTTGAATAGTGGCTTCGCTGGTAATTATCATCTGTTATAAATTGCTTGTATAGTGCAATAATACTAAGGAAAATCGGTAACTCTGTTGTATTTTAGCAACTTTATTAAAACACTGACAGATGAAGTTAACACTCAATGCTTTAATCGCATTTATCTTTTTCATTATCTCAGCAGATGCTGTTGCATGCACCAATTATCTTGTTACCAAAGGTGCTTCCGCTGATGGAAGCACTATGATAAGCTATGCTGCCGATTCGCATATCAGGTATGGTGAATTGTACTGGAGGCCGGCCACTGACTGGCCTGAAGGATCAATGGTTACGATATACGACAGGGGAACTGCCAAACCGTTAGGACAGATCCCTCAGGTAAGCCATACTTACCAGTTAACCGGGTTTATGAATGAGCACCAGGTTGCTATAGGCGAAACAACGTTTGGAGGAAGGTCAGAGCTTGAAGATTCAACCGGAATTATTGATTATGGCAGCCTGATGTTTTTGGCATTGCAAAGAGCAAAAACAGCCCGTGAAGCTATCCAGGTTATTGCTGAACTTGTTGAAAAATATGGCTATGCAAGTTCAGGTGAATCATTTTCTATTGGCGATCCCAATGAGGTATGGATAATGGAAATCATCGGAAAAGGCACAAACATAGTGACTGATAAAAAGACCGGATTGAAAACAAATGCCAACAAAGGCGCTGTCTGGATGGCTGTAAAAATACCTGACGGATACATCTCGGCACACGCTAACCAGGCACGGATTAACATATTCAGGCCTGAGAACAAAAAGAATTCTATTAGCAGCAAGAACTTCAAACTGATCAATAATCCGGAGCTGGACTTTATTTATGCTGCGGACGTTATTTCATTCGCCCGGGCTAAAGGATACTTTACCGGAAAGGATGAAGAATTCAGTTTCAGTGATGTATTTGCCCCGCTGACTTTTGATAATGTCAGATTCTGTGAAATAAGGGTTTGGGCTGCATTCAAGGACGTCAACCAGGAAATGGATAAGTACTTTGATTACGCTAAAGGAGACATCACCAAGGACAGGATGCCACTTTTCATTAAGCCGGACCGTAAATTAACCCCTCAGGATCTTATGGCTTTCAAACGCGATTATCTGCAGGGTACTGATCTCGACATGTCGCAGGATATTGGTGCAGGTCCGTTCCATTCTCCTTATCGATGGAGGCCACTTACCTGGAAATATGATGGAGGTGAGTATTTTAATGAACGTGTTACTGTTACTCAACAAACCGGTTTCTCATTCATTGCTCAAATGCGCAGCTGGATGCCTGACCATATCGGAGGAATTCACTGGTTCGGGGTTGATGATGCCGGTTCAACTGTTTATGTGCCTTTTTATTGCGGAATAACCAGGGTACCACATTCCTTTGCGGAAGGAAACGGCGATATGCTCACTTATTCTGATGATGCCGCTTTCTGGGTATTTAACAGGGTAGCGCACTTTAAATACCTGTTTTACGACAGGGTAATGCCGGATCTTACTAAAGTACAGCAGGAACTGGAAAACGGATTTGCTGAGCAGGTGAAGAAAGCCGACCAGGAGGCAATGTCTCTCTATCAAAGCGATCCTCAGAAAGCCAGGCAGTACCTGACTGAATTTTCTGAGAATGCTGCCAATACAACAATAAAGAGGTGGAAAGAGCTTGATAACTTCCTCCTTGTTAAGTTCCTTGATGGAAATGTAAAGAAAGAAAAAGAAGGTAAGTTTCTCAGGAATCCATGGGGTTATCCCCAGCCACCTGCTCACCCCGGTTACTCCGATACATGGAAAGAACAGGTCATAAAAGCAACAGGCGACAAGTTAAAGTACAAGCACTGATATTAATCAAGGCTATTAATTACAAAAGGCTCCCTTAATCTCGGGAGCCTTTTCTGTGTAATTAAATTTGACTGATTATATAAAAATCAGTCAGCTAATGTTCTATACCCTTGAATGTAAAGCAATCCTGTTGCCTTCCGTATCATAGAACAAAGCCATATATCCAATATCATCGCTAATAAGTGTTTTCTCCATCATGATCTTGCCTCCAGCCTGTTGTACACGGTCGAGGTCAAGGGTTATATCTCCGGTTGGAGTAGTGAAATATAGAAGCGGGCCTTCACTTCCCGGTGTATATACATCAGGTTGGTAAACGAGGGCTCCGCTTGAGCCATAGCTATTCTGCTGCATTGGAAACCACGCCATTTCTGTTTTACCAAAAGTCTGCCGTTCCAGTCGCTTAACGAATAAAGTCTCATAGAACCTGATTGCTCTTTCTATATCCCTTACTGGTATCTCGAACCAGCCTACTACATTTTCCTGTGCCATTATAAAAGAATTTAGTTTTAAAGAGTAACTAACTAAATGGTACAAAAGTTAAAAGTCCCCGAAGGAAAATTATTAAGCTTAAAAGCAAAAGTGGGATTATAAGTACCATTTGTAAATAGCCTTCATTTTACTTTTATGCGTTATTTATACGTGATTTGTACGTATTTCATACGTGTCAACACGTATGAAATACGTATGAAACACGTATGAAATACGTATGAAATGCCAATCCAAGCCCTCTGGTAATGAAATTAGCACTGTAGGAAAAGTAATAAAAACAGAAAGGACTGGTCAGCCAGTCCTTTCTGTTTTTAAGCTAATATGATAGTAAAATGTTGGAGTATTGTTTAATTTTTCTCTAAACGGATTCGTGCATCAACCGCGGTGACACCTTTAGCATTTCCAAGCAGAGGATTGATATCCATTTCAGCTATTTCTGGTGCAGCCATGCAGAGCAGAGACAATCTTACAATGGCATCAGTAAAGGCTTCTATGTTCACACCTTCCTGCCCGCGCACGCCTTCAATGATCTTGAAAGATTTCAATGATTTTATCATTCCCTTAGCCTCAGCATATGAAACAGGTGCAAGCGAAGCCTGTACATCTTTAAGCACTTCAATAAATATACCACCTAAGCCGCAAAGCACCATATGGCCGAAGTTGCCTTCCTTTTTAGCACCGGCAAATATCTGGGTTCCTGAAAGCATTGGCTGTATGAGAATTGATGTTGTGTCACGGATAAGAATCATGCGCTGGAATTCTTTTCTCACTGTTTCATCATCACCAACATTCAGCACAACACCGCCGACATCTGATTTATGAACAGGACCCACTACCTTCATTACTACAGGAAAGCCAAGCCTGTTAGCCTCTGCAACTGCTTCATCGGCCGATATAACCACAGCTTCACCAGCACGTGGTATTCCGGCAGCATCAAGTAGCTGTTGTACTTTATCGGGAGCAATATATCCGTCAGACGATTTACTGATGATTTGTCTGATTTTATCAGTGTCTATTACCGGGAGGTCACCGGCAGCAGCAGGCTCAGGTGTGTTGTAAATCTTACCTAAAGCATTGCCAAGCACTACTTCATCAGGAAAATTGATTCTTCCAAAATTGAGAAAGTATTGTATCTCATCTTTTACATTGATAATCGATGGCAGGATAGGGAAGATGGGTTTAGTGGTACTGGCCATCTTCTCATGTAAAAGTTTATAAACATCATAATTTTCAAAAAGCCCCGGACTTCCAAAGATCACAGCCATTCCATCAATGTTATCGAACTTTTTGTCGCAGTATTCAATAATCTCCCCCAGTTGTTCAGCAGTGCCTGTAGCAAGGAAGTCGATAGGATTTGCCACTGATGAGCCGGGGAAAAGCTTTGCCAGGAGTTCTGGACTTTCAAGGTGGGGAACCTCGAATCCATTATTTGATAAGGCATCAGTAAGCATAACTGCCGGACCACCAGCATGTGTAATAATAGCTATATTCTTGCCATTTAGTTCTTTATGCATAAAAACGGCTGCTACAGTCACTAATTCTTCGCGGCCGTAACACCTGACTATACCGGCTTTCCTGAAAAGGGCGTCAACAGCTGTATCACTGCTGGCAAGGGCTCCTGTGTGTGATGATGCAGCCCTGCTGCCTGCTGAAGAACTGCCTGACTTGATGGCGGCAATTTTACAACCCTTCCTGATAAGAGAAGAGGCATGTTTCAGTAGCATATCAGGCTTATTTATGCTTTCAATATAAAGAAGCTTCACCCTTGAGCTCTTTACGGGATCATAAGTATCATCGAGGTACTTCAATACATCCTCAACGCCCATCTGAGCACTGTTCCCCACACTGTAAACACTGCCAAATGAAAGTCCGTTCGACATCCCTGATTCCATAATGAAAACAGCAGTTGCGCCTGAACCGGAGATGAAATCCACACCATGAGGTTCCATCCTTGGAATAGGTAAACTGAAGACTGAAGTATGGTTATGGTTCATCATACCTATACAGTTAGGTCCTATGAGGCAGCCATTCACACTGTTTATAGTGTCGACAATCTGTTTCTCAAGAATAGCACCTTCTTCACTTTCTTCATGGAAACCTGCCGAAAAGATGATAAAAGCCCTGGTATTTTTCTGGTGAGCAAGTGTTTCAACTACGGCTGGACAGTATTTTGCTGCGATGGCCAGGATTGCGAGGTCAACTTCAGGAAGTTCAGCAGGGTCCTGATAGCATTTAATACCCTGGATTTCAGTTTCCTTAGGGTTAGTAACGTAGAGCATTCCTGGAAAATGGTTATCAATTAAGTTCTTTAGTACTTTTCCGCCAGGCTTGGTTACATCGTTTGAACCACCGATCACTACAATGCTTTTAGGATTAATTAACTGCTGGTTAATCATGATAATGAATAAGTTATGAAAGTTTTTAGATAAAAATAAAGTGAAGCGAAGGTAATAAAATATGGCAGAACCTAAAATGGTCTGCCATTTTCAAAAGTTGAATTAAAAGTTACCTGTAATCCGGATATTATTATTCGTCGAGCATAACCGACAGAGCAACCACACCAGGACCAACATTTACACCGAGAACCGGAGAAGCATCATTAATAAACACAGGCTCTTTTCCCGTGAGGGCTATCATTTGGTCTCTGTACCAGTTAGCTGAAGTTATATTCTTGGCATGAGAGATTGAATAACCCCATATTTTTTTGTTAGTCAGCAATTTTTTAACACTTGCCATTACTAATTCACGACTGCTTTTTTCAGTAAATGGTTTGCCGAATGTTTCAGTGCGGCCTTCGTCATTTACTGTAACGATAGGCTTCAGGTTAAACAACGAGCCGATGAAACCTTTAGTAGCACTTACCCTGCCGCTTTTAACCATATATTTTATGGTCTTTGATGAAACGTGCATCTTAGTATTGAGCGACCACTTGGGTATTAACTGAAGTAGTTCATCATGTGACATCCCGTTTTCGAGTGCTTCTGCCGCACGTAATACAATAAGTCCCAATCCACTGGATATCCTCTTTGAATTGATAATACTTATGGATTTTCCGGTATGCTCAGAAACGGTATGTGCTGCTTTGGTACTGTTTGAGAAAGTACCACTCATGGCTGCACTAAGGTGAATACCGATAATTGACTTGTAATGTGATGACAAGAATGAATATCGGTTGAAAAACTCTTTATATGCAGGTTGTGCAGTGCTTGGATAAACCTGTGCTTTATCAAGCATCTTATAAAACTGAGAAGGTAGCAGAGTCAGGCGGTCAAGGAAATAGGTATCACCAAAATGTACACTAAGCGGAACAACATGAATTTTGTACTTTTCAAGGACCGGCTGGGGAATATCACATGTTGAGTCAGTTACAAGTGCAATTTCTTTGTGGGGATGAGCAGCAATGTCATGTTGCAGCACCATATCATCAACCTTCTGCAGAGAAATGCTGCCATAAGAGTTGAGCACTTTCATAACCTTTGAAGGATGATCGGTATGTATATGCACACGCATTTTCCGTGGAGAACCAGCAACTACCATTGAATCACCCAGGTGAGCAATTGCTGTGCGAACCTGAGTAAGGTCAACTGACTTCTTTTCATCAAGGGCAAGCATTGCTTCAGTGCAGTACCTGAATGTGATAACATCATGTGATACAACCTCAGAATCCGCAATAACAACAGCATCCCGACCTGAGATCATCTTACGCAGTTCTCCTGCTTTAACAAATTCAACAATACCTTGCAGGAAAACCACGAAACCCTTAGCGCCGGCATCAACCACTTTTGACTTGGCAAGAATTTCAAGGCGTGCAGTGGTGGCATTAAGCGATTCTACCGCTTTGACATAAGCTTGTGCAAGTAACTCAATAAAATCTTTAATGCTGTCTTTGAGAATATAAACAAATTCAGCCCACTCCCTGATTACAGTGATCATTGTACCTTCAATAGGATTAGCGATCGCTTCATAAGCATAAGTGACAGCTTTCTTTATTGCTTCGGCAAAGGTTTCAACACTAAAGGTCTCATGTTTCTGGATTTCATTACTGAAACCATAGATAAACTGTGCGAAGATAATTCCTGAATTGCCTCTTGCACCTGTTAGTGCAGCATCTGCAAGTGCAGCTGCAGTTACTTTTAGGTCGTTTGTTGGTATAGGTGTATCAACTATAGAACGCATAGTTGATGCCAGGTTAGTTCCTGTGTCGGCATCAGCAACAGGAAAAACATTGATCTTATTAATCTGAACCTGGTTTTCAAAGATCTTCTGTGCTCCGGCTAGAAAACTATAATAAAGTGTTTTACCGTCAAGCTGGGTAATTGATTTTTGCTGCGACTCCAATGTAGGGCTGATTTATTGTTACTTCACTAACTATAACATCAAAGCTATAAACAGATTGTCATAATCTACATAGCTCCATATACCATATGGATGCAAAGATATTACTAATGTGCTTAAAATAGACTTAAAAATACATAATCCGGAATACTATGACGTTATTTAAGTCTTTTGAACTTTTCTAAATCACCTTTTAATATTATGCTATTCAATTCATTCTCAAGATTATTGAATTTTCCTCTATTACCACAAAGATAAATTTCGGTAAATGGATCATTATCCAGTATCATTTTCATTATTTCTTCCTGGGCAGGGGTCTTAGCAAGCCTTGAATATTCGTAATAAGTCCACTTTGTAAAGGCAGAATTAGCATTTATACCTCTTCTGTCAAGAAAAAATCCATTTTCCAGGGCAACAGGGTACGCAAGGTCACCATTATAAAAAACATCAGATGGCGCAGGATAGGATTCAAGTGACTTTTTGTCGGCTGTTAATGTCACAGGCACATGCAATGAATAATCCTGCTTCATCTTGTATATTATTACAGGTGCCTGGGCTGAAACGGTTTTTCCGGTAACAGCAGTTACTTCCTGTTTAGACTTACAACCAGACATACTAAAAGTGATTAGAGAGGAAAGAACGACGGTAAATAGCAGTTGTTTCATAATATTCATTGATTTCTGCCATAAAGGTATTACTATTTATCAGTTTGGAAATTAATACTCAGAACAATTTTGCATGGCCACTGTTTTGGTACGAATGTTGTTAAGTAAAATATCGTAAAAAATTATTTTGCACCTGAAAAATAGGTATTACTTTTGTTCTTGACTTTATAGTTAACCGCACTTATAAACTGATAAATTAAAACACAATGAAAAAGTCGATTTCCTTTCTTGCAATTCTGTTATTTTCAATGACATTTGTTTTTGCACAGAACGCCACAAATAAACCTGTTGACGCTTCTAACCAGCCTGCTCCGGCTGCAGTTAACAATCCGAATGCCCCTGACATTTCATTCAGCAAGACAACTCATGATTACGGCACTATCTTCGTTGGCGGAGATGGAAATTCTGAATTTGAATTTACCAATTCAGGTAAAGAACCTTTGATTCTTTCAAGTGTAAAATCTTCATGCGGCTGCACTGTTCCTTCATGGCCAAGAGAACCGATCATGCCCGGTAAAAAAGAGAAAATTACTGTTAAGTACGACACAAACAGGATAGGACCCATCAACAAGACCATCACAGTTATGTCGAATGCAAAAACTTCTCCTGTAGTTCTCAAGATCACTGGTAACGTTGTAAAGAAAGCTGAAGAAAACACTGTTCCTGAGAAGAGTCTTAGCACAGGTGCTTCACCAACAGCAAAATAAGCCTTCAGAAAAACATTTTAATTTAAGGCTGTCTCATCCAAGGCAGCCTTTTTAATTTGTATTACTGAAAACATTAAATTTATATGGCTAAGTTCTTCTTTAACCCATTTATTAATTCTAATTTTGCCGGGTAGTTTAAAAAGTCACTAAAATGCCTCACATTTCAGAACGTGGCACAATGATGCCAGCATCACCAATCAGAAAGTTAGTTCCTTTTGCTGAAGCAGCTAAAAAGAAAGGGATAAAAGTTTATCATCTGAATATCGGACAGCCCGACATTCCAACCCCTGAAGTAGCTCTTAATGCTATAAAGAACTTTGACCTTAAGGTTATTGAGTACAGTCATTCGGCAGGTAACGAATCATACCGCCGCAAATTGGCTGCCAGCTATCAAAAAATAGGGATTAACGTTGACCATAACGACATTCTGATAACTACTGGTGGTTCTGAAGCTATTTCTTTTGCACTGAAATGTTGTCTTAACCCAGGTGATGAGGTTATTATTCCTGAACCATTTTATACAAATTATAATGCCTTTGCACTGGATGCAGGTGTTAAGGTTATACCCATTAAATCCGATATAAGGTCTGGATTTGCATTGCCTGATATCAGCGAATTTGAGAAATCAATCACCTCAAAGACCAAGGCAATAATGGTTTGTAATCCTAATAATCCTACCGGTTATCTTTACAGCAAGGAAGAACTTCTTCAGCTTAAAGACCTGGTTCTCAAGCATGATCTTTACCTTTTCGCTGATGAAGTTTACAGGGAGTTCTGCTATGATGGTATTACTCATTTCAGCGTTATGCAGCTTGAAGGACTTGAACAACATGCGGTGCTTATGGATTCAGTATCGAAGCGCTACAGTGAATGTGGTGTAAGGATCGGCGCACTGGTAAGTAAAAATAAAAGCATTATTTCAGCTGCACTTAAGTTTGCCCAGGCAAGGTTAAGCCCTCCATCATTGGGACAGGTAATTGGTGAAGCTTCACTTGATACTCCTGCTGAGTATTTCAAGGAAGTTTATGATGAATATATTGCAAGAAGGAATTTTGTTATTGAAGCATTGAATAAAATCCCAGGAGTGTTTGCCCCAATGCCTAAAGGAGCTTTCTATTCAGTGATAAGTCTTCCGGTTGCTGATGCTGACCATTTCTGCCAGTGGCTGCTTGAAGATTTTAATTATAACAACCAGACAGTTATGCTCGCACCTGCTTCAGGATTTTATGCAACTAAAGGAAGCGGAATGAATGAGGCAAGGATAGCCTATGTGCTCAAGCTGGAAGATCTTGAAGCAGCTGTTAAATGTTTGGAAGAAGCATTGAAAGTATATCCGGGTAAAATTTCCCAGCCAGTATCAGAAAGGATAACTGCAAACTAATCTTTTCTTTCAAAATCTCGGTAAAGGAGATACTTATCCCTAATTTCCATAAAGGAATTCAGGCCGTCCTGCCAGGATTCCTTTATTTCTTTTTCAGTTATACCCGATTCTATTTGCTTCTGCAATGTTTCAGTTCCGGCAAGCTTAGTGAAAAAAGAAGTAAAGAAGGAAGCTTTTGCAGTGTCAGCCTTATACATATCGATTAACCAATGTAACCTTAATCCGGGGTTAGCTTTTAGGTTGCTGACTGAATCAGTTAAGATATAGCCAAAGCATTCAATTCCTTTATATGGTGGATTCGTTGCACCGGGCTTAGGCTCGGGTTTGAAACTATAATTCCCTCCCTGAAATGCCGGATGGCCTATTACAGAGAATGGAATGTCGGTGCCTCTGCCTACGCTTACCTTTGTACCTTCAAAAAAACAAAGAGAAGGATAAAGGATCACTGAACTCATATCAGGAAGGTTGGGAGAAGGTTTAACAGGCAGGTTATAGAATGACCTGTGGTTGTATCCTGAGCATTCCACCCAGTCAAGTTCACATTCCAGACTATCTTTTAACCACCCTTCACCGTTGACCATGCGTGCATACTCTGCCATGGTCATGCCATGGACAACAGGAATTGGATGAAGTCCGATAAACGATTGGTGCTTTATCTCAAGGATGGGTCCGTCTACATAAAAACCATTGGGATTAGGACGGTCAAGTACGAGCAGTGGTACCTTGTTTTCTGCACATGCTTCCATCACATAAGTAAGGGTAGAGATATATGTGTAGAACCTGGCACCAACATCCTGCAGGTCAAAAACCATAATATCAATATCCTTCATGTCATCAGTGGTTGGCTTTTTATGATTGCCATACAATGAAATAATCGGGAGTCCTGTTTTTAAATCCACTTCGTTTTCAATCAGGGTACCCGCATCAGCTAAACCCCTGAACCCATGTTCAGGTGTAAATACCTTAACCACATGTATCCCTTCAGAGAGAAGACTATCAACCAGATGTGTGTTCTCTATCATGGAGGTTTGGTTAGCAACGACTGCCACTTTTTTATTATGCTTCAGGGAATTAAAATATTGCCTGGTTCTTTCAGCCCCTGGCCTGATGTGTATTTCCCTTGAAGGCGAAAGGGGAGGAGTGCTTTCATAGTCAGGTTTATAAGAAATTGCCTGTAATTTCCTTGACTGGTTACAGGATGTCATAGCCAGGCCTATGAGTACAGTTAGTATAATCTTGAACCGCATGCTTAGTAATTGAGTAATCATAAACACAAATCTATGCGTTATTGTTAACTTTGCCAAAACTCAATATCGTTGAACTTCGAGTATTTTATCAGCAGGCGTATCAGGATTAAGTCAGGGGCTTCTTTTTCAAGGCCGATTATCAGGGTATCAATTACAGGAATCTCTTTAGGACTTGCTGTAATGCTCATTTCAATTGCTGTTCTTAAAGGATTTAAGAAAGAAATCAGTGAAAAAGTTGTAGGCTTCGGATCACACATACAGATATCTCATTTTGATTCAAACAATTCTTATGAACCCACTGCCATTAAAGTTTCTGGAGATGATATAAGCAAGGTTAAAGAAATTGAAGGCGTTGAGAATATAAGTGCTTTCGGGTTGAAGGCCGGTATTATTAAGACAGATAATCAGATACACGGTGTAGTTTTAAAAGGTCTGGACACGAAGTATGACTGGGGATTTTTCAGGGAAAAAATTACAGAAGGAAAAGCACCGGTATTGAACGATACACTGCCATCGAATGATCTACTGATATCTGAAAAGATTGCTGACCTTATGCATTACAAAATTGGTGATGCAGTAAGAATGTATTTCATCATTGATAACCAGGTCAGGGCGAGGAAATTCAATATTACCGGTATTTATGAAACAGGCCTCACAGAGTTTGATGAAATGTATGTACTCGGTGACATCAGGCATATCCAGAAATTAAATGACTGGAAGGAAGGGGAGGTCTCTGGTTATGAAATACTGATAAACGACTTTAAACAACTTGATAACATTTCAGAGGAGGTTTATAATGTAATTGGTTATGATCTTAATACTCAGACTATAAAACAATTATACCCACAGATTTTTGACTGGATAGAGATTCAGGACCTTAATGTTATTATTATTCTTGTGTTGATGACCCTGGTTTCTGGTATAACCATCATCTCCACATTGCTGATACTGATACTTGAGCATACAAGAGATATTGGGGTTCTAAAGGCTATGGGATCTAAAATTTCAAGCATCAGGCTGATATTTGTTTATGCATCACTTTATATAGTTTTCTATGGCTTGCTTTGGGGCAATGCGCTTGCATTAAGCTTGATATACATTCAAAAAACATTTGGCATCTTTCCTTTGCCTGAAGATTCATATTTTCTCTCTCAGGTGCCTGTTTCAATAGGAGTATTTGAGATATTGGCAGTAAACACCGGGACGATATTAGTAAGTTTCCTGATGATGCTGGTTCCTTCGATTGTAATCAGATATATTAGCCCGGTAAAGGCAATACGGTTTGAATAAGGAGATAAAATTGCTGAATTACTTGTGAAGTCCGCATTCCCTGCTATCAGGATTTTCCCACCACCACCGTCCGGCTCTGATATCTTCACCTTCCATTACAGCACGGGTGCATGGCTGACAACCAATAGAGGGAAATCCTTTATCGTGGAGTTTATTATAGGGAACCTTATTTTCACGTATGTACTCCCAAACTTCCTCGATTGACCAGTTGATGAGGGGATTTACTTTAATAAGGCCATTTTTCTGATCCCATTCTATAGTTTTCATGTCCTTCCTGGTAGAAGCCTGACCTTTACGCAGGCCACACACCCAGGCATCAAGACCTGAAAAAGCTCTTTTAAGTGGTTCAAGTTTCCTGATGGAACAACAGAGTTGTCTGTTCTCTATACTATCATAAAATAGGTTTATTCCTTTACTGTTAACCATCTCCTGTACTTTATCAGCCTCAGGGAAAAATACCTTAATCTGCAGATCATACTTTTTATTAGTAAGATCCAGAAGGTCGTAAGTTTCAGGAAACAACCTTCCGGTATCAAGAGTAAAGATATAGACCGATTTATTTATAGCCTGGAGCATATGTGTGATCACTTGGTCTTCAACCCCTAATGAAGTTGAAAAACCTACATTGCCTTCAAAGGAATTGAACATATAGTCCAGAACAACCTCTGCAGGTTTTGAATCAAGCAGGTCATTGAGATTCTCTACAATCTGATTATGGTCACTCATGCAGCTATTATAAGATAATATAATGCAAAATTAGTCAATTTAGTATAATTTCGCAGTAATAACATAACACTCATGAGGGTTCATTTTATTGCTATTGGTGGTAGTGCAATGCATAATCTTGCCATTGCACTGCAAAAAAAAGGATATAACGTTTCGGGTTCAGATGATGAAATATTTGAACCGGCTTATTCAAGACTGAAAAACCTTGGCTTACTTCCGGAGTCAATTGGCTGGTATCCTGAAAAAATTTCAGATCAGCTTGATGCGGTTATTTTGGGCATGCATGCAAAGGATGATAATCCCGAACTCTTAGAAGCTAAAAGGCTGGGTGTGAAGATTTTTTCATATCCGGAATACTTGTTTGAACAATCAAAAGACAAAGTCAGGATTGTGGTAGGAGGGAGCCATGGTAAAACGACTATTACTGCCATGATACTTCATGTAATGAAGGACCATGGAATTGACACTGACTACATGGTTGGCGCACAATTGGAGGGATTTGATGTAATGGTTAAACTGTCGAAGGAAGCTGAATATATGGTGTTTGAGGGTGATGAATACCTTACTTCAGCCATCGACAGGAGGCCAAAGTTTCATCTCTACCAACCTCATATAGCAGTAATTAGCGGTATCGCCTGGGACCATATAAATGTATTCCCCACTTTTGATAATTATGTTGACCAGTTCAGGATTTTTGCCAATATGGTACCTTCTGATGGTACCTTGATTTATTGCGAGGAAGATAACAATGTGGTAGCCATAGCATCAGCTCTGAGAAATAAAATAAATTGCAGACTTTACGGATTACCTGAACATTCAACTCAAAACGGAATAACTTACATTCATTTTGAAGGTGAGAATATACCGCTAAGGGTTTTCGGCGACCATAACCTGATGAACTTAGAGGCTGCAAGAAAAGTTCTTGAATTACTTGGAATAAATGCATTAAGCTTCTATAAGTCAATAAGTTCATTTAAAGGGGCTGCCAAGAGGCTTGAGCTGATAAGTAGCTCTGATAAAGTAAATGTTTACAAGGATTTTGCACATAGTCCATCAAAACTTAAAGCAACAACTGATGCGGTGAGGGCTCAGTTCCCTCAACGAAAACTTATAGCCTGTATGGAACTTCATACATTCAGTAGCCTCAACACTGAATTCCTTGAGCAATACAAAGGCAGTATGGATAATTGCACTGTAGCTGTGGTATACTACAACAGGCACGCACTCGAGCTAAAACGTCTTCCTTACTTTGATAAGCAGGCAGTAATTGAAGCATTTGGTCGAAACGATATCCATGTATTTAATGAGATTGATGCACTTACTTCATTTGTAGAAGAGCAGGTAAAAAGTGACTGCAATATACTGATGATGAGCTCAGGTAATTTTGAGGGATTGGATTTAAAGCAGTTTGCTGAAAAACTGATTAAAAAAGTTAACTGAGAGAGAGGTACTTATTTATTACTTCAAACAGTTCATTTTTTTTAAGGGGCTTTGAAATATAAGCATTACAACCTGCTGAAATACATTTCTCTTTATCTCCGCTCATGGCATATGCTGTAGTAGCAATGATAGGAATATCAGCATCCAGTTGCCTGATTCTTTCAGAAGCTTCATAGCCATCCATGATTGGCATTTTAATATCCATCAGGATCAAATCAACTGATTTGTTTTCTTTAAATTCTTCAATGGCTTCGTAACCATTTGATGCATAGATTATTTCAACATGCGTAGGTGTAAGTAGTTTTGAGAGATACGCGAAGTTTGTTGGATCATCCTCTGCAATCAGGAATTTATAGCCAGAGTAATCGGGAAAATTCATGTAATAGTCAAACTGAGGGTTATCTCTGTTAGTACTTTTCCAATTAACCGGTATGTTGAACTGGAAATGAGAGCCTTTGTCTGCTGGGTGGCAGAGTATTACACCGCCCATTGCTTCAACGTATGCCCTTGCAATACTTAAACCTAAACCCGTACCGCCATGTCTTCTGCTGAAACTCTCATCAACCTGCCTGAAACGTTCAAAAATAATTTTTTCATTGCCGGCTGGAATACCACAACCTGTATCAGTTACATGAATTTCGATTTGTTTTTCCAAAAGCTTACACTCGAGGGTTATCTTTCCGGTGTCAGTAAATTTAAAAGCATTATCAAGCAGACTGAATATTATCTTCCTGAATTTCTGCTCATCAATCTGCACCAATATGTCTTTACTGAATCCCAGCACACTTAGCTCAATTCCTTTAGCATTGGCAACGGAGTAGAATCTTTCAATAACAAAAAGCTTGACAGATGCCAGATCAATTTCTGAATTATAAATTACTATTTCTTCTGTTTCTATCTTTGACATTTCAATAATATCAGTGATAACTCCGAGCAATTTCATAGAGTTGTCCTGAATTGTGTGTATATATATTTGTTCTTCCTCATTTTCTCCGATATAGTTACTCAACAGATCTGAAAAACCAAGTATGGCATTCATAGGTGTACGTACCTCATGGCTAAGATTTGCCAGGAAGGCAGTTTTCAGCCTGTCGCTTTCCTCTGCTTTACGCATAGCCGTCAGAAGCTTCATTTCGGCTTTCTTTCTTTCGGTTATGTCATCGAAGATTGCCAATGCTTCGAAATGATCTGAAACTTTGATAAGATGCTGTGGCATAATATCAAGTGACAGCCAAATCTCTTCACCTGATTCTTTATTTCTAGCTTTCAGGATAAAGTCCAGAATAGATGACAATTCACTTACAGAATCAACTTTAAAATAGTTTCTTAAATCAAAAGGCTGATCTTCTTCCGTAAATATATCCCACTGTTGATGAAGTTCATCAAGAGTATATTTACAACAGTTTTTGAGCCTGAACATCTTACAGGCTGCCGGATTTATTGTTGAAATAAGCCCCTCACTGGTAAAATAAATTACCCCCTGGGCGATAGAAGTGAATAGGGCCTTGTATTTTTCTTCACTGGCTTTCAGTGCAACTTGTGACTTTTTATGTTGTTTGAGGATTATAGACCGTTCACGCGCTTCTTTAACAGAGTAGGGGAGTTTGAGCATCTTTTCTTTTAAGACATAATCAAACGCACCTGCTTTCATACACCCGACAGCGATTTCTTCATTAAGTGAACCAGTTTGAATAATGACCGGAGTTAAGGGTGAATTTTCAAGCACCAGTTTAAGGATGTCCATTCCTGTAAAACCCGGTAGGTTGTAATCAGAAATCACAACATCGGGTTTAAAAGAAATAAGTTCATTTAAGAATTCCGGCTTTGACTCTACTCTTTTACTCTCAAAGTCCATGCCTGCTCTCCTAAGCTCCATTTCAGCTAATTCAACATCCTCAGCTGAATCTTCGGCAAAGAGTATTTTGTATTTATGCATGGGCAAGACTTTAATTATGAGTTCAAAAGTAAAACTTTTAGCAATACTCGCTGAAAGCTGGAATGAAAAAGGCTGCCCTTAGTAGGGCAGCCGTACATTCTATTTATCATCAGAATATCAGGATTCTCTGGTTAACTCAGGACTTGGTGCCGGAGTTGTTATGGTAATCTTTAATTCAGGACTTGGTTCTTCATGGTCAATCAATATCTGATCACCCTCCGAAATCTTTGATTTGATTATCTCCTCTGCCAAAGCATCTTCAATATATTTCTGAATTGCACGCTTTAGTGGACGTGCACCAAACTGTGAATCCCAGCCTTTCTCGACAATGAAGTCTTTTGCCTTTTCGGTGATGGACATATCATATCCCATATCCTTGATTCGATTAAAGAGACTCTTGAGCTCAATGTCAATGATTTTATGGATATCATCACGTTCTAGTGATTCGAAGATGATTACATCATCAATACGGTTCAGGAATTCCGGGGCAAAAGAACGCTTCAATGCATTCTCAATAACGCCTACAGCATAAGTAGCACTGCCAGTAACCTTGGCGTTGGTAGAAAAACCAACTCCCTGGCCGAAATCCTTCAATTGCCTTGACCCAATGTTTGAGGTCATGATGATTATTGTATTCTTAAAATCAACTTTTCTGCCAAGGCTATCTGTGAGAATACCATCATCGAGCACCTGAAGCAGGATATGGAAAATATCAGGATGAGCTTTTTCAATTTCATCAAGAAGTACAATAGAATAAGGTTTTCTTCTAACTTTTTCAGTCAGTTGGCCACCTTCTTCATAACCGACATATCCCGGAGGAGCTCCTACAAGCCTTGATACAGCGAATTTTTCCATATATTCGCTCATATCAATACGTACTAAGGCGTCCTCTGAATCAAACAAGTACTTAGCCAGAACCTTTGCCAGATGAGTTTTACCAACACCGGTTGGTCCGAGAAATATAAAGGTACCAATAGGTTTATTGGGATCTTTCAATCCTGCACGGTTTCGCCTTATTGCTTTGACTACTTTCTTAATTGCCTCATTCTGTCCAATAACTGATCCTGTAAGATCATCTTCCATGGTAATGAGCCGCTCACTTTCATTCTGGGCTATACGCTGAACCGGCACACCTGACATCATTGCAACCACTTCAGCAACATTATCTTCACTTACAGGTACACGGTGAATCTTAGATTCTTCTTCCCATCTTCTTTTTGCGTTTTCCAGTTCAATCAGGAGCTTTCTTTCATTATCCCTGAACTTAGCCGCTTCTTCGAATTTCTGGCTGTGTATTGCCTTATTCTTTTGCTTTTTAACTTCCTCAATCCTGTTTTCAAGATCAAGAATTTCTGAAGGTACCTGCATATTTGTTATATGCACCCTGGCCCCGGCTTCATCAAGAGCATCAATAGCCTTGTCTGGTAAATACCTGTCAGTGAGATACCTGTTGGTAAGAGTAACACACGCTTTAATTGCTTCTGGTGTATACTTGACAAGATGATGGTCCTCATACTTCTCTTTAATATTGTTGAGGATTTCAACTGTTTCTTCAGTAGAGGTAGGGTCAACAAGTATCTTTTGGAACCTTCTCTCAAGTGCACCGTCTTTTTCAATATACTGCCTGTATTCATCAAGTGTTGTTGCTCCGATGCATTGGATTTCACCTCTTGCAAGAGCGGGTTTGAACATGTTAGAGGCATCAAGAGAACCAGAGGCATTGCCGGCACCAACAATCGTATGGATTTCATCTATAAATAGGATGATATCGCGGTTTTTCTCAAGTTCATTTAATACGGCCTTCATTCTTTCCTCAAACTGTCCCCTGTATTTAGTGCCTGCTACCAGTGAAGCGAGGTCAAGGGTGAAAATTCTCTTGTTAAATAGAACCCTTGATACCTTCCTGGCAATGATCCTTAAAGCCAGACCTTCAGCAATAGCTGACTTTCCAACACCAGGCTCACCGATAAGGATTGGATTGTTTTTCTTTCTCCTGGAAAGGATTTGCGCAATACGTTCAAGCTCTTTTTCACGACCAACGATAGGATCTAGTCGTCCTTCCTCACCTGCCTTAGTTAAATCCCTGCCGAAGTTATCAAGCACAGGTGTCTTTGATTTTGAATCAGCTGGTCTTCTTACTCCTGATCCGTAACCTCTGCCTTCTTCTGCATCATCATCTGATGAACTACCTGGTAGTTCATCTTTTGGAATATCATAGCTACCAGAATCTTCATTATTCATGATAGATTTCAGTTCTTCCCGTACTGCATCATAGTCAACACCATATTTCACTAAAGTGCGTGATACAAGGTTATCTTCATCCTTCAGGATTGCTAGAAGAACATGCTCAGTTCCTATAAGTTCGCTGTTGAACATTTTAGCCTCAAGGTAGGTAAGTTTAAGAGCCCTTTCTGCTTGTTTTACAAGTGGCAAATTATCTGCCATTTTGTCGCGCCTTATCGAAACAGCAATAGCTTTTTCTATCAGTTTCCTGACTTCATTTATGTTAACATTCAGTAAATTAAGAATTTGTATTGCCATACCCTCTCCCTCGCGAATAATACCGAGAAGAAGGTGTTCAACACCTATATAGTCATTTCCGAGTCGAAGGGATTCTTCCCGGCTATATGTTAGTACGTCTTTTACCCTCTGTGAGAATTTTGCTTCCATTTATAGTATCTCTTAGTTTCTAGTTCTGCTAATTGATATTACCGTTATTTGAACATATCAAGTTAACAACTCAGAACTGACATTAGTTGCTTTACATCTAACGAAAGTTCCGCAATATGTCAAAAATAGTAAACTTTTAACAACAGGCACAAATTCAATGCCGCTTATTTATTAACTGACAAAATAGGCATATATTTTGTGTCAGATGTGATGATTTTACACCTATATTAACGGAAAAATCCTTATCTTCGTACCCCTTTTGGGAAGCTCATACTACTTATTTATCTTGAGAAAATGGAAAATCAGGCCAACGGCGAAAAAATTGTAAAAGTTAACATTGAAAATCAAATGAAATCGGCCTATATCGACTATTCGATGTCGGTTATAGTGTCGCGTGCTTTACCCGATGTAAGGGATGGGTTAAAACCAGTTCACCGCCGGGTATTGTATGGAATGCTTGATCTTGGTGTTTTATCAAACCGCTCATACAAGAAAAGCGCCAGGATAGTAGGGGAGGTGCTCGGTAAATACCATCCACACGGCGATTCATCGGTTTACGATGCAATGGTGCGTATGGCACAAGACTGGTCGCTCAGATATCCTCTGGTTGACGGTCAGGGAAACTTTGGTTCAATAGATGGTGATAGTCCAGCTGCAATGAGGTATACAGAAGCACGTCTCAGGAAAATAGCTGAGGAAATGCTTGCTGATATTAATAAAGATACAGTAGACTTTCAGTTAAATTTTGATGACTCCCTTCAAGAACCTACAGTTTTGCCGGCCAAAATACCAAACCTATTGGTAAATGGTGCCTCCGGAATTGCAGTTGGTATGGCAACCAATATGCCTCCTCACAATCTCAGTGAAGTTATTGACGGCACGATTGCTTATATCGACAACAGAGATATTACAATCCCTGAATTGATGAAGTTTATCAAAGCACCTGACTTTCCAACAGGTGGTTTGATCTATGGCTATGAAGGCGTAAAGGATGCCTATGAAACAGGCCGTGGAAGAATTGTAATGCGAGCTGAAACCAAGATTGAATCAGACCAGCATGGAAGAGATAGCATTATCGTCACTGCTATCCCATACCAGGTGAATAAAGCTGAAATGATAAAGAAAACGGCTGACTTGGTAAATGACAAAAAAATAGATGGTATATCAGATATCAGGGATGAATCGGACAGATCAGGTTTGCGTATTGTTTATGAACTAAAAAAAGATGCAATTACCAATGTGGTTCTGAATAAACTATTTCAGTACACACAATTGCAGACCTCTTTTAGTGTAAATAACATCTGCCTGGTTAAAGGAAGGCCGATGCTACTAAATCTTAAACAACTGATATATTACTTCGTAGAACACAGACACGAGGTAATTATCAGAAGAACTAAGTTTGATTTATCAGAGGCTGAGAAAAGGGCACATATTCTTGAAGGCCTTTTGATTGCACTTGACCACCTCGATGAAGTCATTGCTCTTATAAGAGGATCAAAAACTCCTGAAGAGGCAAGAATAGGCTTGATTGAACGATTTAACCTTTCTGAAGTTCAGGCACGTGCAATCCTTGATATGCGCTTACAGAGACTTACAGGGCTCGAAAGGGATAAGATTAAAGAAGAGTATCAGGAATTACTGAAAATGATTGACTATTACAAGTCAGTTCTTGCCAGTGAGCCCCTAAGGATGGAAATCATAAAAAATGAGCTCCTCGAAATCAAGAGTAACTATGGTGATGAAGCTAAAACCCAAATAGTCTATTCAGCAAACGACTTCAGGATTGAAGATACAATAGCGGATGAGGATGTAGTAATTACCATCTCTCATATGGGCTATATAAAACGTACAGCTTTAAGTGAATACAGAAGACAGAACAGGGGAGGACGTGGTGCTAAAGGTTCAGATATCAGGGATGAAGATTTCCTCGAATACCTGTATGTAGCCTCTATGCATAACTATATGCTCTTCTTTACTGAGAAGGGTAAAGCATTCTGGATGAGGGTTTTTGAAATTCCTGAGGGAACGAAACAATCTAAAGGCAGAGCAATACAAAACCTTATAAATATAGAGCCGAATGATAAAGTACGTGCTTTTATTAATCTGAAAAGCATTAAGGATGAGGACTTTATCAATAATAATTATATAATTCTCTGTACAAAGAAAGGAGTAATAAAGAAAACTTCGGTTGAAGCCTATTCAAGGCCAAGGCAGAATGGTATTAATGCAATTACAATCAGAGAGGATGATCAGTTACTCGAAGCAAGATTAACTGACGGTAAGAGTGAAGTCATCATGGCTTTAAAATCCGGTAGAGCTATTCGTTTTAATGAACGCGATGTAAGACCAATGGGCCGCAATGCATCAGGTGTTAGGGGAATAACCTTAAGTGGTGCAAAAGATGAGGTTGTTGGAATGATCTGCATGGAGAACAACTACTTTGATATACTCGTTGTTTCAGAGAATGGTTATGGCAAACGATCAAAATTAGAAGACTACAGAGTTACAAAACGTGGAGGTAAAGGAGTCAAGACGTTGAATATAACTGAAAAAACCGGTCAGTTGATTTCTATCGACTCAGTAACAGATAAAGACGATCTGATGATTATCAACAGATCTGGCCTTATTATAAGATTGGCAGTTTCAGATCTTCGAGTAATGGGAAGGGCAACTCAAGGAGTGAGGCTTATTAATCTCAGGAATAATGATTCAATTGCTGCAGTGACCAAAGTTGAAGTTGATGAAGCAGATGAGTCTGTGATTGAGGTTCCAGAAAGCGATATTCCTCTGGTAAGCAATGAATTTGATACATTACCGGTTTATGAAGGTGATGATCTCACAGAGGAGGAAACAGAGGAAGATTTTGATGAAGAAATTGATGAGGATGATATTGCAGAGGAAGATTCAGATGAATTCCCGGATGATAATGAATAAATACATCATTAAGCTGAAAATCAATCAAATTTGAAAGCTTGGCCTGGAAATTGTATTATGAAAATAAACTCATAACTTTGCATTCCTCAATTGAGGTTTAACATTTGAAAATAGAAACAATGAAAAAATTAACCGTAATCTTTATCCTGTTATTTGCAATGGGAGCGGTTTATGCTCAGAAACCACTGAGAACTACCGCATTTAACTATCTTCGTAAAGGCGAACTTGACAAAGCTTTACAGAGTATAGAACCAACTATTTCTGATCCAACCACTATGAACGATGCAAAAACCTGGTTCTACAGGGGAAACATCTATCTGAGAATTTATATGAGTGATAAACCAGAGTATAAGAACTTGGATCCTAATGCACTGGATAAAGCATTTGAATCATACCAAAAGATGCTACAACTTGATACTAAGAAAGAATATTTTACTGAAGCAGTTCAGAATCTGTTAGTTATAAGTGAGCAGTTATACAATAAAGGGGTTGAAAGCTTTAAAGTAAATGATTATAATACTGCGGTGGGCGATTTTGAGAAAGCAGCTATGGTAGCTGAATCGTATGGCAGTGTAGATACTATGGCTATTTTTAATGCTGGACTGGCAGCTGAAAATGCTAAAGAGTATGACAAAGCCATCAAGCATTACAATAAAATCATTGATCTCAATTATCCTCAACCATTAGTATATAGTTCATTATCAGGTGTTTATCTCGCTAAGGGTGATACAACTAAAGCGTTTGAAGCTATTAATCAAGGCCGTCAGAAATATCCTGAGGAATTTGCACTTCTTATTACTGAAACTAATTTATTCCTTTCGACTGGTCAAAATGAAAAGGCTATAAAAAACCTGGAGCAGGCTGTAAAGACAGATCCTCTTAATCCAACTATCCATTATGCGGTAGGAGCCTCATACGATCAGATGGGTAACAAAGCTGCAGCAGAAAAAGCTTACCTTAAAGCTATTGAGCTAAAAGCTGATTATTTTGAACCGAACTATAACTTAGGTGCTCTTTATGTAAACCAGGCTGCAGAGATTCAAAATGAAGCTAATAAACTTAAGCTTGGTGATCCGAATTATGATACAATGAAAAAAGATGCTGATGATATTCTTAAGAAATCACTTCCTTATTTAGAGACCGCATCAACTTTAGACCCTAAAGATCGTAATACACTCGTTGCATTGAAAGAAATTTATACTCGTCTGAATATGTACGACAAATTAAAAGAAACAAACACAAGATTACAGGAATTATAACCAGTTCCTACTTCTTGAAGAAAAGCCGGTGTTAACC
>Ga0209066_10000124_pt1 | contig 113237 bp, 99 predicted proteins | sample All_14_2_FD_187198 | JGI IMG/M metagenome (GOLD analysis project Ga0209066, IMG submission 187198) | Freshwater microbial communities in response to fracking from Pennsylvania, USA - Allegheny Zone_MetaG_DW_15 (SPAdes) (version 2) ...
GAAGAGGATGGGGCAGTTGGTTGCAACTTGCATTCGGGAGTTGAATCCTGAGCGGAACCGGTGGAAACGTGGGGACGTTCGTCGTCTCCGTAGTTCAATGGATAGAACGAGGGTTTCCATCATTGATGTTTGAGGATGTTTGAAACCATTGTTTATCAACTGATTAGTCTTCGATGAACATCCTGAAATCTCCTCGACAGGTGCAACTTTTGGTGCAACTAATTTTGGAATTGAGCAAGCCATGGCATCCATTAGAAGAGTCCCAAAGTCACCATTTTGGATCGCCAAGTTTAGGGATGGCGACGCTGTATCATATCGCTCGACGAAGCAGAAAAACAGATCGGACGCACTCCGCATAGCATTGGAGTGGGAACGACTGGCAAAGGAGGCCAGCAAAGGCGAAATCACGCAAGCGGCTGTCATCAAATTCGCGAACGAGTTGCTTGATAGGGTTGGCCAGGATTCCATCGGAAAGGTCTCGACGCATGTGTTCGCTACAGAATGGCTGACACGGGGAGTCAAAGCTGAATCGACACGCAAGAGATACGAGTCAGTGATTCAAAATTTCCTCAAATTCGTTGGAGCGAAGCGTGCCAAGGCGACGATTGCGAGCGTGACCTCTGACGAAATTGAGCGGTTTCGGGATCAGGAACTGGCACAAGGGAAGGTCGCCAGCACTGCTGATTTTGGCGTCAAAGTTCTGCGTGCGATGTTTGAAAGTGCTAGGAGGAAGAACCAGCGCCTGGATAATCCGGCTGATGGCGTTGAATCCATTCAGGTCAATCAACAAGAGCGACAGGCTTTTTCCGATGAACAATTGGCCGTCTTGTGTGCCCATGCTAATAGGGAGTGGAGAGGGATGATTCTGTTTGGTGCCTTTGGTGGGCTACGTCTGAATGATGCAGCAAACATCCGGTGGGATCAGCTTGACCTCATCCAAGGATCCCTGACATTTAAGCCAGCTAAAACCGCTATCAGGACCGGTAAGTCCATCACCGTAGCCCTTCACACCGAGGTTGTAGAGTATCTTAAGACACTGCCGAAACCCAAAAAAGACACCGATGCCGTATTTCCATCATTGTCGGGAAAGAAATCAGGCAGTGCTGGAGGACTCAGCAATCAGTTTGCAGCAATTCTGGTCAAGACTGGCCTTCGGACAAATGTGGTAAGGGATCCGTCAGAGAAGAAAGCGACATTGGGCCGAAAATTCAACGCGCTCGGTTTCCACAGCACGAGACATTATTTTATCTCCAAGCTGGCCAATGCTGATGTTCCTACCGTTGTTAGCAAAGCTCTCGCGGGCCATTCTGCGGATGATGCCCACTCTCGTTATATTCATCTTGAGGTCGATACGCAGAAACGAGCACTGGAGAAAATCAAAGGGCTTGGGGTGAATCAGCAGAAGACGACAGAAAAGTGAGTGGTATCATTCCAAAGCCTCCGGCATACCGCAGAGACCCTTTTAAAAAAAGCCGGCATCCCTGCGGCGGTCGTAATGGACATGATCGGACATGACTCTGTACAGATAATTGAGCATTACACTCATGGCGGCAGTGAAGCACTTGGAAAGGCAGCTGACTCCTTGCCGGATGTTACCTCGCAACTAGCTTAAAATCCAAAGTTGCCTCGAAAGGGTTGGATATTCCTGGTTCGGCAGCAGAGCTGCTTCTCAGGGGAGAATCCCTGCATGATCGCAAATCGACCGATATTTCTTCTCCTCACGTTTGCGAAGGATGTCCTGTCCTTTTGACAACCTTGGCGCGGCGGGTCCCATAAACCGAAGAACATCTAGATCCTCCAAAAGTGTCCATTTAGAGGTCAAATCAGACTTTGTTCGATTCAACGGGTTTTCGGTTGGATGGCTTGGACCTTTGAGATCACCAACCGTAATCCTGCTCTGGATGTGAGCGTTTGCTTCTTCCCAGAGCAAACGCACTTCAGCGAAAACCTCTTCCCAAGGCCTAGCGAGAAAGATCTCGCAAGAATATAGGCTCTTCCGTTGTGGGGCCGACTTGAGGAGGATTCGCTGCTTCTCCATGAGTTGCTCAGGAGGGCACAAGTAGTGTAGAATGCCTTTCTGACTTTTATCGAGCTCGACCCAAGGCAAGCCTTGCCAGTCCCAGGAAGGTTCGACAGCTAGTCGTTCATGTTGTCGGGCTCGGAATTCGTAGAAAAACGCGCTCCTATCCCATTTGTTACGGAATTCGCTAAGACGTGTTGGCTCCTGAGCCAGGCTTCTCCACCACCAGATGCCGGTAGTCACAAAATGCCGCTCTGCAGTGTTACGAAGTTGTTTTTCTGAGGGGGCCTTGGGTCGATGGAATTTTGCACCAACTCCTACGCTTTGCATCTCAGCTTCTGCATTTACCTTGTTGAAGCCTTCGAGTGCCGAAGAGGCTGTGCGCGGCAGATTCAAAACTGAATGAGGACTGCCGTAAAAGTTAGGCAGTATCTTCTCCCCATGTGCAAGTTTTATAGCGACACCTTCAGGACGCAATTCGTGATATTCTCTGCTACTGAGGTTGTGGGAGATGAATTTGCTTAGATGATCAAGTCTGTCTTCCTGGGGCAAGTGATATTGTTCCCAGGAATGCCACTTGGTGGCTGCAATCCACGCGAGAGCATCGCCCTGATGTGGGAAAAACTCAAACGGACCACGATAATCGAATGCTGCTTCCTTGGCGTTGATTTCACTACGGATCCCAGCGGCTATATATGGATTCTTGGGCTGGAATCGTAGCAATGGGAGTAACGCTTTAGCCGACAAACGGCACAAAACCTCCGCCCAAGACATCGCGAAGGGAACAAAGAGTCCTGCCGGGTTCAGGTCGCCGATGAAGCAAGGGCGAAAGGACCATGAGCCACCGTCACGAAGCATCGACACGCCAATTGCAGGGTTTTCGCCCATGGAACCAATAAACAGGGTTGCTGTTGGTGGGCGTGGATCAAACTTCGAGGATGAAAAACCGGCAAAAGGCCCCGGTGTGTTCAAAGGTGGAAGCACCGGTACTATATGGCAGTAAACCTGTTCCGACCTAAGCGCATCTTTCGCAACCGAACTACGTCGAAGCCGGCGAAGAGAATCTTGCCGGTCGAAATACCCTATGATGTCAGCGAATGCGGTGTCCATGAAGAACGGGGAAGCCATGGCTAAAGAGGGGCGTGTCAAGCAGAAAGGAATAAATGTGGCAACACCAAAAGATGGCGTTGGTGTTGTCATATAGTTCATCGCTTCCCTGCGCAAAAAAGATCGTCGGCGAACATGAAACATGGATTCAAAGCCAAATGATAAGCTAAGCACGCCCACTCCAGAATGGTTACAGCTCCCTCGGCCACCCGCGAGATGTCCGATCAGTTCTCTCAGCCGCTCAAAATTGTGCGAACTTCTGCTGCCTTGTCACGCAAACGGATTCAAACCACCCGTGCGTAGCAGGTCGCTAAAAGGCTCCAAAATGGCAACGAGGGGGATACGTCTGTACCACGTCCCATCGCTTCTTTCCTGGATCAATGCCCAGGAAGGGCATGACGGAAGCGACGCATAAACACTTTTGGCCGTTGAGTCACAAGATTTCAGCGGTCGAGACAAGCCACGGGCGGCACCTGCTGCGTGGAGACAAAAGCATAAACCCAACATATAGACATGGCTGTTCAAACACCACCTAAACCAATGACGCCGGATGAGCTTAAAGCACTCATCCAGCAAGGGCAGGATTCCTTTCTTGCTCAGATCAACAATCAGCGCACCGACCTTTTCATGAGCTACCGTACGTTCACAGGAATGAACGGCACGGACAATTACGAGACTGCGATCGAAGCTATTGTCAACCAGATCGGAGATGAGGGGGTGACGACTGCCGACCTCAACGCTGTCTTTTCGGACAGTAAGTTGCTCGGAAAGGCTCGTGTGAAGCTGGACGAGGAAAAAAAGGTCGAGGTCGTCAAAGAAAAGACCACCTGGCGCCTGAGCCCGATCGGGGCCGCAGAACGCCTCGCCGCTGCAAAGAAGTAAACCAACATCGGCCGCTCGTGAGGCTCAATGCCATGCGAGCGGCCGTTTATTCGCTCATCGAACTAGAACGTTTATGAAATACCTGCAATCGCACGAAGAAATCGCACAAGCCTATGCTCGGCACCTTCAAAGCAGTGACATTCGCCTTAGTCCGGAAGAACTGAACGCGGAGGCATCGTTGTTGATGATGAAGTCTGCCCGTGATATGCGAAATCGGTTCAACGAAGCCATGATCAATCCCAACTTCGTCGAACGCTATGGGAGAATCATTGTTCACTCCCCGCGCCCCATCCAGGACATCGGAGCACAAGATCTTCTTGCTGCCATCGTAGACCCCTGGGAGGCATTGATCGTCACTGATCCGTTTCGTCGGATTGATGACACCTGCTGGTTATTATCCGATCTCGACCCTCCAGCTAGAACATTTTTTTGGCCCCATCCCGTCGATGTGGCGCGTGTTAAGATCCAGACCGGTGCGGATCGCTTCAAACAATCAGAGGGTGCCATTGCCGCATGGAATACCGCTGCCTTGAAAATAGCGGACGAACAGATTGATGGATTCAGTCGAGGTATGCTCGAACAGGCGTTTCATGTAAAGGCTGTCGTCTCCGATATAGGCGGCGTCATCGCTCTACTGAAGTTTGATTCCCGTTCCAGAGAGGAATGGGACGAGGCATGCAGGGCTACGCGGATCATACTGCAGAGGTTTGGGGTGACAGAGGTTGCCTTCCGTGCAGAAAGGATCGTTCCACTGCCCACTGTGCCGAAAGGACGGGGGACCATTCTGTACCTAGCATGAATCACTATCACCGATTCAACACTATGGAAACCCCCATCAGCAACTCACTGCTCGCGATCATCCTGCAAGCAAAACGCGAAGACCTTTTCAGAATCACAATGGAAAACGACTCACGAATCAAGGCAAAGGCGCCATCGATGTCGCCCGAGGCCATCAGCGACTCGATCCAACACAAAGTGCCGGCCTCCTTTGACAACATCAAGCTGAGGCCCAAATACGAGCGCGAGGGCAAGCTGGCCGATTTTTTACTCAACCTAACTCCCGCTTGCATCGAATGGATCGAAGAAGTTAAAAACACCTACTGGGATGCAGTTGGGTGGAAAAGCAGCGCGACACAGCTTTTCATGACGGCCGAAAGCAGAGGTGTCTCAGGAACGGCTTCTTTTGCGATTCTAGCCGCGTCTATGGCTCTTCAAGGGTTCCCAGTGCCGAAGGGTCTCAGCGCCTTCCTAGGGGCTGCAAAACGCAATTGTCAGCAACAGGTCAAGGAACTGGCGGATGCCGAGAAGCGTCGCGAGTCAGAATTGAAAAACAAACACCAAAACTGAACCCAGGCTGCACGGTCACATGCAGCCATCCAAATTATGATACCTACCGTAGTACACTCATTCTCCCGGACATTCGCGAAAGAGCATGGCGTCACAGCTGCCGTTCTATTAAAGCATATTGCTTACAAGGTCGGCAGAAGAACAAATTTGAGAGACGGCAGATATTGGCACTACAACCCGGCTAAAAAGCTCCAAAGAAAGCTTCCTTATCTCAGCCCGTCGACGATTTCAGCAACTGTAAAAGCGCTCGAAGGGAAGGGGCTTCTGGAGATTGGCAATTACAACAAGAGGAAGAACGACAAGACCCATTGGTATCACGTCACGCGTCCGATCAGTGGCGAAGTCGAAACGGACCTTATTAGCTTCGATGCAGAGGTCGCGGAAAAAGTCGGTGTGACCGCTGCAGTCATCCATTTCAACCTCTGCCACTTCATCCGCCGTCAGGTCCAAAAGAAAGTCAAGCATCCCCAGCACACAATGTCACCTCAGGAACTGGCCAAGGAACACCTCCCATTGTTCTCCGAGTCGGCTATCAAAAAGGCGCTGGCGAAACTGGTGAAGGAGAAGCTTATCGTCAAATTGAAGAAGCCGCGTTCAACATATTGCCTGCCTGAAGAAGACCTTGTGATTTTGCGCCAAAGTAGGTGAAAGATCGAATCTGAACGACATAAGCTACTTTATGGACGGCGGAGGTTGAATCTGTAAAGCAAGGGTAAAATCTGGACGAGATCAGGTACATTCTGGACGACGTTACCCATTCATAGCCATTCATAATAACCCTTGGTAATACCTTTCTTAGACCATTTGAAAACAGTCAGACAAGCTGACGGTCTTCACTCTCCTTCCTCCAAACCCTCATGATTGGTTCATTCACTTCTGTCATTGGCTGCTCCATGTCAGGCTTCGCCTCAGATGGAACAGGCATAGACGATAGTGGGTTCCTGCTGCCATCACATGCCAGACTCATCAAAGGCTTCGCCGATGATGAGTCTGGCATGATTAATTATGTCTGGTTCACCCGCATCCTCAGCCGTTGACATGACCGACTACGTCACAAATGAAAACGGCAAGGGATCGAATGACAATCGCAGACGTTCGTTGAAGAATGGAGTTGGTTATTTCATCGGGGGTTTCTTTGACGGTGATGGTCCGGTTTTGCTGCCGCCAGATACTGTTGGCAGTGACGAAGACACAGACTGGTCGTATGACGAGGAGACGGAAAATGAAGAAGCTTACGTTTACCAGGCACCCGAAGGTGGCGAAGAGGGGCATGTGATTCATGAGTCGGACGTAAAACTCCCACCCGACCTCGCTGCGCTCACCTCCAAAATGAAAAAGCTAAACCTTCAGGAGATCGAAGCAATTAACAAGGAGTCGGGCATCTTTTCCATTCCTCTTGCCGAATTGGAAGTACCCATTAGCACAATCGCCGACCTTGCATTGAGCTTGGTCAAAAACCTCGATCCCCTCCTTGTGTGGCAATTGGTAAGAAAGGGTGACTCGGACATTTCCACCACGATCCTCCACCCGATTCTCCATGAACAATTCATGCCGGCGATGAGGAGTCAGGGCAATTTCTCGACAGCGACACTAAAAAAACTCAAACATGCGCTCTTAGAAACCTTGGTGCTGTTTTTCAAAGATGCTTATGAGTTACGGGACAACAGCACACCGCTACGCGATCATTCCCGCTTTGCTTCCTGGGTTGCCCGCACGATTCAAAATCAAGTTCGGAAGATTTTGGCTAGAGGACGCATCAAGCATAATCGCACCATCTTTGTCCTTGCTGAAAAGATCCATAAGAACCGGCGTGATCAGTATGCTAGCCCAACTCGGCATCTGGAGGAACTGACAGATTTGAATCCAAGGCGAAAGACCGAGGTGTTCATGAATGGCGTCATTGAACGTCAAAGGTCTGGATCAATGCACGGAGCATGTAGGGCTGACGACAACAAGATGATCACTCAATTGGAGGTGCGTTTTGAGCGAATTCTTCAGATCCGACGTGGGGACAGACGACGTGTGCAAGAGTTTTTTGAGGAGCATGAAGACGAGAGTGCATGCGATCTTCTGGACGTTTTGGACGAGTGTCTAGATGTTCGACAGTCGGCTCTCTACAATGATGCTTTCAGGCGGAAAATGCACTACTCAGCGCGGGGCCACAATATTTGCTTTCTTTGCGACCATCTGCAGGAAATTAAAGACGAGCTGCATCAGCAAGATGAGGCACATTTGGGGCATGGGCAATTTTATCTGCAATAAGCAGCGTTTAGCTCCTGTTCAGGCCACTACTTTTGGGCCTCACGAAATCACGACAACCAGATGGCAAGGTGAGTTCTTGCAGTGGGGATGTCCTGCAACATTTCCCTTGGGTAACCGAACATATTACAACTCCCTACTGTGTTCCGCAGCAATATGATATATTTAAAACGCTCTGGCGATGGTGGCTATTCCTTGGACGCAGCCTTCTGCTTCTTCCAACGCCTTCTCTGAGCTGCCGCAATCTTCTCACGAGCTTCAGGTGACATTTCGCGCTTAGCTTTCTTTGGAGGACGCCCTGGGCCTTTCTTTGCCTTGGGAGCATCAGAGGATTCGCCCAAGATTGAAGCAAGTTCAGTTTCCATTGCTTCGAGCTTTTCAGCGATCTTCAGGGCTTGTTTGAGCTGGGAGACAGAGGGAAGGGGCATAGGATGGTGGCGTCAGAGGTTAGGTTCAGCACCAAATATTGCTTCAAATGCTGGATCATTCAAACTGTTCATCCGCAAAGAAGGATCAATTCTGTGTGCCTCATGAAGGGCCAGTTTACATGCCTCAAAATCGCCCAGGGCAGCATGACACTTGGCTCTCAGTAAATGAAATAGCGCCGATGAATGACAATGAGGTTCGACAGATTTCAGCCATTTCAGCGCTTCTGTGTGTTCTCCAGCATCATGTTTCAACTGGCCCACCTCAAGCGATAAACCGATATTGGCAGGATCTCCAAAGCAGAGGTTTTCCCCCAGGTATGATGCTTTGAGCGGCTGTCCGGATTTAACGAGGATGGCCATGTGCAGCACGATCACCTCCTTGTAGATCTTTGCTGGCGTGGGAAGATCATCCAAGATGTTCAATGCATCCTCCAGCAGACCAAGTTCAATGTAGCCTTCCGCCTTGTCACAGATCTTGCGGAATTGTTCAGCGGTCATTTGGATCAAAGCGGGTCACCAAAACCGCCACCACAGCCGTTTTGATTGTACGATGGCCTGGGTTGAACTTTTACGGTGCTCGTCAAACAGCTTGGAGATTTCGCTTTTGAATTGCAGATTGTCGCTGATTTTTTTCTGAATGAGGATGTCTTCGTAATGGTCCCAAGTGGCTTTGTGCATAGCATTCAAAGTGGTGTGCTCTTTCGGTTCTCCCCACGCCTCGATCATCCATTTAATATCGGTTTTATTTACCAGGCGCAGTTTCCGATAGCCAAGTTGGTCATACGTGAATGGGAGTGACGTGACGGTTTTCCCAGGAACGCTCTCCATGACGTTGTATCCTGGCTGCTGAAGCCGTTGGGCATAATCAAGCATGAATGACTCATAAGCCGCCATCTGATAAAGTCTCTGCAGAAGAGGTTTCCAATCAGGTCCCTCCTTTTTTGCATTCCGAATCACTGCCCTTAACGCTTTGGCAGCCTCACGAAACGCACCAGGAAGAGGTAGATTTTCCAAAGCCAGTTCCAGACGTGCTTCAGGTTCGTCTCTCAGCTCCTTGATCTTGTCCGCCCAGAATGAGTCATCTTGAATGGCTTTCCTATGGTCGGTCCAAAATGCTTCGCCATGCTGAGATGCATGTTCTTCGATTTCGGTGTCAATCCAGCGCACGGCAGGGCATATTGGAGATCATCTGCTTTAAACTAAGCCATCTAGATTGGATTTGTTTCGTCGTATCTGCAGCGATTGCATACTGCAGGCCGCCCATTTTAATCGGCTGCGACTGAAACCAAACCATGACGTGACATTTCGCCGTAGACCTCCACTAGCTCACTATTTAGCTGTGTAATGTATTCATTGGCGACCTGTGAAAATAAGTCATCGCGCACATTTTCGAGTTGGATCTGAAATTTTCCACTTTTGAGGCGTGCAATCAGCTTATTAAACGCGCTCTTGATGTCATTAGGCTTGTCCTCAGAAATCGGGATAGCGATCCCATCTTCTCCAGATTCTATTTGGATGAAATATTTTTCATCTTTACATTGAATGCTAGCTTTAATCGTTTCCATAAATTAGTCCTCTTTCTCCAAATGCTTCTTCACCACCTTCGAGCGTTCTCATACTGACCCTCTTCCAATCCAGTTGATCTGACGGATCGTCAGGGTTGACCAAATTGTTCGAAAATGGATTGCCAATGTATGTGCCGTAGCCACTCTTTCCATGACAGCGGTAAACTGAGCAGTAAGGAAGTGTCCTTACTGCAATATTGGCATCGTGAGTTGAGATAAAAATCTTCTTGCCGGCTCGGGCGCGGTCTTTGATTAGTGGAACGATGACGTCGTTTATGTATTCGTTGCCGAGACTCCGTTCAGGTTCATCTAGAATGTAGATATCCTTGTCAGACCCAAGCTCTTTTTGCAACATAACCATGGAAGCTTCACCGCTTGACGGAGTATAATGGTGACCATCCAGCATGAAACGGCGGTTGAAAAGAAGCAGTTCATAAACAGTCTTGATGTTTTCTATCTCCTCAATTGAGTTCAATGCAGCGATCGAGGGGAACAAATTATCATTGTAGACACAATTATAAATTTGACGCATTTGCTTGGCGAAGGATTTTTGAGTGCCTTTCTTCGCACCACTAAAACTTCCAAAAGCACTGTCTGTTACGGTGCCTGTTTGAAACCTAAATTCTGTGTGGTATTCCAGTGCGCCTTTGTTTGTCCCAAGACTCCCAACGATTTCTTCACAGATGGGTATTGTCGCACTAAAGCTTTTGATGATTTCAGTAACGGCAATCTCAATCTTAATCCGGTTGAACGCATAGTCTCTGAACCCGATCGAAGATGGTTTGGCAGGAACCCCCGTTTTTCGAGCTATTTCTGCACGGAATACGTCAATTGCAGAGTTGAGAAAGCAGACCTCTTTCCATGTTGAATACTGACTCCATTGCCTTTTATTTAGTCGCTCAGCGAGGCCGGACAAGATGCGTGTAAGCTCGTCAAATTCTTCCTGTTGTAATTCATCTTTAATTGAATTGTGGCTCAGTATAAACTGTAGGAACGCATTGGTTTTATTACTGGCATCATGTGTCTCAGTAAACTCGTGCTTGGGAGTGGTCTCCTCTTCTGGATTGAGATTCTTCAACAAGATCTTCTTTGCGTTTCTATTTGTGGTAGTTGCAGAGAAGTGAGCTATGTAATTATTCAGGCTTGTCACAGCGACCTCAGAGGCTTCACGGATAGCTTTAATTTCGTTGGTGCAGTAATTAATTCCGAAGTCGTTTAAGTTGATTGTTAGATTCCTGCCTTTTATGTCAAAAAGCTCCTCTAGGCGATCACTCGCAGAGACATAGACAGTGCTGGCCATTCCTTTATCGTTGTAGTGTTTTGCAATTGCTTTTAAGATGCAAGACTTCCCCGTTCCTTTAGGTCCGAATACTATGTTGATATCGTTATACGCGGTCAGTTTGAGTATAGCGCTGTCTTCAAATGGAAGGAGAATGAGCTCCTCACATGTTTTTTTGGTGAGGATTGTGTTAATTGTCGTAGCATCCTTTTTCAGCAAAAGGCAAAAATGTTCAAAGCTTTCAACCGGCAATCTTAGATCAGGGAGATCAAGTGAAATGGTTTTGTAGTCGGCCCAGTTGTGCAGATCAGAGCCATATATTGATGCATGACCATGGGATATATAAATTCCCGCAGATATTGAATTGGCAACCTCTTTAATAACGGCACATGGATTCCTCGTTTTACTTTGTAGTGTGGTAATCGCTTCGTCGGAGAGGCTGGGCTGCTTTTGCTTGTAATGTGCCACATAGAGCGGGCCAAGTTCATCGAATGCATCTAAGACAGATTCGATTGTTATGGTGAAATTGTCAGGCGTTGATTCCTTGGTGAGGAGTTCAACAATTGCTGAGAACTCAGTTGCCAATGAAGGCGATACAATTACCAGTAGGTGGCCTCTCGACTTGGATTCTTGTATGTCAAGTTCAACCCCCGGCCACGCCTGTGCCTCTGTTCCTAAGCCCGCGACGATTTCTTTATATTGAGGCAGGTCGAATACATTATGGTTGGTGATTGCGATGATTTTAACATCTGTTGACAGAACGGCTTCGCAAAAATCTTGTGCAGAAACATTCCTTGTCGGTGCGTCGCCTGATTTACACTTGCGGGTATGGGTGTGGATGTCGATCTTCATAGCGGTGAACAGTCCAACGGGGCGCCGATCTAATTATTGTTGTGAAGAATCTGCGTAGGAGGTGCCGGGTATTGATGGATATGCACATAGCAATACGATCATGGTGAGGCAAGGAAAAATTTACGGAGCCAATGGGCGATTGTTGCGACTGCAAAGCGTTAATGATGGGTGGCTGTGACTTGTGGTTCTCGACGAAGGTGGCCTCCCAAATGAAGACACTTTTAAACGAGGGGCCAAGCAAAAGAGTAGATCGAGGACAGGGGTGGCGCTTCTCTTCCAAGCTTCCTTTGAACGCGGTTTGGACTAAACTCTGGGAGGGAGGCGAGGCAAGCCCTTTGGCGAAGTTCACGGCCTGTCTGCTCGATGCATGCGAAATGTGAGACCCCAAAATAGTAAACCGAAGGACATCCTCATTTTGTTTCAAACGTAAGGTCCACCACCACTGGAAAATGATCGCTTCCAGGTGTGTCTTTCAGCACCTGAGAAACAGGTCTGCCAAGGCCCCTGACAAAGATGTGGTCAAAGCAGACGTCTGGGTATGAGCCTTTCCTGGGGACGGTGATGCGATGCTCAGGGGGAATGCCTTCAAACGGCCAAAAAAAGCCGGCGTCCTCAATTTTCCTCAGGGTCGTATCACCAGCTAGATTGACCTGCTCTTTGGATGTGTTGAAATCTCCTGCGACAACGACGGGCTCATTCTCTTTCACCTCTGCTTTGATGTGGCTCAGAAGCTGTTCCATGGCATCTTCCCGCTTGGACGTGTTCTCTGTAGGGTTGCCGAGGTTGCTCTTCAGATGCAGGCCGTAAACATGAAGAGGATGCCCAGAGATCAACAGTTTGGCGTAGGCGTAGCCTCTGGGTGCGTTGGCCCATCCTCTCTTCCACGACTCAGACCATGCTGCATCGGCTTTAAAACGCGAAAGAATCGTGATCTGTTGTTCTCCGAGAGTGTGTGTGAAGCTGTCGGGAAATCTGCTGGTCACATGCACGGAGAAACCTGGCAGGAGCTTCGCCAGTCGTTGAGCAGCTTCATCATTCCTCACTTCCTGCAAAACAAGAACGTCGGCATGCATCTGGGGCAAAACGGCCGCCACTTCTGAAAAGTGCCTTTCACGCTCTTCCAGAGACGCAGCCGGCTTCTTCCCTGGAAACCATTCCAGATTCCAGGTGACGACTCGAACTACCTCTTGGGCGCTCGAACATCCCAGAAGCAGGGCAAAGAGGATTAGCCACCGCATATTTTGCATGCGATTCCATCAGTTGGTCCACACGATCTGCCTGTGCCAAAATAGCGGCACCCTGAGTTGTGGCGTTTCCCAGTGGAGCTGATTGTGTAACTGCCTCCTGCCGCTGGTTGTGTTGTCGATCCCGAAGGCGTCAGTGATTGTGCCCCTGATGGTGACCTGTAGGTAGGGGTGGGACTCGCTACAGCCTGCCGACGAAGTGACTCGTTTTCCTGTTGAAGCTGAGACACCTTGGCTTCGAGCTCCGCAATTCTCCTGAGCAGGGCATCCACGTCCGGCTTGGCTCCCATGGTCACGGCCTGCCTCGATTCCGGTGTCAGTTTTTCGAGAGGGATGCGCGAGACACCAAAATCTGTCATGAAGGTGATCTCGTTGGGCGTAGCAGACATCACGCGCCCCTTAATTCGAGATCCATCCAGGAGATTGATTTCGATGGGGGTCTCTGCTCCAAAGGAGGTCAGTGCTCCGACAACCAGGCAGACGTAAAGCAGAATGGATTTCATAGGGGCAGGGGAGGATTGAGTGCTAATCTACGTATTGAACCGGACGAATGCCAGCACATACGAGCCTGTTCTCTTTGGGCCGCCCTCCGACCTCAAGACGTTAATGGATAAGCGACAGATAGATTTTCCTGCCAAAGTGCCTGCTTTCAACGGGCTCCCAAGATCTGATAGATCGGGCTGCTCATGGGAGAAGTTTAAAACCAACAAACGAGGGTTGAACACGATGCTGATGTAAAGAACACAAAAGTTCCCATGCGTTGACAATTGCTGTTGTTTGCTTTCAAACCAACCTGAGTCCACCTGAAAACGCGGCCACAGGGGTCGGTCTTCAAGATCATACGATGCCGTATCCATAGATGTCGTAGCTCATCTGCCACGACATCGATGACTCAACCTCGGTCGGAGGGTGCCTGGTGTACCGCTTACCAATAAAGTATATTTGTTCGGATTCCAAAAACATACGCGTTTAAAGCCAACGACCTAAGAGAATTCAAAACCCAAAAAATCTAAAACTGTTCACATTTATGCTCTTGCAATGGTGCCGGGATTATTGCTTTTAGGAGTGTGCAAACACATGACTCTTGTGAAGTAATTTTTGTATCGACTACAAGATCTGGGGAAATGGGTTCTTCAAAAACAAGGTCTTTGCCAGGGAAATGAATGATTCTCCCAGCATTGGCCAAAGCGTAGAGTCCCTTAGGATCACGGCGCGAACAAGTTTCAAAATCGCATTTGACATACACTTCACTGAAACGCTCAGATCCAATGATAGCACGTGCCAAATGCCGCATTGCCCTTGACGGTGTCATCAGGGCAACCATCACGATATAACCCTGTTTGCATATGAGCTTCGCAACTTCTGCTGTTCGGCGAACATTCTCTAGGCGATCTCTCATTGTAAAACCCAGGTCGCTGCACATGCCACAGCGTAGTTGATCACCATCCAAAATGACTGTTGGTCGGCCTGCCAGGAATAAGGCATGCGCAGTGGCGGTAATCAAAGTTGTCTTGCCTGCTCCAGACAGTCCGTAAAGCCAATATACCTTAGGATTCAAAGCATCACAATTCATAGATATATCATTTGGGTCTAGAACAGACAAAAACTGTGTTGCCATCCACCTTTCGCAGCTTCCGATAGCCCAGATCCTTTAATATAATTTGTTCAAACCATGGTTGCTTTGGCACTGTTTCGATAATTAGAACCGGATGGTGCGCCCGGATTGTTTCTACGGCACCTTGAAGGGCTAGTAGTTCCGAGCCTTCAATATCGAGATGTATTAATGAAACTGTTCGGTGCCGGGGAATAATTTCGTCCAGAGCCACGACAGCGATTCGATCCATGAGATGATGTGGATGACTAATGTCTGGTTCAATTCGGCTCCTGCCACCGACGGTGTTCCCTGTGTGATTGCGAACCAAAATATCCGCCCATCCTTTCGCCCCACCCAGAGCTGCGTAGCTCAAAATCACATTACTCAATTGATTGTACTGCAGCGTCAGTATAGCTGCCTTGTGGCTTGTTGAGTTTGGCTCAAAAGCCCACAGGAGGCTACCCGAGGAGCATACGCATGACAAGCCCGGGATCATGTCGCCAAAGGAAGTTCCCGCATGTACTATGTCTCCAGAACCCGCCTGTTGGCGCATGAAATGCATTGTCTCCTCCTCCCATATGCCACCGAGGCTCAACTTTTTGGCCTCAGATTGGTTGGCGTACTCTTTGGGAATGCAATAGCTCCCGAGCACATTTTTCGCCAGAAAATAACCGGTTCCTAGGACATCGAAGGAAGATGGAGTCTGCGTGGCAGACGCTATCCAGCATTCATTGGGAATCGACATTTGTGAGTCATGAGGCGTTTTCGGTGATTCCGCCTCCCGCACTTGAAGAGGCCGGATCCATTCTTGTGCTGGCTTGTCAGAGACCTGCGAAGCGCTAGACTTACAAGCCGCGATGCACCACTCCTCATCAAGCCAAAAATCCTCGACGATGAAGTCGTAGCGCAGGAATAGGCCCTCCAAAAGTGCACGGTCTTCAGAAGATTGAACCACAATAACTTTGCTTTTGGAAAGAATTCGCATCCACTCCAACCACTCGGGGTTCACTTTGTCGACGGCCAAGACAACGACTTCAAATATCTGCTTCTGGCCTGAGTATTCCATGGCTTGCGGAAGGTTGTCGCAGGTGCATCCTATGCAAAGCGCGACGGCACCGTTCCCGAGGCGCCCGATAACTGTTGACGGGATGCTTCTGAGTTTTGGTTGGCGAATGCGAGGCTCTAGCAATGACAAAGCCACACCTGCCTCCTGATTTCCCGTTAGAAAGTCAAAATATGACAGCGACCATTTTCCGTTATCCCTCATCCGTCGCAGAATCTCATGCAGTAGGTTAAGAACGAGCGGTGAACGTTTTACATCTCTAGCAAGACGACGGTAGAAATTCACAATAAAGTCTGGCTTCGTGCTGATGGCATGCAGACCATGACCAAGAATTCTTTTCACGTCGTAACTTGGCAGTGGTTGCATGCATGACTGAGCTATGAGCTCAGTTTTGAGCAGAGACACAGCTGTCATTGCTTGTGGATGAAGAAAGTCAGCGCAGGTATCCAAAACAGATAACAATACGCGAGTAGAGGAGATTTCCAATATCTGCCACAGATGATCATGAACTAAGGTTTCAAAGGCTTTTCTTTGGGAAGCATTCCGGCGACACAAAATGATAATAGCAAATAACTTCTCTACTACGCATTGTGCATGCATTGCAGATTGGTTCATATCTTCTGTGCTTGCGCTTTGGTTCATGGGCCGATTCCCCCCGATAAAACAGGGCTGATGGCTGCGAATATTTGTGCACACATCACCGTTCTTACAATCACAGATGCCGAGTCGCATGGTTGGTTTGTTGGGGTTATATGATTAATTGATGGCGAGTAATATTTAACGTGCTATTTACATCCTTATAGTCGGTTTAAGGTGGATATTAAAAAGAGATGCCTGCAATATCTTAGCGCCGGATATCATATTGGCTTCTGAACCCACCAGCTCGGAAAAGTATCGTGAATTGTCAATTGAAGTTGCAAAGAGTAGTGGCAGACAAAATTATCCACCACGTCAATAGTCGGTTGAAAGCGTGGGTGATAATCATGGCCTGCGAGTATGCCTCCAGGTTTTAGCTTGGGCCACCAGTCGTATAGTGTTTTGCCGTTTTCCTGTCCGCCATGGGCATAACCATCAATGTATAAGAAGTCGAAATAATTTTCCTGGAACAATGTTACGGCTTCTGAAAATAATGATCGAATCACAACTGTTCTGGCCCCCCCTTTTTGTGATGCGGCGCTTATTTTATTGAGAGCTTGAAAATATTCCTTCAAGTCGTGATGATCACTCCAACGGTCAATTGAGTAAAGAACGCTGCAATGATTCGCAATAACACAAGAGAACGCACCTCCAGCGACACCTAACTCTGCGCCAACCCCGCGAAATAGGCTAGCAAGCTCGTTCCTCGTTTTCATATTGTGAAGGTGCTACATGACTCTTAAAATTGTCGATCTTATGAATGCCAGATTAAAGTCACTTTTGGGCCGGAAAATTTGCATAGGTGGGCATTGCTGTTTTATGAAATGCATTTTCCATAGCGTGGGTTGTCGAATCGCAGACCAAATTCCAGAAGTGTCGATTTCCCGCGAAATGTGACCAGCGGTCGAGCGTGTTAAGGCTTTCAGCTGCTGAGCTAGAATCCTGAAATGCACTTTTATGAGCAAATGTGGACATTGTTCCTCGTAGAGCATCTCGCCTTCCAAGCCCTAACGTTGAGGCTATTTGGCAGCGATAAGCTGCATCGACATGCCAACGATTGTAACTTACAAAAAGCACTTTGGATCCGAGGGAAGACAATTGCGTTGAGTAGCCCAGGGCTTCGATGAGATACTCTTTAACCCCCGAGAGCAAATGAGTGAAATCAGGATGAAGGAATCCCTTTTTTTCAAGACAAGGAATTCCACGCTTCAGGCTGGCCGCTGTATTAGCAACATCCCGAATCACAATGACGATTCGCTTAGCTGAACGGCATTCTGGGAGCCGGGCCAGAGAAGACAAACGGATGCCTTCGAAACTGAGGAACCTAACGCGGCTACGACCTTCGGTATTAAACTCAAAAACAGTGTTGAATGCATTGTGTGCATGTAGCATTTTTGGGTATGCATTTTTTGTGGGAAGCTCGCTGGACTCATATGGAAAAGAAGAGTGGTCATCACTAGAGCAATCGTTCCATAATTGGATTTTGTTGTGCGGCATCAATTTTGAGATCCATTCAATTAGAGCATGATGTCCGCTGCGCTTTGAGCCTACTATGATCATTTCCACTGGAGATCTGGCCCCTTCAAGCAAACGAAGCATTTCCAGGGATTTGTGAAGCACAATCTGCGCAGATGGTTGCCAGCCATGCATGCAGCAAAGTGGAGTGTTTAAAGGATTCCACTGCGGAAAATAGTTGTAACGTTCGTCTTCTTGAAGCCAGGTCACAACGGGCAGGCCACAATGCAAAGCAAAATGAATCGTGCCACTTGACGGGCCAATCATTAGGCTGGCGGCGCCACAATGTTCGGCCAATTCTTTTAATTGAATTCCACGAAGGTCCTCTGTTCGTTTGACTTTATGCGCGCCATCGACAGCTCCGACACTTGCGATTCTGAGATTTGACGGAAGGGCCTCAACCAATGCATTGTAATTTCGCACCGGCCAGTTTTTATATTGTTGATTTGACTTAGGTGTAGCGCGGGCGTGAATCAAGATATCGAAGCGATGCCTGGGTTTAGAGGATTTTTGAGCAAAATTGCGGAATGTGGCTCTGCACCCTGCAACAGGATGAAAGGCTGGCACCGAATTATCGGTGATCTTGGGATTTAACCAGATGTCGCCTGCGCTGAGGTCAATGTACCGTGAATGTACTTCTTCACCTTGATGTCCAACGCATGAAAAGCCGACTGTGTGGATGGTTCGAGGTATGTAAGGAATAAATTTGTTAGCGAAATCCTCGTAGAGGAAAAAGCGGTCCGGATGTGTGGCTACAATGACCTCCGCCCACTCACGACTCAGCGCTAATGTGCGAGCGATGCTCTGCCAGCGTAGCAACTCAACGCCAAATTCTCCGATCCAAGGGCCGATGAAAAGCTTGGGTGCACGTTTTGCATTCATGAATTTGATTAATTTAATTGGGCCAGATACCTGCCCGCGTGATCGTATGTATTTCTTCAGGTTGCAGATACCGAAGGATTCCGCCGTTGAAATAGCCTTCGATGCGGTTGACCACTTCATCTGGACTGATCATTGCCATGCAGCGTGGCAGCGCACCGTCTATCACCTGTAGGCAGAGGTTTTCAGGTAGGTCGCGCTTGTCGCCATCATTGAGAGGCGCGGTGCGTTTGCGCCAGCAGCCACCGGTTTCGCAGCAACTCAGCATGCCGACAGTGTGAATGAATTGATGATTGGGGTAGCTTTCCCAGTGCGGGGGCTCCCGTCCTCCGGCCACCACCACACAGGGGCGACGTTTGGCAGCGCCGGTCTTAACCGGTATGGCGGCCGCCAAATGCATGGCGGCTGTGACGGGGGAGAGTACGCCCTGTGCATGATGGATCAGCAGGACCAGTTCGCGTAGACTGGTTTTGCCCCGCAAATCGATCACGTCTCGCAAAATGGGGTGATGGTGGTCGATGAGTCCGACTTGGACGAACAACACCCTCCCACGCAGAGCATCCACCACCGCCTGAAATCTCTCTGTGCTCCACCATTTGACAGTGTAGTCTGTTTTTCCTCCTGCGGAGACGACCCAAAAAGGCAGTTCTTTACCAAGCATCATCGCCACGGCTGAGGGCATCTGCTGTTCCTCCGCGCTGAGGTGAATATCGCCCCTGATTGCCCGCAGCCTGATGCTCAGCCGGAGTTCGCGGTTGAGGAAGTGGATGAACCCGTGAAGAAAATGATACGGACGTTCGTTGCTATAATTGATGATCGGGTAACGGCAATGGATGACACGCACCGTCGGGTCTTCCTTGCTAAGGGGGGTCAGGTAAGGATTGTACTGCCAGAGATCTGGGCATTCGCTGCGCACATCTGTCAGAAACTGCCCGGGGTAGCTGGCGTGCAAATCACGAACGGCCGCCGTTAGCATGGCGACGTCCCCGGGGGACTGATTGTTGCATAAAATGAGTTTGGTCGGTAATGCAAAAGGGGCAATAGATTCGGACCTAGAACCGTATCGCGGCGGAGCTTTGGTATAAGGTTCTATTTCGCTCATTTTGAAGGTGCAAGCGTTCGAATTTGGGCTTTATCGGTCAAGCTATTGGAGGCTCAGAAATTACTAAAATAGGGTGCCATACCTAGGGAGGCAGCATAAACAAAATCCGTTAAGCGTATGCAGCGACCTCTTGAGGGAGCAAAGCGGTCGCTGCCAGCTCCCTAGTGATGGGGTCTTGTATTATTTTTTCATGCAGCCGACCGCAATACAAGGAAGTTTTGCGATAAGCAGAGAGAAATTATAGAAACGCCAACGTAGAGGCTCGAAAGACAGCGCATCGAATTAAAAGGCCAATTCTTAGGAAAGAAAGAAAGAGAAAAATTTATGTTGTCAAATTGTGCCCGTTCCGGTGTGATATACGCTTAATACAAATTTAACTTTAGCCAAGAGGAAATCATATGCCCGACGGTTCAGACGACCCTACGAATCCGGACAAACCTGTCCCTGAAGATCCTTGCAAGCCATCGACTCCGCCAACGCCCCCAGAGGATGAAGACGAAGATGATGGTGGAAAAGATACGGATAGTTCGGGTAGCTGTTCATCAGGCGATCCAGACCCAGAGCCAAATCCAGACACAGACCCGGATTCAGACCCGGATACAGACCCTGACACCGACCCGTACACTCCGGATTCTGGTGAAGACGGAGAAGGTGAGGACGGCTGTTAAGGCCAAAAGCCACCGTGACGAAGGTAAGTTTTGCTACACTCACCCTTTAACATTTCATCATAATGCTTTCTATCTCAGTTTTTCCTAGTGGTTCTCTCGCTGGAAAGGGGTTGGCAACAGCTCTAAATCACCAAATTCAGTTTGTTGCCCGTTCCAGTAATAACTCCTTTGGACCAAATGGCAATAGCTGGTTTGTCACCACAGTTCCATATTTAAGTTTCGGCACCGTGATGGTGGACGACATGTCTCGTGAAGTGTTCATGGTTGAAAGCCAGAGCTCTACGACCCGGTGGCTTTGGAACACTGATTCCGAAGAATATGAAGGCGAGTATGGAACAAGGCGTCTTCTCGCGATCGCATCAGACGGCTATCGTGTCATCCAGCCTAGCGGCGGCTCCTGGCTTTTTTATGGTCCGGACGCCCTTGCCGGATTAGCGGGCAAATTAAAGCAGATGACCGCTCCAGACGGTACTCAGACCGTCGCCACTTATAACGGGAGCCAGCAGCTCATCTCTCTAGTTCGCAGCCTTCCAGGAACACAGCACAATGCCAGTTTAATTTACACTTCCGCCACCAGCGGAGCGCATGCAGGGCGCTATGTGATGGTTGAGAAGCGCATTTCGCGCGATGGTGTGACGCAGCCTGTGAGGCGCTGGCTCTACACTTATCACACAGGCACAGACAGCACTGGAAATTTGAACGACCTCAAAACCGCGTCTGAAGCCATTTACAACATACAAACCAGCGAGTGGGAGTCGCTTTACACCACCTATTACCGGTACTATACGGAGGACTCAGAAACAGGTTTTAAGTACGGACTACGCTTCACTCTGAATCCTCAGGATTACTCCCGCATGGTGGCTGCGGGCTATCCGCCGGAAAATCCGGTTGTGTCCCCGGACAGCCTCCTTGCGACTTTTGCAACCTCATACCGGCAGTATGATCCGGAACGACGCATCACTGTCTGGCAAGCACGGGGAGGCACACTCACTACCACCTATGAGCGCCTCAAAAGTGACGGTACCGGCCAGAATTGGAGCAGACGCAGCATCAAGAACACAGCGGATGGCAGCGTGCAGACGGTTTATTACAATGAAGTCAACCAGCCCATTTTGAAAATCTTCACTGGCACTGGAGTTTCTACGATGGAGTACTCGGAGTATGACGAGAATTATCATCCTGTTCTGCGATGCGGTGCGGATGCGATTGCCAGCGTTACGCAGCCTGTAACTTCATCGGACAACATTTATGTTGTGCTGAACGGGGATCAGGGCCTCATCAAACGCTGGGCATATTATCCCATGAGCGGTGGGGGCACTGATTCCGCTCCAGGGTATGTGCAATGGGAAGGCGTCCAAAAGGGAACGGGGGGAATCTTCAGCAAAAGCTATCAGTTGACATACAGTTCTCACTCAGTGGGTGACACCACTGTGTATCGCACGGCATCACGCACAGAATACCGCAGTGACGCCAGCGGCGGCTCCGATCCCTCCACTACCAGCTATGATTACGAATGGCGCATTGACGATAGTCTGCGCCCCTTGCAAAAGACCACCACATTGCCTGTTGTCGTGACTGAAGAGCACGGAACGGGAAGTGCATATACTCAGGTGGAGCGCTATGACTTCTTTGGGAACACCGAATGGCAGAAAGATGAGCTGGGTGTGCTGGCATTCCAAATCTTCGATCCAATAAGTGGCGGTTTGTGGCAACGTATTATCGATGTGGATACGCAGCGTATGACTTCCAGTGTCGTTCCGGACGGTTGGAGCACCCCTCCCGATGGTGGCTATCATCTTATAAGCGATTTTGAATGTGACTCGCTGGGACGCAATCTGCAAGAGCTCGGTCCCATACATCTTTGCGACATCGAAGGCCATTCCAAACTAGTGCGCTCAGCAATATTCCGGGTGTATTTGGACGGACGCCGTCAGACCTGGGTTAGCCAAGGTTATGCGGTGGGCGACGGGTATCGCACTCTCGGTCCCGTTAGCATCACTCAGCGGAACCTGAGCAATCAGATTACGGATGTCATCCGGTCCTCCAACCCCGGAGGAGATAAAATTGATGGTGCTGACCGCTTTCCGCAGTCTAATTGGACAAAGTGGACGCGCAAAATTTATTCGGACACCTCCCTCCTTTTGGCTACCTGCTCTTACCACACCGTCCCGGCGTCTGATCGTGAAGTGGATGAGAATCCATTGCTTGGATTCAAGAATGACCACTATCTAGAAGCCAGTTGTGGCTATGATACTCAAGATCGTCGCAACCAGAGCGTGAGCCCAGGCGGGACGATTACCCGGAAGGTATTGGATGCGCGTAGTCTGGTGACTGAAATTTGGGTGGGAACGAATGATACGGGAGCCACCGAAGCTAATCCGGCAGGTAGCGGCCCCTCCAGCGGCAACAACATGGTGCAGACTCTTATCAATACCTATGACGACGGGCAAGCGGACAACCCTGGCCGCCTCATCCAGCAGCAACGCCCATTCAGTTCTGCGAGCGGGGACGAATGGATGATCACCTACGACTATGACTTCCGCGGCCGCCTCGTCCTCAGCACGACCAATGATGGCATTCGTAGCCTCATTCAGGCCACCGATTATGACAATCAGGACAACCCGGTCAAAGTGACGAGCTATCACACGTTGGTAGATGACGCGAACCGCACCGCTTATCAAGCAACAATGTTTGATGCATTGAATCGTGTTTATCTCCAGCAAAAATTCGGTGTAGACCAAGCCACCGGAAATCTAACCTACCCTCTAAATACTGAGTCTTGGTATGATCCACGTGGTTTGTTGATCAAGACGGTGCGCCCCGGTTTCAACGGTTACAATAAGATCCAGTTCGACACTCTGCGTCGCACCACCTTCACATATGTGGCTTATCCGCCCACAGGCGACCTAGGCGGCAACGATAATGATGTTGCCGACGATATAGTCATTGAGCAAAAGGAGAGTGTTTATGACGAGGCCGGTAACGTGTTGCTCACCACAAACCGACAGCGGTTTCTTGGCGCGACAGGTACCGGGCCGTTAAGGGGACCAAATGGCATGGAGCCTCTTGCGCGTTTGACTTATGTCGCCCAATGGGCCGATCCAATTGGGCGACTACGCTATCAAGCAAATTATGGTACCAACGGCGGTGCAGAACTAATGCGCCCTCTCTTAGCGCCCACGCCTTCGGACACGGTTTTGGTTTCGTGTATCGGATACGCTCAAGATGGCCAGCCCGCACAAACGGTCGCTTCAGACGGAAAGGTGACCCAGACGAAGATGGACTGCCTGGGACGGAAAATCCAAATTATTGAAAACGTTGTGGCCAATGCGGAAGAGTCCGACTGCTCGTCAAATCGGACCACGCAGTTTATATATGCTCCCGATGGGGGGATCAGCCGGCAGATTGTCATGAACATCATCACTGGAGATCAGGTTACAAGGTGGATTTATGGCACCACGCTGGGGGCAAGTGGCGTGGCGCGTAGCGATTTGCTGACTGCAAAGATCTATCCAGGAGATATCGCATTGGACGGCACCGTCCTGCAGAGCTTGAGTTACGACTACGATCGCCAGGGGCGAAATGCCAGAATCATTGATGCGAATGGCAACACTCATGTCTATGATCGCGACAAACTAGGCCGCATTTTGGAAGATCGGGTTGTGACGTTGGGAACTTCAGTTGATGGGGCGATACGCCGCATTAGCACTGCCTACGACGCAAGAGGGCTCGTTACTGGCGTTACCAGTTATGACAATTTTACCGTGGGCTCTGGAGTTGTCGTAAATCAAGTGATTCAACAATATGACGCTTTCGGCGAGTTGATCTCTGACGTTCAAAGCCACAGTGGTGCAGTTGATGCCGAAACCCCTCGGGTCGGCTATACCTATTTGAATGGCAGCGCCAATACTACACGCCGCACCAGTCTCACATATCCTTCAGGTGCGGCCATTAACATCAGTTACGGCGAAACAGGTGGCATAGATGATCGCCTCGATCGAATGGCGCAAACACAAATTGCTGGAGAATCTGCGGCTCTCGCCACCTTTGCTTGGATGGGGGTAGGACGGTTCCTGCGTCTGGGAATGCCGCAGCCGCAACTTGAGCTTACATATATCAAGGCTGCTGACGCACCGGTAGGGGATTCCGGCGATATTTACTCGGGCTACGACCGCTTTGGTCGTACGGTAGAAATGTGCTGGAACAACCTAGCTGGAGATGCGATCACTATGCTTGATCGCATTCAATATGGCTACGACCGTGCGAGCCGTCGGTTATGGCGTCAAGACCTGGCGGCACCCGCCACCGCGAAGCAAGACAAGTTTTATCGATATGATGGACTTGGTCAAGTCACGCACGCTGACCAAGGAAACCTCAACATCAACCGCACGGCCATCTCGTCTATTCCCGAGATGGGCGAATTGTTTGCCTATGATTCCATTGGCAATTGGCGGAATTACGAACGAGACGAAAATGGTCTATCGATACTCGAACAGCCCCGTCGGAGCAACCTAAACAACCAGATTGTTAATTTGAGTGGTATCGCGGCGGGAACCAGCTTCGATCCTAATGGGAACATGACGGCTGTGCTTCCTGACAAGAACGGAGATTGGTCGAGAGGTTACACAATGAAATGGGATGCTTGGGACCGGCTCGTGGAAGTCAGTGACTCCCAAACAACGGAGGAAGTTGCGCGCTATTCTTACGATGGATTCACGCGTAGAACCATCACGGAATCTGCTGGCGAGCTGCTTCATTACTTTTACAATGACGTTTGGAAGTGCATTGAGGAGCGAATCGATGATGGTGACTCACCAAAGCGACGGTTTTTTTGGGGCATGAGATCTGGGCACCGCGATGAATTATTGCGCCTCGATCATGAGGGCGCAAATCTTTACTGTCTAATGGATTACTTCGACCCAATCGCAATCACTAATGACGAGGGCGTGGTGCAGGAGCGTTATAACTATAGTTCATTTGGATTAACCCAATTCCAAACCTCGGAATTTATACCTATTTCGAATTCTAATTTCGAGTGGAACTTTCTCTTTCATGGTCAATTCCGCGACTTCGAAACGACATGGTATAACTACGGGTACAGGTATTATACAGCCGATCTTGGTGTCTGGCTAGCCCGCGATGCGGATCCAGGTTCCAATCGCAATCTTTATGTTTTCGACAGAAATAGTGCGCCCAATCTCCACGACTTTGTCGGGTTGTCTGTGCCGGAGGACGGCCAGAACGCGCCGCAAGAAACTATTATCTACACGTACACGGTCATCGGTAGGTCAAAATGCGGGTGCGTCTTTTTTGGGACGTGGACTGGAAAGGATTGGATGGATACTTCATTCAGAGCCCAAAATCAGGCCTACGAGGAATGGGAAAAATCCACCTGCAAAGACAAGGAGACCGCAGTTTGGAGCATAAGGAAGCAAGAACAAAGGCCGACGCCCATGGAGAACAAGATGAATATGGTTCCGGCCAAAACGGAGATCCAAAAAATGCTAGATGATGGAATGAAAAGACCATAGTCAACCTCGATAAAAACCCTTTTTTGCGAATTATATGCGATTTTATAGAATGCTTTTCATCGTGCTTGTTTTGGTAAATCTGTCCGCGCATGCTGAAGAGCGTGAGGTCGACTTAAAGCAGATTGTGGGAAATGTCGACAAGTACCAATGGATAGGTATTGTGAAGGTAGAAGGATTGCCTCGGAATATTGGATTCGGTAAGTACGTCATAGAAGAATCATGGATTGGCAAGATGCCTGCGGATTATTTGGCGAGGCCTGTTAGGACCTTAATGGCGCCTATAGCTACTAAGCGTTGCTTATTTATAAGCAAAGATGTTGTAATTGATGCGCCGATTTCGGAGGCTGCCGGAACACTATGGGTTACATTCATTTTCGGAGAAAAAACGCCCATAGGAATGCGATTGAATGAAGTCAAGAGATGGGTAGTTTTGATGGGTAAAGGCGGTGCAAATCAAAACAAGGAGGTGTGCTTTAGATCGCCGTTGACGCCGCTGAAGGGAAGTTAGGACTTGGTTGAGGCTCGTGCGGGGGATGCGGATCGAGCGTTAATTAACGTTATCGTCAGCGTATTAGCCGTTGCTTGCTCGCATCGATCTCCATGTTGAGGTCCCGCTCATTGACTTCAAGGCCCTGGCGTCACGCGAGGGCGGTGAAGCCTCGGAGTCCATTCGAAAGCGTGTCGAGACCGCACATGGCATGCAGCAGGAGCGCTTCGCCAAGCATGCGGTCGTGTATTCTTACCAAGCCGCTCCAAAGTTGCAGCTGGCCACTGTCTTCAAATTGCAGAACAAGGTCGGATTTCGGGTTCCAATCTCAGTCGCTTTTAATCCTACTACCTAGCGGCACTTTTTGTTTCGCTGCGCCTATTGCCTTTTTGTGCGCCCGTTCATTTTCCGCGATTGCCTCATCAAAGAGGAAACGGATGTAATCAGCCTTGTTGCTGTAGCCCTTGAGAGAAGCGATTTCCGCCAGAGCCTTATCCTTCTCGCCGCTGATGTAGGCTCCTGCGAGTTTGGTTCCGGATTGTCGTTGATTGGGCATATCAGGATTCGCTTTAGCATCACCGATCAATCCCAGCCACCATAAACTGAAGGATCGCCCTTGAGTCCTGACATTGATTCCGATAAAAAGCAGCCCATGAAAGCTCTCCTCATTCTTGCGTTTGGTTTTGCGATGACTTCTGGATATAGTCAGTCTCTGGTAAAACCAGCCAAGCCTTCGCTCGCCTCTGTTCTGCTGGAGCCCTTTAATGGCGACAGTGTTCTCATCACGAAGGATTTAAAACGAGACCTGGCTGCTTTTGCCGCGTCTTTGCCTGAGCCCGAACGGCTTTTGATTCTGACTTCAACCTCATTTGAAGGAAGCAGAGGCAACCACTCAACCAAGGATGACAAGATTAACGCTCCAAAAGGCTCACCGATAGGACTCATCTTGATGTGGATCGGAGAACACCACAGAGCGGGTTTAGAATTCGATGGCTTCAAAATCACATTCCGTTACCTGGGCATTCCGCCTCGTCCAGATTCGCGGTGGTATTCCCTGAGTCCGGCACTTCTTGACGCGTTTGTTGAAGTGCCGAAAGCACAAAACGTCACCATGGATTACGCGACCTCAGCCATCAAACAGAACGAGATGGACATGATAAAGGGAGTGAAGGTTTCGGCGGTGAACGATGGTAAAATCCAACTCACGGGGCCTGTCGCCTCACTTGATTCTTTGGATCGATGGATTTCCATCAAGTTCATGAAAATGGTCGGCGAGGATCATAGAAAAAGACGGATGCCATTTCCTGCCGGCAAGAACTGACAATGCCCTCAAAATGCAGCAGCTCTCATTGGGAGCAAAAGCGGCGATGATGGGCTGCGGGCAGTCGACAGACCGTAACGCCTTGCGGGAGGTTAGCTTCCATCCAAGTAGCGAGTTTTGGGGCGGTTTGGGAGTGAAATGCCACGCGTTCCTTGAGTCGCGCCTGGGCGGAAAATAAGAAACGCAGAAGGCCGTAATCGAAAAAATAGGTCACGCACCTACGGGTTAAAATAAAGAGCTAGACCATCGGTTTACCTTGAATGAAGATAAAATTTTGAGTAAACATCATACGATTGTCTTTAAATCATCCATGAAAACACTGCTTCCCCTTCTCGCTCTGTTTCTTGCCCCTTTGGCAGCCACGGCTCAGTCTCCATCCCCGCCGGTACAATCTCAATCTCACTTTCAGGTCGATCTGGTGAGCTCTTCCACGGCGAGCGTTTACGTCGATGGGGCGTGGCTTAATGGAACGGAAGCTATTGAGGCAAAGGTCTCGGCCAGTCCAGCCACGCCATCGGAAGGAGTTGATGTCAAAGCCTACTTCTACAGTGCCGATGGAAAACTCGTCTTCACCGCAAACAAACCTTCGAGTCTGAACGCTGGCAATGGTGGCACGGTTCCACGTCCCGCCACCTTCGAAGCTGGCAAAAAATACAGTTTCTACTTTGGCATCCCCCAGGCCATCAAGAAAGGACCTGGCAAATGGAAGCGGGTGATCGTGGTGTTTGGCCAGGGAGAGCACAAGTCCGCCAAGATCTACCCGAAGGACGACCTCCAGAAGTTCGATTTCCCGGAAAAGAGCATGATCAAGCCATGACCCATCCGTCCAGCGGACGTGAAAAGAACTGACCAAGCATGGGGCGCACAGGATTTCCAAGTCCACCTGTCTGACCCAAACAGCAAACATCCGGGTGTTCGTTGAACGACTGCCCGGATGTCACGTTTTGAATGAGCCTGCACCGTGCCGAAGTCTCTGGTTGGGCATACATGGAAAGGGCAGGGGCAAACGGCTATTTCAACCGATTTTGACCGCTAATGATACCAGTCCCACAACCGACATTCCGACGAAGTGCAGCAGCAGCCATTTTCACTGCTGCACTTGTTCTGCATTCATTTGGTGCAGTGTGTGGAACTGCAGCAGCAGCGCTTTTCATAAGCGCTGCTGCAGCTCCATGCACGAGCTGCCGTAACGAACAACCCAAGATTATGCCAAACTCATGCTGAATGGCTCCTGCTGCGTGTTATTCGCGTCAATGGCTGGGTGTGTGGGTTTCGGCACGATTGGGGAATTGAACATGGCGCCCAAGCAGAGGATCGACAAAATTCCGAAAGTATTTAACCGTTCAAGCCCCAGTGGTTTTGGACTCGGGAATCGTTCAGAATGAATTCCTCATCCATGGCGGCACGCACGGTAATGACATCCTCGGTATCCTTCGTGTTCCAGTTTCCTCTTTACTGCATCAATCTCCCCGTTAGCATTTGAACAGTTCAGGGAGACCTGAACCGGGGCTTAAGAACCTCGCACGAACCGGCGGACATGTGCCGGAAACATGTCGCTTCCAGACCATGAATAATGGCCGGGAGGCGGCGGTTATGTCCAGGCCTCGCGGCTAAAGGCCGTCGCGGTCGTGTTCGCGCGGCTTCTTAACTCTCCGGCCACCATGGCAGGATTTCTTAGATCCTGCCTTCTTGGTGGCGAGTTTTGAATCTTGCCGCCATGACTATTAGATCCCTTTTTCTTGCCGTTTTTGTTGCTTTCCAGTCTTTCAATGGACTCGCACAGCAGCCGTCTTCCCTTAGCACCATCGTTCTCGACAAGGGCTGGCAAACTCCGATTCAGGGTGGTTCAGCAACTATGGAGGATCTCGGCGTTCTGCTCTCCCCATTCGCCCAGCCTTCGAACGACACCTCACAGGCACCGAAGACCGAGATTTATCAGGGAGTCACGTATTTGATGCCCTACGCGGAGGCTATCTACCAAGGCCAATGATGGGCTGATTCTGTTCAATATTCTTACCGTTAACCACCATGAAAATCTTTGGCTTAATCGCAAGCAGTTGGGGACAGGACTTGGGTATCGTCCTCTGCGTGGGCGTCGTTGTTGGCATCAGTTGTGCAATCCTTGGATATTTCAGAGATTGGCTGGTTTCAGTCTTCAAAATCAAAGCGGTCCTCGACAAGCTCGAAGAGGTGAAGCGGAAGCTCGATGAGATGGAAAGGAAGATCAACGACATCAAGTGATCGTGACTTGGATTCTCTCCCCCCCCTCCCTCAAAAACGTGATCGTTGTCGGTATAGCAAAATGAGCATGGGATTCCTCCCAGACGCTTCAAACCCTAACCACAACTCAAGCAAATGAACCTCACCTCCATCGACATCGCAAATATCCCTGCCAAAACCAAGTGGCTCGGAGCTCTGGCCATCTACTGCATCTTCATCGCGAACTTTCTCAGAACGTTCGAGTCTGATGTGCCCATTCTGACGCCGGTGCAGCTGGATAATGGGGCAAGCACTCTCACCGTAACGAACCTGTACAAATTCTTGCTGTATGGGTTCAATTACGTGGTGATCATCCACCTTGTCGTCAACGCATTCAACGGGCATCCCAAAGCCACCACACTCTGGGTTTGCCTCGCAGCGATGACTTTGGTGCCTCCCCTGTACGTCTGGTTCGGCATCTTTGTTCTGGGCTACATGCTGTATCCATTCGTGAAAAAGTGGATGTCCGCAAAATTCGTTCAGGCGGTCAAGTCAGCCACAGCTGCTGATTCAGGTGCCATGCCGCCACACGAATAGCCCCCCCCCTGCCGAATCAGAGGGGAAGAGGGTATAGTATTATGATCGCGTTGATCCTCACCAAATGGAAAAACCACGTCATTACTCACCGCTCATCTGTCGGTTCCTTGTGTCCGTTCTCTACCATGAAGCCAAAAGCCGGAAAATCCACATGACCAAACTCGTGGACGTTCTTCTTCGGCAATCGCTTCAAGGCTCAGCTGGATGGATTACAGCGACCACCCTCAGAGAAGCGGACACCACACCACCACCACGTCCTGAGCTGTCAAAAGCGGCTTAGAACAGCAAACAGCACCCAATTCACGCAACAAGCCAGGGCCCCAAGCTCTGGCTTTTTTCGTGCCCTCATACCACCACCACAGACAACATTATGGCCATCAAGCTCAGTACCAGCTACAGCAAAAAAATCGGTCTCCCTCAATACAGCAGCCACAGCTTTGCGGCTTCTGTTGAGATCGAGCTGACAGACATTACCCAGGTCGAATCGGAACTTCAGAAGCTTTATCAGCTCCTGCAGACCTCCGTCGATCAGGAAATCCAGCATCCGGGCTTTGTTCCTGCCACAAATGACCGTCCTACCCAAAACGGTCATCAGCAGAACAACGGCCGCACCTACCAGCTCAACGGTAATGGTCGTCAGTACACCAACGGACAGAACCAGCAGGTCAAACCTGCCGGTGATGCCTGGAATTGTACAGGCGGCCAGAAGGGCTTCATCCTTCGCATCGTCAACGAGAACCCCAGTATCACGAAGCAGGTAGCCGAAGATCTGTCCCAGCAGCTCTTCGGTGTCGGCGTGAAGCAGCTCAACAAGATGCAAGCGTCCCAGTTGATCGAGGATTTGCTGGTGAAAGCCGGTAAACCTGCACCTCGGCAAACACGCTGGCGGCAACAAGAACCCACCAACCACCTAGCAGCATGAACACACTCGCTGAAGCTCCACCCATAGAGCCCAGCGAGAAGTACATCATCACCGGCTTGCAGGAAAAGGTATCGGCCTCGCGCCTGTCCCTCTTTCTGCAATGCCGGCTGAAGTTCTATTTCCGCTACGTGCTCAAGCTCACCAAACCCAAGACACCCTCGCTCCACGTCGGCAATTCGGTTCACGCCGTTTTAAAGATGTGGAACAAAGCACGGTGGCTCCAAAAGCCGCTCACCCTCAAACAGGCTCATGACGCCTATACCGAAGCCTGGACTGATTCTTCTGAAGGCACTCCGAAATGGGAGCCTGGTGAAGAAGAAGTCGAAAAGACGACGGGCTGGCGTTTGATCGACACCTACCTGCGGGAATCCCATGTGCCGGCCGATATGAAGCCGGATGCAGTCGAAGTCCCGGTCGAGGCTGATCTGGTCAACCATGGTTTACCCAGGTTGATCGGCATCCTTGATTTGGTTCAACGCCGGCAGATCATCGACTACAAGACCTCTGCCACGACCCCGAACGCAGACAAGGTCGCTCATACTACTGAGATCCAGACGACCGGCTACGCCATCCTCTACCGGCACAACACCGGAAACAAGGAGAGCGGCATGGCCCTTCATCACCTGGTCAAACTCAAAAACCCCAAGGTCGTCATCACCACGATGCCGCCCATGAGCCAGCATCAAGAAACAAGGCTTTTCCGCCAAATGGAAGCCTACATCAACGGACTCCAACATCAGGACTTCATTCCTTCGCCTGGGATGCATTGCTCCTCATGTGAGTTCTTCAATGAATGCCGCAAATGGCACTAACCCCAACACCCCTATGAAACACATCCTCACACTGATCATCGGTCTGCTCATGTTCTCACCATCAGCACATGCAGGCTGGTTTTCCTCCAAGCCCGATCCGCAAGTTGTCATGCAGCTCAAGATCGACTCGCTGGAGCACAAACTCACGGCACAAACCCAAAGCCTCAACCGCTGGCAGATCGCTGCTGGCTCCTTGGCTGTCGGCTGTGCCTTCCTGCTCATCCTCGGAACCGCTCTTGGTTCCAAAACCCGCAAACACTTCTATGACACATTCACCCGACGAATGGGAGGAGGATCAACTCCCACCCCAGCATCCCTCAACGGTCGTAAGCCCCACATGGCCCAAGCGACTGAAGAGAATGTTCACACGACACTGGCAGCCTAAACCGCTACCGGCACCTGTGGTTGATCATGAACTCCCACACCTCAACGGCATCGAAAGAGCTGCGGAGGTGATTCGGTTCATTGTCACCACACTGGAGCACTGGTTGTCTCCATCAGGACAGTTGCGGGAGTTCGTCAAAATGAATGCCCGCCTCGCCATCGCCATTGCTGTTCCTGTCGTCATCGTGGCTCCTCTGGTCACGTTGGCGCTGGAACAGCTCAAAGGCTGGGTTGGATTGCTCACGTTCACCATGAGCAACTTCATCCTGTTCCCGTTGTCCATCCTGCTCTGCATCCTTCTGGTGTCGGGTATGGTGTTCATTGGTCGCAGCATTCTTGCCATGAGAGTTCGAAGCAGCCGACGAGACCCCTACAGCTACTAGCCCAATCCCCAACGACAAAACCCAGGAGCCGGATTGTCCCTTTGTGGATGGTCCGGCTCCTTTCATTTCAGCAATATGGAAACCATCACCCTTTATTATCGCGAGGGTTCATCTGACAAAGTGTATCAGGCCAGCATCCGTCCACAAGGCGAAGGCTTCATGGTTCACTTTGCCTATGGCCGTCGTGGTTCAACCCTCAGCACTGGCACAAAAAACCCAAGCCCTGTCCACCATGAAGAAGCCAAACGGATCTACGACAGGCTGATTCACGAAAAGACCTCCAAAGGCTACCTTCCTGGCAATGACGCTGGCGAGATTCTTCCACCGACATCACCGACCAAACACTCCGGTATTCAGTGTCAGTTGCTTAACCCTTTGTCGGAAACCTGTCTCAACGACATCCTACTCAACTCAGAATACTGGATGCAGGAGAAAATCGATGGACGCCGGCTCCTCCTCAAAAAGGACGGCGACACGATTACTGGTATCAATCGTCTGGGCTTTCCCACGGCGGTTCCAGAATCCATCCTCCAAAGCGCGAGGAACTACAAAAGCAGCTTCATCCTGGACGGTGAAGCAGTGGGAGATCACTTTCATGCCTTTGATCTCTTGAGCATCGGACCTGAGGACATGAGATCGAAGCGTTTTGCTGTCCGTTATCTTCGGATGCGGGACATGCTGGACTCCTTCGACCATCCTCACATCGACTGCGTTCCTGTTTACCTCCACCCTCGCAAAGATGGCGTGTTTCAGGAACTCAGGAGGGCAGGGAAGGAGGGAGTCGTTTTCAAGCACTACGACTCGCCTTACACACCCGGCCGACCCAACGCCGGAGGCCCACAGCTCAAATACAAGTTCGTGGAAACCGCTTCGTTCATCGTCGCCAAGGCCAATGACAAGCGAAGCGTTTCATTGATCTTGTTTGAAAATGGCAAGGTTCGTCCTGCCGGCAATGTGAGCATCCCGGTTAACCACGGTATTCCGAATCCTGGTGATGTCGTGGAATGCCGCTACCTCTACGCCTTCAAGGAATCCGGCTTCATCTACCAGCCTGTTTACCTTGGAGAACGTGAGGACATCCGACACGACGAATGCCTCACCGCCCAGCTAAAATACAAAACTGAGCCTGCGTAAACCCACCATCCACGCACCTGAGCTCATGTGTCTTAACCGGCGCATGGGCTTTTTGGCGTTTAACCCACAACCCCAACACCCATGCAACCCATAGCCCTGCCCATTGCGGAGCTTAAATCCGCACTCTCAGGCATCGGCAAGGTCATCAATAATAAGGCTACCTTGCCCGCTTTGCTCTGTGTCAAAGTCGAAAGGACGCAAGACGGATGGATCGCCCTCACCGGTTCCGATCTGGATCGTTTTGTGACTCTGAGACTTGAACACCCCTCTGAAGGTCCTCCCATCGCTGTTCTCATCCCGTATGAGCAGCTCTACCAACTCGCCAAAAGCTGTGACAAAGCCGAGCGTCTTCTCATTGAAAACACGCCTCTAGGCCCACTCATCCGGTTCGCCCTAGCTGAAAACCTCGGTGCCTCCAAGGTTAAAATGCTGCCTATGGACCAGTTTCCACAGGTTCCACGCATCAAGACTGAGGCTGTAGTCTTGTCTCCTGCCGTTCGTGAGTCTCTCCATGAGGCTCTCGAATGTGCCAGCTCAGACCAGACACGCTACATCCTCAACGGTGCCTTCATCGACGCCAGCAACCCCAAGGCGTTCAATGTGGTAGGAACGGACGGAATGCACCTCTACAGTGCCAATTCGTTCACCCTCCCCATTCGTCAATCTGTCCTCATCCCCAGTCACAAATTTCTCGGCTGGAAGGAGTTCAACAGTGACGGCGAGTGGCAGATGAAGGCCGATAACGAATACGTCCAGCTCACTAGTCGTCGTTGGAGGTTCATCACCAAGCAGATCCAGGGAAAATATCCTGACTGGCGTGTGACTGTTCCAGACCAGTGTGAAGCCAAAACCCGCATCACTCTGGACCCGACAAAACTGGAACCGCTGATCAAACTCATTCAGCGCCTTCCTTGTCACGACCCAGACCGATACCAAACCATCGGATTGGAATGGAGCAGGGGACAGTTCCTGCTCCTCGGCAAAGACAGCGACAACGAGTCCTGGACACGAGTTCCGGTCTCTGACGTTAAAGCTGAAGGACCGGAGGTGACGATCTACCTGAGTCGTCGATTCCTCATCAAAGCACTCGGATACGGCCTCAACACCATCAGCCTCATCAACGACATGAGTCCGCTGCGCTTCCATACGCCGGCGAAACAAATGATCGTGATGCCGCTGAGAATGAGCACTGAGCCATCAACCAAACCCGTGAGCATGTCGCCACCAAGGCCTGCTCCACCACCCCCACCACCCAAACCCATGCTCAACACACCCACACCCGAAACACCACCTTCAGACGGTCAGAAAACACCCGTAGAAGAAGCCATCGACATGACCCTGATCATTCGTGACAAGTTCAATGAGGGCTTCAACCTGCTGCGCGACCTGTCACTCAAGCTCAAGGTCATCAATCGTGAGCAGAAAGCCAGCGCCAGGGAAATGCAGTCTGTCCGATCCACGCTTCGTTCTCTCCAAGGAATGAAGATCTAAACCATCCCCAACGACAAAACCCAAGCCCATGTCCTTCTTCAAATTGAGGGGCATGAGCTTTTTTATGAAGCGCATCTCATCCATCGTCTTCGACAGGAATGAGCGACTGAAACGAGCCACCATCATCACTCCACTTGGCACCATCAAAGTCGAATGGAAGAACGGTTATTGGGTTTCCTCAGGAGACCTGGCTGCTCGTCAACTCGCCGTTCCTGTCATCGAAAAAATCGAGCGCATGGTTCAACACACCTGAGCTCTCAACCCCACACCAACAGAAAGGAAACACCGTCATGATCTCGAATCTTGACCCTCAACCACCACCCCCGCCAACCCGTAAAAGCCCCAATCTCATCTTGCATTGCGGCGCCTCTCACGTGGACCTCAAAGACGTCCGCAAAGTGAAAACACCCCATGCCACAACGAGCTGGCATCCGATCCCTCACCACGAGCTGATCACCACTGTCCAGAACACCCTCAAACGGACCAACCTGCGTATCGGAAACCAAGCCCATTCCCTGTCCCATGAAGGACAACGGTATTTCGGGCTCATGGAAATCCACGCGAAGCAGGAGGACCAGAACGAGGACTATGCCTGGATTTTGGGTCTCAGGAACAGCCATGACAAGACGTTCCCCGCTGGCATTGTCGCCGGTGCCAGTGTCTTCGTCTGCGATAACCTGTCCTTCAACGGAGACATCATGTTCGCTCGCAAACACACGCGGTTCATCAATCGGGATCTGCCTCAGTTGGTGTCACGGTCGATTGGGCTCCTCCTGGCGAAATGGCACGATCAGGACAAACGCATCGCCGCCTACAAAGAAGCGGACATCGACGATACGCGGGCCCATGACCTAATCATTCGCTCGGTTGATGTCGGCGTGTGCTCTAACCGTCTGATTCCCAACGTGCTTCATGAGTGGCGAGAGCCTTCACATGGTGCGTTTGAGGGGAGGAACGTCTGGAGCCTCTTCAACGCGTTTACGGAGTCTCTGAAAGATGGAAATCTCCAAGAGCTGCCGAAACGCACAGAAGCACTCCATGGGCTTCTGGATACGCACGTCGGCTTGTCCGCGTGAAAAGCGAAGCTTCTCTTCTTTGAAGGGGAGCTTTTCTTTAGGTGGTGGTCATCTAGGGCGACACCGAAGCAAAGCTAGCCAACCATTTTGCCTTACCGTTCGAGGTCTTCCGGGGCGAGCTTTTGTCCGAAGAAAAGGATAGGGTCAAATACTCTCGGCCGTCAGACTAGACCATCCTCCAACCTGAACAAGTTTTCGGCAATCTGATTGCGTAATGCGTTTTCGGGGACTGTCCGCAGCCGCGCGAGGCTTATCAGGGCAGGTTGCACATTTCCTGGCTCCGTCGGTTCACCATCTTGGCCTTGTGTAAATGGGCCATCCGTTTCAGTAAGAATACGATCTGCCGGTAGGACCGCTGCAAGCCGGGCTCCATTTGGAGAAGCCAACATGGCACTGTTTATAGAAAAGTAACACCCGGCTTTGACCGCCCGCTCGGCTTGAGCTTTGGTGCCGCTAAACCAGTGCATCACAAACCTGAGGTCCGCGTGAGAATAGTACTGCTCAATGGTGTCGAGTATCTGTCCTACGGTTCTCACACTGTGCAACGACATAACCTTGGGACCGCTCTTTGCGGCAGCCTTGAGCACACGCAGGAAAACTCTCTTCTGGGCATCCAATGTCCGGTAGTGGTGTGGACCCGCATCGAGCCCCACTTCACCAATGAAGCGTGTTTGACCTACCAATTCCTCGAACAACTCAATATCAGCTTCCCTTTCTGCCGCAAGCTGTGGATGAATTCCTAAACCAATGCGGATACCAGAGAAGTTTTTTGCGACATCACAGTTTCTCTGCCAAGCGACTGGTGTCGTTGTAACCGCGAGAACCTGTATGCTCTGAGTGGCACAATGCTCTGCAGCCCATTCATGATCTTTGTAGAGATCGAGATGAACATGGTAGTCCACAAGAGGGTTCATGAGGGCCGCGTCTTTGCTGTTTTCAAGAGTGCTGAGACTTCCGCCATGCCACGCTCGAAAACGCTCACCAAATATTTGAACTCGTTTTCTACGTCGTTTAGTGGGCCTGGAATCCGTACTGCTACAGTCGAGTATTTGGGGGAAGCATTCAATTTGGCGAAAGCGAGCTGAAAAGACCGAACATGCTCACCTACTGCCTTGGACGAATTGAGAACGCCGGATAACTTTCTTGCATATTGGGTATGGTCCCGCTCGAATGCGGCCTTCACTGCTGCGCGACGAATGAGGCATGGCACACAATGCCCGCAGTGCATCCTTGACTCACCAATCTGCCGGTACTTGCTCGGAGAAGAGCATGACATTGTATCCTTGAATGTTTCTCGGATAAATTCTTTATCTCCAGACTGCTGAATCATCTCTCCTTTTGTTTGGTGACGGTACGGATTTTCAAGCTTGGCCTTGATGCCAAGAATATGAAGCAAATCGTTGAATCGCGCCATGTAAAATGGATGTGTCGTTCGAGTGCTTAGCGCACCTATCCGAAGCCAATCAAGAGGCACGTTGAGGGCAATCAGTCCATTCTCCGGTACAAAAATTTTGGTGGGATTCCCGAAGGAGCTCGCAGCCAACGCAGCCAAACTAAAGAATAAGAATGATCTAGACCGCTCTGTATTCTCAGTCGGATACTTTCCATTCTTGCCAAACACCTTCAGAAGTGAAGAGTCGAAGCCGATGTTTGCGCGGAAGAACTCCATTGAATCCTCCCCATATTTTCCCTGGAGGTGTTCTATGCACTGTACCTGCTCCTTACTTGTGTGTGGAAGGTAGTGACTCACAAAGAGCGGTTGCATGCCCTTTTTCAGGAGATCAATCGCGCCGATATAGCTATCCAGCCCACCGGAAAACAAACTCACACATTGGAAAATACGAAGCTCACCCTGTACAGGCTTTAGAAGCGGTTCCAGCTCCTTTGGACGATGACGAAATGTAAAGTGCCAGATGTCGCCAGTGAGAAACCGCAGGGCTCCCGCCAGCAGTTCTCTCGCGCTGTCCCAGGCTGCCAGATTCGCAACTGGTAGATTGATATGAATCTCGCGGGTCCATCCGTCCTGCGCTTCCGCCTTTCGAGGAATGCGGGAGTCTGCAGCAAAGATCATCGATGCGAGCAGCAGCAGGTCAAGGGCGTTCACGTCCGGCCGCAGTCCGAGTCTTCCAAGTTTGTCCAATGCGTGTCCCAATCCGTAGTCCAACTCACCGAGGAGGTCGAGGAAGTTCACTTCTGACACAACGGCATCTCGCCAGAAAGGCTTCACCGCTGATCCATCCTTTGTTCCGAGCCGGCAGATGAGTGTGTGTCTGCTCATGATTCGCTCCCTACTGATTCAATAAATCCCCACGCACGCTCATAGATTGACTCCATGAAACCGGAAATCTGGGGATCCGTTAGTGTTGTAAACCCTCCAGCGTTGTCACCAAAGGCGTTACGAACGCATCCTTCAATGACACTGCTTAGCTCCGTCTGAATGTTCAGGGCCTGCTGAGCGTTCGCGGGCATCTCAATACCCTTTTCACCAATGTCCGAGAAGACTTTCAACTCAATGCTGTGGCTCACGAAGTCGACGAGGACCTCCTGCCACTGGTCCACCGTGAGCTGCTCGATTGGGGGAAGATCCTGTTCCGACCATTGCGCAACAGTCTCTGCAAATGCTTGCCGAGCGAGGCCTTCATCAACGGGCCCTCCTGCTGGGCAAAAGGCGTCGACAAGCCTGTGCATGACCTCATTCGCAGGCTTTCCGACCAAGTCACCGCACTTTATCCGCTCAAGTGCCTCTCGCGGTCCTACCTGCTGAACATCTCGAATAAACCCACCAACTCTTGCCGCCGCCTTGCGTGAGGAGCTCATGCGGCGTGCTGCATTTCGCGCGCCGCCACTTCCGCTACGCACATAGGCGCTCAGGGCTCTGCCAAGCTTTGCATGATTGCTGCCCCCTGACTTTACAAATTCAGTAAAGTTCGACCGAGCCGTTTGATACCTCTTTGGCGGTGGCTCTTGATCAACCTCCTTCTTCTTTTCAGGGGCTTTCTTGCCGTCCTCATTCTTCTGAGGCTTTTCAGGCTTCTCGTCCTTGTCCGGGGGGGCGGTCGGCGGGGCCGATTCACCTGGAAGTCCCCCAATATCCCCTACCCATGAGGGAAGAAGTGGAGATCTACTTGGCGTACCGCCGTATTTGTTGGAAGTGCCCATGTGGTCTCGTCACTTGCGTGTTTGCATCATCACGACCTCGACCGACTTCGCGAAGATCTTATTTTCGCTCTGCGAGCTCCACCTCTGCGTAAGTTCGGTCCACTGCCGAGCAGAATCTCCACTGAAACGTGTCACATGTTTCACCGCCCAAGCCCCCAGCTTACTGACCGGCGCTTCGGAAAGGAATCTCACAAAGTCTGGCTCCAATCCTTTGTGCTCTCCCATGATCACCAGCATTCCAGGGAATCCTGCAGGACCGTCCCCACTTGTCTGGTCGGCATAGGAGTCCTCGGCCATGATTCTCGATCGAAGCTTCCCAAAAACTGCCGTAGCGTCCTGTTCCGAAATGCCTTTTATCTTCTGCCTTTGCGCCGTCACCTGAATGCGCGGACCCATCAAGAGATCAGCCAATTCATCAAGTGGCCCGGATCCCTGCGTTCCAAAAAGTGCCTTCTTATCACGCGTCACGAACACATAGGGACGAAGATCCTCATCGCTTAGTGTCGGTTGAAGAAGCGCCCACTGCTTGGTCCACTCGTCCCCCTCCCAACGGGTCCACTCATCATCCTTCTTTTGCTTTTTCCCGTCCTCAGCTTCGGTTGTTTCCTCAAGGCGACGGAGTTGTTTGATTTTGCCACTTCGCGACTCGTTCGCGGCTTTGGCAAGCTCCGTGTAAAATTCAGGCTGGAATCTTTCGGCGAGCATCAGCTTCGCCAAGACAGGTCTATTTATCATCCCCTTCATGCCTCGCGCGTTCGCGATAGTCTGCCGGAGCATCAGTGAGTTTATGAACCTCTTCACCTGGCGAGGGTTCCCCTGCGTCCCCCGGGCTAAAATGTTTGCGATTTGGTCGCTGAGCATGATTCCATCGCGCACTTCATCAGGGAGCGCGGGATACTTTTTCTTCAGCGACTCGTAGTCCAAACGCCCTCCTTCCCAAGGACGGCGCAATTTTTCCCGAGCGATAAGGAGCAAATTGCTAAACTGGCCGTTCTCACTGCCGAGCGCTGCCTCGGCCATGAGGAGCGCGATGTACGCATGGATTTCACCATCGCCGAGCGCAGGAATGCGGAAAGGAACCTGAATCAGCTTCTCCAAATACGCCCGAGCGTAACTGGCACCCGCCGGTCCAATCGGTAGATCTGGAAAGTGCCGCTTTACAGAATACTCAATCATCCCCTCGTCTGCGGCGACGATGAAGGCAACTTGAGGAAGAAAAAGGAAAAGCTTCGCGGCCTCAAGTGTTTGAATTGCAGTTTCCGGGAGGCACCGGTCTAAATCATCGATCTGAACCACAAGACGCTTTATCCCGAGTGTCTTGATAAACTCTCCAAACTCCTCGCGAAATTTCTGAATCTGTCGAGCCATGTTGCCGACCTCTTCTTCTTTCAAAAGTCCGCCGTGCATTTCCAAGAGGCTTTTGATGGTCGCAGCATTCACTTCGCCTTCAGACTTTCCCATCGCTTCTCGCAATTTGTCTGCGAGGCCTTCCGCAACCGCCCCAAGAGGAAGCCCTGTGCCGAGCGTTAGGAGGAGACCTCCAGTCTTCTTTGCGACTTTGAACCAGTCGATCCGTTGGAAGAGCTTGGTGGCTTTCTCCTTTACAACCTCGCTAGTGGGCTGCGCCTCCTTCATCGCTTCGACGATGCCTTCTAGCAGAGCCGTCTTCGCATCCTCAAAACCCTGGAATGTCCACCCGTTAAATCGAAGACAAAGAAACTCTTTGTTGTCCTTGAAGGCGCCTTCGATCATCGCAAGCACGCTGGATTTCCCGGCTCCCCAGTCTCCGTGGATACCGATGGAGATCGGCTTTTCCGTGTCCGTCTTTACGAGTGCAACAACCGTGGAGGCGATTGACTCGTAGTAAAGAAGATCGGTTTTGGTTTCGTTGTCGCTGAGAAACATTGATCTCTGATTAGCTTATTTACTGTGTCGAAGCATAGCCTGTAGGGCTATGCAACAGGACCGATACTTCTTCACGCTTTGAGTGTACTCATTTAGAGAAATAGCAGTCAACGATTTATTACACGTGCCCCACGTATGCGAGCCATCGCAGGGAATCCAGCTTTTTCGACGAAAGGTTCTTGGTTCCTAAAATATGTATGTAAGAACAGGCGTGCGCAGCACCATCCTTCCATTCGACATCAAGGGTGTGTCTCACAAGGGGGGGAGCAGCGTGGCCCCCGAATTTGTTGACCATCAGGGATTCGATGGATTTTCGGGGTGGGCGTGTCCGACCTACACAGATGCTATACCAAGGAGTCAGCTTTACGATGAATGTAATGGGTGCGACAATGTCCACTGACCCACCCCACCTCATATCCGATGCTTGATCATGATTTTGACCACCCATTCAAGGACCACACCACCAGGCAAATCAACGAAGGCTGGATCGACCCCGTCCGCGCTGCGGTCAGTTCCCAAACCGAAAACCTCTGTAATAGGCTCATTGCTCATGCAGTAACTAAGAAAATCAAAATCTGAAATTCATCATGGGCTTCAACGACCACATTGATCTTGATCCAACGTTATTTCATTACATAGAGGACAAGCACGTATGCGTGGAGTGCCTCTATGACGAAGGACTAAAGCGTTTCGTGAACGAGCGATGCCCCCCATCCGGCGAACCTTGCTCCTATTGTAGAGGTCACTCGAAATCCGTTCCGGTTGCGGAGCTTCAATCGCATATTTTGAACTTTTTTCCCTATGTTTTCATTGAAGAAGTCATGCCTCGAAATGATGGAGAGTGGCTGCTCCCTGGGCAATCTGGCGAAGAATTCCTCGATGAAATGCTTTCAGGGGGTGTTTGTGACGAGTTATTCGACGATCTTGAGCGAAACATCGTTGATGCTCTCTATTGTGAGCGCGACTGGCAAAGTCAGCCGTTAACAGCGCAGTGGCAGGGACAGTGGAAAGACTTTAGCTCGCATGTTCAATATCGCGACGGGCGATTTGCATTCTCTGCCGAGGTGATCAACAGGGAGCGCAACCATGATGAGCGCCATCCGCTCGATTTCTTCAGTGCCATCTCGACAGCTTTGTTGCGCGCTGATGGCCTATCGGTTTTACCGGAAGGAACAATCGTTCATCGAGTTCGCGAAGGGCATGACTTCGAACCCACCTTCGATCAGCTGACTTGTCCTCCCGACCGCTTCGCATCAACCAACAGATTTTCACCACAAGGAGTGTCCCGGTTTTACGGAGCAAGCTCATTGAAAACGGCGTGTCTGGAGATCAAAGTACCATCTGGAACCCCAGTTTCCGTCGGCGAGTTCAAGGCAAGACGACCGCTTGCATTGATTGATTTCACCGCCGTTCAGTTCCCGAAGGGTAAGTTTGATCCTTCGTGGATAGGCAACTACCACATTGCCGAGTTCTTGAAGGGGTTCCTCGTTGACATCCGAAAAGATGTGAAGGGCGATACGCCGGACGCAACTTATTTGCCGACGCAGGCACTGTGCGACTTCTTCAGCACGAGCGGAGCAACTCACCTTTGTGACGTCAATATGTCGGACCCCAAGCCGTCTCTTGCGATGCAGCAAATTGATCAGACCGGAAAAATTGATGGAATTAGATTCCACTCTGCCAAAAGCGACGCTGGGGTCTCAGATTGTTTTGTTCTCTTTTGCAACCATCTGAAATCTTCCTCAATGCTTAAGCTAGTTAGCTCGGCGAGGATTATCGCTTCTTGATGCTTGCTGCGTTTGCCTACTCTTAATTTTATATCCTCCCAAGCCCCCTGGAAGCCTGCTTTGAACGCGATCTGACTGGCAGTGTATCGGTGGCGGTGAAGCAGGGCGTGCTGCAAGAGCAGACGCACGACTACGGTGGCGATGGCTAGAAGCTGGGGGGGGATGCCAAAGTGAAACTGCCGCTTGAAGATCCAGCAACAGATTGGAACAAGCTTTTGGTGGAGCGTCAGTGTACAGGAAGCTCAAGTGCAAGTGATTGTTCCCAAGGTCAGTGAAGCCCTTCTGACCAGCTAGAGTCAGTGTCTCTCAAAATGATCGCTCAAAAAGGTCTTCAGTCCTTCTAGACGCAGTGATCGGGCACATTCTCCCATGTTGAACTGTACCGTTCTATGCCTCGGACGAACTTTCGGTACAGGGTTTGCTTATTGAATTCGGCGTCGGGGAGCGTGTGCTTAACTGCGTAGTCCAGAGCACGCTTGATCTCCGAGTCGAGGTGTTCGACAATGTCTTCGAGTTTGATCTTGGCCATGTTTGCGGTGGGTATGCTAATGATTGTCTGAGTTTGAGTGTAGAATGTCGCCTAACGCCATCAGATCAGGCGACGGCGAGCGGGAGGGGTCGATGACACGACAGATGCCATACGAGCCGTTGCCTGCATCCGTTTTGTTCGGCTTGAGCATCCCCAGTGCGCAAAGCGCTTTCATTTCCACACGATGTTCCGATTAATTTAGAAGTAGAAATCCAAATATTTGGCCAAAAAGCCAAAGAGCTAAGGCTGCCAGTAGCGCAAGACCAAAGCTGGGTCTTTCTTCCGCCGTTACCCTTTTTTGCTCTTCTGCGGTCGGCCTTGGGCCAATGCGCCGTCGATTTCTACTCAGGTTTATTAACGTAAGCGCGGGGCCAAAGCCAGCTATACAGAAAAGAATAGCAAAATACTGCAGATCGAACCTTCCATCATGTGAGCAGATATAGTGTAAAAAACACGTAAGCAGTGGAAAGAACAGGATACACGCTGAAAACAAAGTCCACCACGTTATTGCACGGTGAATACTGCATGCGTGTAAGTCGGGCATTTTGGTCATTCGGGTGAGGTTATTCTTCCGAAGGCAGATAAAGCACCTGTTTTCCATAATTAGATTAGCCGAACGTTTTTCAGCCACACTTAACTTTGTGGCTCATCAGGTTCGTCCACAGTTTTCTGCGGATTAACCGGGTTGAGTTGAAAGGAGGCCGTTCAATAAAAGAAAGGAGGTAGATGAACGAGCCGATGGAAGCAAAAAATTCGTCGGAAGTCAAGTGTTGGGTGCGCCGAGCAGGATCAGGGACACCCATCGCAAGCCCTGGCTCAGACCGCAGGGAAAAGTCAGGCCCGTGTGGATCGAGAAATGCCCGGCAGAATCAGGGATGAAGATTCGTTCTCTCGATGGCAAAGCTGTTAAAGGAAAGGGGCCAGCCGAAGTGAACCAGCTCCTCGATGATCCAACAACAGATTGGAATAAGCTTTTTGGTGAAGCGTCAGTGTTTAGGAAGCTGAAGGACAAGTGATTCTTCCCTGTTTCACCTTGTTTATGGGGCTGCTTCCGATCATGGTTTAGTCGATTCCAGGTATCCTGAACGCAGCGCACCATTACTTTAGCGATTCGGCTGTACATGGATCACGGTCTCTGTTAAAATCGGAAATCGAAATCTGAGACCCTCTTCCCTTGCTGCGGATCATTTAAAGTGAGCCTTAAAAGGACAATAATATTTTATGAAAATCGGCCGTGGTGATCACTTCCGCATCAACTGGGCATCAGTTATCAAACAATGGTGATGCTGAAGGGCTGATCATTGCAACGGTTTCGCATCAAAGAGCCTATGGATAACAAAGGTGCCACGCAGAGACGCGTGAAACGCAAAACGGCGTCACTACTCAATTGGCTTTAGAATGACCTCAGTGCCCCATGTTGAACAATTCTTCCATTGCAAAACTTTTTATTCGCGGGGCTGAGGCGTCGGGGGGGACATCATTATCCTGGGACAAATCCAGCAATGGGAAAAAGCTGCTTGATACAATGGGCGTTAAGGTGTGCTCGGCATAATTCACAATTTAACTTTTACACGCCGGATCTCTGCATAGCCTGTTTCCTCCAACTATCTACGGCCTGAGAAATGCTTCCAACAGCCTCATCCGCCGCCCATTTGTCCCAGAATGCAACAGTTCCGCTGTTGGGTGCTTGGTTTGGTTTTGCGATCCTCACACGGGTTGGCAGAAGGCTCGCATCGCCAACCACCAGAGCTTCGCCTGTGTCGAGTATTGGTAGCAAGTCACTGAATCCTCCGAGACTATCGGGAAGAAGTCGCCTGACAACACTTTGATCGTCGCCATTCGTTAATCTCATGGCTACCAGATTATTGCATTGGCTGAGCACGGTTCGATTCACTTCTGATGGACGCTGACTGATAACAACTAGGCCAGCACCATACTTGCGTCCCTCTTTGGCGATTCGCTCAAAGATTTCAACGGAGACCTCTCCCGCTCCACTTGTGGACTGGCGTTCAGGAATATAAAGATGAGCCTCATCGCAAAACAGTGCGATTGGATGGCGTTTAGCTGTAGGTGTCCACTGTTGAACCGAGAAAGCGAGCTTTGCGACCAAGCTTATCATTAGCGGTAGAATGTCGGAAGGCACTTCAGAGAAATCGACTATCTTTACGCCGCCAAGCCCGTCAGACTGATCTTTTGTTCCAGCAACAAGAGTCGAAACTAACCTTTCGAGCCATTCGAATTTCATTGAGTCAGTTCCGCACTGAAAAAGGAAGCCAAGTCGGCGGTCCGTTCGCTTGTTTTGCAATCGTTGTATCAGTCGGCTCAGCTTTCCGAAGTAGTCTCCTTGCTTCTGGGTCTTCGCCCCTTCGACCATTTCGGTGTTTAACCCCTCAAGCTCGCTAATCACTGCGTCCAAATCAAAAGGGATAGGACTGTCGATCGTAAAATTAGCGAGCACCTCTGTGTGGTTCCCCGCAGACAAATAACTGCGTTTTGCATTCACAATCGCCCGCGACATCAACATCGATTGGTTTGGCGCATTTTGGTCGGAACGATCCACGAACATTGAAATCATGGCTTCATAACCGAGAAGCCAGTAGGGCAGATGCAGAACGCCTGCATCAAGACCAGAGTGGTTGTCTAGATCAGCGGGGCCAGCTAAGCGCAAGTGGCGGATCCCCTGGCACTGTAGCGGTGTGTATTCTCGATGAATATCGAAGACAATTGCATTCGCATTCGGCAGGAGGGCAACTTGTTCGAGTATCCGCGCCGTCGTCCAGGATTTCCCTGAACCTGTGCTGCCCACCACTATCGCATGGCGTTGGAAGAATTTGTTGCCGTTGAGAAAGGCTTCTGCCTTGTCATCCAAAGTGTAAGTCCCTAGTGACAAGCGTTGTCCATCCGATCCAATGTTGGCAACTACCCTCATAAAGGCTGTCAAACGTGCCCCTTCGACTGCAAAACAGTTCGCATCGATTTCTGGCACCGTTTCTAACGTTCGCAAAAACACGTTCGTCGCCTCGCCAACTTTGTCAGCCATCGTTCCTATCAGCGTAATACGGACAAGATTCACCTCGTCGGATGGCTGCTCAGCTTCGTCATTTGAGTCCTCCTCCGCAATTCCGAGTCTCTTCGCCTCGATAGACGTGCGGGTAATTTTCTGAATGATTCCAATCAGGTGTTGACCGGGGCGGCTGCTTTGGAGAACTGCTAGGCGATTAACTTGAAGTTTTCGCAGTCTCTCTACATCAGCCACTTGAACTACGACTGTCGCAGTATCAACAGACTTCACACGTCCGAGAGCTTCACTGTCTTCGAAATCAAAAATACTCATTACATTATTAGTGTTAAAAATTGATCCAGGCGCCATAACGGCTTGTCCGCTAGATCGACACCATCTGGTGTTTCGGTTGAATATACTCGGCAGCCATTATCCTTCGCCTCAATAGCGAGGTAGCGCCCACACTTGCCACTACGGAGAAATGCGTGAGCAGTAGAACTGATTGTTTTGGTCAACAGAACCAAGGGAACCGACTTCACTCGGCACCGTTCGACGAGTGTTGTTTGGAGGTGAGTGTCGTTGAATCCATAACCAATGCAGAGATAGGATTCGGCAGATTGAAGTGCTCTGTCTGCCTCTGTTTTTATCGAGTGAAAGGGTTCATCGTGAGTCAGTCGATACTTTTCGATGCCTGGAGTCACTATCACTGGATGAAGATTATGGGGTCGATTCGGTCTGATCGGCAGAGCAATGACGATTCCATCTCTATCTCTAAACCAATCGAACGAACCATGCACCTTCCAGACGTTTACCGTCCGTGCTTGGCTCTTTCCGAAGAACAATTTCGGCACTGTGCCCGTAACTCTAGAACGAACGTGTCCGTTAGTGAACCCTGAGTAATGGGGCAAACTTGCGGCATCCGCAGCATACTCTGCGATGCGGTCATAGTTTGGGGTAATGACATGAATGTCGTTTCGTGTGCTCTTGAAAAGGTGCCGATAGAGCTTTGCAAGCGGAAAGATCGACTGATCAGCCAGCATGTCCTCAAAAACCTTTATATCATAAGGGGCCAAGAAATCCCAGGTGCTCACGACGACGAATTCCGTCAACCACTCTGAAAGGCGAACATCATTTAAGGCAGACTCCAAATCTGTGTCGGTTAACCGGCTCACAAAACGTCCCCACGCCTCTTTATCCTCGGGAGTGATGGTTTGTGGTAGGTCTAAACGCAGAAGGTGATCTCGAAGTCCTGGCATCCCCGGGATGCCATAAGCAGCCGACGCCCCACTGCCCAAGATAATCACAGGCGTGTGCGTTATGCATTCCTGAGCAAGTTCGTGAATGAGTTCTGATGTCGTCTTGCTCATACGCTGACGGGCGAATTTTGGGTTAGGTGTTTCACGCCAAGCACCCGAATTTGCGTCGCCATCACTTGGTGTAGCAGGGTTCGGAATAGGGCGAACAGGCTGGCAACATCCAAGTGGTCATGTGGAATTTGATGAATGGTCGGCTTGGCATGTGGAGATATTCCTATATAAGGCGAGGATGAATCTGATGGCAAGAGGATGTGCTCTGTAAATGTTAGGGGTGGCACTGACGGCTCAACACGGAAAAAGGGAAAAATTGTGTCTTTGAATGGTACGTGAAGAATTCCAGTGCAAATCGTTCAAGCCATCCATGAAGCTGATTCTGGTTCTCCTGTTTCCAATCCTCGCCACCGCTGATCCTGCCTCGTCTCTCGCTGGTAAAAATACCACGCTGAGAGATGAGAAAGGCAGATCCTCAACAACCGCCAGCACATCAGGGGCCACGACCACTTTCAGAGATGCCAGGGAAGGACCACAGGAACTGCCTCACGATCGAACTCTGACAAAGCGACCTTCCGGGATGCACAGGGGAGAACGACTGGGAGATCAAGCACCGATGGAACAACTACCACCAGCCGAGATGCCCAAGGACGGCTCACTGGAACGGCATCAAGATCATCCTCTTGGGCTGACCACCTACCGCGATTCATCTGGAAAATGACCGGCACAAGCACAGTCAGCGGCAGCACCATCTCCTTTCGGATTCATCGGGACGGCTGACAGGAACTGCGACGTGAAGAAGTGATCACAGAGAGCCGGCGGTCATTGACCAAGTTCCAGAGGCTTCGCAATTTCCTCCCGCAGCCGTTTCCAGTGACGGTTCACCTGTTTCTTGAGGCCGGCGTCATTCATAATCCTGGTGGCATCGAAACAAGCCATTCCCAGCTTGAATTCCGAAGCCCTAGCGCTCGAATGCAGAATGAACGTTGCACACATACTAGCTGGTGAAAAAGAAATTGAGGCAAGATTCCAAAGGTTATTAGCTGAACGGGGTGAAACACATGAAATGGTTACGGATGGTGTTGTCGACGCTTCACGATACGTTGAGAGCTCGCCGAAAATTCTTTGGATATTGCGGGAACCATGGGAGGAGCTGGATGCTGGGGAAGTAGGCGGCGACTGGAGTGTGAGCAAAGACGTTTTCTCGAAAGCAATTACTTCAAATCGTGGTGCCATACCGGTAATGGCCTACATCTCCTTTTCGGTTAATAGTGGCTTTCCTGCGTACGAGCAGATGGATTATGCAACCGACAATCCGGAAATCGGTGAAGCATTGAAGAACATCGCTCTGATCAATATCAAGAAGACTCCTGGGGGTACGTCAAGCTGGTTGCCGGAAATAGCTGAGCACTATCATAAAAACCGGGCATTGTTGATGGAACAGGTGAGTCTCCTAGCTCCGCAAGTGATTATTGGCGGGGGCACCCTAGGGCATTTTTATGATGATTTCAACTTGTCGGACTCCTCCTTCAACAAGGAGCGTTCTTCGTGGTTTGTAGAGCAGCAAGGAGTCCTTTATATTCACGCGTATCATCCAGCTCATCGGAGGGGAAAAGCGCGTTACGTCGATGATATTGTAAGCATTATCAGGCAATGCATTTGAGATCCATTATGCAGATAAAGCAATTCGTGTAAGCATCTCCAAGACGCGTTCGAGACCCCTCTCTGCAACAACGCCCCAATCCCCGGCAGAACTGAAGCTGTCCTGTCCGTGTAGAACTTCGAGGTGATGGTGGGGCTGGTGTGTCTCAAAAGGCGTTGGGCTGAGTGATGCCGAACTTGTTGGAAAGCATCGTCAGCCGGGGGTTACACATCCTGAATAAGGCAGAGGCTTCGCAATTTCTTCCCGCAGCCGTCTCCAGTGACGTTTGACCTGTTGCTTGATGCCGGGTTCGTTCATGATCCTGGCGGCATCGACGGCGTAGGTGAGGAAGTTGCGCCTCTCTTCCTTGTTTTTCCCCAGCCTTTTGCCCAGGTATGAATAAAGCCGGTAGAGCTTCTTTTTCTTGAGCGGTGACGGGGCTTCTCTGTCTGCCTGTTCATCGGCTCGTTTGCGCTGGGCTTTGGCCCTGAGAACACCACGACGCATCTTCCGGTAATATCGGGCGACTGAGCCGGGACGAATGCGCTTGTGGTGCCCATCGAATGTGAAACCCAGGTATTGGAGTGGTTTGCCTGTTACGGGTCTATCAGATGTGAATTCGAGCTGCTCCGTTTTGCTCGGATTGAACTGAAGGCGCAAATCACGAAGCCAGGTCTCGATCAATTGATATGCCTGATTCCGAAGATCTGTCGTCGGCATCACAACCAAGATGTCATCACAATAGCGGCGGTACATTCCTCCTTTGGCAGTGGCAAAGGCGTTCAGCGCCGTGTCCATCTCCAGCATGTAGATGTTCGAGAGGACGGCGCTGATCGGAGAGCCCTGTGGGATGCCCTTGTTGGAGGTGTTAATCTGGAGCAGGCCTCTCTCACGGACCCATACGCGGAACCGGTCAGCAGAGCAGAGTCGGTTCGTGTTGTCAGGGATGGTGCGGTCACGATTTCGATCAAGATGTGGCAGTCGATGATTCCCAGTGGAGCGTGGATCGTTGACGGGAATGTGAAGAATGTTGAAGAGGGCATCACGATCAACCTGGCAATATCGCGTGATGGCCTTAAAAACTGCAAAGTGATCAGCCGGCAGACGCTCTTGCTGAATCATTGACGCCCATGCTGTTTTCAGGACTGTGTGATTCAGGCTGCCAAAAAAGTCTGACACATCCAAAGCCAGCACTGAGCAAGATCCCGTCTGCCGGATGAACTCGAACACTTCATTCGCAAAGTGGATATTGCGTCGGCCATTCAGTTTACGAAAGGCGGTGACGCACTCATGAAGTCCACGCTCTCTGACCACGGCTTCATATCGCTCGCTCAGGATGTCGGAGTAGTGCCCAAAGATGTGAGAATCTGCATGACCAGCGTATGCAATAACCCTTTTCTTTGGCAATCTCGGGAACACATTGCCTTCGTCGTCTCGGCCGATCTTCTGAGTGACCTGGACGGAGAAGATGAAAGGGTGAAACGAGTGCCTTGCCACCTCATCTGGATTCCCAGCCACGCGTTCTGCGGCCTCCCTGTTCAGTGGGAAGTCGAGGTAAACGTAATGGCGTGGTCGAAAGGTGAAAGGAGGCATAAATTCACTTAACCGGGTGGCACGATGGTTTGATGCGGCAGTCCTTAGACCACCCGGTTAAGCTACATAATTTCCAGCGCATCGGCGTTACCACCGAGACTGAGCCGCAGATAGAATTCACTCCGTTTGGGAGTGCAGAATGCACAACCCCGACCCCTGTTTCATGATCGGGCACCTTCACCAGCAGTTGAAGTCGGCTACATTTCTGAGGTGCAACAGGCTCGTTTCCTTTGATGAAGGCCAGTCAAAGTCTCTCTAAAAACTGAATTGAAAAGCGTCTTTTGTGCTGGGGCGAAGCCTCAAACATGCTCAAATATTCGTGAACTCAGCCAGACAGAATATTTTTTCCAGAGAATACTCAAAGGTGGGTGTTTTGAGCTTCGAAGGCCCTCAAGATGCTTTCGAAATCCCTGACTCCAAAAAAGAACCAATTCCCGGAAGAACCGAAGCCTCCCTGTCAGTGTAGAACTTCGAGGTGATGGTTGGACTGGTGTGTCTCAGAAGGCGTTGGGCTGCGTGGATGCCGAACTTGTTGGCCATCAGGGAGCCAATGGTTTTTCTGAGGGCGTGAACGGTTTGTGTATCGCCCAAAGACTGAGATCATCGGATCTTTAGGATAGTTGCTGAAAGTTGGTTGAAATTGATTGGAGTGCCTCTTCAGGAGTCGCAACAACATGCAATGGAATCATCAAATCTGCGGCCACCCTTGTGGCGTGTTTAATTTCACAATCTTGGAATCTGGCCACGAATTCTGAATTCCATATGGTTGCATCGCGTGAAGCCAGTCTATCGGCTATGAGCTCGGGGTCTGCTTTTATGAGCATGATCGCATCTGGATTAAGTGCACGAAAAACCGAGCTCTCAATACATTCGAATTCCCTGTTTGGGCGAAGGAGGACGAAATGGCCATCAAGTATTAGTCGTCTGTGAGATGACTTAAGGAATGCCAACCCGCACAACAATTTTTGCTGGTTGGAATCCACAGCGGCAACCGTTTTATTGTTTCCGACATCCCCTTTGGCGCTCCGGATTATGGAGCTGGCAGAAACGCAGTGGAAACCGGCAGGCTCAAAAGCAGTTTGGCATAAATGGGACTTCCCCGCTCCGTGCACTCCTGCCAAGAAAATGAAGCAAGGTTTTGAAGAGTTGGTCATCGTTAGAGATCCTCAATAATCGATGCATCAAGGAAGCGATATGACTGCGGTGGTACGAGCGAATGGCATAGTTCACTCAGCGCGACGGGTGTTTCCAATTCCCTGACGGAGCCTATTGACAGGGCATGTGCGATTTCACGCTTGTCGAAATACTGGCAAAATCGTTGTTTCGTGATTCCGGATGCATGGCGTGTTTTGCGCCAAACGCTTTCAGGTTTAGCCGTGATTGTAGAGTCAATCTCGGCAACAGCCACGACCTTCATGACAGGGGCTGTAGAATAAATCACCATTTTACGTATCGTGTCAGAAGGCACTTTTCTTCGGAACTCAAAACGTTTTTCTCCGGAGAGGATTTTTGCAACGTGTTCAGGATGAATAGAAATTAGAATGGTCTCTTTCATTTTTTAGAAAAAAGGGTTGTGAAAGTATCTGCTGATATCGACCTAATACTTTGGATTGGGCCTTTGATGCCGGCTGTCTCCATCTCTTTCGAGGTGACAGCGTTTAAATAGCGAACTAGGCGAAATAAAATCACCAGTGCCCGTTTGGCCACCATGTCCGACAATTGTTTCTGATCGTAAACGGTACGTTTTGAAACCAAGGATACGGCTGTTGCAACGTCATCCGTTTGAACTGCCGTTTCGACAACTCCAAGAACTTCAATTGATTTACGGTCTTCAGAACGATAGAACATGACCAAGTCGCCAGGTTTCATTTTGGAAATTTGGGCATGGCATATGTAAGCCTTCTTGATGGTGTTGCTTTGCGGATTTAGTGGAGTGTTGTCTTTTGAGAACAGACCTTGTGACCAGTCCGATATGTCCGGAAATAAGTCTTCATGGTATTTGGGCTGAATAGGAATAATGTATCGGTCATTACGCGAATCATTGCGATAGTGCGGATGGTAACGAATCGCATACTCCAGTGAACATTCGGGATCTTCTACTAGGCCCGGACGCATCGGTTTCGCATAGACCTCGTCACCTCCATAAAGCCCAATTTTTATAAATCCGTAATCAGCACACAAGGACAGGAGATGACCGTGCCGATTAAAATTGGAATGGACGTAAACCCAATCGAGATTGTGCTCGATAGCGTACTTGAAAGCTGTATGCAGAAGTCTTTCGCCAACCTTACGTCCCTGCAGAAGTGATCCTACCTTGACCGTGCATAGCTTCAAGGTTTGGCCTGGAAGCGACTTTCCATCATCTGTCACCACCGGAGAGTTTTCCGGTTTAAATATACAGAGCGCAAACAATTCTGTGCATTCATCATTTGCTATGCTCCAGCACCGGCGGCGTGACTGCGCCCCTTTAAGATACCACTCATCAAAACCGGTATAGCCTTGGCGAAGAGAATCAAAGAACGGAGTTTTGACATCAAATTCATGCAGGTAACGTTCTCGTATTCCGAAGGGTGCGATGAATTTTTGAGGGGTGCGCTGCCTGCTGAGAAACTCTAAGGCCTGATCAAGACGGTATATGCGCTCCTGAATGGACACACGAGCAGCTTTTGAGCGGATACCGTCGTCATTTGAAATCAGAATATGGGCCGCTCCTCTGTGAACTGCATGCAGAAGCAGGTTGTCTACGCGGTCATTGTCTTTTGACTGTGACCAGCCGTTTTGAAGTCGTTCATTTTGGGTGAGCGTTGGAGGGTCAGGAATCTTCGCATATTGCTGAACCCTAGACATCACAATCATCCGGCGTCCCTCGTCTCGGTCACGATTCAAATCATCGAACTGAGCTGGATGAATGTACAGTCTAAACCCCAGCTCATCGACATGACGTCGCAACTCGGCAAACCTAGCGTCGAGAACTCGGCCGGTATCCTCAAGTGGGATTAGGATGTTGGTATCAATCAGAATGTTCATGTCCGAAGTCGGATAAACTCGGCTCGCCTGCCTTTTTAGACTCATCCAAACAAAGCTCGGTATGCTTAATGTCACAAGAATGAACTTCGATAGTGGCTCGATCTAGCAGATGGAGTGCTCACTGGAAGAATCACCGGATGTCTTCATGGTCAAAGCGGAGGGCTCAGCATTCGACAAAAAGCAGTTCTGGCCCTCGTTCTGATACCGTGGGAGTGATGATCCTCTGCAGTTCAGCGAGTGAGATCGTTCCACTGCAAAAGTCCCAAGCCAAACCAGTCCGCGCAATATCGAGGGGAGAAATACCGGACTGACGCAACTCGGAGGTGCGTGGAATGTCGAAGCAGCCGGCGTCCACATAAGCCTTGGCATCACCTGGAGAGAATCCCTCATCCAACCACTGCTTTGCGGCTGCCTGATTGCTTCCAATAGCGTCAGCCATGTTTGTTAGGTCTTCGATGCTCCGTCTCATTCCTCGAATCTGCCACATGCGAACAACTGTTCAAGTGAATAGCATTTGCGGTTGCGTAGGAGCCGCTCAATTTTTGTTCCGGTCCCGCTCCTCCCATGGGCTCCAGAGGCTCCTCAATCTCCTCCTACAGCCGTCTATGGTGATCCTTGCTCTGGCTCTTGATCCGGGGGCGTTCATGATCCAGACCGCTTATCAGGTGTGGGAAAGGAAATTGCGCGGCTGTCATCACTGACCGTACTTTTAGCTGTATCGGCACAGGCAATTGATGGGCAGGGTCGGAGCGAGGAGGGAAGGGGCGGAAAACGGAACGACGGAAAGGACCCATGCGACCTGCTGAGCATGTTCTAGACATCTGGAAGCGAGGGCACCTATTTAATAGAAGAGACCTGACCGTGCATTTCGGAATGAACAGGGAAAAGCAAAGGGATGGTGTCACTGGCACCAAAATTTTTTCATCAATGGGGTGCTTGGGTAATTCGGCGGCGCTGAATGAGGCCGAAACGATGGCGCACACCTGTGCGATTGTTTTAAAAGAATGCCATGCAAGGCGAAACAACTGTTTATGGGGTGTTGCAAAGTGAGGGCAATGATGCAGAAATGTGGGGGAAGACAGTGGTGAACATCGCCGAATTTCCTCGATTTATTCTTGCCTCAGGTGCAACTTTTGGTGCAACTATCGCAATGTCCGAGGAGTGAATGTGGTGTAAATCATTGATCCGCAGTGAGTCTCCGTAGTTCAATGGATAGAACGAGGGTTTCCTAAACTCTAAATACAGGTTCGATTCCTGTCGGGGATACGCGGTGAGTAGGAGGGCGAGAGGCCTAAAAGGGCTGGAAAGGGTGGAAAAGGACGGATTGAGACGTTTTTGGGGTGACGTGGGGGTTACGCGGATTAGGGTGGCGGGATGAAGATCATTCCTCGGGTTTACAAGTCGGGACGGCGGGCCTGGCAGGTGCTGGGGCAGCGGGTGAATGGGAAGCGGAAGCAGCCTTGCTTTAAGACGCGGGAGAAGGCGGAGGCGTGGATGGCGGAGCAGAAGGCGAAGCTGCGGGACCATGGCGGGCTGGGGAATGACATCTCGGGCGCGGAGATGGCGGATCTTGTGGTGGCGAGAAAACGGCTGGCTGAGGCGGGGGTGTCGCTTTCGACGGCGGTGGAGTTTTATTTGAAGCATGCGACGCGGCTGCGTGAGGAGATCACGGTGCCGGAGCTGGTGGAGAGGTTTCGGGACAGTCGAAGGAGGATGGGGAAGAGCGATCGCTACGTGAAGCAGCTCAAGGTTTCGCTGGGGAGTCTGGCGGAGCTGCATCCGCTGACGAAGGCGCATGAGCTGACGCAGGATCACGTGGAGGCCTGGCTGGGGGCTAATGCGCAAAATTGGGGACCTGCAACGCGCGACAACTACCTCGGGGATGTCTCGGCCATGTATGTGTGGGCCTGCGGTCAAACGAGGGGTTATGCGCGCATGAATCCGGCGGCGGAGGTGGAGCGGATGAATGCGAGGCGGGGGAAGATCGTGGCGCTGCAGGTGGAGAGGGCCACGGAGCTGCTGCAGGCGGCGGCGGAGCAGGGGCGCTGGCGGGTGCTGGGGTATGTGGTGCTGGGGATGCTGGGCGGGATCCGGCCGGCGGAGATCGAGCGGCTGGATTGGTCGGCAGTGGATCTGGAGGAGCGCACGGTGATTGTGCTGGCGGAGGATGCGAAGACGGCGGCGCGGCGGGTGGTGGATCTCACGGCGGAGGCGGTGGCCTGGCTGCGGTTGATTCCGGAGGAATTGCGTACGTCGGGGCCGGTGGTGCGCAAGAAAGGCTGGGTGGATGAGTGGACGGTGTTCCGGCGCGAGCTCGGGTGGGATGTGGGGCGCAAGACGAAGCATCTGCCGGCGCCAGTGGCAGCGATGGTGCATGGGGAATGGCCGCACGATGCGCTGCGTCACACGTATGCCTCGATGCATTATGCGCAGCATCAGAATGAGGCCATGCTGCAGGTGCAAATGGGGCACCGCAGCGCGAGGATGATCCATCAGCACTACCGGGCGCTGAAGTCACGCGCTGAGGCGGCGGTGTTCTGGCGGTTCGGCCCCACGGGGAAGTTGATGGTCTAGGTGCTGGACCTCGGCATGGGGTAAAAGAGGTGAAAGCGGGGTTGACGCTGGTTTATTTGAGTCTCTGTTTCTACGATGAAAGCTCCGATGATCTATGCCGTGGCGTTTGTGGTTGCAGCCACGGCTGATGATTTGACTCCGGAAAAACGCGCCAAGTTACTCAAAGTAACGGCTGAGATCGTGACCGTGAAGGTGGATGAATTTGAGAAGCGGGTGTCTGTGATTTATTCAGGACCGACGATACACATGCCTACCACGGCTGGGGAACTGAGCGCGGGTGCACTCTGGCCGGAAAATAACATTCAGGAAGTCAGTTTTCACCTTTCAGTGACACGCGTTGAAGAGGGCTGGCACTGGCTGAAATTTAATGACCTTAAGATGCTCGCGGATGGTGAGAGGGTGAACCTTCTTGAGCCCAGTTTCGACAGCGATGTTTTCGAATCTGGAAAGGTGTATGAGTCTAAAAGCGTGAGTTTGACGCTCGATCAGATGGCCAGAATCTGCGCGGCGGAGAAGGTTAAAGTCAAACTCGGCGCAGATGAGTGGGAATGGACGGAAAAACACAGGCTTCCTCTCATTGCGGTTTTAGGGGCATGGAGGGCAAGAGGTGGTGACGCTTCTGCTTATACGGACATTTTTAAAAGGCTCGCGAGGCCTGCTGAAGGCACCGCGTTCGCGGAGGTGGAGAGGAAACATGGGCCTCCGCTGTGGAGAGATCCTGAGACAGGATGGGCCACGTGGGAATGGTTCTGGCTACGGTTCAAAGAAGGCAAAGTGATTGAGTCGCGTCCCCGCCCTCTTAAAAATCAAGGTGCTCAGTAATGCTTTAAACAGCGAAGACTATGCAAAGTGTGGCTAGCAGCCATACGAGAAGCACGATCCATCGAACCACATTGGGCGTGGGAGTGGCGTAACGGCTGCTTCTGATAGGGCAGAGCATGGAGAAGGTCGATCAGCGAGCGGTTTGGAAAGGGATGACATTGGCTGGCAGAGGAACTAGTCTTCGGTGCCGTTTTTGTCGTGGTATTTGCCAGGTTCCTCGGCGGCTCTTGACTGCTGCTGCTGAGGGAATGGGTGTAAATTCTGAATGTCTTTCGTTTGTGCGGCACGGCGCTGTTCGAGGCGCATGCGGACGGCTTCTTGAATCAGCTCGCCCATGCTGAAGGCTTCCTCGCGGCAGAGATCATACATTTCAGCGAGCTCCTGGACGGTGAACTCGATGGGCAACTTGGCGAACATCTTGTCTGCGACCCATGACGGGATTTCGCGCTTGCCACCCTCCCAGTGGACGATTGCGGAAGCGGAGCATTTGAGTTCCTCCGCGAGTTCGTCGCGGGTCATTCGGCGTTGCTCACGAAGGTAACGAAGCTGGTCTGGGGTGATTTCCATACACAATGGATAAGTTATTTTATCCATTGGGCAAGTTTTCTCTTGCATCAACTATCCATTGGATAAATAATAGGCCTGTAAATCAATCCAACGGATAAACGCCATGACACTCACACTCGACATTACAGACGATCTCAAGCCCGATGAACTCGGGGAGATGGTGGACGCGGCCAAAGAGGAGGGGAAGACCATGGGTGCTCTGATCCTCGAAGCTTCCCGCGACTACGTGAAGCGCCGCCGTGAGCAGCGGGCCAAGGCAAACCTTCAGCCTACGGAGGTGGCGGCGTGAATCTCCAGACGTTTGATTTCAACGAGGCTCCGGTGCGGGTGTTGCTGCGTGATGAGATGCCGTGGTTTGTGGCGGCGGATGTGTGCCGGGTGCTGGAGATTGCAAACTCCCGCGATGCAGTTGGGGGCCTTGATGAGGATGAAAAAGCGACTGTCGGTAATGCCGACGCTCTAACTTCTAATGTCGCTACTACCGACATTAAGATTCCGAATCGTGGTTTGCAGATCATCTCCGAGTCCGGACTCTACGCGCTCGTCTTCAAAAGCCGGAAGCCTGAGGCGCGGAAGTTCCGCAAGTGGGTGACGGCGGAGGTGCTGCCTGCTCTGCGCCAGACCGGGCGGTATGAGATACCGCGGGCGGTGGATGATCCGGAGAGTGTGAGTCTGCTGCGCTTTGTGCGTGAGTCATGCCAGGGCTGGACACTGGACCGACAGATGGAGTTCGGGATGCAGGCGCGGCGCTATGCGAAGAGCATGGGTGTGGTCTTTCAAACAGGCTGCGAGCCCGGGGTGGGGCGCGTGTTTGTGTTTTCGCGTGTGGTGCTGGAAGCGGTGAGACTGAGCTTTCAACGCACGATCCTGCTGTCGGACACCGAATCGGTGGAGTTTGAGCGTCTGCTGGAAGCTCTGCACCGGGCGGACGGTGTGGTGAGCTACGAGCCTGAAGTGGCACGCGGCGTGGCGAAAACGATGGGGCTTTTTCCGCGCATCTTTGCGGCGGGCGCGAGTGTGGAAAGCGAGCGCGCCGCCTTTGGCCGAATGTGTGAGCGCTACAACGGTCGGATTTTTCCAAGCGGACTGTCCCTGGAGGTCCGGGCCTCGGGCGTGCGGCGCCGCTACCAGATCTCCCGGCGAGCGCATGAAATGGCGCTGCCGTCTTGAGAACAAATTCCCACCCGGCGGGCAGCCGGGGTCGAGACGCAAGGCCACGGACACAGTGACCGCATGGTGAGAGGGCGAGAGCCTCTCAGTCCGCCGCACCTAAAACGCGGCCATCGCCGGGGAGGCATCCCGGACACTTTCAACTCAAACCAACGGAGGGAACAAACGCATCATGAGTGAGGACAAGACGTGGATCGTGTATCGCATCGAAGTGGCGCCGGACATCAACGGCGTGAGGAGGCCGTATTTGGAGGGGCCTCGATCTCCTGAGCAGGTGAAAAAGAAAGGCTATGGCTTCACGGCGGATGTGGATGCTGCGTGGCCGTTTCCAAATCAGGTCCAGGCGCTGGCTAAGGCGCGAGTCGTCAACCGTCACATGGGCTTTGAGGCTCAGGGGCGGCATCTCTTTGGCGCCAAGCTGGCGAGTGAAGAGACGATGGAAAGCGGGGTGGGAGTATGAACGAGCCCCCAGAGGTGGAAATTCCACCGCATGATTATCAAGGCGACCATGAACGCATCCGGGAGGCCGCATGATCATGAGCGAGCGTTATTTCACCAATGGCGGCTGGCGGTGCAAACGGCGGAGAACGTGGCGCCGCACGCTGCTGGGACTCTTAACCTTGCTGGCTTTGGCGGCGCTCACAGGCTGGCTGTGGAGCTGTGTGAAGTGGGCAGATCATATGGGGGGACAGGGGCTGTGAAGGGCGGCACGTTGCAATCCATCCAGCGCGGCAGCATGGGCGGTGCGCTGCGCATCGTCGAGGCGAACGAGCCTGGCTTCCGCGTGATCGCGGGTCCTTTCCATGTGGATCATCCAAGCATCGGAGCGGATGAGCAGCGGCAGGCGCGTGAAGCGGTGAAACTGCAGGCTGCGGCGGGATGCCCCCACAAGGTGGTGAAGTATAAAGGCATGGTCTTTGTGCTGCGCAGTGTGGAGGGCTGGAAAATCAAGGTGGCGGGCAGTGAGGATTTTCTGGAAGAAAACCGCACGCTGACACCGCTCAGGAATGGCCAAACGGGGAGGAGCAGATCATGAGCGAAGAGGATTTCAACCGCATCCGTCTGATGCTGCGCGAGGAGCTGGGAGTGCTAGGCGCTGCGGCTGCGACTGCACCTGCGGCGGCGCCAATGGACCCTCTGCGACTGCTGAGTGCGGAAGAGATGTTTCACCGCTGGGGCATTGATGCGCCCACGGAAGCGCTGCGGCTGCACAAGCTGGCCTTCCTGTGCCGTTGCCGGGGGCTGGTGGCTTTGAAGGGCACACGAGGGATCAACAAGCGCTTTGCACTGCCGGACGTGCTGGCAGCAGAAAAGAAAGCCGGAGCTTGGAGGGCAGCAGCATGAAGAATCCATCCAACGATACTGAGCTGCAGACCGACCCTGGGGTGATCATGGATGTGATCTCCGAGGCATTGATGGGTGTTCATTCATCCCCTGCGGTGCTGAGTTGTGTTTTTCTGCGCCTGGGCGTGGCATTGACAGCGAACAACAAATGCCCGGCCACCACCTGGGATCAATTGAAGCGGAGCCTCGTGCAAGAGGTCACGAATTCTTTCGACGGATTGGTGATGTCCATTGAAGCGAGGAGGGTGGCGGCATGACTGGCGAATACAGCGTGCTCATCACCGGCCCCAAAGGCGTGGCAATGTCTGCCGTGCTCAATTTGGAGGAGCGGCGGCATGCACCGATGTCGCTGGAGGTGGACGATGAGCGTCTGCCGGAGCTGCTGGTCATCACCTCCATTCTGGGTGGTTGTGTGGAAGGCGAACTGGTCAAAGGAAGGGAGACGGCATGCTAGAGCCTGAGATCAAGCATGAACGTGCGCAGGCCTCACAACGGGCGACGGTGCAACGCATCCGCACTCTGCTGGACAGCTATGCGCGGGAGGAGATGACGATGGACGGGCTGGAGGTGCTGGCACTGCAACTGAGGCTGTCCTGCGTGAATCTGATGACCTGCGCCCGCGAGTTGCGCGAGGTGGAGGAGGAGCGGAAGATCCTGCTGCGTGAGATGGAGCGGCAGCGCCTGCAATTTGAGCCGGAGGAGGATGGTGGCGTATGAAGCAAGCCCGGTCCCTGGATGAGATGAGCGCGGTGGAACTGCTGGACCACCTGTATGCCGAGCTGCGCAAGCTCAAGAACCTGGTGCGGACGCGGCGGCGCCGTGAGCGGGCGCTCGATCTGGTGACCGAGAGCTTTTTGATTTTTGACGCCATCTCCAAGCGTGTGGCGGGAATGAGCTTCGCCGAGGGCGCGGTGGCCGTGGAAGATGAGGATGATGAGAAAGAGGATGACCGTGGAGTGCCGATGGCGGCGCTGTTCAGCGGCGAGGATGACACGGTGGACATCATGGATGCGGAGGCACATGCGGACGTGGAGGAGCTGAAGCAAACCATCCGCAGCCTGCAGCTCTCCCGGCTGGAATACTACCGCCTCTTTCTGGCCTACCTCTGCAAAGACTGCCGGCAGGAGATCGATGTGACGAAGCGCGTGGTGGCGATCACCCGCAGAGTGAGTCCGCATTTGCTGGAGCAGTTTGGGATCACACAACCGGCGGTGGGGCGTAAGTTTGGGCAGACACGGGCGGCGGTGAGCACGCGTGAAAAGGCGGTGGTGGAGAAGGCACTGAAGGCCTCCGGCGCCCGTGGAATTTTAAGCAACGGCGCACGCGGGGAGGCCACGAGCAGGGCCTGTGCGCGTGCCGCAACAGGGAATCAGAACCGAAAAGGAAAACATACAGCATCATTATGAGCGCAAGAGATCAGCAAACCACCGACGGGGAGAAATTTCCCAGCATCCAAGTCATTCAATTCCCGGTCGATCAGATCGACCCCAGCCCCTTCCAGGCGCGCAAACGTTTTGAGGCGGAGAGCCTCGCGGAACTGGGGGAGAGCATCCGCAAGCGAGGTGTGCTGCAGCCGTTGATCGTGCGTGTGGCTGATCCTGACACCGGACGGCTGGAGCTGGTGGCCGGAGAGCGGCGCTGGCGGGGGGCTCAAGCAGTGGGCCTCCATGTGGTGCCGGTGATTGTGAGGGAACTCAGCGACACCGATGCGGAGGAGATCATGCTCATTGAAAATCTCCAGCGGGTGGATCTTTCGGCGTCGGAAGAAGCGAACGGGTATGACCGCATGCTCAAGCTCAGATCCGAGGACGGACAGCCGCTCTACACGGTGGAGACGCTGGCGTTGAAGCTGGACAAGGACCTTTCCCACGTGAATGCGCGGCTGAAGCTGCTGCTTTGCCCCAAGGACCTCATCACAGCGGTGGATGAGGGGGTGGTGAGTGTGACCACGGCGATGCTGGTGGGGCGCATTCCTGAGGCCAAGGCGCGCGCGGAATGCGCCCGTGATGTGCTGACCCCGGCGCATCAGGAAGTGCCGCTGAATTACAAGCAAACACAGGAGCTGATCCGCTTCAAATATGTGGTGCGGCTGGACAAGAAAGACTTCCCGCTGGATGACGCGATGCTGGTGCCGGAGAAGAAGGATGAGCAGGGCCAGCGCTGCCAGGGCGGAGCCTGCACCACCTGCCCTTTCCGCAGTGGCAATCTGGAAGGTGTGGAGGTGCAGGGGACAGCGAGCGCGCCCGGCAAGGCAGGCGGTGGCACGCGGGGCTCTGACCCGAACATGTGCACGATGCCGAGATGCCATAAGCTCAAGCTGGATGCGGCATGGAGGCATCAAAAGGAAATGGCGCAGATCTGTGACCGCAAGGTGCTGGACGGTGATGCGGCGGAGAAAGCCTTCGCGGGACACAATGGCGACCTGGTCTTTGATGGTGACTACGTGGATCCTGCGGCCCCGGTGAATCTGTATTTTTGCGGCGTGCAGGTGACGAAGACGTGGAAGGAAGCCTTGAAGGGCTCGGATCTTCAAACTGTGTTGGCGCGGCATCCGGAGACGCTGAAGGTATTGCAGCTCTACGACCGCAAGGAAGCGGTGGCGGCCGTCGATGCGCTGGTGAAAGCGGAACTGGCCGCACATCCGGTCGTGGGCACAACAACCACCACGACAGCGAGCGTGGACGCGGAGGATGAGCAGGCCAAAGCAGTGGCGGAAGCGGCCAAGAAAGCCAAGGACAAGGAGGCGGCGGAGGTGGACAGGATCGCTGTGAATGAGGCGGTGCGCGAGATCATCGACGGCGTGACATCGAAGGGGGTGGCCTTGGAGTTTTACAGCACGCTGTTCCAGATGGCCCTGTCTCACAGCGGCGCGGACGGCATGTCTTTTCTGGGGCGCTATCTGGAGATCGAGCTGCCGAAGGGCTCGCACTCGGGCCGTGATTATGAGACGGAGATCATCCGCATCGTGACCGAGCGCGCCGAGACGGCGAATGCCTGGATGGCCTACATTGAGGTGGCCTTGATCGCACGGCAGGTGAAGTGGAACGGCATCGGATCGGACGATCTGGAAGCCTGCCTGAAACAGCAGGGGATCACGATTCACGAGATCAAACGCCGGGCACACACGCTGCACAAGGTGGAGAAGAAGGGCAAGGCCAGGAAGCCGCAAGAGGCACCCCCAGCCCAAGGATCGAGCACGGACCCGGTGGACTACTCCACGGACAAGCAGGTGGAGCTTTCGCGTGCGGCGGATGAGCAGGCGAAGCTGCCGAAGTCCGACGAAAACCCAATGTTTAAAATGGTGATGCCAAACTGGATCTCCAAAAACAAAGAGGACTACCTGAAAGTGCTGGCGGGAGCAGCGGTGAAAGACACCAAGCCGAACGAAAACGGAGTTTTTGTGGAAGGCACCGAGTTTGCTTTTGAGCTGAACAAATCCGCCAGCATTTCTATTTCTCTGGCTTCAAGGAATGGAGAGTGGGCCTATGGCTACATAGTCACGGGATGCAATGGCGGCGGCGGAAGAGGACCTTGGGAGAGTGACATGGTGGCTTCCCGCGACGCTGCGATTAACAACGCGGCACGGGAAGTGATTCATCATCTTAGAAGCAAGCATGGAGAGTCCAAGACAGAGGCTAAAAACAGAGCAGGTCTTTGCCTTGTCGCAGAGTTTATCCTCAATAGCACCGCTCAACCGGCTCCCGCCGAAGCTGAAAAGCTCAAAGGCATCCACGACAGCAAGCTGGGCAACCCGCATCTGTTCAACGCGGATGACATCGCCTGCGGTGCTGAGGGACTGGCGGCGGGGACGATGACGATCACGGAACTGATCGGGCCGAAGCCGAAGCCTGCGGACAAGGAGGCTTACAACGCGTGGAGCCGGGTGCGGATGAAGATCATCCGGGCGGCCAAGCAACTCAACGGTTGAACGAGTTACAGACCACCAGAACCGGCTGAAGCTGGGACTACAAAACAAACGTCGCCTTCCGATGAAAATTCAAGTGAGTTATAAAACGATGGATAACCAGAGTTGGAGACAAAGGCTTCCAATGAATGGGACCGACGCACTACGGATGGCTGAAAGCTTGTTACGTGCCCGACGAAGGGATGCTTCGCCTGTGGTCTCAGTGACGCTGGTCCGCCTGGATACTAAGAGCAGTCTTAACAACACAAAATAAAAGCCATGAACACCCTGCCTTTGCTTGCTGATTACATGGCCTTCCTGCGTGCGAAAATGCCGCGTGCGGAGGTGTGTGGATTTGAGCCACGGACGCCGTGCGCGCCGTCGATGTTTCCGCATCAGCGGGATGTGAGTGAGTGGGCCATTCGAGGCGGTCGGCGGGCGGTGTTTGCGAACTTCGGTCTGGGTAAGACGCGGATGCACATCCAGGTGGCGAAGTGGGTGCATGATCACACCGGCGGTCGTTATCTGTTTGTGGCGCCGCTGGGGGTGCGGCATGTGTTCATCGACGAGGACGGCCCGGAGATGGGGATGTGCATCCAGTATGTGCGCAACGATGAGGAGGTGCGGGAGGCGAAGAGCCCGTTTCTGATCACGAACTACGAGAGGGTGCGTGATGGCGACATCTCACTGGAGCCGTTTGCGGGTGCTGGCCTGGATGAGGCGAGCGTGCTGCGGAGCTTTGGAAGCAAGACCTACCAGACGTTTTTGGAGTTGTTCAAGGCGGTGCCGTATCGGTTTGCCTTCACGGCGACGCCAAGCCCGAACAGCTACAAGGAGCTGATTCACTACGCGGCGTTTCTGGGTATCATGGACAGCGGTGAGGCGCTGACGCGGTTCTTTCAGCGCAATTCGGAGCAGGCGGGCGAGCTGACGCTGTATCCGCACATGGAGCAGCAGTTCTGGTATTGGTTGAGCACGTGGGCATGCTTCATCACGAAGCCTTCGGATTTGGGTTACTCAGACGAGAGGTATGATCTGCCGCCGCTGCATGTGCACTGGCACCGCGTGGAGGTGGACCACCGCAAAGCCTGGAAGCAGGCGGACAACTGGGGGCAGATGCAGCTGCTGCAAGATCAGAGCACGGGCCTGGCCGAAGCGGCGGAGGTGAAGCGGGACACGATCAGTCTGCGCCTGGCGAAGGCGATGGAGATCATGGACTCTGCGAGCGCGGACACGCACTGGCTGCTATGGCATGACCTGGAGAAGGAACGGGAGGCCATCCAGCGTGGGATGCCGGAGGCGGTGTGCGTGTGGGGCAAGCAGGACATCGATGAGCGCGAGAACAGGATCCGCGACTTTGGCAAAGGCAAGTTCCGCATCCTGGCCACGAAGCCGGTGATCGCGGGCAGCGGCTGTAACTTCCAGCGGCACTGCAGCAACGCGATCTTCATGGGCGCGGGCTATAAGTTCAACGATCTCATCCAGGCGGTGCACCGCCTGTGGCGCTTCCTGCAGACGCGGGAGGTGAATATCCACATCATCTACAGCGAGGCCGAGGCGTCGATCATGGAGGAGTTGAAGGCGAAGTGGCGGGCGCATGACGCGCTGATGGCGCGGATGAGCGAGATGCTGCGGAACAACAAACTGACGAATTTGGAGGCGTAACAAAATGAAACTCACACGAACACTTGGCGTTGACCGCAAGGAGGTGACGGGGAACCGGTTCAGGCTGGTGCACAATGACTGTGTGCCGGAGCTGATGGACTGGGCGGACAACTGCATCGACGGGATGGTGCTGACGAGCATTCCGTTTGGGAACCAGTATGAGTATTGCGCGAGCTTGAACGACTTCGGGCACAACCCGAGCAATGAGGAGTTCTTTGCGCAGATGGACTTCATGGTGCCGCATCTGCACCGGGTGCTGCAGCCGGGTCGCATCGCGGCGGTTCATGTGAAGGATCGCATTCGCTTTGGCAATGTGACGGGGTTTGCGGTGCCGACGGTGGAGCCGTTCAGTGATCACACGACGGCAGCGTTTACAAAGCATGGCTTCAAGCTGCTGGCGCGCATCACGGTGGACACGGATGTGGTGCGTGAGAACAACCAGACGTACCGGCTGGGCTGGACGGAGGTGTGCAAGGACGGGACGAAGATGGGGGCGGGCATGCCGGAGTATGTGCTCATTTTTCGCAAGCTGCCGACGAGCCTGGACAATGCGTATGCCGATGTGCCGGTGACGAAGGAGAAGGCGAGCTACGGCCTGGCAGAGTGGCAGACGGATGCGGCGGGCCTGTGGCGCAGCAGCGGGGATAGACTGCCGGATCCGGAGATCTTGCAGCATATGGGGCTGGACGCGATTAAGAGGCTGTGGATCGACTACAGCCTGAAGGGTGGCTACGACTACCGGGAGCACGTGGCGCTGGCGCGGAAGCTGGAGAAGAAAGGCAAACTGCCGAGCAGCTTCATGCTGTTCCCACCGATCTCGCGCAATCCGGACATCTGGACGGACATCACGCGGATGAAGACGCTGAACACGAAGCAGGCGCAGAAGGGCGCGGAGAAGCACGTGTGCCCGCTGCAACTGGACATCATCGAGCGGCTGATCCGGCGCTACAGCAACGAGGGAGAGATCGTCTATGATCCGTTCATGGGCATCGGCTCGGTGGCGTGGCAGGCGCTGAAGATGAAGCGCAAGGCCTGGGGCACGGAGCTGAACGAGGAATACTGGCGCTTCAGCGTGGGGTATGCCGAGGCCGTGGAGGCGGAGATGGATCTGCCGACGCTGTTTGATCTGGCGAGGCCGGAGACTGTGACTGTGAGAGGAACGCCAACTGAAGAGGTTCAGCCGCCGGAATGGCTTGCGCAAAACAATCTCGGAACCGCAGACGCGGGGAAGAAGAAAAGGAAGATAACTAAACCAAAACAAATATCATGATTGTATTCGAAGACATGGTCAAAGGACTCGCCAAATCCGGCGAGAAAATAGCAGATGAAATCACCGGCGATGATGCGCATCTGCTGCACATGGCAGTTGGTGTTTCGGGAGAGTCTGGAGAGCTTCTTGATGCGGTTAAAAAACGTGTCATTTATCGCAAAGAGTTGGACCGCGAGAATGTGGTGGAAGAACTCGGCGACCTCGAATTCTACATGGAGGGTCTGCGCCAAGGGCTTGGTATTACTCGCGAAGAGTGCATTGCAGCAAACATCGCGAAACTCGGCAAGCGGTATGAGGGCCTGCAATACTCGGACTCTGCTGCGCAGGACCGGGCCGACAAAACCTCCAAGGCTTAATGCGTGCCATGCCCACCGCACCTTCCAGGCCGAGGTTTGTCTGTGCTGACTGCAGCTCACGTCTGGTGCATCGGCTCTTCACGCTGCATGTGGAGGAGGAGACGGTGATTGTGTGCGGTGGGGTGTGGGAGTCGCTGCCGAAGTGGCTTCAGGATGGGTGGACGCTGCTGGACAAGAAGGGCAGGAGCCTGACGAAGCGGCGGGAACTGGTGAGGGAGATGAGGGAGCACTTCATAGCAGCGGCTGGAGCCGATGACCCGTCCAGCGAGCATTGCATACCAGACGTTAATGCGATGGGGTTATCACCGTGGGAATCCACAGATTTTTAAATCAACCAATATGAAAGAACGACCTATTTTATTTAGCGGTGACATGGTGCGTAAGCTGCTGGCAGGTATGAAGACGCAGACGCGGCGGGTGGTGAAACCACAGCCTGAAGGTACAGGTGAAGATGGGGGAATTATATGGAAGGGGGAAGAGCGGAACGACTGGGAACTTGAAGACGCGTGTCCTTATGGAAGGCCTGGGGATCGTCTTTGGGTGAGGGAGACGTTCTTTGATGTCCACCGTTATAAATCAGCGCCTCTTTTTGTGGCGGTTGAGCCTGATTTTATTTATCGTGCTGACTACGAATATAGAGAGCCTGGCAGAAGTGTGATTGGTTGCCACCGATGGAGGCCGTCTATTTTCTGCCCACGGAACGCGTCTCGGATCATGTTAGAGATCACAAGTGTGAGGGTGGAGAGGTTGCAAGCCATTACACTCAAAGACATCTGCAACGAAGGGCTGGCAAAAAACATTTATGACTTCAAGCCGGTGACAGCAGGTCTGGCGGCATGGATTGACTTGTGGGACTCAATCAATAAAAAGCCTCACACGACGTGGTATCATAATCCATGGGTTTGGGTGGTTGAATTTAAACGCGTGCTGCCATGACACTCGTGGAGAGAGCGAGGAAGCTGCTGGATGGACATCCGGCGGCGATTGAGGGGTCGGGTGGGAACCGGACGACCTTTGCGGCGGCGTGTGCGCTGGTGTGGGGCTTTGGTTTTTCACCGGAGGAGGCGATGCCGCTGATGCTGGAATACAACGGGCGCTGTGATCCGCCGTGGGCACCGAGGGACCTGGAGCGGATGCTGCGCAATGTGATGAGCAAGACGCACAATGAACCGCGTGGGCACTTTGTGAATGGGAATGAGGAGCGGGGGGCGATGGCGGTGTATGCACCGGCGCCGCGTGTCTCGCGGAAGAAGGAGCATGATCTGGCGAAGCTGAAGGAGCTGCAGGATCCGTCGCTGCCGAGTGACTTTGCGGGATGGCGGCACTGGCTGCGGATGAGGTCGCCGATTGAGCCGCGTGAGATCGATCCGATTGCGTATCTGGACGCGCTCTACAGGCCGGGTGAGAAGGTCTTAATTTTTGAGCGGATGTGGGGCACGCAGGGTGATTACGGCCGTGTGGTGGGGCAGCGCACGCTGCGGCTGGCACGGACACCGATGGACAAGAACGGGCTGCTGGACAAGCTGCCGGAATCGACGCCTGAGGGGCTGTGTTTTTTGATGCAGCCGGTGGATGGGAAGTGGTATCCGGTGGAGCGCAACAACCGGGTGGAGATGAGCCGGCGCACAAAGCAGTCGGTGACGCGGTGGCCATACATCCTGCTGGAGTCTGACAAGGTGCCGTTTGAGCTTTGGCTGAACTGTTTGGTGCGTATGAAGATCCGCATCGTGAGCATCACGCACAGCGGTGGGCGGAGCCTGCATGCGCTGTGCCGTCTGGACAAGGACAGCGAGGAGGAGCTGCAGGCGGAGATTCAAGATGAGGGGGCACGCGAGACGCTGGCCATCCTGGGGACGGATACCCAAGCCTTGCAGAGCCTGGTATACCCGCGCCTGCCCAACACTTTCCGAAAGGGGAAACGAATGTCGAAACGAGACCGGGTGACGAACGAGGTGGTGAGGAAAAATGGGAAAGCCGTGATGGAGTTTGTGCCTTTTGCCGATGGGGCACGAAAGCAGTCGCTGCTGTATTTCAACCCCGGCGCCGAAATGGGGCGCTGCATCGCGGAGGGACTGATCTTTGAAAGGTCTTGAAGACGAATTTGAAGATGATGCCAAGGGGCCGCCGCCGCAGAAGGAGCTGGCGGCGGGCCTTGCGGACATGCGTGAGATGGCGGGCATCGCTCCGAGTGAGAGCGAGGCGATGGAGGCGCAGACGATCCTCACGAAGGCACCGATCGATGATATCGCGGCGCGTGTGGCGCAGCTGCTGCAGGCCAGTGATGGCCGGCATGGGTTGTTTCGGCGTGGGACGGAAATTGGCACCATTGATGAGGAGACGGGGGTTTTTGAGGTGATGACGCCAGCGGATTTTATCACGTGGCTGCCACGGGTGCGAGGGGTGCTGCCGATCCAAGGATGGATGAAGGGGCCGATGAATCCGGACACGGGCAAGCCGACGTGGAAGCCGATCAAGGGCGAGCTGACGGAGCACCAGGCGAAGGTGATTCTCAAGAGCCGCGATGTGCGCACGAAGCTGCCGGTGCTGGAGCACATCCATAAGGTAAAAATGCCGGTGATGCGGAAGACGGAGATGGATGGCCGTGGAGAGCCGAGCAGGGGAGGTTTTCGGAAGATCGAGCTGCTGCAGCACGGATATGATGCGGAGTCGAGGACCTACACACTGCGCAGTGATCTGGACTATGACGAGAACATGCCGGCGAAGGATGCGGCGGGCTTTATTGAGGAGCTTTTGAAATGGTTTCCATATGGGGACAATGCGACGGGGAGATCGATGGCCATCGTGATAGGCGGCATGCTCACGCTCTACTGCGCTCGGCTGTTCAAAGGAAGAAGCCCGATGTTTTTTCTCAACGCCAACCTCCCCGACTCAGGGAAGAGCCGCCTGGGCCAGCTTATGATTTGGGCGGTGCATGGATCGGCCGGCCGTGCGGGCTTCAGCTATGAGGACAAGAACGAGGTGCGCAAGGCCCTGGATGCGGTGGCACAAGAGAACGGGCCGTATGTGTTCTTTGATGACGTGGCGCGGGGGAAGGTGAGGAATGAGGATTTGCACCGGTGGCTCACGGCGCCGGATTGGAACTGCCGTGTGATCGGCACGAAGCAGAATTTCAACGGGCCGCTGTATGCAGCGACGGTGATGACGATCAACCAGGGGAAGCTGAATGAGGACCTTGAGCGGCGGACGCTGATCGTGGATTTGTTTTCACGGGTGAAGGGGGAGGATCGCGTGCTGCCGACCACGGCGATCATGCTGGATGATGATTTCTTTGCCGATGACAAAATGCGGAGCAAGGTGCTGGCTGCGCTGTGGAGTCTGGTGAAGTATTGGGATGACAGCGGGAGACCTCCCCTGAGGACGGTGCAGGGCGCGTTGGTGAAGCCGAAGAACAGCTTTGAGGGATGGAGCCGACTGGTGCCGGCCGTGGCTGGTGCGGCGGGCTTTGCAAACATGCTGGAGAAGTATGACGCGCCCGATGGTGGCAACGAGGAAGGACGGGACATCGAGAAGCTGATGCGGGCTGTGATTAAAGAGAAACTGCCCAAACGGCCCGAAAACCTCCCCGAGACGGAATCGCAAATCGTGATCATCACCCTGCAAGAGGTGGTGGGTGTGGCGCGGCAAAACAGGCTGCTGCAGGACACTTTATGGACGACTGAATCGGTGCTGGAATCGAAGGATGAGAAGAGCGGCTTTAAGAACAACAAGCCCTGCCCTGATTTCATGGATGAGGATGAGTGGGAGCGCGCGCAGGCTGAGATCTGGATGAACCCGAGCATGAAGTCGAAGTTCGGGAAGATGTTCAAACACCAGGCTGCGGGCGGAAGGTTTTGGAGCACTGAGGACGGGGACGTCGTGGAGGTGGGGTCGCGAGAGTCGAACGACCTGGCGAAGGTGCGACTACGGCGGATGCCGAGGAAGAGCTGAGGTAGCGCTGCCTGCGGAGGATGTGAGGTGGGCATATGGGAAGGTGGCCGTGTGGCCGCATAATTACGCGGCACCTGAGAGCGGCAGCGCGGTCGCCTCCGGTCTATGGGGTGGGATGTCCGGGAGGTGTGGAGTGGGCGCTTGCGCGGCGTGAAACGCCGGACTGCAAATCGAGGGCCAAAGAGGGAGTGCTGCACGCCGGAGGGGAAGGGTGGGGAATGGCCGCACCGCGTGCGCCAGGATCGACGTGGGCGCGTGACACAGGGCCGCAGCGCGGTCGCCGCCGGTCTGCCATGCCGGAGGCCTGAGAGGTGCCGAGAATACGCGGGAGCGCGGCGCAGAGCGCCGGACTGATGAGGGCGAGCGGAGCGAGCAGGGGCGCACTGCGCTCTGTCCCCCGAACCCCCTTAATTAAATTATCATCACCTCCCCAAACCTCCCCTACCTCCCTTGTTTGGCGGGGATTGGAGCGATGATGGGAAACGTAGATGGGAGAGAACCACCCTTAACCTCCCACTTTTGAGCTAGACCTGCCACTTGGATAACTCATTGATACTTCAATGGAATCAGGAAGGTTTGGGAGGTATAGGAGGTTTTAGTCATACAAAGAGAATCAGCTTAAAAGAGGGCCACGGTGGCCTAAAGGGCCGGAAACCTCCGATAACCGCCGACTATGCTATCCAGCATCAACTCCACCCCTACCCAGTAAGGAATCTATTCAAACCGCCCCGCCATAGTCGGGTTATTTGTCTCCAGATGCTTTTGGGAGATGTCGCGACTTGTCGCAATGCGACAAAATAGCCGTCGTTTGTGTCGTTCTAAATTTGACACTGTCGCCTTGTTGGAAAATGCGACATGGCAGGGACCAAATCCAGAGCAATGGCGGCAGTGATCAAGGCGTATGCCCTGAGCATCGGGAAGGACGTGCGCACGGCACAGCGGCACGCAAACAGCAATCACCCCGACTGGGTCCGCTTCAGCCAGACCACCATGATCGCAGCGGTCTCACAGCCTGCGGCGCAACCGATGACTCACGCGCAGGTGGGCGTCATGGCCGCCGTTTCGCCATTGGCACCGCCTGCGCTTCCAGAGGAACTGCGCGCGCCGGACTCGCAGCTCGCGGAGCCTGAGCGCATGTTGAAAGCTTCATGGATGCTATGGAGCCAGCATTTCGACATGTGGTTGCGGTGCCTCGGGGGCAAAGATAAAATGGGGCAGGACATCCCGCCCGACCAGGCCATGGCCTGCGTGCAGGCAAACATGCTCATCAAGCTCCGGGCCGACTACGACAAGGCCCTTCAAAAACACACGCAGTGGATGATCGACAACCGCCGCCTCATTCCCGCCAACGAGTTCGCCGCCTTCCGTTCTGGCTTCCTTATTCCCCTGCGCAACATGCTTGATAACATGCCCGCCGAAGCCGCGCCGCTGATGAATCCACAAGATCAGCAGCAAGCCATCCGGGGCGGGCGTAAATGGATCGTTGAGCGCTTCAATCCCCAGCTTCAGCAGGCCATTGACGCGCTCGATCAGCTCGCGCCTTCCACGCTCGCCGCATGAGCTCACGCCTCGCTGGATTTCTTCGCGAAGACTTCGCCTTCAGTCAGGCACCACCAGTCACAGACTGGTGCGAGCAAAACCTCGTGCTGCCGCCCAAATTTGCGCCCGCATCCTCCGGCCCTTTCCGCGTCCGCAGCCGTCCGATCATGCGCGATATTTTGGAGTGCGGCCATCCGTCCAGCGGAGTGCGTTCACTCACCATCACCGCAGGATCTCAGTGGGGTAAAACCGCATGCTGCTGCCTCATCATCGCCTATCGCATCCCTCATTCACCGATGCCCATCCTCATCCTCGGCAACTCCGAAGACTGGCTCCGGGTAGAGATCAGTGAAAAGCGCATCGATGCCCTCATTGAAGCCAACCACGCGTTGCGCATCCACAAGCCCTTCGACTCTTCCAAATACCGCAAGCTCGCCATGGAAATGTCCGGCGGCTACATCGTGTTTGAAGGCATCAATTCGGACACGTCCACCTCAGGATCCACCCAGGGGATCGTCTACATCTGCGAAGCTGCCAAGGTGCAGCATCACGAAAAAGAGCAGACGCCTGAAGCCCACCCCATCAAGCTGGCGTTCGAGCGCACCAAAGAGTTCCGAGGCCTTGAACTCCAGATGATGGACTTCACGCCAAACACGCCCAATCACCTCGCGTGGAAAACGTATCTACGCGGCACGCAGTCCCACTTCCACGTCCCATGCCCGCACTGCGGCGAGCACTTTCCGTTCGAGTTTGAAGTCCGACGCGGAGGTGAAAAAGCCGCCGATGACGAGCTTGAAAACGTCCTCGAAGAAGAGCAGACCCGCGCCGTCTCTGATGACTACCGCTCGCTGATCTGGTCACCCTCCGCGCAGCGCGCTGACGGTTCATGGGACATCGACATCGTGCGTTCCACCGCCAAATACATCTGTCCCAAAAACGGCTGTGAGATCAAAGACGAGCACAAACTCGGCATGATCGAAAAGTATCAGGTCGATCATCACAATAAAAACGCGCCGCTCTCAGATCGCAGCTACCGCGTTCCCAGCTTCTACGCCCCTAAAATGACCTTTGGCGATATGGCCAAGGAGTTCCTTGAAAAGGGAGACCTCATCACCACCGGCCTGCAAAATTTCTACAACAGCTACCTCGCCCTTCCATGGTCGATCCTGGCCTACAACATCACAGACAAACACATTCAGGCGCTCAAAGGTGACTACGCCCGGCGCATCATTCCAACCCGGCCCGCGCTGATTTTCCTCACGGCGGATCCAGGTGAAAAAGCCACACACTGGGCAGTCATCGCAGTCATGGATAATGGTGATCTGATGTATATAGACTGGGGCAGCGTCACCGCTGAAAGGGATCTCATCAGCAAGGAATTCATGCAGGCCCGCCGCTACTACCTGGCCGGCACCAATGATCTGCTCCAGCCTCAGCGTGGCTTCATGGATTCCAGTTGGAACACCGAAGAAGTCTATGATGTGTGCGATGCCAGTGAAGGATTCTGGTGGCCGGTGAAGGGAGACCCCAAAGCCGTGGGCACCTGGAACGAAACCCGCGCAGCCTCCCGCGACAAGGACCTCAAGCTCTACACCTATTCCGACACGCAGCTCAAAGATGAATTCTACGGCCGCCGGATCCAGCGAAAAAAGGGGCCACGTGTCATCATCCCCATCGATGCAGATCTCGAACTCCTGCAAGGCCTGAGCAACCAGCAAAAAGACCGCCAGACCGGCTACTGGAAACGCGTCCCTGCGGATCACCTTGGAGACTGCGGCAAATACGGCCTTCTCGGTTCGCAGATCGCACGATCTGCCGGCTTGGTGAAATTCTGAGCATTGACACCGCCGCGCCGTAAATGGCCGCCACCCTCTCCCAGCTCACAGACGACTACCTGTTTGAGGCCCGCATCGCATATCCGAACGATTACAACGCTCAGAAGGATTCCCTCGTCATCAAATACCAGCTCGCAGTCGCGGCGCGCGATGGTGGCGATGCGGAAGTCACCGGCTCCACTTTTAAGAGCAACACCAGCCAGATCCAGTTTCGCGGCGCCACACCCGAAGACCATCGTCTCGCGATCAAGGCCGCCATCGAGCAAGTCGAGGCCATCATCGCTGGCGAGACCGCCTCTCAGTTCAACCGCCCGTTTGCCATTCGTTTCGTCGAAGGCCCATCCACCACACTTTGATTTATGGCACGCCGCCCGCGCAAATCTTCGTCCGCTGCTCCCGCGTCTTTGGCTCCCGCACCGGGCACCTTTCAAAACTCCGCGCTGCCTCAAAGCACCGGCATGGTGCGCAGCTACCCCACGCTCATCCCGTGGAATTCCAAGATTCAGGAGACCAACTGGCAGTCACGGGACCGCGTCCGCATCTCCCGCTTTTTGCAGGACACCTTTCCCGTCATTGCCTACTGCTGCCAGGCCCTGCCTAAAGAAGCCATCGGTGGGGGCATTGGCATCAAGTCCGTGTCCCTCAATCCCAAATTCCGCGAAGCCTCCACCAAACTCTTCCGCACATGGGGCGACTCGGAGGCGGTGGACACCCGCAAAGAATCCAGCTTCTTCGCCCTGCAGTCCCGCCTCCTTTCCGCCATCTTTGGAGATGGTGAGATCTTCGTGCAAAAAGTCGCCGCACGTCAGCTTGATGCCGCAGGGAATGATACTACTCTCACATGGTCGCTGAATGACAAGTCACGCCGCCGCCTGCAGTTGCAGGTTTACACCCGCGACCAAATCGGGACCAATGGCACCTCCGTTAAAAACGACGAGCGCTGGAACGATGGCATCCTCTACAACGCGCTCGATCAGCTGCAGAAAGTGCGCGTGCTGCAGACGACCTCATCCATCCTTCAGACAGACGCCGAGGCCTACACCGACATACCAGCGGTCAACATCAAGCACCTCAAGCGCTCCATCCGGTTCAATCAATACCACGGCTCCCCCATCTTCTTCAGCAGTGAATCTGACCTGATGGATGCGCTCGACATGAAGGCCGTGCGCAAACATGCGGCCAAGATCAAGAGCGCCATCATGGGGGCCACCGTCACGCAGTCCGGCAATGTCCCCAAAGCCATGGAGGCCATGATGGCCAAAGGAGTTTCCGGCAATCCCGCCACAGACAACGGCCGTCGCTATGCCGAGATCTTCGGCGGCGCCGTCATGATCCCGCTCGCGACCAATGAAGATGTGAGATGGTTCCAGGCACAGGAAGCCATGAACTATTCCCAGTTCATCGAAGAGCTCACCTCCCCGGTAGTTTACACCTTCGACATCCCGCCAGAATGGATCTTTCACCTCGGCCAGCTTGGCGGTGCTGCTCAGCGCGCCGTGCTTTCGAAAGTGCGCAAATCCTACGCCCGCATGCGTGAGATTCTCCACCCCTTCCTGCAATGGTGCTGGGAATGGGTCATCAGCGATGCCATGCTCAACGGCCCGCTCAAGGAATTCTCCGACGTTGAAGACTGGAACCATGTGGACTTTGTGGCTGATCCCGATCCTTCCGTGGATCTCTTCCGCGACTACAAGTCCGACAAAGACCGCATCCTTGGCAATCTCGGCACCGTCGAGGACTACATCGAATCCACCACCGGCGGCAGTGGCATCGCCGTTCGCCATGCCGCCATCGATGAGAAGCTCGACAACATCCGCTACGCTATTTCTCAAGCCACCGGCACCCCCGTAGACCAGGTCAAAGTGCCTGCTTCACTCGCCGTCATCTGCGCCATTGACCCCACTCTCCTGCAGGCAGCTCAAGGCATCGTCGCCACACTTTCCCCGGATCAGATCGCCGCAGACCTCGCCGCCATTGGCGGTGAAGACACCGGCAAAGTGGCCGCATAATTATGCGGCCACTTTTTATCATCTTTGACACAACTGGGTCGGCATGGCTAAGACCTGGTTCAACATCACCAAAAAACCGAGTAACCAATCGGTGCTCCTTATCGACATCTTCGACCCCATTGGATACTGGGGTGTCAGCGCTCAGCAGTTCATCATGCAGCTCCGCGCTGCGGGGCCCGTCCCTGAAATCGAACTTAACATCGACTGCCCTGGTGGAGACTGTGAAGAAGGCTTCACGATCTTTGATGCGCTGAAAAATTCCGGGGCCAAGATCACCGCCCACATCATCGGCACCGCTGCCAGCATGGCCAGCGTGATCATGTGCGCTGCCAGCAAGATCCTCATCGCTGAAAATGGCCGTGTTATGATCCACCGCGTCACTGCCGGCGTCGATGGCAATGCCGATGACATCGCAGCTGCAGCCGCCATCACCAAACAGTTCGAAGACCGCATCGTCGGCATCTATGTGGCCCGCACCGGCAAGACGGAAGCCGAGATCCGAGACCTTATGAAGTCCGAGCTTGGCACCTGGTTTTTCGGTCAACAGGCCATCGATGCGGGATTCTGTGACGCCCTCATCTCCGGCCAGAAAGCCGCCGCGTTTAAGAACACCTGGGCCAGCCTCTTCACCGTTCTCCCAGCCGCTTTGTTTGACACTTCATCTCAAGCATCGCCCCCGCGCACCATCAGCACGATCCCCATGAAAGCACTCCTCGCCCTCGCCTCCACCATCGGCATCACCGTCCCAGATGGTGCCACCGAAGAACAAGCCATCGCCGCCTTCGCCGCCTACAAGCCGAAGGATAAAAACGTCGTCATCGACTTCGAGGACGCTGCTGTGAAGTCCGCTTTCGAAAAAGCCGTGGCTGCGCACACCCAGCCCCTCACGGATAAAATTGCTGCCGTGGAAGCTGAAAACAAGCGCCTCGTCGGACTCATCACCAACGGTGCCGCAGGATCCGCCGGCTCTGGCGAGGCCATCGAAAACTCCAAGAAAACAGGCGGTGATCCTACCATCCACGAGCAATACAATGCCATCACTGATACCAACGAGCGCGCCAAGTTTTACGCCGCCAACAAAAAAGCCCTGCTCGGCAGCAAGTAATCCACACTGAATCATCAGCACCTCTTTCCTCATCCGCACCTCATGAAACATCTCAAGCTCCTCACCTCTCTCGTGCTGCTCACGGCAGTCGCCCTCGTCGCTGGCAAAACCGGCTTCCTCACCGCAGCCCTGCTCTTCTTCGTGGGCAACCACATGATGGACACGCAGTGGACTCCCTCCGCCCGTGTCTGCTCCAATTCCCTCGGCGCTCTTTCCGGCACTCTGATTCTGCAACGCGCCCTGGAATTCGTTTTCACAAAGTTCCCCACACTTGCTTCCATCAGCATGGGTTTCAAAGAACTCGACGGACGTGTGGACAACATGCTCCTCAATCAGACCGCCACCACGCGCATATTGAACGCCGTGACCGTAAGTGATTTTGGCACAGGTGCCACCGATGTTAGCACCACGGATATTTCGGTCACCCTGAATCAAAAAAAGGAGATTCATCACAAATTCACCTTCGCCAACGTCAACAGCACTGACCGCCGTCTGATCGACGAACAGGCCCTGCCTATAGCCATTGGCATCGCCAAGCACATTATCGCCTCCGTGAGTGCTCTCTGGCTCAAGGCGAATTTCACCAACTACGTCACTGTGGCTTCCGCGTGGGACTACGATAACACCATCCGCGCGCTGCGCAAAAAAGCCGCAACCCTCGGTATCCCCGAAGGCCGCCGTGCTCTCGTGATCAACACCGATGTCTACGATGCCCTGCTTGGAGACACCATGGTGGTGGCCGCCTTGAACAATCCGGCCAATGCTGACGCCATCAAAGAAGGCCGTGTCCCTCAAGTCGGAGGCTTGATGCCTTCCGAATATCCGGATCTTCCAGACAACAGCGAAAACCTCGTCGGATTCTGCTGCGATCCTTCCGCCACCGTCTTCGCCGCCCGCGCTCCGAAGGATCCGCGTGAAGTCGCTCAGAATCTCAGCTTCCCCGGCATCATCGACTACATCACCGAGCCCAACAGCGGTTTCCGCGTCATGGTCAATCAGTGGATCGACCCAGACACCCTTGACGTCAACAACCGCCTCGTCTGGCTGCAGGGCTACGCCAAGGGCAATCCCGCTCTCGGCATCCGCCTCAACACGACCGAGCCAAGCTGATCCTCCTCACGCGCCCCGCCGCTCCGGCGGGGCGCTTTTTCTTTTCATTCTTCCACTTTTCTTCTTATGCGAGACCTTCGAGAAACATCCGCCGGCACCGTCATCGGTGTTACCACCGGCCGCAAAATCGGCTTTCACGGCGCCACTCCATCCTCTCAGCGCGCAGGCGCTGCGCAGGCTGCCGTCGCCACCACCACACTCACCGTTGGGGCCACTTACGACCAGACCGAAGTGACCGCGCTGAAAACGCGCATTGATGCCCTAACGACGCTCGGCAATGAGCTGCGTGCAGCTCTGGTGGGCAAAGGCATCATCAAAGGCGCGGCTTAAATCAAATCACCGGTGATACGGCGCGGCGTTCCCTTTCTTGGTTGGGGGAAACGCCGCGCTTTTTCGCGCTTTGACAAACGGCCATCCGCATGACCGCCCCTTTCATCGCCGCAGAAACACGCCAGGCTCAGACTCTCGGTGCCCCCGGCACCTTGTTGATTGGCGGACGGCGCTGCGCAGCGCGCATCTTCACCGAGCAGGGTATTAAATACGAACGTCAAGGGGGCACGTTGCAGTCGCGAAAACTCAGCGCTGTAGTTTTATGCTCTCTGCTTCCATCCTCCGCCATCCTGACTGCTTCCGGTGACACCCGGCCCGTGGAAGTCACCCACATCGAAACAGGTCTTCTGTATAGCATCGACACCGGTGGTGTCGATCAGTCGCCTTACCGCGTCTACTGGACGCTGGAATGCTCCCAGCCGACACCACAATAAATCATGGTCACATGCAAGGTCCATCTCGGCGATGTGATGTGGCGCTTGAGGAAGGTGCCGGAGCATTCAGCCCGCATCATTGAGAAGGTGGTCGAAGTCGACGCCAAGGGCTTCATCAAGGACGTCGTGGCGATCACGCCACCGAGCATGGGGAAGGCGGACAAACAGTCGCAAAAACGCGGAGAGATGGCGATCATCCACGAGCTGCTCGGCACCCGTGGCAGCAATGGAGCGCTGCGCACAGGTGGAGTCTTCATCGTTATGGCAGACGACATCATGGCCAAAGCCACGCAGAGAGAGGAGACGGTGCGTTTGTTTGCCACCAAAGACGGCAAGGTCTACGGCTGCGATACAAGGTTCTTCCGCCCCAATGCTACCGTGGATGAGATGTTCGACTACCATCAAAGCAAGCGGATGAAGAATGGAAAGGTGTCCACCGCAGGCGGCCGCACGCGGGATGTGGGGCGCTGGAAATTCATTGAGCAGATGGTCGTTTCTACCACGGCCTGGAAGCGCTACCTGAAGTTCATTCTAGACCGCGTGGGCATGCTGGCCGGCGGCTTCAATGCAGCGGCCAAACAGCTCGGGGTGCCTCTGCCTGCCTGGATCAAACGCCACGGAACCAGCCGAGGTGCAGTCACGATCAAGCGCTCACGCGGACACTTCACCATCACGATCAGCAACCGCGTGAAGTATGGGAATCAAAACGACTTGCCCCGCCGCATGCGCTACGTGCTGCAGAGTGATAAGAGGAAAAAACGCATCGTCATGCGCATCAAGGGAGAGATCCGCGCTGTCCTTCGCAATCAGAAACTGGCCCGCTGAATTGACATCGCCGCACCCTCACAGGCTCCCGCCTTTCATCCTTCACCCCTCTTCTTATGGCCGATCTCTCCCAAACCGCCACCTCAGTCGTAGCAGGCACTACCGGCGTTCGCCGCATCTTCAATGCCACCCTGGCGGAAACGGTCACAGCGGGTATGCCGGCCTACAAAACCTCCACAGGCACCTACGGCAAGGCCAAAGCTGATGACTCCACGAAATGCAACGTCGCCGGCTACTTTGAGCAGGGCGGAGCAGCTGGCCAGAAGGTCAACGTTGTGAGCCTCGATCCGAATGCCAATCTCGGCATCACTGGAGCCATCGGTGACATCATCGTTCTTTCTGCCACGGCCGGCATGATTGCGCCTGCAGCCGATGTTGCCAGCGGTGATTTCGTCACCGTTCTCGGTGTCTTCAATACCACCACCACCGTCAACTGGTCACCCATCGCCGCCGGCGCTGCGGTTGTCTGATCTCACCACGTCCCGCCACTGGAGCCGGTATCCGTTCTCTCCACGGCACCGGCTCTTTTTACGCCCGCACTGCATGCCCGATCTCGCTCCCGCCGCGCACTTCTCCCAGGTCTTCCATGACTACCTGGCCAGCGCCACCGCGATCACCAACGGTGCGCCGTCGACGGCTGCCGTTCAGCGTCGGCACCTCACCAGCGCGGTCAAGATCACCAATCCAAATCTGCTCATCGATGTCGAGTGCGCGCCTGAAGGAACCGATGAACTGATGATGCTCGCGGTGAAGCTGGTCCTCAGCGTCCAGCTTGGCACCGAGACAGGCCAGACCACGGCGGAGCAGGCTGAGCAATGGTTCAAATCCTTTCGCGCTTTGCTCTCTTCAGATCTGGATGCTTATGCAGCCTGGGACGCCTGGGTTGGCACCTTGGAGGATGACTACAAAGCCGGATGGTATGTGCTGGACATTGTGCCCCAGGCCACCGAGAGCGACCTCAACAAAGAGACCAACGTGCTCACTCTGACCGCGCCTTACCAAGTCTCCAGCTTCTGGAACAACTGACGCGGATTGACACCGCCACACCATCGCAGGCACCGCCTCCCGTTTCACCCTTCATTCCTTCTCCGCCATGACTCCCCACTTCACCGCCGGCACCCGTCCCAATTCGCTGCAGTCCGAAAGCTGGCTCTTCCTGGGCGATGACTTCACCGTCTCCCCCAAGCGAGACTACATGGATGTCGTCGGCATTAAGGATGGCGGCGATGTGCCTCAGACTCTTTACAGTGAAGGCTGGAATGAGCGGGTGGAAATCAAATTTGCCGGCATGCCTGTGCCGACATCAGCCGGTGCTTATCAAGGACTCTGCGCGGCGGAAGATGCTGCCACGCTCGCCAGCTTGAACAACCTCGTGGATAACGAAGTGTTCGGCATCATGCTCAGCAGCGGCACCATTCAGAGCCGGGACCCTGAATTCAAGAAAGCCCGCACCGGCAAAGGGCGCGAATTCACCTTCAATCTGACTCACTACCCTTTCATGTAGGAGCCCGCCCTGACATCTCCTGACGATCACCCTCTCACGCCCGCGTGATCGTCCCCCACGATCACGCGTTTTTATTCATGGAATTCTCCTGGCAAAACACCCGCAACATTCACGAGGCCGCCGTGCTCGCATCCTTGAAGATCGGTGTGCAGCCCGTCCGGATGCTCATCAAAAATCAAAGCGACGCGCATGATGTCACCGAATGGAATCTGCGGCCCGTGAGCGAGGATGGGGTATATCATACCAGTCCGCTGCGCCAGGCCTTCAACAATGGCACACTGCGCGGGCTGTTTCTCACCGAGACGCTGCACCCATTCCTCGTGGCCGCGCGCGCCATGCACAACCGCCATCAGTTTCTCGATGCGCAAAAAGGCCGTGCCATGCGCAGCGTGGAGGCCGCGCCCGGCTCGTGGATTCTTGAGCCAGGCCACTACACGCCCGCCGAGCTGGCCGGCGCTTACCTCGAAACCGTCGATCAAGACCGTGCCCTCGCCTTGATCGGAAACGGCAGCGCCCTCATCAGCATCACCGGTCCCGAAGGCTCGCGCATCTATCGCTTCACACGCCTGGCCCTGCCCTCCACGCTGCTGGCTGGCCCGCGTGCCGACAACGGCATCTGGTGGACGCGCCATCGTGACCAGACCGTCTTTCCTGAGCATGCCGGCTCTCATTTCGGCCAGCAGATCCACGCCCTGCACTGCCTGCGTGAGCTGCGCCGGCGGCAGCACTCCACGCGCTTCCTCATCATCCAGCAAAAGACGCCCTTTCACAAAGGGGGCGCGCTCAAAGAAAATGCACCGAGCGACGTGCAGGCACGAATGCAACGCACCCTGGGGGTCAGGTTATGAACGGCCTGCACGTGCGCACCGATTCCGACTGGACCGTGCTCGATGTCATGGACATGCACGGGGAAGAATTCCGCGTGTCCCACTGGCACCCCAACGCCCACGTCAGCATCAGCATCCCCACCAGCCGAAAGGGCTTTCACACCCGCCAGCTTTCCCGCCACCAATGCGGAATCATCGGCACCATGTTCCTGCGCTTGTCCCGCGCCGGTCTGCTCACGGAAACAGAAATCAAAGGCGACTTCCAAATTTAATCCATCATGCAACTCCCCCCTGACATCCCCTCTCCCTCGCCGGCCGCGAGCAGCTCCGAACTCAGCAACCTTACCGAGGCCCCGCCACCTGTCACACCTGCGCAGCGCGAGGCTGACTTCACCCAGCCATTTGTCTGGCATGGAGAGCGGCTCAATTTTAGCGTCGCCAGCGACGGCTATTACCGGCATCTGCGTGTCACCATGAACGCTCCGCCGTTGGCGTCCTTCCAGACGCTGGGAGATTTCACCAGCGAGGCACCGCGTGTGCTTTACTGCAGCGCCTTGAGCGCCGCGAAGATCCAGTCGCTCTACCTGCTGCCCCCGGAAAAACAGGTCGCATGCTACACCTCATGGGTGGAAGAAAACATCCAAATGCATGAGCTGGAGGCCGCCGCAGAGCTCGCCACGAAAATCAACGAAACCATCTACCGCGCCCGTTCTCAGCCGATGGAAACCGAAAAGGACATCGACGGACTGGGAAACTTGCCGTCCCACCCGTGACCTGCGATCTCATTGCCGAGATCGCTGGGCTCACCGGGTGGGACGAGAACGCCATTCTCAATCTCCCGCTTCACCATGCCATGTATTACCGCCTCAAGGCCACCAACCGACGCGGTGGCCTCAGCGAATGGGTGGCCTAGCAGGCCGCAGGATTGACACCGGTAATGATTCATATCCTGACGATGCAGCATGAGTGACGACGCAACCGTAAAATTTGGCTACGATGGCAAAGCACTCGATGCAGGGATGCGCGAGCAGGAAAAGCGCCTGCTGAACCACGCCAAAAAAACCGAGTCCATCTTCAGCCGGATGGGATCTTCTTTGGGAGCCAACCTCAGCTCAATGCTGCCGGCAATCGGTGTCGGAGCCGCCGTCGCCGGGTTTAAGTCGATCACCAACGGCATGGATGATCTGCTCGACACCTCGCTCCGGCTCAATGAATCCGCTGAGATGATTCAAAAGGTGGAGTATGCCAGCAAGCTGCTGGCCTCGGTCGATGCCGAGGGTCTCACCAAAAGTTTTCTCCGTTTGGAGAAGTCCCTGGCCGATGTTGAAAATAAATCGGCCAATGAGGCTCTTAAAAATCTAGGCATCACCGCTGAAAAACTCACGCGGATGCCTTTGGATGAAAAAATCTTCGCATTGAGCGAAGCCTTCCAAAAAGCCCGCGAATCCGGCACCGGCTTCAAGGACATCTCGGATCTGATCGGCAAGTCGGCGGGCGATCTCATTCCCATGCTCGTGCAAACAAGGGAGACCATCCAGGGCTTGTATGACAATGCCCACATCGTGCCCGACTCCGAAGTCCAGCGCCTGGCGGATCTCAATGACGAACTCGACGGCTTTGTCATGCGCACCAAAGGGGTCACGACGGAGGCCGCCGCTGTCGTCGTGAGCAATGTGCAGTCGATGTGGAGAACCATGAACGATCTGCTTGGCGGCAAAAGCCTCAGGGAGAGCGCCGACGGTGATCGTGCCAGAAAGCAAGAGATGATGGACCAGCGCGAGGCCGCCCGCCAGGAGCGCGAAAAGAAGCGCGGAGAAGCAGCGGACAACATCGCCAAACTGCAGCGCGAGAATGAAACCAAGCTGGCCGCAGCGGCCAGGGTCAAGCAGGACGCCGCAGCCAAAGAACTGGAATCGCGCCGCCATAATGTGAAGTTGCTGAAGAATGAATTTGAGATCACGTCCCTCATGCTTCAGGGGCGCGAAAGGGAAGCCAAGATCATCGAAGAGCGTTCCTTTATGACTAAGCGCGCCGGTGAACTCAGTAAGGCGGGCTACGGCCCTTCTGAAGCCATTGCTCAAGCTGCCACCGAATGGAAAAACCTGCTGCAGCAGCAGCGCCGGGCGGAGACTGAAAAGCAAACGGCACAGGCTCAGGAACTCCAACAACGTCGCATGAATATCGACTTCGCGAAAAAAAGCGTGGAGCTTATCGAGGCCGAAGCGAAGGGCCAGACGCGCAAAGTGGAAAAGCTCAAAGAAGAATCGTTTGTGAGGCAGCGCGAACAAGAACTTGAATCCCTCGGGATGGATCCGAACCGGGCTATTGCTCTGGCACAGCGCGAATTTAAAGCGATGAAAGAGCGGGAAAAATATCTAGAGACCGGACGCGCCCACATCGGCGGGGTGAAACGCAAGCGCAGCATGGGAGACACCTTCCATGGGCTTGATCAATTCGAAAGGATGCAGGAGAAGGACTATGAGCCCACCGGCCCGACGCGACCCGGCTACAAATACGGCCAGCCTGTGCCGAAATACGACGCCTTCGACGGTGGCTGGGGACCGCCCACCAGCGCCCAGCGCAGTGGCAGATATATGGGCGGGACCTCCAGATCAGGCACGCGCGGCTACAACGAGCTGGAGACGCAAAAGAACGCCAAAAATCACGTCGCTGCCAATTCGTCCGACATCGCCGGCAAGCTCGACAAGAGCAACGATCACCTGTCCAAACTCGTGGAGGGCTTGGTATGAGTCATTTTAACGCTGGCTCTGGCAACCTGCCCGTATGGAAGCATCCCATTCAGCGCCGCCGGCGCTTGACGGACATCGATTCTCTCAGCGGCACCTACTACACCGGCCGGAGCACCACGCTCAATCCGGGCGATGCTGTGCCTGGATTCCCTGGGATGATCATCCAGGATCTGGCGAGCATAGATTCAGGCCAGTCCATTGAATGGGCCCTGCAGGCGGAGGGCAGCCTCGACAACTCCCTTCCCACCAAGACACTGAGCCGCAGCGAGGCCCGCACCATCGGCGCTTCGTTTGAGTCCATCAGTGAGCGCAAAATCTCCTGGCAGACAGGCCGCAAAGCCTGCACCGGCGTGGCCAGCACCGATGTCCTCACCGCCACCGAAGGTCCGCATGGCTTCTCCGATGGCCAGCGCATCTGTTTCCTCAGCCTCACAGGAGGCACAGGACTCACAGCGCAGAGTCTCAGCACCATCGCGGTAGTTTATAACATCATCAACGCGACCAGCGCGACGTTCCAGGTTTCGCTGACACCGGGCGGCAGCGCGGTCAATTTCACCACCGACATCAGCGCAGGCTGGTTCATGGCCGCCGAGTTCTTCCCTGGCACCCCGCATCCGCTCTGGCCCACGATGTATCTCGCAGCATGTCAGCCGGCGGATAACATGACGCCCTGGCGCAACGTGGACTGCACCTACATCGGCAAGATGTGGGACAAGCCCTACCACCGAGTGATCACGGTGAATGGCATGCAGATCAGCAGCAATGAGAAGGTCGTGCTGGACGGTGTGACCGGCGGGGATTCCGATCTGCGGTATCGGCTGGTGGAACTGCCCGAAGTTGTCCTTACCGACACCTATGTGGATGTCGGCGACCTGCCGACTGGCAGCGTGCCCTCGATCAGCACGCCCCCTAATGCACCCACAGTGTTTGAGGCCAGCATTAGCGGATCGGACGATGAGACCGTGCTTCAATGGCCCTATGGATGGTCGTTGATAGGCACCCAGCATGTGGAGTCCATCAACTCAGGCATTCCTCTCACGATCTATTCCAAGGCCTACAAATTCAAGCAGCAGACCCTGCTGAAGTAATGCCATGCCCGCCTCCGGTTCAAACAAGACCACCTTGCGACTGCCGCCGATGCCGAAAGGCTACCGGGCTTTGAAGGTATGGCTCGCTGCTGCGCTGCGCCGCATCGGCGGGCTCTCCGGCGCTTCCGTCCAGATCGATGGTGCCGACTCCGCCAGTGTCGGAGCAGACGGCACACTCCGGTTTAAAATTGAACCTGGAGGTGCGGCCGCCTCACATCCTTTCGCGGTGAGCAATGTCAGCGGAGACACCTTTCGCGTGCTAGGCGGCACCTGCGAAGGCCAGGCTATAGAGACGCAGGACATTGATGTAGGCAGCACGCGTCCCGTAGCCATCCTGGCTTACCCAAAATACACGCTCTCCATTTTCAACAGTGAATTCGTGTGGTTCTCCGCAGTCAAAACGGGAGCCGATAAACCAGTGCTGGTGAGCAGCACCAGTCTGCTAAGCGGAGACGTCACCACCATCACATCGGCCGGCAATGAAGGCCGTGCCTTGATCGCTGTCATCGACAGCGACAATGCCATCACTCAATACGCCTATGGCAACATCGTCGGCACATTCACCAGTGCCGGCAGTCTTGATGGAAAAATGACCGGCAGTTACAATAAAAACAGCTGATGAACTTCATCAACACGCTGCAGCTCCGGCTCTCCTACGTGCGTGCCAATGGCCCCGATCCGGATGACAATGTGGCGGAATATTTAATCTTTCCCGGCAGCGGCAGCACGCCCCAACAGGCATATTTTTCCCTCAAGGGAAGCGCCGCCAACATGGACTGGCCCCAAGGAACAGCCTCGACACCTTTCGTCAGCTACTTCCCCAACGGCCCCAATCTCGTGACCGATGCCGTGACGGGCTACACATGGGGCGTGCGAAGCTGGAAGATCGAGTCTGCCTGCATGATCCCCGGAAAACTGGAGATCGCCTGGTATCTCTACACCAATTCAGATGACGCCTCCCCAGACAGCCTCGAATCTTTCGACCTTGATGTCGGAGCCTGGTCCACAGGCGATCTGCCCATCTACACGGGCGACTACGATGGTGATTACTACCGCGAGTGCCTTTTCCGCTTCACCCCGCTGCCATTGGTGCCGCTGCTTTGACACCCCTCCCGCGTTGTGGAATTCGACATCTACGTCAACACAACTCGGAAGATCGCACGGTCCTCGCTCACAGGAGTCGGGCAGCCCAATATCTCGCCCATCTATCAGACGCATCTTCGGCTGAATGTGTATTTTTTCGCTGAGGGCGATGCGGCCGCTCTGCTCGATGAAGCGGCAACTTTCGTGGTTTCGTTCAAGGACTCGCTTCATCCTGAGGCATCTGTGCTGCTTCAGCTCACCGCTCCGACAGACACCAGCGCGGACGGCTATCAATTCGAATGGGCTTACATCGATTCCGTCCCCCTGGCCGCCCTGCTCGGAGAGAATACCAGCGTGCCTGCCAGGCTCGAAATCGTCTGGACCATCGACGGCATCAAAGAGCGAGTCAGCATCCCGGTCAGCATTGCCAATGCCTGGGCGCGCATCAGCGACAGCGCTCCTGATTTCACCCCTTTTCAGGTCATCGTTACTCAGGGCGGCTTCGGGCAGATGACGCTTTCCGATGGCACTAAATACCATTGGCCTCTCAACACCGGGGCCGCTCCCGCATAATCATTTCATGAAACGCCTTCTGCTTTCGCTCTGCTTTCTTGCTACCCTTCCCGCTGCGGCCATCACGTCCGGTCAGGTCATTGTGCAGGTTTACAATGGGTCAGGATTCACCCCCTACTACATCACCCTCGGCAACGGTCAGGCCCTGGGTTGGAATGCTGGAGTCCCCGCCGCGCTCACCCCATTCGATGGCGCATTCACCTCCATCACGGGCAAGCCAACCACGCTGGCAGGGTATGGTATCACGGATGCCCTTTCCGCCACAATCGCAGCTGCGACCTATCAGCCCCTCATTGCTGATGGCACCTTGCCGCTTGCCAAGCTCGCCACCGATCCCCTCGCACGCGCCAACCACACCGGCACGCAACTGCTCGCCACCATCAGCGATGCCGGCGCACTCGCCGCCCTCAATACCGTGGCCTCCGCTCAGATCACCGATGGAACCATCGTCGATGCCGACATCAGCTCTTCCGCTGCGATCTCGGATGGCAAGATCGCCTCCGCCACAACGTGGAATGCGAAGGAAGCCGCTCTCACTTTCAGCTCTCCGCTTTCTCGCAGCACAAACACGATCAGCCTTGCCGCCAGCGGAGTCACTGCGGGCACTTATGGCAGCGCCGCCCAAGCTTCACGCGTCACGGTGGATGCCTATGGCCGAATCACCACGGCCTCGGAGGTCGCAATCACACCAGCCGAGACCGCAATTACTTTCACTGATGTAACCACCGGAAACGCCAGCACCGCCAAACATGGTTTTCTTCGGAAATTAACAGGCTCGACTACTGATTTCCTTCGCGCTGATGGCACATGGGCAACACCGCCAAACGGCCTTACGATTGGTGCCACATCCGTTTTCAATGGAACCAATGGTTACATCTTAATCAATAACTCAGGGGTGATTGGCGAGCTTGCGCTGGGAAGTGGAGTGAGTGATGCGCTGGTGAATGCGGTCGATGCCAGCGGTGGGCTGCTGACGTATGATTCTGATCTAGCTATTTATGCGGGCATCACGCCATCGGACAACGTGCAGACGCTCCTGGGGGCTGCGGATTACGCTGCATTTAAAAGCTCACTCAGTCTTGGGAATGTTGAGAATACCGCTCTCTCGACCTGGACGGGAAGCTCATCGATCACAACGGTGGGTGCCTTGGGCTCTCTGGTGGTAGGCTCCACGAGCGGCGGCATCGCGAGCCAGGTGATTAATATCTCGCTCGCGCATTACACAGCGGGATCACCGCGCCCGTTGGAGGTTCTTTATTGGACCGGAAGCTATGCGCTGAGGCTTGATCTTGACGGGAGTCTTAGTGTGGGCGGCAACCTCACCGCAGCGGCCAATGTGGCAGCAGGCAACAGTTTTTATTTTCCGAACTCCAGCCTGCTGATGTATGCAACGAGCGCGAGCGACACGGGTAATGCCTATACATTCACGGACCACGGCGGAAGCAACCTGCGTCAGATCAAAGCGAGGTCGGTTGACATGGGGTCAACGGTGGGTGGAACGCTGGTATTCTTGCGCACAGGAACGGGGTCACCCGAAGGGGTGCTGACAGCTCCCGTCGGATCTCTCTATCTCGATCAGTCCGGCAGCGCTGGCACAACCCTTTACGTCAAGGAATCCGGCACGGGGAACACGGGCTGGGTCGGAAAGTAAATGCAAGATTCAAACTCCAAACTCCAATATGAAACACACCCTCTTCTTCCTCCTTCTTTCCATCACATCCACCTTTGCGGATGCCCCCGCGAAGTTGATTGAGCCTCCTTCGTCTGCACCGAGTGCGGCAAAGCTCGTTGCGCAAGACTTGGTGGACATGGTGAATGATGAAATCACGCGCCGCGTGATGAGCCATCAAATCGGGTTCGCTAAAATTTGGAGGAATGAAAAGGCTACTGCGGCGGAGTCGCTGGCGGAGCTGGGGACGCGAGCTGCGTTGGTGTTTGCCTTTGCCAGCGAGAACATCGATCACATCGACCGCTGCGCCAGAATGGTCGGGAAAAAGCGGTCGGACTTCATCCGGGATGAAGACTGCATTCCACCGCTGCCTTTCACCGTCCACGCTGATGGAACGGTGACCTTGGATTGATCACATCGCACGATAAAGAACCAACTGTCGCCCAAATCATGAGCACACAACACATCTTAGAAGCAGCTTTCGCCGGAGCTGTCGCATTGACCACCGCCGCCTCCACCGCACTCATGTCGCAGGTTGAGGTCGCCCCCACCACGGAGGTTGTACAGTCCGCCATGGAGCTGCGTCTGATCATGGTTCCCTTGATCGGTGGCGCTTTCACGATGCTCGGTGGCGTCTTTCTCAATCCAAGCGTGGAGACTCCGCAGGTCAAAATTGGGCGCGGTTGCATCGGGATGTTTGCCGCCGTCGTCGGTCCTCAAATCCTGGGGTGGTTTCATCCGATGTTCAAGGATGTGGGCACCAACCCGTTCATGCTGTTCATGGCCGGCGGCATCTCCGCCTTCCTCGGCTTCGCCCTTTCGCGGGCGATTGTGCAGGGGATTTATGCGCGCTCCGGCCGTATCGCTGACACGGCTCTGGATCATGCAGAAGGCAAGTATTTGCCACCTCCGGCCAATCCATCCAATCCGCCGCAAAATTGACACGAGATTGCAGATGTCATGAAAGCACTCATCATTCTCTCCGCCGTCGCGTCTCTGGTTCTCACCAACTGCACCTCGCTGCAGAAACTCGGAGCGGCCCTCAGCACTCCGAGGGCAAAGCAAATCGAAATAGGCCTCGCCCAAATCGGCCTCGTGGGCGCAGTCGTCGGAGGCGTCGTCTCCCCTGGGGACGCGCTGACCATCGCGAAAGGTGTGGCCATTGTGACCTCCGCAGACGATGGCTCAAGCAAGATCGTGGGCCTCACCAAGCTCGGCCTCGATACCGCCATCGACAAAGGCATCGTGAAGCCAGGCGATGTCGTGACCATCAAAGAAGCCACCGCCACCATCACGCCGGCCGCACCCGCTCCGCCCGATGCGGTGGAACTGACGACCGGCAAGTAAGATATTACCCCACACACGAAGCAAAAAGAGAAATGACGGCCAAGCAGTAGCGGAATCAGACAGAGCGAGCGTTATCTCGCGCGTCCCGTGAAGGTAACGTAAGTGCCCACCCCGATCTCTTTTAGCACCCGGTTCCGAAAGGAGCCGGGTGTTTTTTTGCCATTCTGGAGAGTTTGACACGCGCCCGGTGTCATGTCCCTCGATACTCTCATCCGCGACGTCCAGGCCCATCTTGGCCTCAATGTAGACGGCAAGCCCGGACCGCTGACTTGGGCTGCGATTCACGAGCGCATCGCTGGCGGAGCTCACGATGATCAGGGGCTCTATCAAGATCTGCTGAATGGCGGCGCCGTCGATCCCCGCAGCGAAACCAACATCCGCACCCTTCACCCCCGTGTGCAACCTTATGCGCGCAACCTGGTGCAGAAAGCCACCGCTGCCGGCATCACGATCAAGATCATCTCCGGACTGCGCAGCTATGAGGAGCAGGATGAACTCTACACTCAAGGCCGCACAGAGCCGGGCAAGATCGTCACCAAAGCCCGTGCCGGCTACAGCAACCACAATTTCGGCATCGCCTTCGACATCGGCATTTTCAGCGGTGGGAAATACCTTGAAGAATCCCCCCTTTACGCCGCCGTGGCCACCATCGGCATCGATCTCGGCCTCGAATGGGGAGGATCATGGAAGTCCATCCAAGATGCGCCTCATTACCAACTCCGACCCGCTTGGGCGAAAGACATGCCAGAGTCCGCGATGCTCACCGAGCTGCGCCGGCGCAAGGAGTCCGGGAGGGATTATTTCGCATAAAGGTAACTCAGAGGTTACCTGTGAGGCTGCAAACCAGTAAAATCAGCATTCTGAGAATGCTTCGATTCCTGTCGGGGATACGCGGTTGAGGGAAGGAGGGGAGGCGCTGGGGAAAGGGCGCTGGAGATACGCGGTTTATTTACCGTGATACCCAGTGTTCTCATGGATCTTTGGGAAACGAGGGGGCTGGCATTCTCATTTATTAGCGAAACCGAGGGGGGTGAAGCGCTAGAATGTGAATAACTTAAACGGCTGATAATCAGAATGTTAAGTTTTTTTGCGAAACTAGAAAAATGATTTGGCTGGTAAGGGTTATTTGTGTTTTGATACAAAGAATACCTTTAGATGTCACCAACCTCAGACTGTCACGGAATAAAGAACGCCGCAGACGCACCTCATTTGAAGAGGATGCGTGCTGAGGTGTTGCGGCATTTGTGAAGGGAAAACGAAGGTTTGAAACGCCATTTCTTTACTCAATTATGAAGACATTACGCCACCACCGCCAATTCCTCGGATGGTTCATGATTTGCCTGATGGCGACCTGGCTGCCTGGACCCGTCGCACAGGGTGCCACCTATACCTGGACTCAGACTGGTGCCGGTCCCTTCACGTGGAACACTGCTGGCAACTGGACGGGCGGGGTGCCTGCCAATGCTGCAGAAGACGTCATCAACCTCACTGCGAATCTGACTGCGGCGCAAACCATCAATCTGGACATCAGCGCCCTGACGGGCACGCTGAATATTGGAGATCCAACCACCGCCTTCTTTGGCTACACCTTGCAGTCGGGCAATGGCAGTACTCTGACGTTTGACAACGGAGCCTTGGCGGCGGTGCTGAGCAAGGCGGCGGCGGCAACGGCCAATGATCTGATAGCCACGGACATCATTCTTGCGAGCACGGGCAGCGCTGACCTTAACATCACCAACGCGGTGGCGAACACGACCAGTCTGCTTACCCTCTCTGGCAACATCTCGGAGAGCGGAGGCACCAAGAACCTGGTCATCGCAGGGGCTGCGGCTGCAAGCAGCAATGGTGTGACGGTACTGGCTGGCAACAACAGTTTTACTGGAACCGTCAGTGTCAACAGCGGCACCCTTGTGGCGGTGGGGGCGGCTTCACTCAACAGCGGAATGGCCAACACCATCACGCTGGCCAGTGGCGCGACGCTGGCCCTGCGTGACAATGGATCGGGCTTCGGTGATCGGCAGAGCATTGTGTTTGGCGACGACCTGAGCATTGCGGGCAGCAGCACCATCGCCCCTGACCGCACGGGTGTGGCGGGTTTCCCGGGATCGACTGCACTGAACAAGACGATCCAGATGAACTCGCTGTCCTGGACGGCGGCGAGCACGACGCTCACGGTGGCTCCGGGCAACGGTTATGGGCTGGAGATCACGGGTCTGACGAACATCAACCAGGCTTCAACCACGATCAGTGTCAGCACGTTGACCGGATCGAATGTGGTTCAGGGGCTGACTTTGAGTGGTCAGGTGTCGGGCAACCAGAACTGGACCAAGACGGGGACGGGCGCGCTGGTTTTGACGAACGCCGCCAATGACTTCACCGGCAACATCAGTGTGACTGGCGGCATTCTGGCGTTCAGCAGCGACGGTGCCCTGGGCAACGTGGCCAACACCCTCACGCTGAACGGCACCACGGCGACCTTGCGTGCCATGGGCTCCACTCCGATCAGCAGTGCACGTTCGATCAGCTTTGCCAACGCGACGGCGGCCAACAACGTCGTCGAAGTGGTGGCAGGTCAGACGCTGACGTTGACGGGCGTGAACGCGATCACCAACGCGACGGGTTTTGTGAAGGCTGACAACGGGACTTTGGGCATCAGCGCCAGCCAGAATTTTGCGGGTACCATCACGATCAATGCGGGTGCGCTCAATATTTCCGATGTCAACGCTCTGGGCACGACAGGCGGGGCGACGACGGTGGGCAATTTCGTCGGTGCGGCTTTGCAGTTGAGCGGTGCGGGCATCACTTATGCCGCAGAGGCGCTGACCCTGAACAACACGGGGATCAACACGGGTGGTGCGCTGCAAAACGTTTCAGGCAGCAACACCTACGCCGGAGCGATTACGATGGCATCGGCGTCGACGATTGGTTCGGATGCTGGAACGTTGACGCTCTCGGGTGGTGTGGGCGGGGCGTTTGCGCTGACGACCACGGGTGCCGGTAACATCATCATTGGCGGGACCGGACTGGCGGCTGCGGTCACGAACCTCACGAAGATCGGCACGGGGAAGACGACGATCAATGTGGCTGACACTGCGTTTGTTGGAACGCTCACGGTCAACAAGGGAGTCCTCGAAATTTCGGGTGCGGCGGGAGCTGTGGGTGGCACTGGAGCGATTACGATCAACCCCGGTGGCACGCTTATCATTGACAACACGGCTGGGGTTCTTTCCAACCGCTTGGGTTCCAACAGGGCGATCACATTCACGAGCGGGAGCTTCAACTTGATCGGGGGCGGAACCACGGTCACGGAAACGCTGGCTGTTCCCACATTCTCCCGTGGCCAGAGCATCATTACGGTCACGTCCACGACAGGCGGGACCAACCTCGTCACGGGTCTCCCGAACAACCCCTCGACAACGATCAATAATAGCACGGTGCCTGCGGGTGCGACTGCCTTGTTCCGTGGCACCAATCTCGGAACGGCTGCAGGTGCGGGTGTTTCCACCATTGCGGCCACTGGTGCAGGATTTACGTTTGTGGGTCAGACAGGCGCCACGGGAGCGACCAACAAGAGCATTGTTCCCTGGGCGCTCGTTGATAACAGCGCCACAGGTCTCGGCGTATCCTTCGCCACTGCGGATGCCGCCGCAGCAGCAGCGGGCACTGGCACAGCCATCCTGCGTGCGCTGAACACCAGCACGGAAATGGTCGCAACGCTGACTGTGGACACGAACGTCCGGCTGACGACAGGCCCGGCGGCCATCGACACCCGCAGGATCAACTCGCTGACGCTGGAAAGCGGCGGTGGTGTGACGATGAAGTCCCTCGACCTTCTTTCGATTCAGAGCGGTGGTATTCTCACCAAGGCGGGCAATGCAGGCATCAGCGGCGGTGTCCTCTCCTATGCTGCGGGCGGTGCTCCTCTCATCATCCACACTGTCGGCCTGGCCACGGATAACACCACCATCACCAGCCTGCTCCAGGGCGGCAACGGCCAGGGCAACGGCAACATCGCCTTCATCAAGGCGGGCGACGGCATCCTGACTCTTGCGCCGACGGCGAGTGCCATCACCGGGGTGGCGGGGAACGTTGCCGGAGGTCAGACCCTCATCAATCAGGGCACCCTGAAGATGGGAGGCGGCAACAATACGATCTACTTCAACAACTTCCTGAGTTTGAACTATGGTGGCACCCTGGACCTGAACGGCAATGCGCAGACATCGCGTCTGTTTGACGTTGGCGCGGTGGTGGACGGCGGGGGGACGATCAAGGGCGTCGCAGGTTCGACTTTTGTGGAGAACCTGGACGCGGCCAGAAACTTTTCCGGCAATATCACCGGTGCGGTCGCCTTCCAGAAGACCGGCGGCAACGTCGCGCTTTCGCTGTTTTCTGACAGCAACACGACGGGTGACATCCTCATCGCCGCCGGCACCACGACGATGCGTGATGGCGCGCGCTTCTCCGGCACGAGCAACCTTGACATTAACTACTCCATTCTGACGCTGGACAACAACGTCGGCACCATCAATGACAACGATCGTATCAACAACGCGGCCGCGATTGATCTGCGAGGCGCTACTTTCAACTACACCGGACGTGCGCAGACCGCATCGACCGAAACGCTTGGTGCGGTGAACGTGGATCAGGGGGCTTCGACCATCACCGTCGCCGTCGGTGGCACCGGAATTAACTCAGCCGAGCTCACCCTGACCAGCCTCAGCCGCACAGCCGCTTCGGGAGCGACCTTGAACGTCACGGGGACCAGCCTTGGCACCATCGGAAGTGCTCCGCGCGTGTTCATCAGCGGCCAGGCGAATACGGGCGCCTTTGCCCCTTGGTTGATCATCAACACAACGGACTATGCCGGCTATGCTGATGGGATCGGACTTGGGGCGATCGGTTCCGCTGGCTACGCATCCTATGCCGCAGCGCTGGCCAGCGGCAACAATCTGCCTACCAACATTTCCAACACTGGTGCGGATGTCGCACTGGCGGCCAACACCACGATAGGCAGTCTGCGCCTGTCGGGCGCGGCCACACGCAACATCACCTTTACGAACGGCACCACGACCGGCGGCTCCAATTACCTCAACCTGGGCCTGGGCGGGTTGCTGCGGGATAACAATAACAACGCAGCCAATATCGGCACGGCGAACAATCGCGGCATCCTGACCGCGGGTGGCAGTGCGCTTTCGGGCAACACAGAGATGATCGTGTATAACAATCAGAGCACGTTCACCATCCATTCGGTGATCGTGGACACCTTTGATGCCCGTGCCATGAATGCGGGGACGGCCACGGTTTCATTGGTCAAGTCTGGTGCCGGCACCCTCAGCCTGACAGCGGCCAATACTTACAGCGGCGGCACGATTGTCGATCAAGGCAACCTCCGTCTCGACGGTGCTGCCGGCGTGATCACGATCCCCTACTCAACTAACGGCGTGATCCTCAACGGGGGTGTCAACGGGACGGACGCCCGGATCACCGTTGATGTGAATGGCGGGCAGATTGACCCGAACAATGTCATCACCATCAATGGTCCCGGCTTCCTCCTCCTCGCGGGCAACAACACGCTGGCGGGCTTCAACATCAACAACATTGGCGGCAATCAGGGCGCGCTCATCAGCTCCTACCAGGGTGACGTGGTGGCGGGCGGGGCTGACTTTGGTGGAACGCTGTTCTTGAACGGCAATGTCAACGTCACCTCCAGCAACCCCGGTGCCATCGCTCTCCTCGCTGGTCGTGTGGATCTGGGTGCCAGCAATCGCACCTTCAACGTCGCTTCCACCCTATGGAATGGTCAGGATGTGTCAGCGCTGCTGCCTGCCTTGAATGTCACGGCCGCCCTTCTTGGCACCGGTGGTCTCATCAAGACCGGCGCGGGTGTCCTTGGCTTCAATGCGCAGAACCTCTACTCTGGTGACACCACTGTGAGCGCAGGCACCCTCGCCATCACCGCCAACCCGACGGGAGCATTTGCTGGAGCCCGCTATTCGCGCCTCGACCTCGCCAGTGCCACTTCCTATCTCAATCTCAACGGAGCCAGTGCTCTTTTCGGTTCCATCACCGGCAATGGCACGGTGACCAACGCGGCGAGCACGGCCGGGGCTTTGCTGGTCGGTTATGACAATACCAACTCTACATTCGCCGGCTCCTTTGCCGCCTTCAGTGCGGCCGCGCCAAATACGCTGAACGTCACCAAGATCGGCAACGGGAATCTGACTCTCACCGGCACCAGCACCTCGACCGGCATTTTGATCGCCGGGCAAGGCACTCTGACCTACAGCGGCGCGGCGAACAGCCTCTTTGCCACGAACAATGTTCTGGATGGCGGCACGCTGGTGCTGGACGACTCCGGCACCAACGTCAACAGCCGTCTCGGCGGCCAAGTGGACACGGCGACGGACGGCGTCGGCCTCACTCTGAACGGAGGAACGCTAACCATCATTGGCAACAGCGCGGCGAGCACTACCGAGTCGCTGGGCCGGGTGATCTCAGGGACGTCAGGCGCGGCAACGTCTGCTTCGACTACTCTCACGGTTGCGAATGTGGACAACCTTGTTGTCGGCATGGGTATTTCGGGTGCCGGCATCGCCGCCAACACGACCATCACGGCAATCAACCAAGCCACCAACACGCTCACCTTGAGCGTGGCCGCCACGGTTCCGCTTAACTCGGCCCTGACGATCCAAGGCGGCGTGGTAACCATGGCGTCTGGTGCCAGCACCATCAATCTGACTCCAACCAGCACCCAGGGAACGGTCCTGAATGCCGGTGTTCTTGGTGCTGTCACCACGGGCAGTTCACTTTTACTGCGGGGTACGAATCTTGGCGGCACTGCTGGTGCAGGCGTGGCCAACTTCACCTTCACTGGTGCATCTCCGGTTCAAATCGGTGGCGCTGGTGCGGTTGGAACGACCACGATGTCGATCCGCCCTGATATTATCGTGGATACGTCTTTGACTGGCACTGGCACCTCTTTCGCCACCTACGTCGGCGCGGCTGGAGCCAACACCGTTGGCGGCCCTGGTTTCCGCGCACTCACCGCAGCGGAACTGGCCCCCTTTCTAAGCTCGGGTGCGACCACCAACGTGGCCCTGGGCTACCGGAGCGGTGGTGCGCTCATTACCGGCACGACAATCAACAGCCTGACGCTCAATCAATACGGCGGCACACAGGCAGCAGGCCCTATTCCGCAAAACACGGCTCTCACAATCACCAGCGGCGGCATCCTTGCCCAGGCGGGTAATCGTGGCATCTCCGGGGGGCTTGTGGCCTTTGGGTCCGCACCAGGGTTCATTTATGCCAATGGAGACACGAATTTCTCGGCTGGCATCACGGGCAGTGGTGGCATGGCCAAGGGGGGGCTGGGCACTTTGTTCCTGAACCGCCCGCAATTCTACACCGGCACGACCACGATCAACAATGGAGTGTTGAGCTTGAACGGAGGAGCCAACACGCTGTTTGTGAACGCCATCGGCGGCCCGAACAGCCTGCAGGTGAATTCCGGCACACTTGAACTGAACGGCAACAATCAGGCGGTCAATATTCTCGGCAGCGCCAGCAATCTCGCGGGCACGGGCGGAACGATCAACAACAGCAGCGGCACCACTGCGCTCTTCACGATTGCCGGCGGTACCACGACTGCGGCCAATGGCGCGGGCTTCAGCGGCTCGATCAATGGAAACATCAACTTGGTGAAGTCAGGCAACAACACCGCCATCTTCACCAATGCCAACACCTTCACCGGCACCACCAGCCTGCGCGGCGGCACCACGACATTGATCGACAGCGGTACCTTTGCCAACACAACAGCGGTGGAGGTTTTGACCGGAAGCACCTTCAACCTCGACAATCGCGGCCTGGTGGGGCTTTCCCGTCTCGGTGTGATTGGTGTCACGCTCCAGGCGGCCAGCCTGCAATACTTCAGTGGCAACGGTCTGGACTCCGCGCAGAACCTCGGCGCTCTGACGGTTAATTCAGGCATGTCCTTTGTGGGATCAACCGTGGGTTCCGGAGGCTCAGCTCTGCTGACTTTCACCAGTCTCACCCGGAACCAGAATTCAGTGCTGAATTTCAGCGGCAGCAACCTGGGCATCTCCCTCAATGCAGGCAACGCGGAGATCAAATTTGGCACCGCGCCAACCCTCACAAACAACATCATCGGTGGCTGGGCAATCGTGAGTGGCACCGAGTTCGCCAGCTATCTGGCAGGCACGGGCGTGGGTGCGCTGAACCAGACCGGCTACGCTGGTTACACGGGATCTGCGTTCCCTACGGCACCAGGAGGTGCCACACAGAACATCAGGCTGACAAACAACAGCTTCAGCGTTCCGACCACAAACGGCGTCTATTCACTGAACTCGTTGAACTTCCTCACCAATGCGGCCGCTCAAAGCATCAACTTCACGACTGGCACTGACACGCTGAACCTGGTTTCGGGCGGCTTCCTGAAATCGGGAGCTTTCGACGGAAACATCGGTGCCACGGTGAATTCCGGCCGTCTTAGTGCGGGTGTGGGTGCGGGAGTGAAGGAACTCTTCCTGACAAACAACCAAAACACCCTCACCGTCAACTCGACCATTGTGGACAACGCTGGTGGAGGAAACACCCGACTTGTGCTCAGCGGCCCCGGCGGTGGCACCTTTGTGCTAACCGGTACGAACACCCACACAGGAGGCACCGTCATCAACACCGCGACCACGCTCTCCGGCACCAACGGGACGGTGGTTCTCCAGGCCGCAGGCGGGATTTTGATCAACAACGCAGCGCTGTCCTACAATGTCGGACAGAGCGGCAAAATTGGCACGGGTGCCAACATCACGATCAATGGTGGAGGTGCATTGAACCTTTGGGGCAACAGCAGCCTTAACAACTTCATCTTTGACTCCACCAGTAGCAATGCTGCCGCCACCATCCGCACGGCCAGCGTCACCGGGGGCAACTCCACCACTGTTGCCGGCAGCACCACGCTGACCGTGAGCAGTTCCGCAGGCCTGGTGGTTGGCATGCCTGTGACCGGCACCAATATTCCAGCGGGCACCACCATCGCCGCGATCCCCAACTCGACCACGGTGACTCTGTCCCAGGCCGCGACCGGCGCCGCCACCAACACTGCGGTGACCTTTGGCAGCACATTGACGCTGACTGGCGACATTACTTCAACCGTCGGGCAATCAAACGCTGTGCCGATCTTTAGCGTGAGCACCAGCGGCCTGATCAACATCGGCGACAGCAACCACAACATCACGGCAACCAGCACGGTGAATGCCACGCTGGCATTGATCCTGCCAACGATGAACGGGGCGACCGGCGGCATTACCAAGCTGGGCGCAGGCGGAATCCGACTGGACGGCGTCAACTACTACACCGGAGACACCAACCTGAACGCGGGCACGATCTTCCTCGGCGCCGCCAATGCCATCCCCTATGCATCCACCTTCAGCATGTCCGGCACCACCAGCCGCCTTGATCTCAACAACTTTGACCAACTTCTGAGCCAGCTCTCCGGGGAAGGGGACATTACGAACAACTCCGGCACGGCCCGCACGCTGACCTTTGGCCTGAACTACAACAACACGAGCTTCAACGGTCGTTTCCTAGGCTACAACGACAGCGTTCTCCCGACCCTCAATGTGGTCAAGATCGGCTTCGGCTTATTTGGCCTCACCGGCGGTGACAGCACCTCCACCGGTAGTCTGACCATCAATGGTGGCGGGATGACCTACACGGGAACGGCAAGTTCGGTCTTCACAACCAACGTGGTCAACCAGACCGGTGTGCTCACCCTCGACAACAGCGGGACCAATGAAAACAACCGTCTTGGCGGCCCGCTCAAGGGGCTGACGATCGCCGGTGGCGAGTTCATCGTGATTGGCAACGCCGCAGGCACCAGCGAATCGCTGAATGCACTGACGATTGGTTCGGGTGGCGGTCTTCTTACAGTAGTTGCCGGTTCTGGCTCCACCACGGTAAATTTTGCCTCGATCCCCTCCCTCACTACGAGCGGTACCGAGCTTGTCATCCGAGGCGACAATCTTGGATCGGCCCCCGGAGCAGGTGTGGCGAATGTGTTCGTCTCGGGAACAGTGGTGTCCAGCGGCGGTGGGGCTGTCGCAGGTCTCGCGAACCGGAGCATCCGTTCTGACACGCTCGCCGATACATCGGCCACTGGCACGGGCGCCTCCTTTGCTACTTACACACCTGGATTTGGTTTCCAAGTGCTTGCCGCCAACGAGTCGATTTCCAACATCAACTCGATCTTTGTCACCAACGCCAACCTTACCCTCAGCGGCGGACAGCAGTTTACAACGAACTCCATCAACGTCCTTACTCTTGAGAGCGGCGGTGGTGCCACCGGCTACAACACTGGCAGCATCCTGACGCTGGGCGGCATCGCCCTTCTGACCAAAACCGGCAACACCGGCCTCAGCGGCGGTCAGATCTCCAGTGGTGGATCACACTTCTGGGCACATACGCCAGGCGATCTGACGGTTAACAGCTACCTCATCAACACAGCCAACGGCTTCACCAAGGCCGGCGCAGGCACCCTGACGATGAATCTTGCGATGTTCACCATCGGTACGCACATCGTGGATCAGGGAATCATGATCCTGAATGGCGCGGCTGATAATACCTTCGTGGTGAATCCGACTGCTGCTGCGGTGGGTGCGCAGGCTCTGACGGTGAACGGTGGCATCCTCGACTTGAACGGACGCAACCAGGCGGTGGCCGCCCTTGCGAGCACCAACATTCTGCCCGGCACCGGTGGTAACATCACCAACTCCAGCGCAAATGCAGCCACTCTGACCTCCACGGGCGGGGGCAACTTTGGCGGGATCATAGACGGCAATCTCGCCTTCACTCGCTCTGGGAACAACACAACGCTGCTCACCACAGCCCAGACGTACAGCGGAGCGACCACCGTTCGCGGCGGCATCCTGCAACTGCGCGACAACGCCACCCTTGCCAGCGTCGCTGGATTGAACCTGGAATTCGGCGCACTGAGCCTTGATAACTCCAACCTTGCGAACCTTGCGGGACGAGTTTCTTTGGATAATGCGATCAGCACCCGAGGCGGCACCATCACTCTGACTGGTGTTCAAGGCCAGACGGTCGCGGAAGCCCTTGGCACCGTTACTGTCCAGGCGGGGCAGACAACCATTACGGCGACTCCGGGCAATACGGGCACAGCCTTGCTCACCATCGGCAATCTCGTCCGCAACGCCGGATCAGGGGTCAACTTCACCAGCAGCAATCTCAACCTCGGCCAGCGCGCCGCCACTGACGTCATCGCGATTGGATCTGGCGGAATCGTATTGACTCAGATTAATGGTGGAGCTCCGGCTCTCGTCAACGGCATCCTCGGTGGTTGGGCCACAGTGAACGGAACGGATTTCGCGAGTTATGTCGTTCCAGGTGATACCCAGGGTGGTGTTGGAGCGGTTGGTACGACTGGTTACGGTTCCTATGTGACCACTGCGCTGAGCACGGCCTCAATCGCAGGGGCAAGCAACGTGACCGTGGCGGCGAATGTGACGGCTCTGGCCCAGACGATCAACTCCCTCCGCGTCAGCGCAACAGCGACCATCACTCAGACCGCTGGGACAACCATCAACCTCACCTCGGGTGGATTGCTCTTCGGAGCAGCCACGACGCTGACAGGGGGTATCCTCACCACCAGCGGCAACGAGCTCTTTGTCTATACCAACGCGGCCTCGACGATCAGCAGCCAGATCACCGGGGGCTCAGTCGCCCTAGTCAAGAATGGTGGTTCGACGCTGACATTGGCCGCGACGGTTGCCAACACCTATGGCGGCGGAACGATCGTCAACCAAGGGACTCTGACCTTGGGAGGGACTGGCATTGTCCAGGTGCCTGGCAACCTGACCATCAACAATGCAACGGTGACCATGGCGACGAACGCAGGCCAGATCGCCAGCACTGGTAACATTGTCATCAATGGTGGTGGTGTGCTGACCTACGTGGGTGCCAACACCCTCAGCGGCACCATCACCTTCAACAACACCGGCGGTAATGCAGCGCCGACCATCACGACCGGCGGCACTCTTACGCTGAACAACAACATCACCTCGGTGAACGACAGCTTCAGCTTCACGCCGACCATCGCCGGGGTCGTGGACTTCAATGGCGGCACCCGCACCGTGGATGCCTCGGGTCTCTCACTGAACAACCTGAACATCTCTGCTCAGATTCTGAATGGAACGCTGACCAAGGCCGGAGCGGGAGCGCTCTCACTCAGCAACGCCACCAGCACCTTCGCAGGGGGGGTGAACCTCAATGCCGGCACCATCATCATCGGTGCGAATGACACGCTCGCGGCAGGTCTCAAGAGCGGTGGTCCTCTCGGTCTCGGCACGCTCTCGGTTGCCGCCGGTCTCAAGCTCATCGGTGTCAGTGCCACGATCTACAACGCGATCACGCTGGCGGGCAACAACCTGATCATCGGCGGAGTCTCCTCGAACAACCTCGCCCTCAATGGCGTGATCACTTTCGGTGCAGGAACGCCGACGATCACGGTGGAAAGCCCGGCGGTCATTGCCACACTCGGCAACAAATACACGGGCGCCTTCACCTTCATCAAGGACGGCCCCGGCATTCTGGCGCTGAGCAACATCGCCAACGACTACACGGGCATCACCCAGGTCAACAACGGCACCCTGCGCCCGAGCGGGACCAACACATTGTCCCGCTTCTCGAACATCAACCTTGCGACGGGCGGCACGCTCGACGTGGCCGGCACCAACGTGGTCACCGGTTCCATCAGCGGCACCGGCCTGGTCACCAACAACTCAGGCACTGGAGCGACCCTTGCGACCGGCTTCGACAACAGCACGTTCGTATTCTCCGGCCGCTTCGGCTCCGCCAACCAGACCTCGACGTCTTTCAGCCTGAACAAGATCGGCACGGGAACGCTGACCATCGCCAGCGCCGCCGGCACTGGCACCATGGGGATCGGAACTTTCACCACCTCCCAAGGCGCGTCGGTTCTGAGCGGCGCGGCCGGCAGCACGAAGTTCACGACCTACACCGTCCTTGAGGGGGGCACGCTGACCCTTGACAACAGCGGCACCAATCTGAACAACCGCCTTGGCGGCACTGACTTCGCTGTCGGCGCGAGCCTGGTGCGCAACATCACGCTGCAGGGTGGTGAGTTTAAGATCATCGGCAACGCCGGTGCGGCGACGGTGGAAACGATCAGCCTCGGCACCGTGGGGGCCATCAACGTCGTTTCCGGTGGGTCCATCCTGACCTTGGATGCCAATGCGGCGCGGTCCTTGACCTTGAATGCGGGCAACTTTGCCTCACTTTCCGGCGGTGGCTCCTTGCTCGTCCGCGGGGACGGCCTGGGCAGCGCTCCAGGTGCTGGCGTGGCCAATTTGTTTGCCCCTAACATGGGCAACGGCTTCATCGGGGGTGGGGGCGGCAATGGATCGAACACCATCAACATCCGCGTGGATACCATCGCTGATGCCAGTGCGACAGGGACTGGAACCGCCTTTGCGACGTATTCCGCCATCGGTGGTGTGCGTCCGCTGGCGGCCAGCGAACTCGCCCCAGGCCTCTTCCGCGTCTTTGCCACCAACTCGAACGTCGCGGTTAACAGCACCCAGCTCTTCGGCTCGGTGACCATGAACAGTTTGACGATCAATGGTCCCACCGCCCTGAACGCGATCCGCGATCAAGCCATCCTGAACCTTGGCAGTGGCGGCATCCTTGTCCTCAACGCCAGCGGCACCGATTTCACGGGCGGTCTCATCCAGTCCGGTGGCAATCAGCTCATCATTCACCAGCTCGACACTGGCAATACTCTCGACTTCAACGCCCAGGTGCTGGGCAGCAACGGTTTCATCAAGACCGGGGCGGGTGCGATGAGCATCAACAAGCAGCAGTTCTTCACCAACAACAGCCAGACGACGATCAATGACGGCCTGCTCACCCTGAACAGCGGTGTGGACAACACCCTGACGGTGATCGCGACCAACGCGACACCGACTCTTCAGTCCGTGCGTGTCAGCGGCGGCACGCTGGATTTGTTCGGCAGGAATCAAGCCATCGGCACTCTGGATACCACCAGTTCACTCGCGGGAAGCGGCGGGATCGTGACGAACTCCAGCCTCACGGCTGCCACTCTGACGGCGAGCCCTGGAGGCACTTTTGCCGGCACCATCACAGGCAATCTGGCCTTCACGCGGTCTGGCAACTCCACCACCACGCTCACCAGCAACAACACCTACTCCGGAGCGACGATCATCCGCGGCGGGGGGCTGACGCTGCGTGATCAGGGGCGGTTGAGCAGCTCCTCATCTGTGACCAACTTGTTCGGCACCCTTACGCTGGACGACACAGGACTTTATACCTCCGCGAACCTCGGCGGAAACCGGGTGGTCAATGGCATCACCCTCCAGGGCGGCACGCTGACCTACGCGGGTGCGCAGAGCGCCGCCACCGTCGGCACTGTCACTCTCCAAGGCGGAGCCAATTCCGGTGGCTTCAATGTCATCAACGCGACGAACGCCTCCCCGGTTGGCAATGCCCAGCTCACCATCACCAACCTCGTGCGCGGCACGGCTGGCAGCACGGTCAACTTCACCGGTGCTAATCTTGGCCAGCCTCTGGCGACGGGCATCGCGACCTCCTCGATCTTCCTGACCAACATCAATGGCAGCGCTCCAGCGCTGACCCAAAACCTCATCGGCGGCTGGGCCATCACGGGTGGCACGGAATTCGCCAGTTATGTCGGTGCCACCGGTGTGGGTGCGTTGAACCAGACTGGCTACGCGCAGTATACTGGTACGGCGCTGCCGGGAGCCTCCACCGCCACGGGCAACTACCGCCTCACTGCGGCAGGTGCTGTGCCTGTCGTCGCAGGTTACACTATCAATTCCCTGAACTTGGTGGGGATTGGACTGACCTTCACCTCCGACCTGACAACGAACGGCCTGACTCTTGTGAGTGGCGGTCTGCTTCACAGCGGAGCCAGCGCATCGATCGGTGCGACCGGGGCCGGCGCACGTGGTGCGCTGAGCGCCACGGGGGAACTTTTCATCACCAACACCGCCAACACGCTCACGATCAACTCCCAGATTTTTGGTGGATCCACTGCGCTGGTGATTTCGGGCGGTGCGACGGTCACGCTGGCCCCGCAGGTGGCCAACACCTATGGCGGCGGAACGATCATCAACGGCACCACGGTCAACACCACTGGTGCGGCGGCAGTCACGGTGATCACTGCCGCAGGCGGACTGACGATCAACAACTCGGCCGTCACGATCAGCGCTGCTGGTCAGATCGCCAACGCCACCAACATCAACCTCAACGGTGGCTCCACGCTGACCTACACCGGTGCGAACACGATGGCGGGCACGCTGACCTTTAACAACAATGGCGGGGCAGCGACGCCGACCGTCACCACTGGTGGTCTGCTGTCCCTGGGCGGCAACATCGTCTCGAACAACGACAGCTTCAGCTTCACGCCGACGATTGCCGGCACCATGGATTTGAACGGCGGCACACGGACCATCACCACGGGGGGCCTGTCCCCGAACAGCCTGATTGTGAACGCCATCATTTCCGGAGCGGGCTCTACCAACGTGCTTAATCTGGCCGGCACGGGCAGTGTGGTGCTTGCGGGGGCCAATACTTTTGGCGTGGCGGGCTCGACATCCACGATGCTGACTTCCGGTTCCTTGATCTTCGGTGCGGACAGCACGCCGAATACTGTGAGTGGAACCATCACGGCCAGCCCGGTCGGCCTGGGTACGCTGGTCATCACAGACGGGGCGAAGATCCTCGCCGGTGGCGCTACGCGCACCATTGCCAACAACATCACCGCGAACACGCAGCTGATCTTCGGCACTTCCTCCCAGAACCTGACCTTGAACGGCATCATCAGCTTTGGAACTTCCACGCCGACGATCACGGTCGAGAACTACTTCCAGGGGAACACGGTGCTCACCATGGCCATTGGCACGTCGTTTGGTTCGGCTGGCGGCTTCTCTGGCTTTACGAAGGCCGGCGCAGGCTTGCTGGCCATCAACGCGCCCACCAACGCCAATCTCACCGGCACGATCACCGTCAACGACGGCATCCTCCAAGCCGGGAACCAGTATGCGCTTGGCGGCTCCCTTTACACGGCCGGTCCAGCGATCAGTCTGAACGGCGGATCTTTCTACAACGCGGCCACCAACGTCTTCGTCCAGAATGCGCTCAATTTCTCTGCGAACGGCCTCCTTGGTGCGACGGTGAGTGGCACGGCCGTCGGTGCGGTGACACTGGGAGCGGGCAGCACGGCCCTGGGCGTGCAGGGTGGTCAGACCAGCACGATCTTTGGTGGCCTGACGGTGAATGGCAGCACTGGCACGACGATCTTTACGTTCAACCAGTTGAACGTGCTCGGAGCCTTCTCCGGCAGCACGCCTTCGATCACCAAGACGGGTACTTCGACTTTGATGCTGGGCGGCACGTCCACCTACACCGGTGCCATCACGGTTGAGCAGGGCACCTTGGAAGCGCGGATTGGCAACAACGCCCTGACGACCGGAGCTGTGGTGGTCAACCCGGGTGCAGTGCTGCGGGTGATCAGCCCGAACAATCTGGCCATCGCCAGTTCGGTGACTGTGAACACGGATATCAACGGTCTTGGCATTCTGAGCCTGGCCTATGCGGGCGCTTCTGGAACGGTGACATGGAATTCGACCAACCCGAACTACGACGGCACACTCGCCATTGATGTGAGCGGCTACGACACCGCGGTGAGCCAGGCGGGCACCAAGCTCTTCCTCGGTTCCACGCTGAGCGGTGCCTATACGGCGGATACGCTGACAGCCGGCACGGGCAACGTCTATCGACTCGGCACGGGCGGCGGCGTCTTGAACATTAACAGGGCAGTTCTGACCGGTGCCGGAAACTCGGTCATCATCGGCGCGGTCACCGGCACCCCGGGTGCGAACCTGATCGGCAACGGCGGTACCGTGGTGCTCAATACGGCCAACAGCTATGGAGGTGGCACCACGATCAACGGCAACGCCGTTGTGCAGATCGGCGATGCGAACGCGTTTGGCACGGGTGCGATCACCTTCAATGGAGGCACCTTGCAGCCCAACCAGAGAGGCCTAGGCACGACGGGCAATGTCATCCTGCGTCAGCCTTTCACGCTGGCCAACAACATCAATTTCTCCGCCGGTGGTGTTCTTACTGCTCTTGCAGGCTCGGGGAACCTGGATGGTGCCTTTGCCGCGGACGCCTTCATCGGCGCAGGTCCGCTCGGCCAGACGGATCTGATCCTGACGGGTGCCGTGGACCTCTCCGGGGCCACGTATCGTGCTCTGAGCATCGCGGGTACGGACCGCATCGTGACGCTCTCCGGCGCAATCAGCGGAGCCTCCATCCTGGTCAAGACCGGCACCGGCATCCTGCGCCTGACCAATGCCAGCAACAGCTCCAACGGCATCGCCATCAGCCAGGGCACCCTGGCCCTCAGCAGCACTGGCGTCATTCCCGGCACGATCCTCCTCAACTCCGGCACGCTTGCCGGTTGGGACCGCAGCTTCACGGTGGCCAATGACATGCAGTTGATCCAGACCAGCACGATCGACGTGGGTGCCTCGACTACGCTGACCAGTTCTGGCGTGATCAGCGGCGACTTCACCTACGTTGGTGCGCAGACGGGCCTGACCAAGACGGGGCTCGGCACCCTGGTTCTCAGCGGCAGCAACACCTACCTCGGCACCACCTCCATCAATGCCGGTATCCTGAGCATCAGCAGCGATGCGAACCTCGGCTCAACGGGTGGTCTGAACGTCACCCCTGGCGGCATCACCTTCAACGGCGGTATCCTGCGAGTCACCGAAGACATGACGACGAATCGTGTCATCACCATGACCGGTGCAGGCAGCATCAGTGTGAAGGCGGGCAAGACCCTGATCATCAACGGCATCACTGCCAACAGCACCGGACTGCTCACCTTCAATGGTGGCGGCATCGCCATTCTCAACGGCAACCAGACGGGGGCCAATTTGCACGACAACACCGCCATCAGCAATGGGGCGACCTTGATGACCCAGGCCACCGGCGGCACGCCATTCGGCGACGTTGCCGTGACCATCAACGGCGGTTCCCTCCGGGTGAACACCAACGGCCCCGCAGCGGCCTTCGTCATTCCGACCCTCAACTTCACGGGGGCGGCCTACCTGCGCCTAGACGCGCAGATGGGCAATGACATCCAGATCACCGCCACCACTCTCGCCCGCGTTGGGTCCGGCATTCTCACGATTGTTCCTGGAGTGGATGGCAACCTCGGCAACACCGCTGGTGCGGACGCACGCGTCCTCGGCACGACGATCCTCGGTCAGAGCACCACGACGGTGGCGGGTCTCGCGGCGCTGAACAATTTAGGCACGGTTTCGGGGATCAATGCCGAGGTGACCGCCGCGTCCATTCTGCGCCTCGCCTCCAGCGCGGATGCAACCGCGAGTTTTGTCCGCTACGATCCGGTGATGGGATTTGTGACCTCCGTGGGTGCGAATCCACTGACAAACACCTTCATCGGTTCCACTGTTTCGAGCGTCGTTGACATCAATACCGCGACGGTCATCACTGGCACGGCAGAAACATTTGGTGTCCGCACCTCGGCCAGCATCAGTGGGGGAACCATCAGCATCCTGTCCCGCAATAACAATGAAATGGGCGGCCTGCTCATCAATGGTGTGGGCAGTGCGGCTCCGACCATCAGTTCGAACATTTTCATCAACCCCTATGGCGTCACCGGCGGCGCGAGCGCGGGAGAGGGCATTATTTATGTGAGCGGAGGTTACATCGGCGGAAATGCGGCCACGATCAGCGGCAACATCACCGCGAAAAATCTGACCATCGGCGGGGCTGGGGACCTGATCCTGGCGGGCGTCAACAACATCCTGGGCAACATCACTGTGAACGAGGGTATTCTGACCATTGCCAATGTGGATTCCCTGCCTTCGCTTACCGGGGGACTGATCCTCAACGACATCGGCAACCTCGACCTCAACGGCAGCCGCGTGGTGGCAGCGGGGCTGTCCGGCACCGGCGGCACTGTGGGCAATCTTTCGACCACGTCCAACGGTGTGCTGGTGATCAACAGCATCAATAACACGACCTTCACGGGCAACATCGTCGATGCACTTGGCTCTGGCACCAAGACGACCCGGCTGGTGAAGAATGGATCGAGCACACTGACCCTTGGCTCGATCACCAGCACCTTCACTTATGCGGGCCAGAACAGCTTCACGGGTGGCGTGAGAATCAACCAAGGTCAGTTGACGGTGCAGGATCCGTTCGGCCTTGGCGGTGCCGATCCGCTCGTCGCGGGCGGCACGAACTATAGCACTCCAGGCACGGTGACCGTGAACGGAGGCATTCTGGCGCTTAACAGCAACGGTGGCGGCCCGAACGGCACCATCATCTTTGGCAATCCGAACACCAACGGCATCAACGTGGTGGCAGCCGGGTTTGCCACGATCAACGTGGACCGGGTGAGCGCGAACACGGGCAACCAGATTCAGATTGGCGACCTTGACCTCAGCGCAGCGACCCTGACGCTGACCGGCGGCAACAGCTACTCCCTGCGGGTGGCGGGTACCACGACCATTGGAGGCTCCTCTTCCAACATCAACACCGCCACAGGAACCACGCATTTTCTGGAACTGGCCGGGGCGATCATTGGCGCGGGCAACCTCAATAAATACGGTGGCGGCACCACGACCTACGGCACGCTGCGGATCTCCGGCACGACCAACACGTACACCGGCGGGACCAATGTGCAGGTAGGTGCGCTTCAGATCACCAGCACGACAGGCACACCGCTGGGCGGCACGGGCAGCGATGCGCTGATCAACGTGAATCCGGGCGCGGCTCTGCGCATTGCCGGCAATGGCAGCCTTGGCGGTGTTGCCCTCAATGGCTTGATGCTCAACAGCAACATTAACAACCTGCCAGCCATCGTGCTCGACAGCGACTACAACCCCGGCACGGGCTTGAACGCGCAGATCAAGCTGCAAGGTGGCTTTGGTGCTGCGCTCCAGCTTGCGGTTCCTACGTTCACCACGGCGCTCAATTTGTCAGATATCGGCAACGGACGTCTTTTCCTCGGTGGTTACTTCAACAACACCGTCGTCGAATACATGGCACCGACACTGGGCGTCGGCGCGGACAACACGTATCGCCTTGGTGGCAACAACGGCGGAACGCTGGCCTTCTCCAGCGCGGACAATGTACTGACCGGCACTGCCCGCCTCATGATCGGCTCCCAGTTGAGCAATCTCCAAGGCAGCGCCATCACCAATGGTGGGGGGACGGTTTCCATCCGCAATTCCAATGACTTCACCGGCGGCACCACGATCAGCAAGGGTTCGACCTTGTCACTGGAAGTCGGTGCCCTGGGGCGGACACCGCTCGGTACGGGCAGTGTTGAAGTCTATGGTACCATCCAGGTTGTCACGCCGACCACAGGGATCGCGGGTGCGTCGTCGTTCTACAATCCGACCACCGGCTTCAACAACAACCTGATCGTTCTTCGTCCTGGTGGTACGATCCGCATCTTTGACCAGCTTGGTCGCGAACCCAACGGGCAGGGCCGCTGGGCGGATGCCACAGGTCAGGATCTGAACGGCGGCACGTTCCGTTTCGATGGCGTGGCCAATGGCCAGTCCTACGAACTCGTCGGGACCCTTATCGTGAACAAGGGATCCAACATCACGGTGGTTCGGCCGGCCGGTTCAGGCTCCACCACTTTTGAAACCGCCGGTCTGACCCGTGGTGCGAATGGAACTCTGGGCCTTTCGACCTCTGGTGTGGGCACCCTTGGAA
>Ga0209066_10000125_pt1 | contig 113236 bp, 94 predicted proteins | sample All_14_2_FD_187198 | JGI IMG/M metagenome (GOLD analysis project Ga0209066, IMG submission 187198) | Freshwater microbial communities in response to fracking from Pennsylvania, USA - Allegheny Zone_MetaG_DW_15 (SPAdes) (version 2) ...
GGGGGCGGCGGGCGCCTGCAGCAGCGCATAGTCGGGCTCGGGCGGAACCAGGGAGGCGCGGGCTCCTTCGCCCAGCGCCTTGACCACCTCATCGGAGGCCGCTTTCGCGTACTCCAGCGACTCCGGCACATAGGTGCGGATGCGGTCCACCACGGTCTTCGCGTTGCCCACCGCCTTCGCGATCGAGGCGCGCGCGCCGGCCTGGCTCTTTTCGATCTGCGCCATTTCGGCTCTGGCCTTGGTCTTCTTGGAGTGGCTCATGACGCCCATGATGATGCCGACCAGCACCAGGATCAGCAGCACCACGCCGCCCACGGCCATCAGCAGCATCTTCACGCCGCGCTTGCTGGCGGCCTCCTCGCTCTCCGGGGCCTCCTCCTCCGCGGCCACGGGCACCATGCCGGCCGGCAGCTCCGCAACGTTGCCCGTCATGTTGACCGCGCCGGTCGTGCCCATGACGCCGGTCGTGCCCATCGCGCCGGTCATGTTCATCTGCCCGGTGACGCCGCCGCGCTTGCCCTTGATCATGATCTTTTTGGAGTTTTTCTCCATCTTGACCGGGCCCGCCTTGGAGAGGTAGCGGCGCATGTCGCCCAAGAGCGAGCCGTAGGTCGGGAAGCGCGTCTGAGGCTCCACTTCGAGCATGCGGCCGACCAGCTCTTCGACCTCGGCCGGCACGCCCCCGCGGATGTCGTGCAGCGCCTTGGGCGGGCCGTCGAAGCGCGCCTTGACCACGGCGGTGGCGTCCTCGCCTTCGAACGGCGGCACGCCGGCGATCGCGTGGTACAGGGTTCCGCCGAGGCTGTAGATGTCCGAGCGGAAATCGCTCTTCTGGCGGCGGACCTTTTCGGGCGCGATGTAGTAGGGCGTGCCCCACACGTCGTTGCCGGGGCCGCTGGCCATGGCGGACAGGCCGAAGTCCACCAGCTTGGCGTTCTTTTCGTTGTCGAACAGGATGTTTTCCGGTTTGACGTCGCCGTGCACCATCCCGGCCTCAGCCGCTTCGCGCAGCCCTTCGGCGACCTGCGCGCCGACGTGGATCACGACCGTCGGGTCCAGCGGGCCCTGCTCCGCCATCATCTTGTCGAGGCTGCCTCCGGAGACCAGCTCCATCGCGATGTAAGGCTGGCCTTTCTCCTGGCCGAACGAGTAGATCTGGGCGATGTGCGGATGGTTCAGCCGCGCGGCCGCCTGCGCCTCGCGCTGGAAGGTCTCGACGAACTGGGGGTCGTCGCCGAGGCTCTTCAGCATCACCTTGATCGCGACCTCGCGGTTCAGTCCCTCATCGCGGGCGCGGTACACGCCGCCCATGCCGCCGGCGCCCAGCAGCTGCAGCAGCATGAAGTGGCCGAACCGGGCCGGCACCTGAAACTCGAACGAGCAGGTGGGGCACTGCACCGTGGTGAACGCCTCCAGCCCGCTGACATCCAACATGGCACCGCATTTCGGGCACGCCGCAGAACTGACCGGATCGGTCAAAATCGTCGCACTATTCGCACCATCCATAAATTGAACCTCACTCCAGCTTCAACCACAAACTTAGGCCATTGCAAAGTAGTAACCGGTCAATGATGCCGAAAATCGGCTCTTTTGTCGATGCTCAAAATCGCGCACCCGAAGAGGCTGAAACCCGCCTCAGACGGCGCCACTCCGCGCGCGCTCCGATTGAGGCCTTGACTTCAGCCGCCCACTTGTCCGACAATGCGGAAAACTGATTTTCCAACCCACAGAAAAGGGGTCTTGCATGCACAGAATCGTTGCGTTGGTGATGGCGGCCGCGATGGCCGCGGCGGTGTCGGGCTGCGCGCTGGTGAGCCGCCACACAGGCCCCGTCGAAGGGGGCTCCCAGACGACCGTCGGCTTCCTCGGGTTCGAGGCCGTCGACAACGGCTATCCGATGCTCCCCTTCTACAAGAGCTTCACCCAAGGCAAATAAGCGGCGCGGCGCGCCTTCCCGTCTCCTCCTGCGACCGTTCCGGCGCAGGGGTTTTGTCTTGCTTTCTCATGGCGAAAACCCAATAATACCCCCCACTTTTACCCCGTTAGAGGCGAAAAAAACATGAGTGATGAGAAGACCGTCGCATCCGACATCCCCACCCTCCGGCCGATTCCCGAGAATCTGCCCGAAGAGCTGTTGCCGCTGTACGACTGGTGGAAAACCAACGGCCTGCAGTTCGTGGCCACGCTGGTCGCCGCCGCCGTTCTGGGCGGCAGCGTGTTCGCCTTCAAACAGTACCGTGCCGCCAAGATCGCCGGGGCCAACCAGGAGCTGATGAAGGCCTCGTCGCTCGAAGACCTCGAAGCGGTGGTCGCCAAATACGGCACCACGAAGGCGGGCAACGCCGCCCGGCTGCGTCTGGCCAAGGCCTATTACGACGCCGCGAAGTACGAAGACGCGCTCGCCGCCTATGACACCTGCCTCGGCAAAGGCGCCCCCGCCGGTTTCGGCCAGATCGCCGAGCTGGGCCGCGCGCAGGCGCTCGAAGCCCTGGGCCGCACGGAAGAGGCGATGACCGCCTTTCAGGCTTTCTCGAAAGCCCACGAAGACCATTTCCTGCAGCCCTACGCGGTGATGGGCGAAGCCCGCATCCTGGCCCTGCAGGGCAAGAAGGACGAGGCCAAGAAGCGGCTGGAGAACCTCAAGGCCAAGGTCAGCGACGCCCCCGGCTGGGAGATGACGATCGCGAGCCTCGAAGGCGTGATCACGCGCTACGAGCCGCGCGCCGCGCGCTCGCTCTTCGATGCGGCCAACGAGGCTGCCCAAAAGGCTGGCGCGCCCGCGGCGCCCGCACCCGTCGCGCCGGCCAAGTGAGCGACGGGCCTCCCGCGAGGCCACAAAAAAAGGGGATCGGGCCACTGGCCTGATCCCCCTTTTTTTTGCGCCCCAGAACCTCAATACGGCCGCTTCGCCGCGTCCTCGCACCACGCGCGCATCACGGCGACCGCCGGCGCGGCCTCCGCCTTCAGGAACGGCACCGCGCGGCCCTCCGGCGCGAGCGCCTGCTCCGCATAGATCCGCGCATCGTCGAACCCGGCCGCCGCGGCGTCCGCGCGCGTGGCGGCATAATGGACCGCTTTCAAACGAGACCAGTAGATCGCGCCCAGGCACATCGGACAAGGCTCGCAACTGGTGTAGAGCTCGCAGTCCTCCAGATGGAACCGGCCGAGCGCGCGGCACGCCGCACGGATCGCGTTGACCTCCGCGTGCGCCGTCGGGTCGTTCTCTGCGATCACGCGGTTCCAGGCGCGCGCCACGATCTGCCCGTCGCGGACGACCACCGCGCCGAAGGGCCCGCCGTCCCGGCGCGCCACGCCCTCCTTCGCCGCCTCCACCGCCTCGCGCATGAACGCCTGTTGCCGCGTCTCCGCCATGGGCCGCCTCAGATCACATAGTTGTTCACGTCGGCCGAATCGACGTAGCGGCGCAACACCTCAGCCAGCGTGATCCCGCTGAGCGCCTTCTGCACCGCCTGGTTGACCTCGTGCCAGACCGAGCGCGCCACGCACGAGTCGATCCGGTTGCAGAAATCCTCCGTGGTCAGGCACTCCACCAGCGACAGCGGCCCCTCCAGAATCGTCACGATGTCCAGCATCGTGATCTCCTCCGGACGGCGCGCCAACACGTAGCCGCCCTTGGCCCCCCGCGTCACGTTCAGCAGCCCGGAGGTCTTCAGCGGATTGATCACCTGCCACAGGTATTTCACCGAAATTTCCTGCCGCTTGGCAATGTCGTTCAACGTCACCGCACCTTTGCTCTGATGCATGGCAATGTCCATCAGCGTGCGGAGCCCATAGCGCCCTTTGGTCGAAATTCTCACGTTTAACACCCTATTAAGTAGTAATGCGTGATAGTCTACAGCATTTATTGACTTAAGCAAGCGAGATTATGTGCCGTGGCCTGCGCGCCTTTTGCGAGCGCCAGCACATTTTTGTCGTGCACGACAAAAATGACAGACATATTTGTGCTACAGAATTGAAGCCCGGCTGGCATGCCGTCCAGAATCCGCCAAACAGGTCCGTCTTGACGGAACATCAGGCATATGGCACATTACCTGCTGCAACATCTGATTACTACTCGGTCCACCGAGCGACGTTATCGTTACACAAAAACAGGTTAGGAGACAAAAATGAGCTACGTTAAAACCGTTCTCGAGAATGTTCGCAAACGAAATGCGAACGAGCCCGAATTCTTGCAGGCCGTCCAGGAAGTTCTTGAGTCCCTCGAGCCCGTCGTGGCCGCGCGCCCGATCATGGAGAAAGAGCGCATTCTCGACCGGATCGTCGAGCCCGAGCGCATGATCGTTTTCCGCGTGCCTTGGATGGACGACAAAGGCGTGTTCCACGTCAACCGCGGTTTCCGCGTCGAATTCAACAGCGCCATCGGCCCCTATAAAGGCGGCCTGCGCTTCCACCCCTCCGTGAACCAGAGCATCCTGAAGTTCCTCGGCTTCGAGCAGGTCTTCAAGAACTCCCTCACCACCCTGCCCATGGGCGGCGGCAAGGGCGGCTCGGACTTCGACCCCAAGGGCAAATCCGACGGCGAAGTGATGCGCTTCTGCCAGTCGTTCATGACGGAGCTCTCCCGCCACATCGGTCCTGACACCGACGTCCCCGCGGGCGACATCGGCGTGGGCGGCCGCGAGATCGGCTACATGTTCGGCCAGTACAAGCGCCTGCGCAACGAGTTCACCGGCGTGCTGACCGGCAAGGGCATCGCGTGGGGCGGCTCGCTGATCCGCCCGGAAGCCACCGGCTACGGCTGCGTGTACTTCGCCCAGGAAATGCTGAAGCAGCGCGGCCAGAGCTTCGCAGGCAAGGTCTGCGCGGTCTCGGGCTCGGGCAACGTCGCCCAGTACACGGTCGAGAAGCTGAACCAGCTCGGCGCCACGTGCGTCACGCTCTCCGACTCGGCCGGCACGATCTACGACAAGGACGGCATCACCGCCGAGAAGCTCGCTTACGTGATGGAGCTGAAAAACGTCAAACGCGGCCGCATCAAAGAGTACGCCGACAAGTTCGGCTGCCAGTACCTTGAGGGCCAGCGCCCGTGGGCGGTCAAGTGCGACTGCGCCTTCCCGTCGGCCACGCAGAACGAGATCAGCAAAGAGGACGCCGCCGCCCTGCTCAAGAACGGCTGCACGCTGGTCGCCGAAGGCGCCAACATGCCGAGCACCCCGGAAGCGATCGAGCAGTTCCTCGCCGCCAAGATCATGTACGCCCCGGGCAAGGCCTCCAACGCCGGCGGCGTGGCCACCTCGGGCCTGGAGATGAGCCAGAACTCGATGCGCCTCGCCTGGACGCGCGAAGAGGTCGACGCCCGTCTGCACAACATCATGATCGCGATCCACAGCCAGTGCTGGACCCGCGCCGAAGAGTTCGGCTTCAAGGGCAACTACGTCATGGGCGCGAACATCGCCGGCTTCCTCAAGGTCGCCAACGCGATGCTCGACCAGGGCCTGGTGTAAGCTCGCCGCTGTCCCGACAGCGACGGACAAAAAAGGAACCCCGGCTCCGGCCGGGGTTCCTTTTTTTATGGCCCGCGGACCTCTTGCACGAGGATGCGCGTAAAGGACGAGGGCGCCGCCTCGCACACGACGTACTGCGTCAGCGCCGCCCCCGCCCGCTGGGTGCGGTTGACCGGAACCGTGCGCGCGGCGCGGCGGGACGTGATGTCGGCCGCCAGCTGGTCTTCGATCCAGAAGGCGAAGCGCCGCCTCAGCGGCGTCAGGTCGAGCTTCACCGCCCGAGCCTCGGGCCCCGAGTTGTAGACGAAGATCACCAGCGCCGAACGGCCTTCGGTCCAGGCGGCCTGCACGCGGAAGGGCGCGTCCGGCTCGGACGGCGCGCCCTCTGTCACCAGCGGCTCGGCCGCGGGATGCCGGTTGAACAGGGCCATCAGCAGCCCCGCCTCGGTCAGCATGTTCTTGGCGTAGAGCGCGCGGAACAGCACCTCCTCCGGGTGGAAGGGCGTCGAGACGTCGCCGCACGGCCCGCGGCGCAGACACTCCAGACCGGCATAGGCCAGGCCGAGCGTCGCGTACCACTCGCCGAAATAGCCCTGTTCCGCCTCGCCCGCGGCCCACAGGCGGTTCATGACGCCCGCCACATACCGGTCGTACACCCCGCAGACAGGCGCCTCGCCGACGCGGAGATCAAGTCCCGCCCACGCGTTCGTCATGGCCGCCGCATAGGCCGACACCGCCGCTGCGGCCGGCCGGCCGCCGTCGGCGGCCACCAGCTCCCAGCGCCGGACCTGCAGCGGCTCGGGATGCCCGTGCCGGCTCCGCAACACCGCCAGCGGATGGTCGCCCGTCGCATTGCAATAGGCCACCCAATCCGCGGCCAGCTGCGCCCCGGCGGCCAGATCCGGCACGCGCTCGTCGTCCAGCCCGGCCTGAAACAGCGGCACGCGGATCACCGGCTCCGCGCCCGCCAGGCGGCTGAACGCCACGAACTCAACGGTTCCGAAATCGTGCCCCTCTTCGGTCCGGCCCACCCGCGAGACGCTCCGGCGCTGCGCAAGGGGGCCCACGCCGTCGTACCAGTTATAGAAGCTCACGTCGCGGCGCGACGGCCAGTGCATCGCGCCCGGCGCGACCGCGCGCAGCGCCTCCATCGGCTGGGGGCTGAAGCCCTTGTCCGCATCGTCCGGCACTACCGACACCTGCCGGAACTCCAGTTCGCTTCCCGGCTCGACCACGAAGGCGCAGCGATAGACGCCCTCGCGCGGCGGCGTCACCGCGAACAGCCGCTCCTCGGGCACGTCGCTCCGGACCGAGACCTTTTTCTCCACCGTCGCGTCGGCCTCTCCGCCGACCGGCGAGAACACGAAGCGGAAGCGGCCGCGGCCTTTGACGCAGCGGCAGACCACGCGCACCGAGTGGCGGACGCCCTTGCGCAGCGGGACGGTCGAGAGGCCGACCTCGCCCGGACGCTCGCCCGCGTTCGCGGCCACGAATCCGCTGCGGCCCGCGGCCGGATCACGCAGGAAGTGCACCGTCACCCCCCCCCCTGAGCCGCCCACGGTCTCTTCGCGCGCACATTCGGCCCGGAAGGGGTTCCCAGAGCCCTCCAACAGTCCGACCTGAAAGCCCATTCTGAACGCCGTCGGCGCCGCATTCGTCGCCACCGCCTGCGGCAGCACGCGGACCGTCACCGCGTCCCCCTGCGGACGCGGGTCTGCTCCGACGCCCGACGCCAGCCCGGCGAGCAGGCCTGCGGCCGCCGCGGCGCGGCACAGGGAAAAACGCGTTGTCCGATCTCCGTTCACAGCTCACTTTCCGAGCAGCAGTCGCTCAACCGAGTCCCCCACCTTCTCTTCGCGCCGCGGCTGGGCAACCGGCCTGAACGCCGGATCGTAGGTCCGCAGCGAGCCCTTCGGAAGGTACTCCCAAACCATGCGCGCGGGATAGGACGCCCGCACCGGTCGCACGTCGCGGCGGTTGCGCACGGCTGCCTCTGTGCGCGCGCGGATCAGGCCGCGCGCCGCCTCCAGCGGGAGGACCTCCGCGCTTTGCGGACCCGTCCCCTTCTTGGTCTCGCACACCTCCGCGCCGGGAATCCAGCGCCGCGCCTCGGCCGCCACCTTGTCGTCGCCCGAGACCAGCACGACCGGCACGCCGTGCTCGCCGGCGATCAGCGCATCCACGGCGGTCTCCCCCACCTCAAGGCCGTTGAGCCACAGCCGCTGGATCGTGGCCGACGAGTAGGTGTGCGCCAGCACGGCGCCGGGCGTCAGCGCCTGGGCGTGATAGCCCAGCAGGATCAGCGCCTCAGCCCCCTCGAGGCCTTTGAAGCGGACCCCCGGCGTCGGGCCCTGGACCAGCGTCGCCCGCGCGTCGACGTCGGCCGGAACCACGTTGGTGCCCGCGCCGTGTCCGTCGCGCACCACGACCGCCGTCGCGCCGGCGGCGAAGCAGCCGGCCACGCAGGCGTTGATGTCCCCGGCCATCAGCTGGCGTCCCTCCTCATAGCGCGCGGCGCCCGGAAGCGTCTGGTCGCTGCACGTGATGCCGCTGATGCCCTCCAGGTCCACAAACACATACACCTTGAACGCCCAGGCCGGGCAGGCCAGGCCCCACACGGCCAGCAGCACCGACACTCCTCTGACTCCTGCGACGCGCATGCGAACCTCCTTCGCGGCCCCTCCGCCGCCCGACCGCCCGGCCGTCACGGAGAGGCGTCCTGGCGGGTGTCCATTCGGACCGTGAGCAAGGCATTGGAGAAGACGATCGAGTCCTCGAAGAAGAAGATCCGCCATTCGGAGCCGTCCAGCTTGCGGAACTCCAGGTCCAGCCCCAGCGGGTCGCTCCGCTTGATCGCCGGACGACCCAGGAAGCGGTGGCGCGGCTGCTCCGTCAGCGCGGCGACTTCGCGGCGCCGGTCCACGGCAAACCACTGATACCGGCCGGCCAGCTGCCGCGGCAGGACGATGTAGTAGCGCGTCGGCATGGCGAGCGGCCGGAAGAGCTGCGCGTCCGTCGCGCGCTGCCCTTGAAACGCGTAAGAGACATACGGGAAATCCGCCAGGATCAGCGGCGGCTGATACCAAATCGCCGCTGCCACCGCGATCACGGCCAGCGCCAGCGCGACTTTGGCCAGATCCGGCAGCCAGCGGCGCATCCGTCCGCGGGACGCCCGCGTCGCACCCGCGGCAGACTCCGCCGGGGTTCCGCCGGACGGGCATGCCGGGCCGGCGGGCCGTGGCTCGCCCGGCGCGGGGCCGGGCGTCGGCGCCGTCAGGGCCTCCGCGGCTGCGCGCGTCTCCTCGGTTTTCTTGGGTTTGGACATGGGCGGGTTTATTTATAAACGGAGCCGGAGGCAGAAGAAAGCGAATTCTTGATTTTTTGCTCCAGGACAGAGGCCTCGACCCTGGGGCAGAACACCGTCAGGCGGCGCGGGGCGACAGGCAGCACCAGCCGTCCTTGCGGATCTTTGCGGACCACGACCCGCTGATCGGCGAGATCGGCGACGCGCGCCTGCTCGGGAGCCAGCTCCAGCGAAACCTCCGCCTGCCCCGCCGCATGCCAGAACGTGGCGAGCGAGCCGCCCTCGAAGGCGCCGACCATCGCCCGCACATCGGGGTTGCGGCCGCACGCCACAGGGCGGACCGGAACGAACTCGGGCGGCCGCCCGCTGCGCTGCAGGAGCATGAACTCCTTGCCGGGCTCGCGCATCGGCGCCTTGACCGCTTCGGAGGAGCGGCCGCTCAGGCGGACCGTCTCGTAGAGGCGGAAGAGCCGCAAGATTTCGGGCGTGAGGGGATGCTGGTCGAGATCGCGGAAACGGGTCTGCAGCGACACGGGGCAATCGAAGGCCACGGAGCGGCAGAGCAGGTATTCGAGCTCATCGAGCTGCAAGCCTTCGACCTCGCGCCCGTGTCGCTGCTGCCTCGGCCACACGCCGAACCACCCCAGCTCACCGGGCATCATGTCGCCGCGCACGCTGAGCATGTAGGCCACGCTGGTGTCGATGTGCTGCTTGACGCTCGGCCAGCGCTCCGGCGGCTGGCCGGCGAGGATCGCGCCGCCCAAGGTGTTGAGGTAGGTGTCCACCGTGGAGCTGCGCGCGAAGGAATGCCAGAGACGGTGAGTCATGATCGTGCCCATGTGGATCACCGGACGCCGAAAACGCCGCATGGCGCTGGTCTGGAACGTGCTGACGTAATAGTCGAAGCGGCGGCGGTCCACATCTTCGCCCCCGTCGAAATAGACCATGTCGAACCCGCACGCGTTGAAGATCTCGGCCAGGCGGGCGTGCATCTCGTCGGGAAGCGAGCTCTCCTGGTCGATGATGTAGCCGTTGATGCAGCCGTCCACGCCGTAGTGCTTCAGCGGCGCCGCGGCGGCATGCGCGGCGGCGGCCGTTTTCCAGGCCCCGCGCTCGCAGCCCATGAACGTGTCCCACACGCCTTCGGGGCCGATCTCTTTGTAGCGGATGATCTCGCTCCCGATCACCACTTCGCGGTGCTTCTCCACGCCGCCTTCCCAATAGGCCTTGGCGACTTTGGAGCTGCCCGGCCACTCCGCCAGGCTCGTGCGGGCCTTGATCGTGGTCTGCGCGGCGTCGATGCCCTCGGCCAGCACGCCTTCGAACTGCGTCCAGAAGCGCGGGTCAGGCACGGGCGAGACGTAGGCGTCGGTCTTGTGGACCTTGGAGCCGAAGGCGTGCATCCCCGTCGAGATCCCGGCCGCTTTGAGGCGGGCCACGAACGCCTTCAGGTCTTCGACGCCTTTCGGAAAATTCTTGGCGTTGATCGTATAGTGTCCGACCGAGGAGCACCACGCACCCGAATCCAGCAGCACCTGACGGATGCCGGCCTCGTTGCATCTGCGGATCAGCGTGTCGACGTCGCCCAGGCCCGCGCTGAGGAAGAAGTACGACCCCCGGACAAGCGCGGAGTCTTTGACCGGCGTTCCGTCGGCCGTCTCGTTGGTCAGCAGGCCGTACGCGTGCGAAACCTCGCGGGCCACGCGCTTGAAGTCGGGCGTCGGGCACGCGATGATCGCGGCGGCCGCGCCCTCCATCAGCGGCCCCGGCTCGTCCACGGCCGACGCCGTGAGCCGGACGCGCGGCAGCACGCCGCCCTCGCCGCGGCCGATCGCCGCGACGGTCTCTTCGAGGCTGACCAGCGCATGGCCCATCACCTGGGTGTCGGTCAACGGCGACACCGCCATCACGCACAGCGCATGGGCGTCGTTCCACCCGATGTTGAGCCGCTTGCCCACCGTCTGGCTGAAGGCGGCATTCAGCATGACAAAGCGCGCCGCCTTCGGGCGCGCGCCGCCGAAGCGCACCACGCGCAGCGCGATCCACTCGGCCGGCGTCTCGACCGCCAGCGTCAGCGTGGTGTCCGTGTCCGTGAAGCCGAGCTCAAGCGTGTCCCCCTGCCGCTGCAGCGCGCAGGCGGCATGCCAGACCCCGTCGGCCGACTGCACCTCCGCCAGCGGCTCCGGCTTGCGCGTATCGAGGCACTCCGTCTGATCCGCCTTGAGCCTCAGCGAGAGCGGAACGGCCTGCCCGCTGAGCCTCAAGACCGCACGGCCGCACTCGATCGTCGTCTCAGCCCCGGCCGGCCCCGCGGCTCCGACCCTGCACGCCAAGCACACCGCCAGAACCCCCGTCGCAAACCGGTTTCGCATCGTGTTTTCCTCTGCTTCCTTTTCGCGGCCGCCCCGCTGAGGGGTCAGCCTGTGACGAAAGGATCGTAACAAAGCCTGGAGGGGGATACAAGCGACGCCCCCAAGCGACCGCCGCGCAACAGAAAAAAAACGGACGGCCTCTCCCGCAGGAAAGGCCGTCCGCCACACGGCGTCAACGCGCCGCTGTCCGACTCACCTCGGCCCGCGCGGGGCAGCCCGCTCGCCCGCCGCCGCAGGCGGGGCGTCCTTGCAGGCCCCCGCCATCGGGCACGCCGGGCAGCCGGGGCGATCCGCCCCGCGCTCCGCACGGTCCTCGCGGAGTTTCTTCAGGACGTCGGCCCCGAGGATCTCGCGGAACTTGAGCTGCGAGGCGACCTCCTCCTTGAAGATCTCCGCGCGCGCCTGGCTCAGGGTCTCGGCCGCCTTGAGCGCCGCCTTCTCGTCGACCGTCTCGCTCCGCATGAGCTGCTCGAAGACCACTTCGGCCTTCTCGGCGGCAGCCTTGAGATCGATGCGCTTGAGCTGCTGCTCATCGTGGAACGCCTTCAGCGCGTCAAGCTGCTGGTCCGTCGCGCCCGCCTCCTTCAGCCGCTTGGGATCGGGCGTGCCGCGGGGGCAGCCCTCAGGCCCGTTGCCGCCGCGCCCCATGCGCGGTCCGGCACCCTCGCCTTCAGGCCCCCGTCCCGGACGCATCTCCGGGCCGAAGAAGCCCGAGCCCGGACCGCGACGCTCCATGCGCTCGCGGCGCTCCATGCGGGCCTGTTCGCCGCCTTCCGGGCGGAACCCCCGCCCCTCGCCGCGGAGGTCCTGCGGCTCCTCCGCCTGCGCAAACGCCGAGCCGCTCAACAGCGCGGCGCCCATCACCATCCTGATCACGTGAGTCTTTTTCATACCTGTTCTCCTTTCCAGATCCGTGCGGGTCACATCGTGTGCCCTTTACGTGTTCTAGTAAACACGACGGACATGACAGCGACAGGGACAGAAACATGACAAACGCGTCATTCTTGACTCTGCGGCGAGCCCCCTACCCCGCGGCGTTCACGCGTCCTCCGTCGAGGCGATAGATGCGGTCGCCCAAGGCCCGGGCCTCCTCCAAGTCGTGGGTCACATAGAGGGCCGTGAACCGTTTGGCACCGTGCAGCGCGACCAGCTCCGCGACCAGCGACGCCTTCAGCGCCTGATCGAGGCTGTTCAGGGGCTCGTCGAACAGCACCACCTCGGCATCGGAGGCCAGCGCCCGCGCGAAGGCCACCCGCTGGCACTGCCCGCCGCTGAGCACGTCGGGCTTCGCATGGCGATACGACTCCAGATCGATCAGTCCCAGCAGATCTTCGACGCGAGAACAGATCGCGCCCTGATGCAGGTGCCGGGCCCGCATGCTGAACGCGATGTTCTCGAAAACCGTCAGGTGGGGAAAGAGCGCGTGCCGCTGAAAGACCATGGTCACGGGCCTCCGCTCCGGCGGGACGCGCGTCATATCGGCGCCGCCGATCAGCACGCGCCCGGACGACGGGGCCTCCAGCCCCGCCAAGATCGAGAGCAGCAGCGTCTTGCCGCAGCCGCTCGGCCCCAGCAGGATGGAGAAGGTTCCGCGCTCGATCGTGAACGAGACGTCCTCCAGCACGCGGCGGTCGCCGAAGCGTTTGCAGATCTGGTCGCACGCGATCATGCCATCCTCCTCGCCGCTTCCGGCCGGAACGCCAGCCGCAGGGCGGTCAGCGCCAGGAAAGAGAGCACCGCCAGGCAGAACGCCGCGGCTCCGGCGGACGCCAGGTCGCCGGCGGTGGCACGCGTGTAGATCGCCACAGGCAGCGTTTCCGTGACCCCCGGGATGCAGCCCGCCACCATGGCCGTCGCGCCGAACTCGCCCAGCGCCCGCGCCCAGCACATCACGAACCCGCTGATCAGGCCGTCGCGGCTCAGCGGCAAGATCACATGGAAGAACGTGTATCCTTCGCTCGCTCGCAGCAGCGCCGCGGCCGCCGGAATCGAGGGCGGGATGGCCGTGATCGCCGAGCGCACCGCCCGGATATAGAACGGCAGGGCCACAAAAAACTGCGCCAGCACGATGCCGGCTTTCGTGAAGATCAGGCCGACGCCGGCCCCGGCCAGCACGCCGCCCAGCGGCGCGGCGGGCGAGACGAGCAGCAGCAGCGCCAGCCCCGCAACCATCGGCGGCAGCGCCACGGGCAGATCCAGCAGCGTTTCCAGCGCGGTCTTGCCGCGGAACTCCCGGCGCGCCAGCACATAGGCCACCGGCGTCCCCAGCCCCATCGCCAGCAGCGCCGCGCACAGCGACGTCTGGAGGCTGACCCCCAGAACCGGAAGCAGCGAGCCGTCCGTCAGCGCCCGGCCCAGCACCGTCGGCGACACGACGAACACATGGCCCAGCGTGCCGGCGACAAACAGCGCCAGCAGCGCCGTCAACCCCACACAGAGAACTCTGAACGCCTTTGCCATTCGTCACCCCGCCTTTGTCGCCTGTCCGCCGAAGCTCGCCTCGAACACCGGCCGGTGCAGCTCGAGCACCTCGTGCTCATCCAGATCGCGCTTCAGCCGGCGCGCCTCCTGGCGCAGGGCCTCGGTCAAGCGCCGGACCTCGTCGAAGCGCAAGGCGATGCCGTGCGCCGCAAAGAACGCCTTGACGCCCGCCGCCCCCGAGTGCTTGCCCAAAGCAAACGCGTGGTCCGTGCGGCCGATGGCCGACGGCGGATAGGCCGCATACGCGAGCGGGTCTTTCAGCAGGCTGCGCACGTGAATGCCCGACTCGTGCCGCAGCGCCATCGCGCCGGTGACGGGTTTCGCGAGCGGCACCGGCCGCCCCGAAGCCTCGGCCGTCAGCTCGCACAGCGCCATCAGCTTTTCAGGGGACCACGCCAGCGGAACGCCGGCGGAGTACGCGAGCGCGAAGAGCAGCTCTTCGAGCGGACAGTTGCCCGCGCGCTCGCCCAACCCGTTCACCGTGCAGTCCAGCGTGTCGGCCCCCGCCTGAGCTGCCGCCAGCGTGTTCGCCACCGCCATGCCGAGGTCGTTGTGCGCGTGGAACGAGACGCCCAAGCCGGGCGCAGCCGACTTCACGCGGGCGATCAGCGCGGCCGCGGTGAACGGGTTGAGGATGCCCACCGTATCCGAGATGCGCACCCGGAACGCGCGCAGCTCCGCGACCCGCCGCACGACGCGGTCCAGAAACGCGGGATCGGCGCGCCCGGCATCCTGCAAGCCCACCGAGTAGCGACAGCCGGTCTGCGCCGCAAAGCCGAGCACGCTGTCGAGATGGTGAAGCACCCAGTCCCTGCAGCGGTCCATCGACGCCAGCAGAATGTCCGAGACGGGAAACGACACGTTGACCGTGCCGATCCCGGCCTTGACCGCGTAATAGACGTCCTCTTCCAAAGCGCGGCACCAGCACGAGAGCCTCATGCGGTACCCCTGCGACGCCAGGACGCGAAGACCGGCCAGCTCTTCGGCGCCCATCGCCGCGGAGCCGACCTCGGCCTCATCCACGCCCAGCGCGTCGAGCGCCGCGGCGATGCGCAGTTTGTCGGCCAGCGAGAACACCACGCCCGGCGCCTGCTCGCCGTCGCGCAGCGTCGTGTCGCTGAAGCTCAGTCTGTTTGTCGCGTCGATCATGATGCCCCTTTCTCCATTCGCAGGGAGCTCGCCTCCTGTGCCGCACCGGCAACAGGAGGACGAGTCCCAGTCCTGCCGTCCACCTCAGAATTTCGCGTTCACCTCCCAGCGCAGGAACACGGCGGTCTCGTCGGTCTCGTAGTAGTCGCCCGGCTCGAAGACCTCGAGCTGCACCGCATGGCCCAGCTCGCTGCGCGGGCCCAGAAACCCTTTGAGCAGCGGCGCCTCGTAGCGCGCATAGGAGAGGTAGCCCTTATACGTGTCGTCCGTGCCGTTCGACGCCTGGTCGTCTTCCACACAGAACACCGGGCCGGTGTGCAGGCGCACCTTCTGGTTCTTCAGCACGGAGACGCTGCCCGCCAGATGCGGGTAGACCAGATTCGCCCAGCGGTAGTTTTTGTACTGGTCGGAGAGCAGCACGCTGAACCACGTCGTGCGGTTGAAGACCGCGTTCCAGTTCTCATCGTCGCCCGAGTTCGGCTGATCCTCGCCGGAGAGGTACAACACCGCCGGCGTAACCGTCGGCTTGAACGAGCTGTCCGGCGCGATCACGTAGGACACGCCGCCGTAGCCCATATAGCCGAAGATGTCGCGGCCGTCGTCCGTCTCACCGGTCTGAACGGCCAGCTCGACTTCGGCGGAGAGCCGCTCGGTGAACTTCGGCAGCAGTCGCGTGCCGAACGTATGGAAGTCGCGGCCGTACTCTTTCGCCCCGACGTTGTGCGAGTGCGTCTCGTTTTTCCACACGTAGTAGAGCTCGAAGGGAAACTCCTTGATTTCACCGACGGTGAGATAGAGCCCCGCCCCCGCCTCCTCGTTGTCGGTGTACGTCGAGTTGAGGGTCGCCATCGGCCGGTCATAGGGGCCGAGCGCCGTTTCATCGTAGTCGTCCATATAGAGACCGAACGCGTCCAGCGACGTTTTCTCCGTGAGGTGCAGCGTCGCCTTGACCGCATCGAAATAGGACGAGCGCGCGCCGTCCGCGGCAGAGCCGTCCGAAAGGATGCGCCCTTCGCCATACTTCAGCTCCTGCCGTCCGACGCGCAGATCGAGCCGGTCTTCGACCACGTTCTTCGCGTCGAGGTACAGGTTGTCGATATAGAGCTCGTCGGGGAAGTCATAGGTCGACTGGCCGGCCTTGTTCTTGCCCGACCTCGCCGAATACACGCGAAACTCATTCGCCACCCGCCCGTAGAGCGTGTAGTCCTCATACGAGGCAGCGCCCCACAGCCGGGAACGCAGGCGAAGCATGTTCTCGAATGTCTTCGCTTTCACACCTGTGCCCGGCAGTTCGTGCTTCAGCTCGTCGCGGAAACGGACATCCCCGCCGCCGTCGAGCTTCAGCCCGCCTTGCGCGCCTTGTTTGACGACGGCCGCGGCCGCGGCCGCGTTCGTCGACGCCTCTTGCGCCCATGCTAAGACGGACGCGCCCACCCCCATCGCCATCACGGTTGCCATTAACCGGTTCATATGAAAACTCCATGCTTCTGTGTGTCGCTCAATCCCAAGGTCCCGTCGCCGCGGCACGGGCGCTCGCCCGTGCTTCTCTCGGCCCATGAGCGTCATTGCCCATGCAGCGCGTTCACAGACGCCTCACTCCGTCACGCGGAATCCGAGCCCGCGAAATACGGCGACGGCCTCGGGCGTCTTCAGAAAATCGAGAAACGCCTGCGCCTCAGCCGGATGCTTGGCCTGCTTCGCGACGCCGCCAGCCAGCTCGATCGCCGTCCCTCCCGGCGCCTCGTATTCGGCCAGCCTCCTGAGGTCGGGATCATGGGCGGCCACCAGGTCCGAGCCGTAGACGAAGCCCACATCCACCGCGCCTTGGCGCAACCACAGCAGGACCTCTCGGACGTTCGTGGCCTGCACGAACTTCGGCTCGCTCGAAGCCCAGAGGTTCTCAGCCTCCAGCAACTTCTTGGTGTAACGCCCGACCGGAACCGAAGCCGGATGGCCGATGCCGATCTTCTTCGCGCCACCCAACCAAGCCGCCAAAGAGTCGCCCTTGGGCACGACGTCCTTGCCTGCCGCGAACACCAAGGTGTTCACCGCCACGACACGCACGCTGCCGACCGACACGACCTCGGCCACATTTGAGGCTGAGCCGCCGAACCAGCGGTCCGCCCCGATGAACACGTCGCACGGCGCGCCTTTGAGCACCTGCGTCCGCAGCAGGCCGGTCGCCCCGTAGACGAAGACCAGCTTCTCTCCCGGATGCGCCTTCAGGTAAAGCGGCTCCACGGCCTTCATCACATCCGTGAGACTCGCCGCCGCCGCCACGTACACGTCGCCCGACCATGCGGACGCCGTCATCCACCCCGCCAGTGCCAGTACCAGCAGTTTCTTCATGTTGTCCCTCGCTGACTGTCCTTCGCCGCACGGACATTCGTGCGGCGTGACGGTCTATCCCTTCGCAAGGTTCAGGCCAGCCACGCGGACAACCCTCCAAGCGGCAGGCAACTCGTTGACCCTGAGCAGATTATGAGATGATCGTCCGGACAGGGCGTCCTCAGACGCCGGCCAAGAAAAGGGAAATCCTTTTCCGACGTCTCCGACAAACGACAAAAGCGTGCGCCGCGAAAACCAAAAAAAGATGCCGATCAAATGACCGGCATCCGTTCAAGCGCGACTCCCGCATAGACCCGCTTATCCGCACGCGCGGCAGACCGACGAGAGCAGGTTGCGCCAGCGGCTCTCGGACCGCGGAACAGGGTAGGACGCCTTCTTGGCCGGCAGACTCAGCAGGCGGTCGACATACGCCTCAGGCAAGCCCTGCGCCCGTGCGCCCGCCACGATAAACGCCCGCTGCTCTTGGCTGGGCAGCCCGGCCGTGCCGCAGGAGTCCTTCTTGTAGAGGAGCGACACGTGGCTGACGCCGCCGTCATCGACGGCGAACACGGGAAAAAGGAAGTAGGGCCCGCACCCGTCGGCCCGCACACCTTGCCACGCGTCCAGCTGGTCGGCCTCCGCAAACGACAGGCGATAGAGCACGCCCCAAACCTCCTCGCCTTCTTGAGGCACCACGGCTTCCTCGGCCCCGTCCCACGTCGGCGAGTGTCCGAAAAAGGCCAGCCGGTGATCCTTCAGCCGCGCGATGCCCACCACCTCCGGCGACCCGCAGCGTTCCGCGATCTGCTCCGGATGCATGTTGGAGCCATAGGCGAAATAGATGTGGTGACCTTTGCTCTGAAAGACGCTCATGTCCGAACCTCCTGTCCGCCGCCGATGATAGACCGCTGAACCCGCAAGCGATGCAGTGCATATCCTGCGCCAACCTGGCAACGGCTGACGTGCAGACTATTTAACCCGCTGGAGGAAAAAAGGTTAGGCACAATTCGGCGGGGCGTCCCGCCAAGGGGACGCCCCGTCCGTGTTCACAGAATCGTCAGACGCACGGAGTGGCTGTCGACAAAACTGTCCCTCAGGCGATCAGGTATTTGTCGCAGGCGCCGCCGGCTTCGAGAGCGTCCAAGATCTCGCCGATGGCCTCCTCCGTGACGTTGCCGTACCAGAAGTTCTGCGGGTAGACCACCAGGGCGGGACCGCGGTCACAGACTTTCAGACAGCCGGTCGAGGTCACGATCGCGTCGAGGCCGCGATCGAGGATCTCCTCTTCGAGCGTCTGCATGAGGCTGCCGCTGCCTTTGGTGCGGCAGACGCCTTGCGGCGCCCCGGCCATACGGAACGAGTTGCAGACAAGAATGTGGAAGGTTGGTTTTTTCATTTCTGTTTCTCCTCTTAACTTCTTTTTCGATGATGCCGATTCGCCCGAGTCAATCGATTCAATCGACAGAATCGAAATCCCTTATGCGCAGCAACCCATGCCGTTGCCGCCGCATTTGCCGCTGCCGGCTCCGCACTGGCGCGCGCAGGCGGGCTCGATCCGCTTCAGGTCGTGGCCGCCGTAGACCGCGTTGAGGCAGGTATCGATGAGTCCGGAGGCCCTCACCAGCAGCAGGCCTTCTTCGGCCAGCACCTCTTCCGGCTTGGCGCCCGCATCGGAAACCACGATCGCGCTGCAGTCGCGCAGCAGCGCCGCCATCGCGCGCCAGCGGTTGTCTCCGCTGCCGGGCTCCGGCATCGTCCGTGTTCCGATACAACCGTAGCGCCCCTCGGAGCGGCGCTCGAAAATGTGCAGCTCCTTCGCGTCGCCCAGATGCCCGTTGACCAGAAGCCGCTCGTGCGAGGCCACCGCAACATACGGCTTGCCCGGCATGATCCAGGTCCGCTCGCCCACCACGCGGTCGAGCTCGGCATGCAGCGCGGGATCGTCCTTCCCGAGCAGGCCCACCGCGTCGGCGCGGCAGCGCCGGCAGTGCGTCATCAGCGTGATGTGCTCGGCGACCTGGGCGCGAACCTTGTCCGTCAGGCTGGAGCTCGGCGGCATGCGGTCTGCGAAAGCCGTGTCCTCGGTGATCAGCACCGGGATCACGTTCATGATGTCCGCCCCCAACGACTTGACTTGCCTGGCCACTTCGGGGATGTGCGCCTCGTTGATCCCGGAGATCAGGATGCTGTTGATCTTGACCAGCATGCCGGCCGCCTTGAGCTTGGGGATGCAGCGCAGCTGCTCGTCCAGCAGGGCTTGGGCCGCTTCGATCCCGCGCAGCACGCGTTTCTTGTGGCGGACCCACGCGTAGATCTGCGCGCCGATCTCCGGATCGACCGCATTGACCGTGATCGTCACGTGGCTGACGCCGAGCTCGGCCAGGCGGTTGATATGGTCGTAGAGCCCCAGGCCGTTGGTGGAGAGGCAGAAAATCAGATCGGGATACGCCGCGTGGATCAGTTCCAGCGTCCGGAGCGTCCTCTTGGGATCGGCGAACGGATCGCCGGGGCCGGCGATCCCGGCGACCGACAGGTTGGGCGCCTTCTCTTTGACGCGGCCCAGATAGCGCAGCGCCTCGTCCGGCGAGAGCACCGCGCTCGTCACCCCGGGGCGGCTCTCGTTCACGCAGTCGCACTTGCGGTTGCAGTAGTTGCACTGGATGTTGCAGTCCGGCGCGACCGGCAGATGGATGCGCGCGTATTTCCCGGCTGAGCCGTGGTTGAAACACGGATGGCGTTCTGCGTTGGCGTTCATGGCGCGAGTTCCTTTCTAAACATACATGAAAGCGAGGGGTGACTGCTCCTGCTTGGCCTCCATCAGCGCATTGCAGATCAGGTCGAACAGGTTCTGTGTGCCGCGGTAGCCGACGTGCAGCAGGCGCTGCCCGCCGATGCGGTCATGGATCGGGAATCCGACCCGCACGAGCGGCACGCCCAGCTTGCGGGCCATCTTGTAGCCTTTGCTGTTGCCGATGATGAGGTCGGGCTTCAGCGCCTCGGCCCGGGCGAAAATCGTGTCGTGGTCGGTGTTTCCCAGGATCTCCAGATCGCCGGGAAAGAGCCGCTGCGCCTCAGCGGTCACGGCCAGGACCTGCTCTCTGAAGCGCTCGCTGACGCCGCCGGTCGCGCAGAGCACGGGGTTGATGCCGATCTCGTTCAGCAGCGAGGCGAGGCCGATCACAAAATCCTCTTCTCCGTACACGACGGCCTTCTTGCCGAACAGGTACTTGTGGCCGTCCACGAAACTGTCCAGCAGGCGGCCGCGCTCCAGCGCGTGGTGCTGCGGCACCGGGCGTCCGCTGATCAGCGAGAGCGCCTCGAAAAAGGCGTCGCTCTCGCGCAGGCCGATCGGGAGCCCCAGCCTGCGGCAAGGTGTGCCAAAGGTCTCTTCCAGCCAATCGCCGCCGCCGCCCCGCAGCGCGCGTCCGAGCTGCACGGCCGCGACGGAATGGGCCGAAGAGGAAATCCGCTCAACCGTGGTCCCGCCTTCAGGCAGGCGGTGGTATTCGTCCCAGGACGGCCCGTCCAGGGTCTCGGAGTAGTCCGGAACCAAAAGGCCGTCGAGATCAAAATCCCGCATCACCTCTTTGAAATAGCGGAGGTCCGCGGGCGACACGAAGCCCGGCAGCAGCACAACCTGGTTTGGGGCCGTCGCGGTCTTCTCCTTCACGGTGCACTCGAGAATCGCGCGGACAGCCGCATGGAAGCCGTCCATGTGCGTGCCCTTGTAGCTCGGCGTCGAGGCGCGGATGAGCGCGGGCAGCGCCAAATCGCGGTGCGCGGCCTGGTACTCGCGCAGGAACAGCGCGATGTCGTCGCCGATGGTCTCCGAGAGGCAAGAGGTGCAGACGCCGATCGCCGCGGGGCTGTACTGCCGGATGATGTTGTCGAGCGCGGTGCCGAAGTGGGCGGCCCCTCCGAACACGGTGGAGTCCTCGCTGATGCTGCTGGAGGCGATATCCATGGGCTCGCGGAAATGGCTGATGGTGTAGCGCCGGATGTAGGTGGCGCAGCCTTGCGAACCGTGGATCAGAGGGATGCAGCCGGCCACACCGCGGAAGGCCACGCAGGCGCCCAACGGCGAGCAGACCTTGCAGGGGTTCACGGTGACGGCGTCACTCATGAGACACCTCCCATCGGCGGTTTCGGAGAAACCGCCCTACCCGTGTCGCGCCGGACGAAGCTCCACACCGGCGTCATCACGCTGCCGTAGACCTCCTCGGCGAAGTTCTTCATGCCTTCATAGCCTGCCAGCGGCAACTTGCGCTCGTGGTTGTGGTCGCAGAAGGCCATGCCCATCTTGAAGGCGATCGGCCGCTCCTTGACGCCGCCGATGAAGAGGTCCGCGCCGCGCTCGCGGGCGAAGGTGCTGAGCTCGACCGGATTGGAGTCGTCCACAATGATCGTGCCGGGATTGCAGAGGCCCGCCATCGTCTCGTAGTCCTCGGGCCGTCCGGTCTGGGAGCCGCACACCACGGTTTCAATCCCGATCAGGCGGAGCGCCTTGATCAGGGAGATCGTCTTGAACGCGCCGCCCACGTAGATGACGGCTTTGCGCCCGGACAGCCGCTCGCGGTAGAACTCGAGCATCGGCAGCAGGCGGGTGACCTCTTCGCGCACCAGCTCGCTGGCTTTGGCGTGCAGCGCCGGCTCCTTGAAAAAGGCGGCCACGTCGTAGAGCGCGGCGGACATGTCTTCGATGCCGAAGTAGGAAATTTGCTTGAAGGGTACGCCGTACGTCGCCTCCATGTGCCTGGCCAGATAGGTCATGGAGCCGGAACACTGCACCACGTTCAGCTTCGCATGGTGGGCTTTGCGGATATCATCGACGCGCCCGTCGCCCGTGATGCGGGCGAGGATATGGACGCCCATGCGGCGGTAGTACTCCTCCAGGATCCAGAGCTCGCCCGCCAGGTTGAAATCGCCCAAGATGTTGATGCTGAAAGGCGGCACGGGGCCATCGGGCTCGAGCGTTCCGATGAGCTGTGCGAGCGCGTCGCAGGCCGCGGCGTAGCCGTCCTTCTTGGAGCCGCGGAAGCCCTCGGAGCGCACCGGAACCACGGGGATGCCGCACTCGGCGGCGATCTTCCTGCAGACGCTGTCGACGTCGTCGCCGATGACGCCGACGATGCAGGTGGCGTAGACGAAGGCGGCGCGCGGCGCGTAGCGGGCGATCAGCTCGCGCAGCGCCCGCTCGAGCTTCTCGGCGCCGCCGAAGATCACGTCCTTCTCGCGCAGGTCGGTGGTAAAGCTCAGGCGGTGAAGCTCTGGCCCCGACGAGACCGTGCCGCGGATGTCCCAGGTGTAGGCGGCGCAGCCCGCCGGGCCGTGCACCAGGTGCACCGCGTCGACGATCGGGTAGAGCACCACGCGGGAGCCGCAGAAGACGCACGCGCGCTGGCTGACCGCGCCGGCGAGGCTCGGCTTGGCGCAGTCGATGGCGGCCTTGCCGTCGGTGACGGTGGCGACCTGCCTGCGGCGTTTGTCTAGGATTGCGGTGCTCATGCTCGGAAGCCTCTCTTCGACTGATAATCGATGGAATCGACGGAATCGAATCGCTCGATTCTATCGATTCCATCGGCTCCTCCTTGTCACTCCACCAGTTCCAGCTGGGTCTCGGGACAGGTGGCGTCCTTGTGATCCAGCAGCGCGTTGAGGATTTTCTCCAGCAGGCGGATCGCGCCGGCGTAGCCGACGGTCGGCATGTAGCTGTGCCCCACGCGGTCCAAGATCGGGAAGCCCACCCGGACGAACGGAGTCGCCTCGTCGCGGGCGATGTACTTGCCGTAGGTGTTGCCCATCAGCAAGTCCACCTTCTCGTTCTTGATCCACTGGTGCATCAGGAACATGTCCGCTGAGGCTCCGTTCTTCACCTTCGCCTCGGGCACGCCCTTCAGCACCTTCGAGATGCGCTCATCGAAGGCCTTGCCGGGGGTGCCGCTCACGACATACACCGGCCGCATGTCGATGTCCGTGAGGAACTCCGCGAGCGAAACGAGCTGGTCCGGGTCGCCCCAGAGCGCCACGCGCTTGCCCCAGAAGTACTGCTGCATGTCGGTGATGAAGTCGACCAGCCGGCCGCGCTCATCCGCGAGGCTCTCCGGCACCGGCTTGCCCGAGAGGTCGCTCAGCGCCTGGACGAAGCGGTCCGTGGCCGAAATCCCGATCGGCAGACTCAGCGCCGTGTAGGGAACGCCGCACTTCACCTCCAGCGCCTTCGCCCCGGCCTCGGAGGCGAAGTGGCCCAGCGCGAGCGTGTGCTTGCTGGCGCCGGAGGCCACCACGTCCGCCACCGGCGTGCCGCCTTTGGGGTACATCTCCGCGTGGCCGGTCATCGTGCTGTCCAGCACGCCCGAGGTGTCCGGGAAGACCGTGACCGGCACGCCCATCTCCTTGGCCATGCGCTTGATCTCGCGCATGTCGGAGGGCTCGACCCAGCCCGGGATGATGTTGAGCGTGTCGTTCTTGGCCGCGCTCTTTTCCGGCAGGCCGCGGACGATGCCCTCGACCATGTTGGAGAAGCCCGTGACGTGCGAGCCGACGTAGCTCGGGGTGTTGGCGTAGATCACGCGCCGCCCCTCCGGAATCTTGCCCTCCTCCTTGGCCTTGCCGATGATCTGGTTCAGATCGTCGCCGATGGTCTCGGAGAGGCAGGTCGTGTGCACGGCGATCAGGTCGGGATTGTAGACCGTGAAGAGCGTGTCGATGGCGGCGAGCAGGTTGGCCTGTCCGCCGAACACCGAGGCGCCCTCCGTAAAGGAGCTGGTGCCGGCCATGACCGGCTCCTTGTAGTGCCGGGTGAGCGTGCTGCGGTGGTAACTGCAGCAGCCCTGGGAACCGTGGCTGTGAGGCAGGCAGCCGTGGATGCCCAGGGCCGCGTACATGGCGCCGATCGGCTGGCAGGTCTTGGCCGGGTTGACGGTCAAGGCCTCGCGCTCTTTGATCTCTTTGGTCGTGTGTCTGAGTAACATGGGAAATCTCCTTTTGGAAATGGGTTGGGCGAGCGAATCGACGGATTCGAATCAATCGATTGAACCGATTCACTCGATTCCATCGACTCCATCGACACCCGTTTTCCTTATGCCGAAGCGTACGTCGCCGTAATCTGCGGCGCGCCCTGCCAGGGCGGGCGGACCAGCTTCCAGACCTTGGCGTTGACCATGCGGTCGATGTCCCGGTAGAAGTTGATCGCGCCCTTGAAGCCCGCGTAGGGGCCGCCGTAGTCGTAGCTGTGCAGCTGCTTCATCGGCACGCCCAGCTTCTGCACGCAGTACTTCTCTTTGATGCCGGCGCAGAACACGTCCGGATGATAGGTCTCGATGAGCTTCTCCATCTCGTAGTGGGAGATGTCGTCGATCACGAGCGCGCCTTTCTCCATTTCGGTCATCATGCCGTTGTAGTCGTTGAACTCATAGCCCTGGGCCGCGAGCGTCTGCATCTCGTCCGTCGACTTGCGCGGGCTGTACTCCGCCGGGTGGGGCTCCACGTGCAGCTCTTCGATGTTGCGGCTGTCCGCATCGACCTGGATGGACGGCAGCACGCGCCGTCCCTCGTAGTCGTCGCGGTGGGCGAACTCGTAGCCGGCGGCCACGGACTTCATGCCCAGCTCGCGGAAGAGGTCCTGGTAGTGGTGGGCGCGGGAGCCGCCGACGAAGAGCATCGCCAGCTTGCCCTCCGTGCGGGGACGGATCTCCTCGGCCACGGCCTTCACGTCCGCCATCTCCTCGGCGATCACCTTCTCGACGCGCTCGGTGAGCTCCGGGTCGTCGAAGTACTGCGCGATCTTGCGCAGGGACTTGGCCGAGGACTCGGCGCCGATGAAGTTGACCTTGAACCAGGGAATGCCGTATTTCTTCTCGATCATGTCCGCGACGTAGTTGATCGAGCGGTGGCACATCACCACGTTCAGGTCCGCCATGTGGGCGTTCTCGAAGGCGCCGATCGTGGAGTTGCCGCTGAAGGTCGCGTTCAGCGTGATGCCGCAGCGGTCCAGCAGGCGCTCCAGCTCGAAGGCGTCGCCGCCGATGTTGTACTCGCCCAGCATGTTCATCACGTACTTTCCTTCCGGGCGCTTGTTGCCGCGGCCGATCACGTGCTTGAAGATCTGGTTGTTGGCGATGTGGTGGCCCGCGGACTGGCTGACGCCCTTGTAGCCTTCGCAGGAGAAGGCAAAGACGTTGCAGTCGCCGAACTTCTCTTTCATCTCCCGGGTGATCGCGTGGATGTCGTCGCCGATCAGCCCCACCGGGCAGGTCGCGAAGACCGCGATCGCTTTCGGGTGAAAGATGTCGTACGCCTCCTGGATCGCCGCGCGCAGCTTCTTCTCGCCGCCGAAGACGATGTTCTCGTCCTGCATGTCGGTGGAGAAGCAGTACATCATAAAGTTCTCGCCGTCCGGGCCGACCTCGCCGGGGTCGGTCTGGTTGCGGCGGGTGAGCCACGAATAGAAGCCGCACCCGATCGGGCCGTGGGTGATGTTGATGATGTCGCGCGTCGGGCCGAGCACCACGCCTTTGCACCCCGCGTAACAGCAGCCGCGCTGGGTGATGATACCCGGGATGGTGCGCACGTTCGCCTGGACCGGCGGCACCGTCTCCGGGTCGTTCACGACCATGGACTTGTTGCGCTTCTTGGCCACTTTGGCCGGATACTTCGCAAGGATGTCCGCCTTGACTTTTTCGGCGTCAGGCCTGTGAAAGGAGCTGTTCATGGGATACCTCCTGAAGAATCGAGAACCGTTCCGCCAGATGCGCCCTCGGCCTTTTCGCCCGTACGGACGCGGATGGCCTCGGTCACCGGCACCACAAAGATTTTCCCGTCGCCGGGGTTGCCCGTCTGGTTGGCCCCGATGATGGACTTCACCGTGCGCTCCACCCAGTCGTCCGAGACGACCACCGTGAGCAGCCTTTTGGGCACCAGCCGCGGCCCCTGGCCGAGCTGGGCGATCGCCTCGTCGTGGCCGGCTTTCGCGCCGTCCAGCAACCGGTAGTCGACGAGGCCCTTGCCGCGGCCCAGCACGCGGCCGGTCGCCGTGAACGAGGTGATCCCTGCATCGTTCAGCGCCTTTTTGGTGGCGTTGATCTTGTTGATGCGGATGACTGCCATAATCTGCTTCATCGGCTGACCTCCCCTCAGACTTCTTTGACGCCTGAGCTGATGGTGTAGACCTCGTGGACCGGCACGACGAAGACCTTGCCGTCGCCGAAGTGCCCGGGCCCCGTGCGGGCGGCCTCCAGCACCGTCTTGAGGACGAACTCCTTGTCGGCGTCCGGCACCACAAAGATCAGCATCTCTTTCGGCAGCTCATCGTAGTGCACCTCGCCGACCTTCAGGCCCCGCTGCTTGCCGCGGCCGAACACCGGCACCTTCGTCACGGCCGAGTAGCCGGCCTCCAACAGCGCTTCCAAAACCGCATCCGCCTTCTCCGGCCGGACCACCGCTTTAATCATGATCATGGGTTTGCTCCTTTTGAGTTGTCGTGTTTATCACCGGCCTCAGTTCGCGATGCCGAACTCGATCAGCAGCTTCTCCAGCGCCTCGATCGTGAGCGGCTTGGGGATCACGAACATCTTGTTCTCGTCGATCTTCTTCGCCAGCGCCCGGTACTCGTCCGCCTGCGGATGCTTCGGGTCGTAGTCGATCACCGTCTTGCGGTTGATCTCCGCGCGCTGCACCATGTTGTCGCGCGGCACGAAGTGGATCATCTGCGTGCCGAGCTGGCGGGCCAGCTCCTCGATCATCTCCCGCTCGTTGTCCACCTTGCGGCTGTTGCAGATCAGGCCGCCCAGGCGCACCCCGCCCGTATCCGCGTACTTCACGATGCCTTTGCAGATGTTGTTCGCCGCGTACATGGCCATCATCTCGCCCGAGCAGACGATGTAGATCTCCTGCGCCTTGCCGTCGCGGATCGGCATCGCGAAGCCGCCGCACACCACGTCGCCCAGCACATCGTAGAACGCGTAGTCCAGCTTGTGGGCCTCATCGTACGCGCCCAGCTGCTCGAGCAGCGTGATCGACGTGATGATGCCGCGGCCCGCGCACCCGACCCCCGGCTCCGGACCGCCGGACTCCACGCAACGGGTGCCGCCGTACCCGCCCTTCAGGATCGTGTCGAGCTCCACGTCCTCGCCCTCCTCGCGCAGCGTGTCCAACACGGTCTTCTGCGCCAGGCCGCCCAAAAGCAGCCGCGTCGAATCGGCCTTGGGGTCACAGCCGACGACCATGACTTTCTTGCCCATTTCAGCCAAGCCCGCCACCGTGTTCTGGGTGGTTGTGGACTTGCCGATCCCGCCTTTGCCGTAGATCGCAATCTTTCTCATGTGTCCCTTCCTTCCGTTCGTACATTCTTGAAGCCCGTCGGGCCGCAAGTGCCTGTCCTATTAACACGAACTGTGCCAACGCGGCCCGCGCCCCGACGTCAGATGCCGTTTGATGTCTACATAAAATGTTATCTATAAATGGTTTGCGACATTCTTAAAAAGACCCCGTTCGACGGTACCCCCCCGCTGCCACACCGTTTACGGAAAGGGAAATCCTTGTCACATCCGGCGGTTGCGGACGCGCCGCCAACGCCTTAACCGCTTCTGCCGCAACGTGTTTACAGAGGGCGACGGGCGCTTCTGGACACTTCTGTCGAAACGGAAATAAGTGTCACCTTGCGGCGGACGTTGGCCGTCTGAACAACGCGCAGACGGTCGAGACAAAAATGTAATCCACAGGGAAAATAATTTCCGTGAATGGCACCCGACACGCACGATTGTTGCCCCAAACGGCCGTTCTGAGCCCGGCGGGCCGGCATGGCATAAGACCTGCTTTTTAACGGGCAGGTGAACCTTATGCATTGCGACCACAGGGCTGAAGGCTGCGACCGGACCATTGAGCTGATGGTCCTGCGCAAGCTCTGCGAAATGATGGTCCACTTCACCGGCCAGGACGAGTTGCTCCAGCGCACCTTGCGCCTCTTGGAGACAAATCTCGGCGTGGTCCGCGGCGCGCTCTTGCTGGTCGACAGCGACCAGGAGAGGCTGATCGTCGGAGCGGCGCACGGCATGAACGAGCCCGTGCAGCTCTCGGCCGTCTATCACCGCGGCGAGGGCATCGTCGGCAAGGTGCTGACGACCGGCGAGCCGGTGGTTCTGCACCGCATCGCGGACGACCCCGAGTTCCAGTCGCGCATTTTCCAGCGCTCGCCCGAGTGGCGCAAAACGCTCGGCTTCGTCTGCGTCCCCATCCGGCTCGCGTCCGAGACGATCGGGGTGCTTTCGGTGGACGACCCGGGGCTGCGCGACCCTGGAGACCTCAACGAGCTCAAAGATTTCCTCGGCATCGTCGCGCGCCTCATCGCGCACGACGTGCAGTACCGGCGCCAGCTCAAGCAGGCGCGTGAAGCCCTCGAGCGCGAGAACGAGCGGCTCCGCTCCGTCGTCACCATGCAGGCCCAGCAGCGCAAGATGGCGGGAAACTCCGACGCCATCCGCCACGTGCAGATGCGCGTGCAGCAGGTCGCCCCGACGCAGGCGACCGTGCTGATCCGCGGCGAGTCCGGCACCGGCAAAGAGCTGGTCGCGTCCGCGATCCACTACACCAGCACGCGGGCCTGCAAGCCGTTCGTGCGCATCAACTGCGCGGCGCTCAACGAGAACCTCTTCGAGAGCGAGCTGTTCGGCCACGAGAAAGGGGCCTTCACCGGCGCCGTGGCGCGCCGCATCGGGCGGATCGAGGAGGCGCAGAGCGGCACCCTCTTCCTCGACGAGATCGGCGAGATCTCCGCCGCCATGCAGGCCAAGCTGCTGCGCGTGCTCCAAGAGGGCGAGTTCGAGCGCGTCGGCGGCAACGAGACGATCAAAACCGATGTGCGGGTCATCGCCGCCACCAACCGCGACTTGGAGGAGGCGATGCGCGCCGGCACGTTCCGGACCGACCTCTACTACCGCATCAACGTGTTCCCGATCCAGCTTCCGCCGCTGCGCGACCGCCCTGTCGACATCCCCGTGCTCGCCAACCATTTCGCGCAGAAATACGCCAACCTGATGACGAAGCCCCAGCCGCAGATCGCCGGCGAGACCATGCGCGAGCTCACCCGCTACACCTGGCCCGGTAACGTGCGCGAGCTGGAAAACTGCATCGAGTACGCGGTCCTGCTCTGCTCCGGCTCGCTGCTGCTGCCGGAGCACCTGCCGCAGTCCGTCCGGACCGACATGCCGCCCTGCGCCCCCGCCGGCGACGACACCACGCTCAAGAACCGCATCCGCCAGATGGAGTCGGCCGTGCTGCTGGAGGCGCTCAAGAATAAGAACGGCAACGTCTGCGCCGTCGCCCGCGAAATCGGCATCACGCCGCGCATGGTGCGCTACAAACTCAAGAACTTCAGCATCGATCCGCGCCAGTTCTCCCGGCGCGCCTCGGCGCAGCGCCCCTCCGCGCGACCCCCACAGGAGCACCGCCATGATCGCCATAGACGAAGCCAGCCATGAGGACATCCCGCAGCTCAGCGACCTGCTCGACATCCTCTTCGAGCAGGAGCAGGAGTTCCAGCCCGACCGCCAGAAACAGACACGGGCGCTCGCGCTCCTGGTCGGCAACCCCCAGCGCGGCCGGGTCTTCGTGCTGCGCGAGAACGGCGCCCTCCTGGGCATGGTCAGCGTGCAGGTGCTCGTCAGCACCGCACGCGGCGGCGACGTGCTCCTGATGGAAGACCTGGTGGTCCGCCCCGCGCACCGCAACAGGGGCTTCGGCGCCGCCCTCGTGGAGCACGTCATCGATTTCGCCCGCTGCAACGGCTACAGCCGCATCACCTTCCTGACCGACACGGTGAACCAGGACGCCCAGCGCTTCTACGCGCGCCACGGCTTCACCGCCTCGGACATGATCCCCTACCGCATGCTGTTCTGACGGCCTCGCATGACGAAACTGTCATCATTGCGGGCTGGAAATGGTCAGGCCGCAAGCGCTAAGATGTCGGCATGCGAATTCTTGTGGTTGAAGACGAACGGAAGATCGCGGGCTTCATCCGGCAAGGGCTGGAGGAGCACGGCTTCGACGTCGACGCCAGCGCCAACGGCAACGAGGCCTACGCCTTGGCCACGTCCAGGCCCTACGACGCGATCGTGCTCGACATCATGCTGCCGGGACGGGACGGGCTCAGCATCCTGCGCGGGCTCCGCGAGCAGAAGAACGCCGTACCCGTGATTCTCCTGACCGCGCGGACCGAGCTGAACGAGCGCCTGGACGGGCTGAACCTCGGCGCGGACGACTACATGACCAAGCCGTTCTACGTCGAAGAGCTGGTCGCCCGCATCCACGCCGTCTGCCGCCGAACCAAGGACGAGCCCGCCTCGCTCCTGCAGGTCGGCGACCTGTCCGTGAATCTGATGACCCGCCAAGTCCGGCGCGGCGAGCGGGAAATCGAGCTGACGGCCCGCGAGTTCAGCCTGCTCGAGCGCCTCATGCGCAACCCCGGGCGGGTCTTCACGCGCACCCAGCTTCTCGAGCACGTGTGGGGCTACGACTTCGACCCCGAAACCAACCTCGTGGACGTGAACATCCGGCGGCTGCGCAAGAAAATCGATGACGAGTCGGAGCGTCCGCTGATCGAGACCGTCCGCGGCGTCGGCTACAAGATCCGGAAAGCGGAGCCCGAACGCCGCGCGGAGTGACCCTCATGCTGCGCTCCTTCAAATGGAAAATGGCGCTGTTCGCGGCCGGCACGTCCGGCCTCATTTTCGTCGCCTTCTCCCTCCTCTTCCTGGGCATGATCCGCAGGGTGGGCCTGGAACGCATCGACCGGCACCTGGCCCTCATGGCCGAGGCGCAGCTCCGCCGCCCCCCGTTCACCCAGCAGTGGTCGCGCCTCGACAGCTCGCTCTCCGCCCTCTACGGCGAAGCGCAAACCCGCCCTTACATCCTCCGCGTCATCGACCGCGACGGCGCGGCGGTCTACACCTCGCCCCGCTGGCCCGCCGAACTCACCCTCGAGGCCTTGGGCCTCAGCGACTACGCGCGGCTCCCCCCTGAAGCCGGCACGCCGGACCAGCAGCCGGCTCCGTTCGCCCGGCAGCCGCGCGGCGGCGCCGACGGCCGTGAGCCCCCGCCCGAAGAACGCGGCCCCCCAGACGCGTTCGTCCCCCTCGGCGGCCGCATGGCGGGACGCCCCGTGCGCGGCGCCTTTGACGGCGCCCCCTTCCCGCCGCGCGACGCGCTCAGGCCGCCGCGCTTCCTGACGGTCCCCGTCAAGGGCAAGCCGTGGCGCATGATCGCGCTGCGGAACAGGGCCATGATGATCGTCCTCGGCACCGATCTCAGCGGTTTCCGCGACGACCTCAGCCGCCACTGGCAGGCCTTCGCCGTGGCGGGACCGCTCGCGCTCTTCCTGTTCGCGGCCGGCGGTTGGCTCTTGGCGGGCCAGGCCCTGCGCCCCGTGCGCATTCTGACCGGCGTGGCCGAAGGAATCACCGCCAAGGGGCTCGACCGGCGCGTCCAGGCGCCGGGCGCCGACCGCGAATTCCAGGCGCTGATCGACGTGATCAACGGCATGCTCGACCGCCTCGAAAAGAGCTTCCGTCAGGCGGCGCGCTTCAGCGCCGACGCCGCGCATGAACTCAAGACGCCGCTCACCATCCTGCAGGGGCAACTGGAGCAGGCCGTCCAGCAGGCCGCCCCCGCCTCCGCCGAACAGCAGCGCTATGCCGGGCTCCTGGAGGAGGTCCAGCGGCTGAAGGGCATCACCCGCAAGCTCCTGCTCCTGGCCCAGAGCGACGCGGGGCAACTGCGCCTCTGCCTGGAGCCGGTGGACCTGTGCGGCGAGGTGGAGGCCTTGTGCGAGGACCTGCCGCTGCTCGCGCCGGGCATCGCCCTCGCCAAGGAGCTCGCCCCGGACGCCCGGGTCATGGCCGACCCCGACCTGCTGCGGCAGGTGCTGCAGAACCTCTTCAGCAACGCCGCCAAATACAGCCGCGCCGACGGCCGCATCGAGTGCCGGCTGCGGCGCGAGGGCGGCGACGCCGTCCTCACGCTGGCCAACACGGCGGACGCTGAGCAGCGGATCGACCCCAAGCGGCTCTTCGACCGCTTCTATCGGGGCGATCCCTCGCACACCCGCAGGGTCGACGGCAGCGGGCTCGGGCTGAGCCTGGCGCGCGAAATCAGCCGCGCCCACGGCGGCGAGCTCGCGCTGGACCCGGCCGAGACGCGCGACGGATGGATCGCCTTCCGGCTGACGCTGCCCGCCGCCGACCGCGGCGCAACGGCTTAGCCGCCCGCCTTCTGCAGGCTTCCGGTGAGCGCGAACAGGACGTTCTCCTCGGTGATGATGCCCAGCACGGCGTCGCCCTCGGCGGCGCGCACCAGCACCATCGGCTGGCGGTGCTTGCGCATCAGCGGCAAGACGTCGTCCGCGCGCTCCGAGGCCTTCACGAAGAACGGCCGCTGCATGCAGTCGCAGACCTTCGTCCGCTCGGGGTCAGGCGCCGCGGTCAGCACGTCCAGCACGTTCAGCACGCCGACGCAGCGCGCGCCGTCTTCGCTGAAAACCGGCAGCCGGACATATCCCGAGTCGCGCACCTGACGGTAGCACGCGGCGAGCAGCGCTTGCTCGGTGGTCTTGGACACGCGCGCCAAAGGCGTCATGATCTGGTCGGCCGTTTGGGCCTGCAGCGTCAGCACGCGGTTGATCATGAGCCGCTCGAACGCCGTGATCCGCGAGCCGTCCTTCGGGTCGCTCACCACGTTCTGAATGTACTCGCGGGTCATGAGAAAGCGCTGCTCCGAGCCTTTGCGGTTCTTCGGGATCAGCCACTGCGTGAGCGCCAGGACCAGCAGGGTCAGCGGCTTCAGCACCTTCTCCACCACGAAAAAGGTTCTCGCCACCAGCAGGGTGCGCCGCAGCGGCCGCGTCGTGAAAAAGAGCTTGGGCAGGTATTCGCAGAAGAACAGCATCATGAAGGCCATGCCCGTCGCCCAGACGGTCTGGAGCACGTGGTGCCCGGGGAAACAGTGCTGCGCCAGACTGGCCGACAGCGTCGACAGCATGACGTTCACCAGATTGTTGCCGACCAGGATGGTCGCCAGAAACCGCTGCAGGTCCGAGATGTAGTCGTTCAGCAGCCGCGCCTGCTGCATGCCCGCGCGGACGAGGTGCATCAGGCGGGCGTGGTTGATCGACAAGACCCCGGACTCGGTCCCCGAAAAGAAGGCCGAAGCCGCGAAGCACAGCAGGATCGCGAGGAGGTAGAGCTCCAGGCTCATGACAGCTCGTCCTCCGACGACTCGTAGATCAGGTCATCGCCGTCCGGCAGCTCCTCCGCGTCGCTCTCGGGGCGCTCGAGCACCTCCAGCTGCACGGCGTCGATGCGGCGCTTGCGGAGCCGCCGCACCGTCGCGCGGCACCCCTGTGCCTCCACCGTCTGCCCCGGCTGCGGCAGGCGTCCAGCGTGAAAGGTGATCCACCCCGCGAGGCGGTCGGCGTCGTCCGCCTCCAGCGAGAGGTCGAGCTGGCGGTTGATCTCGTCCAGGCTCACCGTGCCGTCGATCAGCCACGTGTCCGAATTGAGCGGGCGGATGGCGGCTCCCGCCTCGACGCCGCCCTTGGCCACCGGCGCCGTGATCAGCTCCAAGATGTCCCCGCGCGTGATCAGCCCCGCCGTTCCGCCGTACTCGTCGAGCACGCAGGCGATGTGCTTGTCGCTGCGCTGGAAGGTCACGAGCAGGTCGTCCAGCGAGACGTTCTCCGGCACGAACAGCGCCGGCGCCGTGGCTTTGCGCACATCGTGCGAGGGGTCCAGCAGATACTGGACCGTGTCCAGAAACCCTTCGATCGCGTCCGGCGTCCGCACGTAAACCGGCAGATAGCGGTACCGCGATTTGCGGGCCGTCTCAAGCTGCCGCTCCGCCGGCGTGTCGAGATCAAGGCCCACCATGTCCACGCGGGGCGTCATCTCGTCGCTCGCCTTCAGCTCGGAGAGCCGCATGATGCCGTCGACCATCGACGCCTCTTCCGAGTCGAGCACGCCCTGCTCCTCGCCGACCTCGACCACGGTCCGCAGCTCATCGTTCGAGAGCGCGCGGCGCTCGCGGCGAAGCGACTTCCGGAAGACGCGCGAGGCGGCTGTCAGCACCATGTTGAAGGGCCGCAGCAGCCGCATCCAGAAGAGCACCAGCCGGCTGCAGGCCGGGGCATACCGCTCGGCGTTGCTGATGGCGACCCGCTTGGGCGCCACCTCGCCGAACAGCAGCAGCGAGAGGGTCATGACCGGAATGGCGACCACCTCGCCCCACTTGGGCACGAGGCTCGCAATCAGCATGTAGCCCAAGCTGGCGATCGCGAAGTTGACCAGCGTGTTGCCGACCAGCAGCGTGGAGAGAATCATCGCGGGATCGTTGAGCAGCGTCTCCAGGCGCGCGCCCGCCACGCCGTTGCGGTTGCGGATGCGCTGGACCTGAATGGGCGACAGCGAGAAAAGGACCGTCTCGCTTCCCGAAAAAAGCGCCGAGAGCGCGAAAAGGACCAACAGTAACGCCGCATTCAGCAGTAGGAGGAAAGGACTCATGGCGCGGAAACATCGTCCACAAACAGCTTGGTCCTGTGCCCGCTGTTCAAGGTCTCGATCTCCATGTCGCGGATCATCCAGCGGTCATCGATCTTCTTCACCCGCTGCACCCACATCTTGCGGACCGGGTTGCCCTGCGGGTCGAGCTGCTCCGCCTGCATCACGCAGCGCAGCTGCCGGTCGACCCAGATGCGGACCGCCGAACACCCGGGAATCGGCCCGGGCGGCACAGCCACCAGAATGTCGCACGCGCGGCCGTTGTGGCTCTCGCCCCGCGGCGTGTCGTCGAACCGGACATCCTTCCACCACAGGAAATCCAGCGTCAAGTCCATCCAGGTCATGTCCGTGCCGCGGATGCGGCCCGCATACGAGGGGGCCTCCACCGGCTTCTGTTCCGGGCCTTCGTAGAGCCGGATCTGCGCCGGCTGCCCTGCGGGGCGCGTCAGCACGGCACGCTCCACCATCGAGGTGCCGGCGGCGTCCAGCAGCAGGACCTCGGCCGTGGGCGTCTTCGCGCCCCAGTCCATGAGCAGCTTGAAGGGCTGCTCCATCAGCACGATGCCCCGCATCTTTCTGACCGTGAGCGACCCTTTGAGCAGCAGCCGCTCCGTCGGGATGATCTGCGTGCAGGCCTTCAACGTCTCGGCAGCCGTGAGATTCTCTTCGGCAACGCCCTGCTCGGTCGAGGGCCTGGGAATGTCCGCAGCACCGAAACCCGCGCCGGCCGACAGCCAGCCGGCGAACGCGACAAGAATGAGTGTATCCTTCAAAATGACCTCGCTGCGCCCGACCCGTCACGGTGAGCGCTAATTGGGTTATTTTATATCAAAAAGCAAGCCGCCTCGCAAGAAGTGCGCTCACCGCATCCGCTCCGCAAAGGTCCGCGCCTGCTCGGGCGTTGTCACCGTGCCCTCCAGCTGAGCGTCGTACAAGGCCTCCAGCAGCGGCCCCATGGACGGGCCGGGCGGAAACCCCCACGCAACCAGGTCGCGGCCCCGCACCAGCGGCGGCGGCAGCACGGGCTCGGACTTGAACGACGCGAACGCCGTCTGGAGGAAGCGCCACGCCGTGAGATCGCCGTTGCTGTGCAGGATGTCGACGCGCATCAGCTCCAGCAGCGTCGGGAAATAGTCGGACCCCAGGAACCGGCGCAGCTTGGCGCGCCGCATCCGCTCGGCCTCGACGAACTGCATGTGGCCCAGCACGACCGCCTTCACCGCCGCCGTCAGAGCCGCCGGCTGACGCAGGCGCTCGAGCACCGCCTCCGCCATCTCCGCGCCGACCGGCGCATGGCAGGGAAAGCGGATCCGCCGTTCTCCCGTGGCCGGGTCCGACGCTTCGAGGAAGGTGGCGGGCTTGCCGATGTCGTGCAGCAGCACCGACCACGCCAGGGCCGGGTCGCGCGGCGCAGCCAGCTCGTCGAGCATCAGGCAGGTGTGCGTCCAGACGTCGCCTTCGGGGTGGAACTTCGGCGGCTGCGCCGTGCCGTACAGCGCCACGGCCTCGGGCAGGAAACGCGCCAGCAGGCCCGTCTCGCGCAGCAGATTCAGCCCGACCGAGGGCCGCGGCGACTCGCACAGCAGGCGGCCGAACTCCGACGCGATCCGCTCGGCGCTGACCGTGTCGAGCCAGTCCGCATGCGCCGCCACGGCCTGAAGCGTCGCGGGCTCGATCGCGAACCCGAGCACCGAGGCGAAGCGCACCGCGCGCAGCATCCGCAGGTGGTCCTCGCGGAAGCGCGCCTCCGGCTCGCCGATGGCCCGGATCACGCGCGCCTCGAGATCGGCCACCCCTCCCACAAAGTCGATGACCCGTCCGTCCGAGGGCTCGCAGAAGAGCCCGTTGACCGTGAAATCGCGGCGCTGCGCATCCCCCTCGGGCGACGCGAAGGTCACGCGTCCGGGATGCCGCCCGTCCGCATAGTCGCCGTCGGTCCGGAAGGTCGCCACGTCGAACGGGAGGCCGCCGCGCAGCACCAGGATCACGCCGAACGCCTTCCCGACCGCAACGGTCTGGCCCGGGAAAAGCGCTTCGACCTGGTCCGGCGTCGCCGAGGTCGCGATGTCGATGTCCTTGACCGGCCGGCCCAGCCACGCGTCGCGCACGCAGCCGCCCGCGAAGAGCGCCTGGTGCCCGGCGCGCGCCAGTTCTGCGGCCACGCTGCGGGCCGCCGCCACCCTCGCCTCATCGCACGGCTGGAAGTGAATGTTCATCTCGGTTCAGGCCACCATTCCTGCGACGACGCCGAGTCCGGCGCCCCCCAGGAGAATGTAGACGGGAGAGATTTTCGTAAAGGCGGTCAGGACAAACGACGCCCCGACGACCGCCACCGCCCAGAGGTCGGGCCGCTGCGAAAGCACCGCCCGGAACGTGTCGCCCCACAGGCCGTTCAGAACCAGCAGCACGGCGGCCGTGATCACCAGCCCCGTCACCACCGGCCGCAGCACGTCGAAGACCCGCACCATGCAGAGGTGGTCGCGGTTCCGCCGCCAGAAGGCGCCCAGCAGATTGACGCAGACCAGCGACGGCACGCACACGGCCACCGTGCCCACCACGGCCCCGGCCACGGCCATCCCCACCGAACCCGGATGCGCCGCGCCCGCCACCCGGTACCCGACAAACGTCGCGGTGTTGACCGACATCGGCCCGGGCGTCATCTGCGCGATGCCGAGGATGTCGAGGAACTGCTGGTTGTCGAGCCAGCCGCGGCTCACCATCTCGTGCTGGATGATCGGGATCATGGCCAAACCGCCACCCACGGTCAGGATGCCGATCTTGAAGAACGCATAGGCCAGTTTCAAAAACAGGTTCATGGGTGATGAAGCCCCTGTTTGCCCGCCCCGGCGCGACGCGACGCCGCATACCAGAGGACCCCGGCCGCCACGCCGCCGAGAATCACATGCACCGCGCTGACCCCGCACACCAGGATCAGGAAAGCCGCGCCCAGCGAGACCGCCAGCCCGAGCCGCGTCTTTCGGCTCCGGTCAAACATCGTATAGGCCACGCCGGCCATCAGCCCCGCCACGGCCGGCCGGAGCCCCGCCATCGCGTCCGCCAGGATCTTGGTCTCGGCCAGCTGGTCGAACGCCACCGCATACGCCAGAATCACGAAAAAAGGCGCGGCCACCACGCCCGCGGTGGCCGCGACCGTGCCCCAGAACCCGCGCAGGTGGTGCCCGATCAGCATCGACGTGTTGATCGCCACCACGCCGGGCACGAGCTGCGACATCGCATAGTAGTCCGCCATCTCCTCGAACCGGCACCACGCGCGGCGGTTGACCACCTCGCGCTCCAGCAGCGGCAGCATCGCGTAGCCGCCGCCGAACAGGACCGCCCCGATTTTCGCGAAACTCACGAAAATCTGCATCAGTCTGACGGCCTCTGGTTTACCCGGACCTTTTTCTCTGGAAACCATGCCCCGGATTATGCCGTTTCACCCCTGAGGAATAAAGCCTTCTTTGCTCTGCGCCAGAGATTCAACAGAGCGTCTCCGGCCAAGACAGGTAAAGGCTCACCGCCCCCGGCAATGAGACGCACGGCGCACCTCGGTTTGCCCACACGATTTTTCTGTTCTCGCACGTCCCCGCTTCCGGCTACAATACCCCCCGCATGTCAGAGCCGCTTCTCCAAGTCGAACATCTCGCCGTCGCGTTCCGTCAGGACGGGCAAGAGACCATCCCGGTGCGGGAGGTCTCGCTCTCCGTCCGTGCGGGCGAGCGCGTCGCCGTGGTCGGCGAAAGCGGCTGCGGCAAGAGCCTGACGGCGCTCTCGCTGACCCGCCTCTCCCCCACCGACCGCGCCCGCCTCTCGGGCCGCGTGCTCTTCGAGGGCCAAGACACCCTGGCGCTGGGCGCGCGCGAGCTGGCCCGCGTGCGCGGCCGCGGCATCGCCTACGTGTTTCAGGACCCGTCCGCCAGCCTCAACCCCGTGATGCGCGTGCGCGACCAGATCGGCGAATGCCTGCCCGGCGTGAGCCGCGCGGAGCGGCTCAGGACCGCCATCGACCTGCTCACGCGCGCCGGCTTGCCGGACCCCGCGCGCGCGGCGCACGCCTACCCCTGCGAGCTCAGCGGCGGCCAGCAGCAGCGCGTCATGCTGGCCATGGCTCTCGCCGCCCGGCCCAAGCTGCTCGTGGCGGACGAGCCCACCACCGCGCTCGACGTCACCACCCAGCGGCAGGTCCTCGACCTGATCGACGCCTTGGCCGACGCGACCGGCATGGCGGTGCTGCTCATCACCCACAACCTCGGGCTCGTGGCCGGCCGCATGTCGCGGGTCTACGTCATGTACGCCGGCCATGTCGTCGAGGCCGGCGCGGTCACCGAAGTCCTGTCGCACCCCCGCCATCCCTACACGCGCGGGCTGCTGGCCGCCGTGCCCCTGCTCGACGCGCCGCGCCACGCGCCCCTGCAGGACATCCCCGGCACCGTGCCCTCGCCCGGCGCCTGGCCCGCGGGCTGCTCGTTCGCGCCGCGGTGCCGCGACGCCCAGCCCCGCTGCCACGCCGAAATGCCCCCCGCCGCCTGGCAGGGCGACCGGCTCTGCCGCTGCTGGAATCCGCAACCATGCTCTTGAACGTCCAGAACCTCCGCGTCACCTACCGCACCCCCGGCCAGCGCCCCGTCGAGGCCGTGCGCGGCGTCTCGTTCCGCGTGGACGCCGGCGAATCGCTCGGCATCGTCGGCGAAAGCGGCTGCGGCAAGTCCTCGCTCGCCAAGGCCCTGATCGGCCTCCAACCGCCGAGCGCCGGCACGCTCCTGTTCGAAGGGCAGGACATCCGGCGCCTCGCGCCGGCCGCCTTCCGCCACTACCGGCGCGTGGTGCAGATGGTGTTCCAGGACGCCGTCGGCTCGCTGAACCCGCGCATGACCGTCCGGCAGACGCTGTCCGAGGTGCTGCGCGTGCACGACATGGTGCCCGCAGGCCGCGTCCCCGCGCGCATCGGCGAGCTGCTCGACTTCGTGGGGCTGCCTTCAACCGTGCTCGACGCCTACCCGCGCGAGATCAGCGGCGGACAATGCCAGCGCGTGAGCTTCGCGCGCTGCCTCGCGCTGGAGCCGCGTCTGATCATCGCGGATGAGCCGGTCAGCGCCCTGGACGTCTCGGTGCAGGCCCGCATCCTGAACCTCGTGCGCACGCTTCAGAAGGAGCTCAACCTCGCCGTCGTCCTGATCTCCCACGACCTGGCCGTGGTGCGCAACATCTGCGACCGCGTCGCCGTCATGTATGCCGGCGAGTTCGTCGAGTGCGGCGCCGCGGCCGACGTTCTCGACGCGCCGCAGCACGCCTATACCCGCGCCCTGCTGGACGCCGTGCCCGACGTGGGCCGGGGCCTGGCCGCACGCCGCCAAGTCGGCTCATGTTAAGTTAGCCCGCCGACGGCGCGCCGCAGCGGAACCGCCGCATCGTCATGCCCGTCGCCTTTTTGAACACGCGCTTGGCGTGCATCTCCGTCTGATAGCCGCACTGCGCGCTGATCTGGCCGATCGGCAAGTCCGTCTCCAGCAGGAAGGTCTTGAGGCGCGCCAGGCGCACCTGCTGGATCTCCTCGAGGATCGAGTGCTCCACGTGCCTGCGGAACAGAAGCTCCGCCATGCGGCGCGACACCCCCATGTGACGCGCGATGTCCGGCACGCTGATCGTCGCGCAGGCGTTGAGGCGGATGAACTCCAGGCCCCGCAGCAGGCGGCTGTCGACGGCGTGCGCATACCGGCTCGACTCGCGCACCACGACCCGCTTGACCCCGTAGGAAAAAGTCTGCGGCGTGCGCACGGTCCGCCGCATGAGCTGCTCCAGCAGACGCGCCGCCTCATAGCCGGCGAGCTCGAAGTCCGGCTGGATGCTGGAGAGCGTCGGCGTGGTGTTCTCGCACAGGACCTCGTCGTTGTCGACGCCCAGCAGGGCGATGTCGCCCGGCACCGAGAGCTCCGCCAGCTGGCAGGTCTCCAGCACCTGCCGCGCGCGCCCGTCGTGCGCGGCCAGAATCGCGGTGGGCCGCGGCAGACCCTGCAGCCAGCGCACCAGCCGCTTCTGGTCCAGCGTCCAGTCGCGCCGCTCGCGCTCGGTGAGCGGCCCGTACTCCTCGCACCCGAAGCCGGCCCGCGCCAGGCGCTCCTTGAACGCGCGGCAGCGCAGGGTCGACCAGTCCCACTCGTGCGCGTCGCCGACATAGGCGAAGCGGGAAAAGCCCTGCCTCAGGAACGCCTCGGCACCGGCGCGGCCGACCGCCTCCGAGTCGCTGGTCACAAACGAGGTGTGCGGCACGCACTTCGCGTAGAGCGCCGGCGAGTCCATCACCACGGTCGGCACGCCCACCCGCGCCATGAAGCGGATCGACTCGGGCATGCGCGCCACGATCACGCCGGAAACGCCCCAGGCGTGCAGGTCGACGAGCTGCTGCTCGCCCATGCGGTTCTCGACCAGATGGATGTTCCACGGCGTGTGCAGGCGGACATACCGCAAGATCCCCTGGAACTTGTCGCGGCCGGCTTTTTCGGTCGTCGCGAGGAACAGCGCGACCTTGGGCGTTTTGTGCAGAATGCCGTTCATGCGCCGATCATAGCGGAAGCGCGCATACGCCCGCAAGCTCCATTGCGCAAAATGCAGTATTATTTTTTCGCATTCGGTGGCATGCAGGGTTCGCGATTGTGCTAATCTTGGCTCACTCGTTGAGAGGGGAGCGACGCATGAACAGAAGGACATTTCTGAAGACGGGCGCGGCCGGGCTGTGCGGCCTGGCCCTGCAGGGAAGCGCGGCGGCCGCCGCGCGCAAGCTGCAGGTCGGCGTGCAGCTCTGGTCGGTGCGCAAAGTGTGCGACCAGGACTTTCCGGGCACGCTCCGCGCACTGCGCACCATGGGGTACGCGGGCGTGCAGTGCGGCGGTTTCTTCGGGCGCACCGCCGCCGAGCTGAAGGCGCTGTTCGGGGAGGTGGGGCTCGCCCCGGCCGGCATGCAGATGCAGGCCGACAAGATCGTCAAACCCGAGAACCTCGCGGCCTCGGTCGCCTTCGCGAAGGAGCTCGGGGCCCCCTGTCTGTTCGTCCCGCACTTCGACGCCCCGACGCCCGACGGCTGGAAGCGCTTCGGCGAGCAGATGGCCACGGCGGCCGCCGCCTTCAAGGCCGCAGGCATCCGCCTCGGCTACCACAACCACCAGCACGAGTTCCGCGACACCTTCGACGGCGTCTGCAAGTGGGAGTTCCTCTATCGGAACACCTCGGACGACGTCTGCCAGCAGCTGGACATCGGCCACTGCACGCTGGCGGGGGCCGACCCCGTCTTCTGGCTCAGCAAGTATCCCGGGCGCATTCCCGCCGTCCACGTGAAGGCGGCGTCGACCGCTTCCGGCGCCATCGGCAGCCCGACCGACACCGTCAACTGGGACGCCGCCTTCGCGGCCTGCGAGCGGGCCGGCACCGAGTGGCTGGTGGTCGAGGCCGAAGTCCGTCCGGACGCGCTGGACGACGTGCGCAGCAGCATCGACTTCATGAAATCCAAAGGGAGGGCTTGAGAGTGAACGTGAATCGCCGGTCTTTTCTCGCCTCGTCCGCGCTGGCGGCAACGGGCTTTTTTGCGGGGTGCCAGTCGACCCATCCGCGGGGGATTTCGCCCAACAGCAAGCTCTGCCACGCCTGCGTCGGCGTCGGCAACATGGGCTGGGCCGACATCAGCAACTTCCGGACCCACGCCCGCGCGCAGATCGTCGCGCTCTGCGACGTGGACCAGAACCACCTCGCCAAGGCCGCCAAGGAGTTTCCCGGCGCGCGGACGTACACCGACTGGCGCGAAATGCTGGCCAAGGAAGGCGACCGGATCGACTCGGTCAACATCGCCGTCCCCGACCACAACCACACGGCCATCGCGGTCAACGCCATGCGCGCCGGCAAGCACGTCTACTGCCAGAAGCCGCTCTGCCACGAGATCGCGGAGTGCCGCCTGCTGCGCGACACCGCCAAGCAGATGAACGTCGTCACGCAGCTCGGCGTGCAGCACTCCGCCGGCATCGGCGACCGCATGGCCGTGCAGATGGTCAAGGCCCGGGCGGTCGGCACGGTGGAGCACGTCTACCTCTTCTCCAACCGCAAGGGCGTTTCGCGCATCGAAGTCACCCGGCCGCAGAAGGCCGACCCCGTCCCCGCGTCCCTCGACTGGGAGCTGTGGCTGGGCACGGCCCCCTACCGCCCCTTTGCTGAGAAGGTCTACCACCCCCTGCTCTGGCGCATCTGGCGCGACTTCGGCTCGGGCTGGATCGGCGACATCGGCTGCCATCTCCACAGCTCGGTCTGGAAAGGGCTCGGCCTGACGGCGCCGCTGACGGTCAAAGCCGAGGTCCAAGAGTCGTGGAAGAACACGCCGGAGCGCTTCAAAGACACGTGGCCGCTCGGCGCGCACATCACCTGGGTCTATCCTGGCAACCGAATGACCGGCGGCAAGCCCCTGACCATCGACTGGTACGACGGCTTCACCGGCGTCTCGGCCGCCCACCTGCTGCCGCCCCCCGAGATCCAGGCCCTGGCCAAGCAGGTTGGGCTGGAGCGCCTCCCCGAGGAAGGCTCCGTGGTCGAAGGCTCCGAGGGCTGGCTCCTGCTGCCCCACACGAACGCGCCGCGCTTCATCCCGAAGCAGGCCGGCACCGCCAAGCCCGACAAGCCGGTCCTGCCGCCCTGGCCGAGCCATTACCACGAGTTCCTCAACGGCTGCATCGAGGGCCGGCGCACCAGCGCGGACTTCGCGGCGATCGTGCCGATGGTCGAGGCCATCCTGCTCGGCAACGTGGCCGAGCGCGTGCCGGACACCACGCTGACCTGGGACCCCGCGGCCATGCGCGTCACCAACAACGAAACCGCCAACGGCTATCTGCGGCGCCCGTACCGCAAGGGCTGGGAGCTCGCCGGACTCGCCTAAGGAGACGCCATGAACAGACGCACGTTCTTTAAGACCGGCTTGGCGAGCCTCGGCGGCGTCGCGCTCCTCCGACCCGCAACGGCCCGTGCCGGAGCCTCGGCCGCCGACGGCCTGCCGCACCTGACCGCGCCGCAGCCTCCGTCCGAGCTGCACGTCGGCTGCCAGCAGATGCTGGTGCCGGGAAAAACCTTTGAGGAACGCTACGATTTCCTCGAGGCCAACGGCTACGACCGCGTCGAGATCAACGGCGGCAAGTGGGACTGGCTGGCCGCCAACGCGGACGCCATGGCCGCCGCCATCAAAGGACGCAAGCTCAGGTTCTGCGTGACCTGCATCGGCGCGCGCGGCAACTCCGGCATGGCCGACCCCGCAGAGCGCCGCGCGGTGATCGACACGACCAAGAGCATCGTCGAGAGCGCCGGCAAGCTCGGCGCGGTCGGCGTCATCATGTGTCCCGCGCGCAAGCAGATCGACCTGCCTTTCCCGGAACTGCGCGAGCGCTTTCTCAATGAGATTCTGCCCGAGATCCTGGCCCATGCGGAAAAATGCGGAACCAGCATCGTTCTGGAGCCGCTCAACCGCAACGAGACGATGTTCCTGCGCCAAGTCGCGGACGGCGCGGCCATCGCCCGCGACGCGAAAAGCCCGGCCATCGGCGTGATGGGCGATTTCTGGCACATGACCTCCGAGGAGACGAGCGACATGGGCGCGTTCATCAGCGCCGGCGCCCACCTCAAGCACGTGCACATCGCCTCGCGCAAGAACCGCAAGATTCCCGGCACGGACGGCGACGCGGACAACTATGTCGACGGCTTCAGGGGGTTGAAGCTGATCGGTTACCGCGGCGCGGTCAGCATCGAGGCCGGTTATCCCAAGGATACGCCGGACGATCAGAAGAAAGAGCTGCTGGCACAGGCCTCAGCCCTCATCCGCAAACAGTGGAACGAAGCGTAACGCAAGGGCGGACCAACCCGTCCACCCGCTCAAATAAAAGGGGAATACACCATGCATAACCGCAGAGACTTCATCAAGAGCGCCTCCGTCTTTTCCGCCATGATGGCCGCCGCGCCGACGATACTCCGGGCCCAGGGCGCCGCCCGCACCTTCAAAGTCGCGATGATCGGCTCGGGGCGCCGCGCGTCGGCGGCGCTGGAAAACATGACCGAAGCCGCGAAAAAGATGGGGCACACCGTCCAGCTCGTGGCCGCGCACGACTTCTTCCTCGAAGAGGCGCAAAAGCGCTGCAAGCAGTTCGGCTGCGACGAGAAGTTCGCCTTCGGCGGCGGCGACGGTTACCGCAAGCTCGTCGAAATGCCGGAGGTGGAAATCGTGATTCTCGGCGCCCCGCCCGCTTTCCGCCCGCTGCACCTCGACGCCTGCGTCAAGGCCGGCAAGCACGTCTTCGCCGAAAAACCGGTCGCGGTCGATCCCCAGGGCGTCCGGCAGGTGCTGGAGTGCGCCGCGGCGGCCAAGGAGAAGAAACTGACGCTCGTGACGGGCACGCAGCGCCGCCACCAGGGCACCTACATGCGCCAGGCGCTCGCGCTGAAGAAGGGCGAGCTCGGCACCATCCGTGGCGGCAACATCTACTGGTGCCAGGCGCGCGGCAGCATCCGCCCCCGCAAGCCCGGCGCGACGAACGCCCAGTACATGGCGAACAACTGGATGAACTGGGCCGAAATGTCCGGCGACCACATCGTCGAACAGCACGTCCACAACATCGACGTGGCCAACTGGTTCATCGGCCGCTACCCCCGGACCGCCATGGGCGTCGGCGCGCGCGTGCGGCGCCCGACCGGCAACCAGTACGATTTCTTCAGCGTGGATTTCGACTACGACGACGGCCTGCACATCCACAGCCTGAGCCGCCAGATCCCGGGCTGCTCCGACCGCGTGGGCGAGCTCTTTTCAACCGAGCTGGCGGAGATCTCGGGCGGAGGAAAGGTGCGACGCTACGACGGCAAGGAGGTGACGTTCGAGGACGTGGGCAACGAGGGCGACCCCTACGTCAACGAGCACTCGGCGCTGCTGGACAGCGTCATCGGGGGCAAGGCGCTCAACGAGGGCGAAACCATCGCATACGCCACCGCGGCCGGCATCATGGGCCGGCTCTCCGCCTACACCGGCCAGGTGGTGCGCATGTCGGACATCCTGACCAACAAGGAGTCCTCGTTCTACAACATGAACGCCAAGCCCGCCGCCCTCGACTTCGAAGGCGCGGCCGACGTCGCCTTGCCCGCGGAGAACGTGGCGCCGAGGCCGGGGAAAGACTAAGAAAGGCTCAACGCCGAACGCTCAACTCGCACCGTTAAACGTGAGAGTTAATCGGTGTGAGTTGAACGAAAACTCTGTTGTTACAGCAAGGAAAGAGACCTCTGATGACAAACGCGAAAACAACTTGGCTGCCCTACAAGTGGGAACTGATCATTCTCCTGTGGTTCGCGTTCCTCATCAACATGGCGGACCGGCAGGCCTACAACGTGGTCCTGCCGCTCCTGTCCAAGGACCTGGGGCTGAGTCCGGTGCAGGCCGGACTGGTGGCCTCGGTCTTTCTCTGGTTCTATGCCGTGCTCGTTCCGGTCGGCGGGTTCCTGGGCGACATCGCCCGCCGCAAATGGGTGGTCTTCGGCAGCCTCTTGATCTGGAGCGTCGGCACGATCCTGTCGGGCATGACAACGGGGCTGATCGGGCTGATCGCTTTCCGCAGCATCGCGACAGGCGGCGGCGAAGCGTTCTACTTCCCGTCGGCGAACTCGCTGATCGGCCAGCACCACCAGAAGACGCGCGCGCTGGCGATGTCCATCCACCAGACGGCCCTGTACGTCGGCATCATCGCCAGCGGCTTCGTCGCGGGCTGGCTCGGCAAGCAGTTCGGCTGGCGCAGCGCCTTTGTCATCTTCGGCGCCATCGGCGTGGTCCTGTCGGTCATCGTGGCCTGGCGCATGCGCGACGACCCTCAGCCGGCGCAGGCCTCGGCCGCGCAGCGCATCCCGATCGGCGAATTGATGCGCGCGATCGCCGGAAAACCCACCGTCTGGGCGCTCTGGCTGGCGTTCAGCTTCTTCTACTTCACACAGATGGGATACATCACCTGGATGACCACCTACCTGTTCGAGAAGTACCAGCTCTCGCTGCCCAACGCAGGCTTCTCCTCCATGTTCTATCACCACATTTTCGCGGCCCTCGGCGTGTTGCTGGGCGGCAAGATTTCCGACATGCTCGCGACGCGGCGCCGCACCGTCCGCATCGAGACGGAGTTCGTCGGCCTCTTTCTGGGCGCGCCCTTCATCTACTTCATGGGCGCCACGGACAGCCTTTGGCTCTGCTGCGCCAGCCTGGCCGGGTTCGGCCTGTTCCGCGGCATTTACGACTCCAACCTGTATGCGACGCTGTTCGACGTGATTGAACCCCGCTACCGCTCCTCGGCCGTCGGCATCATGCTCTGCTTCGTTTTCTTCGTCAGCGCCTTCGCGCCCTCCGTTCTCGGATGGGCCAAGATGACGGTCGGACTCTCGACGGCGCTCTCCGCCCTCTCGATCTCGTATGTCATCGGCGGCGCCATCCTTCTGGCGGCGCGCTTCCTCACTTTCAGCAAGGACTACTACGACGAAAACGCACAGCCCTCGGCATAGGGAGGGGCCTGCGCCCACAGGCCCGGCCGTGCACACACGCGTCCCTTCCGAGCAGACTCCCTTTGAACAGGTCACCTCGAACAAAATGGATCCAACACCCCTCATCACCGGCATCGGGTACTGCGGCATGGACTATCTCTGCCGCGTCCCCTACATCCCGCTCGACGACAAGGTCGAGCTCGTCGAAAGCCTGATCCAAGGCGGCGGGCCCTGCGCCACGGCGGTCGTGGCCGCCGCCCGGCTCGGCGCGCGCACCGCCTTCTGCGGCGCCGTCGGCGACGACGCCCGCGGCGAACAGATCCTGCGCGGACTGGCCGACGAGGGCGTCGACACGCAAGGCGTCAAAGTCCGGCGCGGCGCCGAATCGCCGGCCGGCTTCTGCTGGATCGAGCAGCAGAGCGGCAAGCGCAGCATCGCCTGGACGCGCGGCAGCGTGCGGCCCCTCGGCCCGCGCGAGATCGACCGCGACCTGATCGCGAAAAGCCATGTGCTGCACCTGGATGGGCACCAGACCCAGGCCGCGCTGGCCGCCGCAAAAATCGCCCGGGCGAACGGCGTGGCGGTCTCCCTCGACGCCGGCACGATCGTCCCCGGCATCGACGGGCTGCTCGCACGCTGCGACGTGATCATCGCCTCCGAAAAGTTCGCCGCGCGCTACACCGGCGAGTCCAACCCCAGGAAGGCGCTGAAAAAGCTATTCGCCGGCCCCTGCCGCTTCGCCGCTGTCACGCGCGGCAAGGAGGGCTCCGTCGGCTTCGACGGAAAGACCTATCTCCCCTGCCCCGCCTTCAGGGTCGAGGCGGTCGACACCACCGGCGCGGGCGACGTCTATCACGGCGCCTTCGCCTACGCCTATGCCCGCGGCAAAGAGTGGGCCGCGTGCATGCGCTTCGCGGCGGCCGTAGCCGCGCTGAAGTGCACCGCGTTCGGCGGCCGCACCGGCATCCCCGATCTGAAAAAGACTGAAAGGTTCTTAAGGAAACAGCCATGAACGACTATCTCAGAAAATATCGCAAAGCCAGCGGGTTCACCCGGATCGCCACGATCGGCGACGGCGGGCTCAAACTCACCGAATTCGGAATCATCGACCTCAAGCCGGGCGAAACGTACGCTTCCGAATCAGGCGCGCGCGAAGTCGCCCTCGTCGTCCTCGGCGGCACCTGCGCCGTCACGGGCGACGGCTTCGACTTCCCTCGCGTCGGCGAGCGCAAGGACGTCTTTTCCGGCAAGCCCTACACGGTCTACATTCCCTGCGGCCGCCGCTACACCGTCACGGCCGTCACGGACGTGGAGCTCGCCTGGACCGCCTCGCCCTCGGACCTCAAGACCGAGCCCTATCTCATCACCCCGGAGCAGGTGAAGCTTGCGCACATCGGCAAAGAGAACTACCAGCGCGACGCCGTGCTGATGCTCACCGACGCCTTTCCGGCGGCGCACCTCTTCATCGGCGAGGCCTTTGTGCCCTCGGGCAACCACGCCAGCTATCCGCCTCACCGCCACGACTTCGACAACCTGCCGGTCGAGGTCGACATGGAGGAGATCTACTTCTTCCGCTTCAACCCGCAGCAGGGCTACGGCATCCAGAAGATCTACACGGATGACCGTTCCATCGACTTCACCTGCACGGTGCAGCAGAACGACACCACCCTCATTCCGCGCGGCTACCACCCGGTGATCAACGCGCCGGGCTACACCATGTACTACCTCTGGATCATGGCCGGCGCCAAGAACCGCAAGTTCTTGTCCGTCGCCGATCCCGACCACAAATGGATTCTCGGCCAATGAAACGCGACCTCCTGCTTGGCATCGACTTCGGCACCGGCGGCTGCAAGGTGACGGTCATCGAACCGTCCGGCGCCGTGGTCGAGAGCGCGTCCGGCGAGTATCCCACGCGCCACCCCAAGCCGGCTTGGGCCGAACAGGATCCGGCCGACTGGTACCGCGTGATGTGCGCCGTGCTGAAACGGCTGAAATGCCGCCGCCGCATTGCCGCGCTCGCGCTCGACAGCTACACCCACGGCGCGGTGCTGCTGGACCGCCGCCTCGAGGTGGTGCGCCCGACGATCATCTGGACCGACCAGCGCAGCGTGCGGGAGTGCGCCGACCTGAAGCGCGACCACTTCGACCTGATCTTCAAGACCGCCTTTCAGGCGCCGACGCCGACCTGGACGCTGCCCCAGCTGCTCTGGCTCCGCAACCATGAGCCGCGGACGCTGAAGCGGACGCGCCACGTGCTCTTCGTCAAGGACTACGTGCGCTTCCTGCTGACCGGCGAGATGGCCTGCGACTCCATCGAGGCGCAGGGCACGCTCTTCTGGGACATGCGGCAGGGGCGCTGGTCCGAGGCGCTCTGCGACCTCGCCGGCCTGCCTCTCGGCCGCCTGCCGCGCATCGCCAAGCCCACCGACCTCGCCGGCGCGCTCACGCCGCAGGCCGCCGCGGACACGGGGCTGCCCGAGGGCACGCCCGTCGTGATGGGCGCGAGCGACTCGGCGGTCGAGGACTACGCGGCCGGAGCCGTCGCGCCCGGGCAGTGCATCCTCAAGCTCGCCACCGCCGGCAACGTGAACGTCATGACCGCCCAGCCTCACCCGCACCGCGAGACGCTCACCTACTCGCACGTCGTGCCCGGCCTGTGGTACACGGTGACCGCCACCAACTCGGCCGCCGTCTGCCAGCGCTGGTACCGCGACACCTTCTGCGCGCCGGGCACGCACTACGACGAGCTCGACCGGCTCGCCGCAGGGTCACCGCCCGGCAGCAACGGCGTCTTCTTCCACCCCTACCTGCAGGGCGAACGCTCGCCGTACTGGGACGCGAACCTGCGCGGCAGCTTCACCGGCCTCAGCATGGCGAACACGCGCGGCGACTATGCGCGCGCGCTGCTCGAAGGCGTGGCCTATTCGCTGCGCGACTGCTTCCGGACGATCGAGAAGATGCGCCTGCCGGTTCGCGAGTTCATCCTGATCGGCGGAGGCGCGAAGAGCCCGCTCTGGAGCGGCATCGTCTGCGATCTCTTCAACAAGCCGGTGAGATGCCCCGCCTGCTGCGACGCCTCGTTCGGCAGCGCCCTGCTCGCAGGCGTCGGCACCGGCGTCTTCGCGGACGAGACCGCCGCGGTCCGCCAGTGCCTGACCTTCGATCGCGAGCTCGCCCCTGATCCGGAGCGGGCGGCCTTCTACTCCGAGCGCTTCCGGCACTACCGCGCCCTCCACGACGCGCTGGCCACCTGCTACGCGCGCCTCAACCCCTGACAGCCCATTGCCTGTTGCTTATTGCCTCTTAAAAGGAACAACCATGACACCGAAAAACTACCTCTACGAAATGGTCCGCAGTGAACTGACCTGGGCGGTCGGCGACGAACACGTGCAGACCAACGAGGCCGACAAGCTCGGCCACTCGATCGACTACTACTGGGTGCCCGAATGTTGGCACGACCGCGGCAACAAGCCCACGCCGCCGGACTTCGTCGTCCATCCCGGCAGCGCGCAGGAGGTCGCCGAAGTCCTGAAGATCGCCAACACCCACAACATCCCCGTGATCCCGTGGGGCGGCGGCTCCGGCTCGCAGGGCGGCGCGCTGCCCATCTACGGCGGCATCGTGCTGGACATGAAACGCATGAACAAGGTCCTCGAGATCGACCCCGTCTCGATGACCGTCACCGTGGAAGTCGGCATCAACACCCAGCATCTGGAGTGGCAGGTCGAGAAGGCCGGCTACAGCACCATGCACTTCCCGGCCTCCATCGCCTGCGCCACGCTGGGCGGCTTCATCGCCCACCGCGGCACCGGCGTGCTCAGCACCAAGTACGGCAAGATCGAGGACATGATCATGTCGCTCGAAGTGGTCACCCCCACCGGCGAGATCATCAACACGCTGCCCGTGCCGCGCCACGCCTCCGGCCCCGCCCTCACCGAGCTCTACCTCGGCAGCGAAGGCACGCTCGGCGTAGTGACCAAGGCGACCATGAAGATCCACCCGATCCCCGAGTCGCGCAAGTTCCACGCCTTCCTCTTCAAGACGATGCACGATGCCATGGCCGCGGGCTCCAAGATCATGACGAGCCGCCTGCGTCCGTGCGTCATCCGCCTCTACGACGAGACCGAAACCGCGAAGCTCGTGAAGCGCGTGCTCGGCATCGACCGCAAAGGCGCGTATCTCGTGTTCGGCTTCGACGGGCCCGAAAAGATCGTCGACCTGGAGCTGGAAGAGGCCTGCAAGATCTGCCGCGGGCAGGACACCGAGGACCTCGGCACCGAGGCCGGCCAGACGTGGTGGGACCACCGCTACAAATTCTTCTACCCGCCCTTCATGTTCCACCTGCCGCAGGCGTTCGGCACGCTCGACACCGTGGCCACCTTCTCCAACATCGAGAAGGTCTACTGGGCGATGAAGAACGTCGTGGAGAAAAACTTCCCGCAGGCGACCTTTATCGGCCACTTCTCCCACTGGTACGACTGGGGCTGCATGCTCTACGCCCGCTTCATCATCGACGAGCCGCCGAAAGACGCCAACGAGGCGATCGCGCTCTACAACCGCATCTGGGACATGGCGATCCGCGCAGCCATCAAGGAGGGCGGCGTGATCAACGAGCACCACGGCGTCGGCCTCAAGCTCGGCCGCATCATGCGCGACCTCTACGGCCCCGCCTTCAAGGTCCTCGAAGCCGTCAAGAAAACCCTCGACCCCAACAACATCATGAACCCTGGCAAAATGGGCTTCCCGGGCAAAGGAGTCTAACCTATGCACATCGACCAACATCTGGATGTCATCCACGCGTGCCGCTTCTGTTTCATGTGCCGGCACCTCGACCCCGTCGCCAACGTGAGCTTCCGCGAGGCCGACACCCCGCGCGGCCGCGCGCTGATCGCGGACCGGATCCACATGGACGCCGCGAACCTGCAGAACACGGACTTCGTCGAGACCCTGTACCGCAGCGCGCTGAGCGCCGCGAACCGCTTCCACTGCGTCAGCCACTACGACGAAACCGGCCTCGCGCTGGCCGCGCGCCGGGACATCGTCGAAGCGGGGTTCGCGCCGGATCGCGTCAAAGCTCTCGCCAAAACGCTGGAGAAGGCGACCTTCACCGTCAAGGGCCGCGGCAAGCTGCTCTACTTCGGCAACCGGCCCGAGCTCTATCCGGGCGCCGCCGTGATCACGGGCGGAGACCCCGGCAAAGCCTTGGAGGTTCTGGGCTTCGCCGCCGCCTCCAAAAAGGTCCTGGCCAAGTTCAAAAAAGCGGTCGCCGCCTCGGCCTGCAAAAAGCTGGTCGTGGCCGAGCCTTCGGCGTACGACTTCCTGCGCGACCGGCTCGACGGCGTCACGGTCGTCCACTGCGCCGAGCAGCTGCTCGCGTCGCCGGTGAAGGCGGGCCGCAGCCGCAAGGCCGTGTATCTGGAGAGCGACTTCCTCAAGAACTACGACGGCAACCCGACGGCCCCGCGCGAGCTCCTCAAGAAAGCCGGCTACACGCTTCTGCCGTTCGGCACGAACGACGAAGAGTCCTACGCCGTCGGCGAGGGGGCGGTCGTCTTCGACGCGCTCAACCCCGACCTGTGCGAAAAGCTCTGCGGACGCGTGTACGCGCTGGCCGCCGACGCCGGCAAGGCGCTGTTCGTCACGGCCTCGCAGACCGTCAAGGACGCGCTCACCCGGTACAACCCCTCGTTCAACGTCGTCACGCTCGAAGAGGCGATCCTCGCTTAACTCACTTCCATTATTCCAACAAAAGGACACACCCATCATGAAAGCATTCAAAGTCGGATTCATGGCCTTGTCGAAGGCCAGCTGGGCCACCCCGGAGATCGAAGCGCTCCGCGCGAACGCCCTAAAGAGCCTCCAGTCCCTGCCTTATGAGATCGTGCACGCCGAGGCGCTCACCACCACCACGGCCGAAGCGTCCGCGCTGTGCGCGGAGATGCGCAAGCAGGACGTGAGCGCGGTGGTCGTGCTCTTCGCGACCTTCCCCGTCGGCGCCATCATCCCCGTGATCGCCAAGGAGCTCGGCGTGCCCGCCGTCTTCCTCTCGACGCCCGAGAAGCCGCAGGCCGGCAAGATGTGGACGCAGAACTCGTTCTGCGGCGCCAACATGGCCGTCCACACCTTCCGCAAGCTCGGCAAAAAATTCACCTTCGTCTTCGGCCCCGCCGAACAGGCCGCCGCGCTGACCGCCAAGCCGCTCAACATCCTCAAGTGCATCTCCGACCTCGCCGCCACCAAGGTGGGTCTGGTCGGCGGGCGCGTGCCCGGCTTCTACACCTCCAACTGCGACGAGATGCGCCTGCGCGCCGCCTTCGGCACCGAGGTCGAGATCATCGACCTGCTGGAGATCGTCGACACCGCCAACAAGCTCAGCGACAGCGAAGCCGCCACCGGCGCCGAGGCCGTCCGCAAAACCGCGTCGACCTGTTGCGCCAAGGTGGAGAAGGACCTCACCGCCGCCGGCCGGATGTACGCGGCCTTCAACAAGACCGCGAAGAAGTACGCCCTCTCCGCCTATGCCGTCCGCTGCTGGCCCGAGTGGTCGGACATCTTCGGCATCGCGCCGTGCTCGACCATCGGCATGCTGAATAACGACCGCCTGGTCAGCAGCTGCGAAGGCGACGTGCTGGGCGCCGTGCTGATGAAGATCGAGGCGTCGCTGAGCGGCGGCATCCCCTTCTTCGCGGACCTGATCTCGTTCGACTACGCGGCCAACACGGCGGTGCTCTGGCACTGCGGCGCCGCGCCCTCCGCGATCTGCAGAAAATTCGAGGAGACCACGCTCAGCCAGCACTTCCGCGTCGACGGCGGCAACAAGAAGGGGCTCACCAACGAGTTCTCGATGATGGCCGGCCCGATCACGCTCGCGCAGCTCGACGAGGACGGCGACGGCTACCGCATGCTGATCGCCAAAGGAACGGCGCTCGACACCGAGCCGTTCATCCGCGGCAACCCGCTGACGGTCAAGTTCGACGGCTCGGTTGAAAAGCTGGTCGGCACGATCATGTGCGAAGGCTTCAAGCACCACTACTCGATCATCCATGCCGATGTGGAGCAGGAGCTGGTCGAACTCTGCCGCTGGCTGGGCATCGCGCCCGTCGTCGTGAAGTAACCCATGAATGGTCGTCCGGCTTGACAGTCGGGGGGAGTGGCAAGCGTCTGCTTGCCCGGACGCGCAGACGCGCGTCCCTCCCCCATCAACACTTTTCTATCACCATGCCACTTGTAACCTTCAACGATATCCTCCCGCAAGCGCGGCGCGAGAAACGCGCCGTGGCCGCCTTCAACGTCGCCAACCTGGAGACCGTGCTCGCGGTCTTCAAGGCGGCTGAGGCGGAACGCTCGCCCGTCATCATCCAGGTCTATCAGCGGCTCTTCAAGGACGAGCGCGCCGCGCTGGTCGCGGCCATGACGGCCCGGCTCGCGGCCGACGCGGCGACCCCGGTCGCGCTCCACCTCGACCACGGCGAGTCGCTCGACCAGATCCGACAGGCGATCCGCCTCGGCTACACCTCCGTGATGCTCGACGGCTCGAAGCTGCCGTTCGCCGAGAACATCGCGCTCGTGGCGCAAGCCGCCCGCATCGCCCACGACGCCGGCGTCACGCTGGAGGCCGAGATCGGCCACGTTCCGTTCGGCGACGGCGAGATCGAGCTCTCGACCGCCGACGAAGCCGAGGCGTTCGTGTCGCAGACCGGCGTCGACGCGCTGGCCATCTCGATCGGAACGGTGCACGGCTTCTACAAGCGCGAGCCGAAGCTCGACATCGCGCGCGCCCAAGAGATCGCCGACCGCGTCTCCGTCCCGCTCGTGCTGCACGGCGGCACAGGCGTGCCTGAAGATCAGCTGCGGCAGGCCATCGGCTGCGGCGTGGCGAAGGTCAACATCGCCACCGAGCTGCAGAGCCTGTTCCTCAAACGCGTCGCTGCCGAGCTCGCCGCGTGCGGCGACACATTCAAGCCGGTTGACCTCTGCCTCAAGCCGGTCGAGGCGGACGTGCAGGCGTATGTCCGCGCCAAAATCCGCAGCTTGAGTTGAGCGACTTGACGGGGAAGGCCGGCTTGGCGCAGGCCAGGCTGGTGTACCGCCTTTAGGCGGCTGAAGTCCGCAAGAGGGAACCGATTAAGATTACGATTAAGAAAGTAGCCGTTCCGTCCTATTCCTAATCGTTCTCTTAATTGTAATCCAGATCCGAACTTGACGTTATCGGTCCGTGAAACGGGGATGTGCGCGAGATGAATTCTCGCTTGCCATTGAACGGACGATCATCCACCATTGATGCACCCTCAAGGAGCCAGCCATGAACACCACACCGATCCGCGTCACCATCTGGAACGAGAACGTCCATGAGCGGCAGGAGCCGTCGGTGGCGGAGCTCTATCCGAAAGGGCTGCACGGCGCGCTGGCCGAGCGGCTCGCGGCGCCCGACCTGGCGATCCGCACGGCCACGCTGGAGCAGCCGGAGCACGGGCTCACCTCCGAGGTGCTCGCCGAGACCGACGTTCTGCTCTGGTGGGGACACGCCGCGCACGACAAGGTGGAGGACGCGGTCGTGGAGCGCGTGCGCCAGCGCGTGTGGGACGGCATGGGCCTGCTGGTGATGCACTCGGGCCACATGTCCAAGATCTTCCGCACCCTCAACGGCACCAGCGGCAAACTCCACTGGCGCGAGGTCGGCGAGCTCGAGCGCGTCTGGTGCATCGATCCGGCCCACCCCATCGCGGCGGGCGTGCCCGAGCACTTCGACATCCCGTACGAAGAGATGTACGGCGAGCCCTTCATGATCGCGGGCGACGGCCACGTGATCTTCATGTCGTGGTTCGAAGGCGGCGAGGTCTTCCGCAGCGGCTTCACGCTCCAGCGCGGCTTCGGCCGGCTGTTCTACTTCCGCCCCGGGCACGAGGCCTTCCCGACCTTCTATCACGAAGAGGTGCTCAAGGTGCTGGCCAACGGCATCCGCTGGCTCAAGCCCACGGTCGACATGCCCTTCCCAAAGACCCACCGGCCCGATCCGCTCTCGCCCATCGCGCCCAAAGCGTTCGCCCTCCACAAGGTCGGCATCGTCAATCCCTGAAATCGGAGATCGAAAGTCAGAAGGCCGCCTCTTCGGCCGCTTGGATGCTGAGGCCTTGAACACGGCAAGGAAAGCTCCAGTTAAAGCATGCCCATGCTCTTGGAAGGGCTAGGGCGTGGGTCTCCGTACCCGCAGCCTGCCTGAGACGCGTGATTGGTGGAATCGCGCAAGCTCTGTATCAGGGAATATATCGCATAATCGTGATTCATGGATCCAAGATGAACATCCCTGCGCTCAATACTGTCCAGATATCTGTTGAACGCCTCGTGCACGACCTGCGATCTTCCGGATGCGAGGTTGTTGACAGACAGGGAGATCAGTTCGTCCACGCATCTGTCGCGCTCAGTGGCCTGTTTGACCATAAAGATTTTGAAACCCATCAAACAGGGAAACCACGTAGCCAACATAGCCGTCAATACAGCCCAGAGGACCCTCTTCACGGCTCGCTCTGAACGTCGTTGCGCAATCTTTGTCGCGCCCCAAACGATCAGAAGGATCACGAGGATCGGAAGCAGATAGATGATGGCCAATTGTCTTTCGATCATTTTAGCCTCCAGCGGCAGAGGCCTCCAATCACCGGAGCCGAGGGCGTTCGGGGGTTGTAGGCATCACCGATTTTGCATGCGTCATGTCTTTTTCGGGTTACACAGACAATACCCAGCCTGACTCAAGCATGATCCACCACGTTGACGTAAGCGTGACCGACAGAACCAGATGCATGATCACCTCTATCCTCTTCTGGTGTTTGACCATTCGCCGGGCCAGGACAATGAGGCATAAAATCGGATGGACAAGCGTCAAAAAGCTCAGCGTGGCACCGTAAAAGATGATGGACAGAAAAAAGAGCGGACAAATGAAAACATAAGAAGCCGATCCCGACATGAAGGCTGCGTATGCGACCACTGCCAGAGTCTGCAAAACAAGGCAGGTTAGACTGATCTTTTGTTTACTCACTTCTGCACGACCGTTGCGGCACACCAATGGCGCGTTACGTTCCGTTCGGTGTCGCCGCTGGCTGGGCGTCTTTTGATTCTTGTGCCCGAACGATTCCAGGCAAGAGTGCCTTTTGCTAGCCACCATGCTAAACGTCAATGTAAAAATCACAGAAAACGAAGAGTAAAGCAAGTGGATTCGGCGATCTTGTCACACGACGAACCTGTCTTTATCCGGGAGACACGGCTGGCTCTGTTTGCCGACCGCCGATACGGGATTGCCCCCTCTGGCCGCATGCGCGCGAGCGCCGGAGTCCTGACGCTCATCGGCTTGGCCGGGGCCGCCGCCAGCGGCACGGTGCTCGGCGCGGGCGGCCGCACCCGCCCGGATCGTCCTCAGCGCTGTCTGGATCGAGGCCGCGGGTCCCACCCCCATCTGCCGGATAGATCCTTGAGCCCACGTCAACAAAAAGAACATTGCGGGACACATCGTGTGTTCTCTATAGTGGACACACCATGAAATCGATACTGCTGCTCGCCCTCACAGCCCTCTGCTCCGCCGTGCGTGCGGGCGATCTGCCTGACCCGATCCCCGAGGACATCCATTCGCGACACGTGCGGCACTCCCCGGCCTGGTTCACCCGCGGCATCCTCTACCAGGTGCAGCCACGGGCCTTTACGCCGGAGGGCACGCTGCGCGCGGCGACAGCCAGGCTCGCCGACGTGGCCGCCCTCGGCGTCACGGTCATCTACCTCTGGCCGGTGACGGTGGCCGACGACGACACGGCCCCCGTCTTCTGGTCCCACCGGCAGAAGGCGTGCAAGCTGAACAATCCGCGCAACCCGTACCGCACGAAAGACTACAACCGCGTCGACCCCGAATACGGCACGGACCAAGATCTGAAGGCCTTCATTCAAGAGGCGCACCGGCTGGGGCTGAAGGTCATGCTCGACCTCGTCTACCTGCACTGCGGTCCCATGGCGGTCTTTCTGAAAGAGCACCCCGATTTCGTGCTGCGCAACCCCGACGGCAGCATGAAGACCGCCGCCTGGGCCTTTCCCGGGCTCAACTTCGAAAACCCGGCCCTGAAGGAGTATCTCTGGAGCAACATGGAGATGTGGATCCGCGACTACGACGCCGACGGCTTCCGCTGCGACGTCTCCGCGCGCGTCCCGCAGGCGTTCTGGGAAGAAGGCCGGCGGCGCATCGAGAAGATCAAACCCGACGTGGCGATGCTGGCCGAAGCGCGGCGCTCCTCCGACCAGGACTTCGCTTTTGACGCCGACTACGGCTTCGACTGGCTCTACCGCGCGATCGTGCCCGTCGTCTCCAGCGGCTCTCCCGCGATCCTGATCCGCGACATGTGGACGTGGCAGCACATGACACGGCCTCAGGGCTACCGCTTCACTCGCTATCTGGACAACCACGACATCGCGTGCGACGCCAAGCGGCGCCAGACCGCGTGGGGCGAGGACGCGGTGCGAGCCTTCACCCTGTTGAATTTCGTGATCGACGGCATCCCCTTCCTGTACAACGGCGAAGAGATCGGCGACGATGCCCGGCACAGCATCTTCGGCCGCTTTCCGATCCGCTGGGAGAAGGCGGCCACGCCGGAAGGTCAGGCGAAGCGCCAGTGGCTCGGGGAGGTCTGCGCGTTCCGCAAAGCGCGCGACGTGCTGTCGGAAGGTCGTGTCCAGTGGCTGGAGAATAACCACTGCGACTCGGTGCTCGCGGTCTCGCGGGTTCTGCAAGACAGCGCCGTCACGATGGTTCTGAACGCCACCCCGCACCCCATCGAAGTCCAGGTGTACGGCTTCCGCGCCGGCACGACCCGCTTCAGCCAGAACCTCACAGAGGCTCAAGGCGAGCGCTTCAAACTGGGCCCCTACGGGTTTCTGGTCAGCGAGCGCTCCGGGCCTTAAGCGCGCCTTCAGAACGGCCAGAGGCGAGACCACCAGCTGCGACAGGGAGCGGTCACGCCCAGCCGCAGGGAAGGCAGCGTCGCCTCGGCGTTGGCGTCGTAGTTGAAGACCGTGAAGCCCGGCACGCCCAGCTCGCGCACCACGCCGATCTGCTCGGCGAGCTTCACCGCGTCCCGCGGGTCCTTCCAGCACGAGAGCCCGATGCCGGGGTAGAGCCGGGCCTGGCCCGCATACGGGATCTGCGACGTGACCATGTTGCGGAAGAGCGCGTTGGAGTCGACGTAGTCCATCGGGCAGACGAAGTCCAGCCACCCCTGCTCGCACCACATCTTCCAGTCCTGCCCCACGCCGTCGCGGTCGACCGGCCAGTTGCGGAAGACGGCCGCCGAGATCTCCACGCCCGGGCGGATGCGGCGCGCCTCTTCGGCGACCTGCCGCACCACGCCGTCGATGTTGGAGCGCCGGAAGTCCAGCCACGCGGCCTGCACCTGCTCATCCTTGCGCGTGTCGGCCGGCCAAGCCGCGACCGCATGACCCAGGCGCGCCTCGAAGCGCGCGCGGCAGCCGTCGCAGAAGCACGATGAGTTGTCAGGATAGCGGATGTAGTCGAAGTGCACGCCGTCGACCGCGTAGTTGCGCACGATCTCCAGCATCGCCGCCACCTCCTGCGCCTGGTTCGAGGGGTGCGAGGGGCAGAGCCACTCGGCCTTCGTCTCGCCGTCGTAGAGCTTCTGCACGCGGCCCTCCGCCGCCATCCGCTCCATAAAATCCTTGGGCGCGTGGCTCGACATGTTCCAGTTCACTTTCCAAACGTGGCACTTTACCCCATATTTGCGGCAGGCCGCGAGGCACTGCGCGATCTGGTCGCCCTTCTGCGCCAACTCGGGATACTCGGGCAGGACCTTCGAAGGATAGTAGGCCGTGCCGCCCCAGAGCATATTCGGCAGGATCGCGGTGAAGCCGTTCTCTTTGAGGAACCGGATCGAGGCGTCCCAGTCTTGGCCGCGCAGACCGAAGGCGCTGTGGCACCAGAATGCGCGGTGTTCGCCTTTGACCGGCTTCTGCATCAGGAACCACGCGCGCCGCGCCGCGTCCGCGGCCCGCGCGCTGGCGTCGAGGCTGTCGCTCCAGGCGCCCGCGGCCATCAGGCGCTCAGCCTCGGCCCGCGCGCTCGACGCGTCCGCCAGCGCCCGGCGCGACGCTTTCGGCGCGCCGGCCATCACTGTGGAACGGAACGCGCCGAAATCCTCCGCGCCGGCGAACGCGCCGATGCGCGCGAAAGCGTGCTCGGAAGCCTTGCGCCAGACGGACGCGTCGAGCGCGCCGACCAGCGCGCGCATGAGACCGAGGCTCGCCTCGCCGGACGAGCCGAACCAGACGTGGCCGATGAACGCGCCGGCCGGCGTGACCGTCACCGCGGGCAGCGGCGTGTCGCGGCCCTGCGCGTCGCGCCAGACCGCCACCACGCGCGCGCGCTGTCCCTCGGCGGCCACCGCCGTGGTCGTGCGCCACGAGGCTTGGGGCGCGAAGTCGGGCTGGCGCTCCAAGCCCTCCGCCGTGCGGGCGAACCCGGCAAAGGCGCCGCCTTCCGCCTCCGCGCCGCCGCTGCGCTTGAGCCCGAGCAGCTTTGCGGTCTCAGGAGGCAGTGCGTAGCAGGCCAGCAGCTTGCCGCCCCGCGCCGAGAAGGCGCGCAACAAGTCCGCCGCCGCGGGCGGCACGCTCGGATTGTAGGGCAGCACCACGAGCTTCACGCGTTCCAGCAGCTCGGAAGCCAGCGCCGTGTCCGCCACCTGCGCCGAAGCGATGCCGAGGCGGTCGAGCGTGACCGACACCGAGTCCGCGTAGGTGCCGAACGCCTTGCCCTCGTTGCCCGCGGCGGCCACGTTCGACTCCGCGCGCACCACCAGCACGTCGGGCTCATCGCCCGCCGGGCCGAGGTTTGCGAGCGCGCAGACGGTGTCCGCATCGCGGCAGCGCCAAGCGGAGAAACGCAACAGATCGACCTTCTCCCAGCCGGCGGGGTCGCCCTCCTCGCGCACGCCGGTCCGGTCGACCGTGATCCGCTGCCAGGCGCCTGTCCGCTCGGGGCTGAACGAGGCGTGATACCAGCCTTTGCCGCTGCGGAAGTAGAGGCTGAACGAAGAGAAGGGCGTGAGGTCTGCGCAGTAGAAATCGAACTGCACGCCTTTGGCGAGCCGCAGGTCGGCCTTGAGCCTGACATCCCAGTTCATGCGTGCGGCGCGCGTTCCGGCGAACGCCACCGGCAAACGCATGGCCCGGTCGGCCGACCAGACGGCTTTCGGCGTCTCCTCCATCACGGAGACGCGCGCGTCCAGCTCAGCCTGTCCCTGGATGGCCGCCCATTCCGGGAAGAGCCGCCCCGGCGCCGGCGGTGCCGGAATCTCCTGTGCCAAGGTCCACACGCCCGCCAACGCCGCCCCACATGCCACCCATAACCGCATCATGGCTTCCCCCTTGCTTCGATTGCCTGACCCACTGACCCTTTACGTTAGCCCAACCGTCACCCGCTGTCGATGCCAAACCCGCAGGCGGCCAGCCCGCACCTGCGTAACAGCCCGCAAGCCAAACCGCACGGAGCGGCGCCACAAAAAGTGGAGCCTGCGCGGCATTTGTGGTATAAAGGGCGCCCATTTCAGAACCAAAGGATCTTCATCATGGCACTTGGCGTCGGCATCGTCGGACTTCCCAACGTCGGCAAATCCACCCTTTTCAACGCCCTGACCCGCGCGCAGAACGCGGAGGCGGCGAACTACCCCTTCTGCACGATCGAGCCCAACAAGGCGACCGTCCCGGTTTCCGACGCGCGCCTCGACGCGCTGGCGAAGATCGTCAAGCCGGCCCAGATCATCAAGGCCACCGTCGACTTCATCGACATTGCCGGCCTCGTGCGCGGCGCGAGCAAGGGCGAGGGGCTCGGCAACAAGTTTCTTGCCAACATCCGCGAGAGCCACGCCATTCTGCAGGTTGTGCGCTGCTTCGCCGATGACGACGTGGTGCACGTCGAGGGCGGCATCGACCCGATCCGCGACATCGAGATCATCGAGACCGAGCTCGTGCTCGCCGACATGCAGTCGCTCGAAAAGCGCATCGACCGCCTCGGCCGCCAGGCGCGCGCCGACAAGGAGTTGCGCAAAGAGGTCGACGCCATGGAGCTGCTCATGAAGCACCTCAACGACGGCAACCCGGTGCGCACCTTCCCGCGCGGCGAAGCCGATCCCATTGAGAACACCCTGACGGAGCTCCAGTTCCTGACCGACAAGCCGGTGATCTACTGCGCCAACGTCGGCGAGAACGAACTGACCGAAGACAACGAGCCGGTGAAGCGCGTCAAGGCGCATGCCGCGCAGAAGGGGTGCGACGTGGTCGTGATCTCGGCCAAGATGGAGGCCGAGCTGGCGGGGCTCTCCGACGCCGAGCGCGACGACTTCCTCGCCTCATACGGCCTCAAAGAGAGCGGGCTCGACCAGACGGTCCGCATGGCCTACCACACGCTCGGGCTCGCCAGCTACTTCACGGCCGGCCCGAAAGAGGTGCGCGCCTGGACCTTCCACCGCGGCTGGACCGCCCCCCAGTGCGCCGGCGTGATCCACACCGATTTCGAGCGCGGCTTCATCCGCGCCGAGGTGATCGGCTTCGACGACTACGTGCGGCTGAGCGGCGAGGCCGGCGCGAAAGCCGCCGGCGTGATGCGCGTGGAGGGCAAAGAGTACCGCGTGCAGGACGGCGACGTCATGCACTTCCTCTTCAACGTCTAACCCGGGACGGGCTCACTGTCCGTTGCCGCCGCCCCCGCCGTGACGGCCGCGCATGCCGAAACCCGGCGCCATCGTGGTGTTCTGGATGATCCCCTGGACGTGTTCCACGAACGCCGACACGTCGTCGCCGGAATAGCCGGCCGCGCGGGCGGTCGATTCCAGCAGGTATTGCCGCTCGCTCTCATAGAGCCCGCCCAGCGTCGCCATGGTCTCGCCCATCTCCTGGCGCAGCTCGCGCGTGGCGTCGCGGTCCCCGCCGGACTGCATCATCTGGGCCATCAGCTCGTTGACCCGGGCCACGGTCGCCACGAGCTGCTCGTGGTTCTCGCGCTGCTCGCCGGACATGTCCTTCGTGTCGACCGCCGAGAGGAAGCTGGAACGTTCCAGAGCCCGCTGCTCCATGGACTGGCGGAACTCTTCGCGCCGCTTCTGCATCTCGGCGTACTGCTCGGGGTTCTCCTGCTTCATCTGCTCCATGCGCTCCGCGAAAGACGGGCGCGGCGGGCGCTCTTCCCCGGCCCGCTCCGCGACCGGCTTTTCGGCCGCGGGGGCAGGCTCCGCGCTGCGCGCGGCAAGGGCTTTCTCCAGCTCAGCCACCCGTTTGCGCAGCGCGTTCGCCTCGGCCAGCAAGGCGGCGTCCGGAGAAACGGAGGCCCGTTCGCTTTTCGGCGCCGTCACCTTCAGGGGAACCGGCTCCGCCTCCTCCACGTCCTCCCGCACAGCAGCCAGCCGAAGGTGCTCGACCCCCGCTCCGGCCAGAACCGAGACCACAGCCACAGCCACAAAGACGCCGATCCTTTTCGCTTCCATAGCCAACGCGCTCCTTCGAATGAAAATACAACGGACCACAGGCCGACCCAAGGCCATGAGGCATAGATTAATTTAAATTGAACGTGAAGCGCGGCTTTTTATTGCCCCCGCAGCGAACCTTTGCCGGTCACACGCGCAGGCTGGCGAGGTCGAAGGCCGGCCGGATGCCCGCCTGCAGCAACTGGGCGACATCCTCGGCATCGTTCCACAGGCACAGCCCGGAGCCGACCGTCAGCGGCGTCCCGCCGTCGGCGACCACCACCACGCGGTAGATCAGGGTGTTTCCCGACTGCCCCGCCCGCTCGCTGCGGATGTCCGTCACGCTGCTGAAGGGAAAAACGCGCTCGCGGCGCGCACATCCCGCGAACCGCGTCCAGACCCGCAGCTCTTGCCGCGCGCGGTCGACCACGGCGCCCGTCGCGACAAAAAGCTGGTTCGCCAGCGCCCAGATCACCATCAGGTCGATGGCCGTGAACACGAACGCGATCCCGCGGGGAACCTGAAGAACGGTCCACAGCGCCACGCAGACCCCGGTCCAGGCGATCGCGAATAGCGTGAGGAAGAGCGCCGCGGAGCGCGGGCGCCCCGGAGGGAAGGTCAACTCGAAGCCGCCGTCCGGGCGGGCTTCGAGGCGCAGCCCCTCGCGCGCGACGGCGGCCGAGACCGGCTCCCGCGCAGCCTCCGCCGGCAGCGGCTGAGCGCCGGCGCCGGAGTCGGGAACGCTCTGCTTCGTGTGTTTCACCGGCACGTCGAACACGGCCTTGTAGTCGATTCCTGGCGTCGCGGCCGTCGCCGTCAGCCGCCAATAGGTGCCGTTGCTGCCGCCCGCAGCCGTGGTCGCAGGCTTGTCGTAGGGCACCGCGAAGCGGACCGGCAGCATGGTCTCCTCGCCGAACGCGAGGCCGGAGTCGAAGGTGCGGGCCTCTTCCCACAGCACATCTCGGTGGGTGCTGCGGTGCTTGCCGCTGCCGGTCGTATACTGGCGCACGCACTGCAGCTTCACCACGATGCCTGCGGCAGCCTCCACATTGGAGGGGATGCGGATCGTGCCGGAGACCGGTCCGCCCAGCACGCCGGGCAGCGGCGACATTTCGAACACGCTGACCCCATACTTCCGCATGCGGCCGATCAGATATCCAGCCACAGCCGCGGGGATCGCGCCGGCCAACGCCAGCAGCCACACGAACCAAGGCATCGGCTCGGGCGCCATCAAGGTCCATGCCCGCCAGAGGAAGAACGCGACGTATCCGTTCACCGCCAGCGCCACGCCGCCCGCCACCCGGTGCGCTCCGGCCCCGTTCATCCGGATCTGACCCATGCCGGCCTCAGGCTCCGCGTCAGACCTCCGGAGCAGGCCGGCCGCGCCCGCCAGGACAATGGCCGCGCCCGCGCCGCCAAAGGCCAGCACGAAAAGCTGCATCAGCAGCATGAGTTCCAGCCGCGGCTTGGGATACAGGATGGCCTCCGCCGGATTCTGCGGGTTCACCCAGCAGACGGTCGGACGCGCGGCGTCCCGGCACCGCGACAGCTCCGCGTAGGCGCGCTCGTGGAAGTGGCCGATGTTGTCGGAACCCGAGTGCAGCGACACGCGCGTCCCGGTGCGGGACACCCCGTCGGCCGTGTACTGATAGGTCGCCACGGCGCGGTACGTGTATCCGCCCTTCGAGCCGCGGTGCGACTGGAGCTCGCAGGAGAGGACCGTCGCCGGAGTCTGCGTCCAGGACCGCATCGCCTCGGCCTGCCGCAGGGTCCGGACGGTCATTCCGCCCACCCCCATCCCGATGGCCAAAAAAACCATCCCGAAAAGAACCATGCCCGCCGATCCGACTTTCTGCCCCATCGTCTTTTCACCGTCCCTTCAGCGTGTCGCCACGTCCGGCAAACCGTATCACAACCGACCCTCCGTGTCACCGCCTGCAGGGCGAACCTCTGAGCCGCGACGGCAGGCCCGTCCGCCTCTATCGCGAGGCCTCAGGTCTGACGTCCTTCTCGAAATCAGACGCGTTCACCCAGTCGGCCGGCAAATCGGCCCCGCCCATGCGCGCCTCGTAAAAGCCGCGCATCTTCGCGTTGGCGTGCGGGTAGGCGTCGAACACGCCGCCGTCGCCGGTCACGCGCGGATCACGCTGCGCCTGCAGAGCCTCGAACAGCCGCCGTTTCATCGCGCCGACCTCGCACGCGCCGACCCGGTTCGTCAGGCAGTCGGGGTCCGCTTTCAAGTCATAGAGCTCCTCGGCGCCGCGCTTGCCGAAACAGCGGTCCCAATAGCCTTTCGTCGCCGGGTCCCGGCGCGCGTTGAGGACCTCGGTCTTGGTCGGGCTGCCGTCCGCATCCAGATAGCCCGTCTCTGGGTTGCAGGCGGGCCAGCGGTCCGGCTCGAAGTTGTGCAGGTAGAGCGTGTCGTCCTGCACCAGGCCCCGCACGGGATACCCCTCGTCGCGGGGCCGCCCGACATCGTTGCGCTCGCGCCCGACGATCACATGGTCGCGCAGCGGATTCACCCGCCCGCCCTGCGCGGCAAAAAGGATGTCGGTCAGGCTGCTCCCCTGCGCCGGAGCCATGCCGCTCTTCTCCCATGGAACACCCGCGACCGCCAGGAACGTCGGCGCCAGATCGATGAAGCTCACATAGTCGTCCACGCGGCGCCCGGGCGCCTTGAGCGCGTCCTTCCACATGACCGCCAAGGGCAGGTGATTCGAATCGCGATAGGTCTGTCCCTTGCTGTGGGGAAAGGGCATGCCGTTATCGCCCGTCACCACGACCAGCGTGTTCTCGAGCAGTCCGCGGCGCTCCAGCGCCGCCAGCATGCGGCCGAGATGGGTGTCGAAATGTTCGACCTCAAAGGCGTAGTCCAGCATATCGTTGCGGACCGTCTCGTTGTCCGGCCAATATCCGGGCACGCAGGGCACCTCGGAGGCTTTCTTCCCGCCCTTGGATGCGCCGCTGCCGAACTCGTAGCCGCGGTGCGGCTCGACGCAGCCGTACCAGAAACACCACGGCCCGCCGGCGGGCGCGGCGTCGAGAAAGTCCTCGAAGTTCGCGGCGTAGTCGTTGCCGCTGATCCCTTTTGTCGGCGGGACACACGTGCGCCTGTTGAACGGCCGCCCAGCCATGTGCCGGTCCTTCCCCGCAGCATCCTTCGCCACGCCCGGCGCCCAGCCCTTCAGGGTCCGGCCCACAAAATAGCCGTTCTCTTCCAGCGCCTCCGCGTAGGTCTTGAATTCAGGCGGGAAGAAACACCAGTGGTTTGCGGCGGCTTTGAGCTGCCAGGGATTGCGGCCGGTCAGGATGCTCGCGCGCGACGGCGCGCATTTGGCCGTCGGCGTGTAGGCATGCGTGAACAGCACGCCCTCGCGCGCCACGCGGTCGAAGGCAGGCGTCTTGATCCACGTGCAGCCGTACGCGCCCGCATGGCCGTAGCCCCAGTCGTCCGCCAGCGCGAAGAGGATGTTCGGACGCCCCCGCGGAACGTCGGCCTTCTCCGCCTGCGCCCGCACACTTCCGGCGACTCCGAGCGCAGCGCCTGCCAAACAGATCCAGAGCTTCAGCATGTTGACCTCCTCACTCGTCCGTCCGCCCGTCCTCATCGGACGCGGTTGTTCTTCAGCGTCACGGCCGTACAGTTGTTCGTCCGGATCGCCTCCGCAGCAAGGCCCAGGAGCGCGTCGATGCGGTTGTCTCTGATCGCCAGCGCGTCGGTCGACGTGACCTCCACGCAGGGCGACGGACAGCCGGTGATCCGGTTGCCGGCAACGGTGATCCGGCTGTGCGCGCCGGCCGGGGCGACCTCGCCCTTTGCCCCGTGAGCGGTCACCTCGATCGCGGCGCGTCCGCACGCCTCGATCACGTTGTCCCGGATCTCGACGTCGCTGGAGCTGCCCGCCTCCAGCCACCAGTATTCGGGCGACACCAGAATGGCGGACATCCGGTTGCCGACGAGCGTGTTGCCGACCACCGCGCCGCGGCTCCCCTTGATGAGGACGCCGCGAGAACGGTTGTGTCCGAAGGTGCACCCCTTGACCAAAAACCCGTTGCCGACCCGGCGCGCGGAGCAGATCGCCGAGCCCTTCGGCACAGCCGCCTCGCGGTCGAGCGTGACGACATAGGCGTCGGCGCAGCCGCGCGCGCGCAGGCCTTCGTCCATGCGCTGCGCGCCCACGAACGCCCGCTCCTCGGCCGTGATCGACCCGTCACGCACCACGGCGACGGCCGCCGCATCCGGCAGCCGACGCCCGTCATAGGCGAAGAGCTCGACCGGGTCGCCCGGCGCGATGTTCATGCGGTGCTTCGCCAACACGCGCAGCACGCGTCCCCGGCACTCGATGACCAGGTGATAGTCCCCGCAGATGTTGAGGCCGTCGTCGCCCTGATACCGCGCCTCGCAGCCGATCAGCCGGGGGCCCCGGACCGCGTGCTTGCTGTGAAAGGCGTCGGCGTTCGTCGACCGGATGCGGGGCGCGCCGCGTCTCACCGGGTCGGACTCGGCAGGGCGCCGGTCGATCCGGCAGCGGTCGTAGACCGTGCCGTCACACGCGGACTCGAAAAACCCGAAACAGTTGGAGGCATACAGGCTGATCTTTTCCAGCCGCACCGACTGGCTCTCCTCCGCGACCACCGCATGGGCGCTCCGTCCGCCGGGCGCATCGGAGGCGCCGATGACGACGATGTCCCCCACCTGCTCCAGGTCCTCGGCGCGACCCCTGTCTTTCAGGACGCGCAGGTGACGGGCATCCAGCACCTCGACCGTATACCGGTAATCCGGACACCGCAACGTCCGCGTGTCGGGGCGAAAAATCTCATACTTCGACCCGTCCACCTTGTCGGCCGTCGGATAGCCGTCGAACAGCTCAATCTCGTGGACCCGCTTGTCCTCCGACAGGCTCACGATGCGGCCCTGCGTGAAGGGCAGCGGGTCGTAATCGATCGCCAGGCCCCGCACGGTCACATTCGTGCAATTCACGAGGGTGAGCGCACGGGAGGTCTCGGCACAGACCATCTCCACGTGGTCGGCGACGATCGTCACATCGCGCAGCCCGTTGAGCACCAGATGCTGAGCCCGCTGCGGCTTGACCCGATAGCGCCCCGGCGGAACCACGATCCTTTTCTCGCCGGCCTGGACGCGGCCGTCGATGTACCCCTGCAGGTCAAAAGGGACGCAGGCCCCGACCGAGGCGCCGCGTTCGCAGACGCATCCCGCGAGCACCCCCACACCTGCGAGCAAGGACCCGATGATGGCCTTCCGCGCAGTCATCGACCCTGGGCCCTCCCCCGCGATTCAAGCGGCCGGATCTTCGCGGCCACGTCGGTGGCGACGGGCCCCGGCGACAACGTGAGTCTGCCGCCTGATGCGCGGACGGTCTCGCGGCGCAGCGGCGCGCCCTTCCAGGTTTCCCACCACTCCACCTCGTAATCGCCGTCCGCGAAGCCGCCGAGCGTGTAGTCCGCGGCCGGGAAGGGCTGGATCTCCGAGGCGTGCTGCGCATGATTGACCCACGTGCTGTCGCCGTTCTGGATCCACACGACCGCCGCGCCCGGCGCGGCCAGCGCGTAGCAGACCACCTCCTGGCGCTCCTGCGAGCGGCAGCCGGTGAACACGTAGCGCGGCACCGACACCCAGTCCTTGCCGTGGTTCTCCACGCGGATGCGGTGTGCCCCGGCCTTGACGGGGACGGTCACGTCCTCGTCGTAGACCGACTCCCACAGCTTCCACTGTTCGACGTAGCGCCAGCTCTTGCCGCACTGCTCCCCGCAGGGCAGCGGCTTCTCCAGCGCGAGCTGGTCGTCGACGAAGATCTTCAGGAGCCCGGAGTTCGACACGTTGTCGACATGGACCGCAAACGCGCCGTCGGCGGGATAGGTGACCTCGAAGGTGGGCGGATTCACGAGGTCGCGGTGGCCGCCGCCGTGCAGTTTCGAGGTCAGCTCCTCGGACGGCGCGACCGCGCCCTCGGACGACACCGTGAAGACGTTCGCCGCCGGACGGCGGAAGGCGCTGCGCGTGAGCGCGACCGCGTCGCGCCGGCTCGGCCGCGCGGGGCGCGTGACCGCGGCGGGCGCGGTCACCTCGACCTGCCGCCACTTCGCCGTGCCGAACGGAAGCCCGGCCACGAAGTTGCGGAGCGCCTGAAAATGGAAGTAGAGGTTTTTGGGCTCGATGTAATTCTCGTGCCACCACGGCATGGGCGCGCCGCAGCAGCCGCTGGCGATCGCCGCCCAAGCGGTGTTGTGGATGCCCCGGCCCGTCGGGTCGGAGTCGGGGTCGAAGTTGTGGCTGCGGATGCCGAACTCCGCAAAGAGGTGCGGCTTCTGAAAGCCGTTCCACTGAGTCAGGCAGAAGGCATGCGACTCGAGCGCCGTGTTGAGGTCGTTGTTCGCGTAGCTGTGCGTCTGCACGATGCTCATCTCGGGGATCTGCCAGCAGGCCTCCGGGCCGGTCTTCGACCACCAGCTCGTGGAGATCAGGTGTCCGTACGGGTCGAGCGCGGCCAGCGCCGGCGCCATCTCGCGGTGCCAGGCGATGATCGTCTCCTGTTTCGCGTCGGCCCAGCCCTCGAACTCGTTGCCGAACTCCCAGCACAGCACCTGCGGGCTGTAGCCCCAGCGCGCCACCGTGTAGCGCAGGCGCTTGCGGTAGAGGGCTTTGGCCGTCTCGTCCGTGAACCACTCGCCCGCCGTGCGGCAGGGGCCGCCCTGCGCCGCGTTGAACGGGTTCGCCTTCCAGCCGTCCTGGCGGAAGTCCTGGTGCGTGTCCATGCAGAGCATGTAGGTCATGCCGAGCCGCCCCGCGTCTTCGAGCAGCCGGTCCAGCGTGGCGGCCTGCGCCTGCCGGTACCAGCCCAGCTTCGGCTCCCATTCGAGGCCGAGCCCGGCCTTCGACATCCACCAGCGGTTCCAGTTCTCGCCGTTCGCGGCCATCTTCTCCAGAATCTGGTCGACGGACATGCCGTTGCTGCCGTGGTAGATCGGCAAGTTGTGCCCGATCGGCACATAGCCTTCGCCGCTGTCGAACGCGAGATAGTGCGCATCCGCCTGGCTCACGCGCACAAAGCCCTTGGCCTTCGTGTCTGCGCGGACGTGAATCGGCGTCGGCAGCGCGAAGGTCCGGATCCCGCTGCGGTCGCGGGCCGTGAGCGTCACGCGCATCGGCCCCGTCTCTGTGGCGGCCAGCCGCACTTTCCACAGCCCCTCGCCTTCCGGCAACATCAGGTCCTCGGTCCCCACCCGCTCGCGCCGCTGCGGCACCATGAAAAAGCCGGGCATCGTATAGCTGCGGCCGGAAGCGGTGGTCACCGTCGCGTCGAGCGCGATCTGGTCCGGGTCGTAGGGGTTGTCCCAGGTGCCGGCCAGCGCCACATCGATCTCGCATTTGCCGTAGAGCGGCACGTCCGGCGCCGCTTGCCCCGAAAGCGCCAGCGGCGCGCGGCACGTCACCACCGGACGCAGGATCGCGGGCATCGCCGCAAAGCCGAGCGTGAGTGGGACCGTAAGGGTTTCCCCTTTCTCGAAGTCCCGTTGCCGCGTGAGCTTCACTTCGAAGCCGTGCCGGTTGGTCCCCACGCGCGAGCGCAAGTAGCCGAGGCTCTCGGTTCTGAAGAATAGCGACGGCGCGCCCTCGCCTCCGATGAATAGGCTCTTGAAGACCCCCTCGACGCTCTTGCCCAGAGGAGCGTCGCACGTCGGCTCCAGATACACCGTTCGCCGCTCGTGCTCCTCCACGCGCGTCCACAGCGTCGCCCAGATGCCGTCGCACACCTTCAGTTCGCCCGTCTTGTCCAGCGACAGCGTGACGGCCACCTGTTCGTCCGACGGCTTCAGCGTCAGGGCATAGCGCAGCGGTGCGGCGCCCTCGCGCGTTCCCCATAGGCCCGCCAGCCGGAGCGCGCCGTCCGGCTGAAGCGCGGCCGACTCGACCCGGCCCGCGTCCATCGCTTCATAGACGTACGCATCGTGCCATTGAAAGAAACCGACCTCGAGAGCGGGCAGCCCCTTCGGCCGCATCGCGAGATGCCCCTTGGCGTCGCAGGTCACCGTCCCCGATCCGAAAGCGAGCGCGAAGCCGCCCGACTCCTGTTTTTCCCACGCGGGCTGCGCGGCCGCGGCACACGCCGCCAGGCAAACGGCGACTCCGCCAGCCATCGTTTTCATACACGTCATACGTTTACACTCCGGACGTTCACTGGATGAAGATGAGGGTGCCCCAACGCGCGTAGAGACCGCCGCCCGCGTCCATCATCGACTGTAGCTCCTAGTATACACGCACTCGGGGCAACCACGCCTCTCCTTTTTTTCACCCGAGCGTCCGCTATTTTTTGGGGGGGTGAGAACGAGGGCTCTCAGGTGAAGGTGGCCGGAAGGCAGGGACCGAGCCGACACGCATGCGCCACACGATTCGGCGAAGCGCAAAAAAAGACCGGCCCCCGAAACGGGAGCCGGTCCTTCATTCCGGACTCGTTCACTTGGCGAGCGCGCGCAGCGCAGCTTCGTAGTCCGGCTCGTGCGTGATCTCGGCGACGTGCTCGGCATAGACGACCTTGCCGGCGCCGTCGACGATCACCACCGCGCGCGAAAGCAGGCCGCGCAGCGGCCCTTCCGAGATGACCACGCCATAGTCCTTGCCGAACTCCGGCGAGCGGAACACCGACAGCGGGGAGACCTTCTCAAGCCCCTCCACCGTGCAGAAACGGCCGGTCGCGAACGGCAGGTCAGCCGAGATGCACAGCACGACCGTGTCCCCGAGCGCGCTGGCTTCGGCGTTGAAACGGCGCACCGACGCGGCGCAGACCGGCGTGTCGATGCTCGGGAAAATGTTCAGCACGACTTTCTTTCCCGCGAAGTCGGCGAGATTGACGTCCGACAGATCCTTGCCGGCCAGCGTGAAGGCCGGCGCCGCAGCGCCGACGGCCGGCACGCTGCCCGCTGTTTGGACCGGATTCCCCTTGAAAGTGACTTTAGCCATAACGTGACTCCTTTCTCAAAATTCGTGCCTCGCGCACAAATTAGATTGGGCTTACTTTATCAGAAGCAGAGGTGCCCAGTCAACTGCCGAACGTTCCTTCCTTGTCAAAAGGCGCCGCATCGTCTACATACGCGGTAGACTTGTACGCTTCTTGTTTGCTATAGTTTGCGCCGACCTGTAACCCGTAAAGGACCGCCATGCCGTTCAGACACCGGACCCAGACCTGTTCGACCGTTTTCGCTTTGATCCTCCCTGTGGCGGTTTCGGCCGCTGAATCCTGCTGTGACTGGCCCGACCTGCGCGACGCCCACGCCGAGTCCGATGACAGCCGGTTCCGCGTCGGCGTCACCTACGGGTACTCGCAGATGGACAGCCTGCAGACGGGAACCCGGTCGATTTCGCAGCGGCAGGCCCGGTCCGACTACGACCAGCGGCCGACGGAAATGACCACCCACCGCATCACGACCCGCGCGGCCCTTGCGCTCAGCCCGCGCTATGAGGTCGGCCTGACGCTGCCTTGGGTCCGCAACACGATGACCATGCAGAGCTTCATGTCCGACCACACCATGTGCGGCGACAAGGGCATCTTCATCCGCGAGACCCAGGGGAACGGTTATCGCCACAAAATGGATCCGGTCGAGGGCTGGGGCGACCTGGTGCTCGACGCCTCCTTCCGGCTGCTCGATGAAGGCGAAGCGGCGACCGGGCTCCACCGCGTGTACCTGCGGCCGGGCCTCAAGACGCCGACGGGCGACTACAAGGCCACATCCTCCGGCACGCACACGATCCGGACGCCATGGGGGCCCCACACGATGAAGCACGGCGGCGGCTACGCCGACCCCTGCATGCAGCCGGGAACCGGCTCGTGGGACCCCCTCGCCCAACTCGACTACGTCTATCGCCGGGACCGCTTCGCGTTGGCGCTGAGCGGCGACTACCAGCTGACCACGAGCAACTCGCTGGGCTACGAATACGGCGACGCGGCCTCTCTGGGCGTCTACCCCTCCTGCCAGCTCCTGCGCTGGCTCACCCTCACAGCCGGAATCCGCTACCGGAACATCGCGTCGTCCGACGACGCTGACGGGCGCTACACCGACCGGAAGGACCTGACCAAAGACCCGGCCAACACCGGCGGCGACTATGCGGACGCGATCCTGGCGCTGGACCTCGCCCTGGTCAGAGACGTCGTCCTCTATGCCGGCGTCAGCCTGCCGGTCTGGTCGGACGTCAACGGCATCCAAATGGAGCCGAGCGAACTCTACACGTGCGGCCTCGCGGCGCGCTTCTGAACGCGCCAAACTTCCGGTTTGTTTTCGCGGCCTTTTCCGGTAGACTGAAGGGCACTCTTTTGAAAGGACTGTCCATGAAGATTCTAGTCACCGGCGGCGCGGGGTTCATCGGGAGCCACACCTGCGTCGAGCTGCTGAACGCCGGACACGCCGTCGCCGTGGTCGACAACCTCTGCAACAGCAGCGAGGAGAGCCTGCGCCGCATCGGGCGCATCACCGGAAAGGCCCCGACCTTCCATCGGGCGGACATCCGCGACCGCGCCGCGCTCGACGCCGTTTTCAAGGCCGAAGGCCGCATCGACGCCGTGATCCACTTCGCCGCGCTCAAAGCGGTCGGAGAGTCCTCCAAGATCCCGCTGGCCTATTACGGCAACAACATCACCGGCACGATCACGCTCTGCGAAGCGATGACCGCCGCGGGCTGCAAGAACCTTGTCTTCAGCTCCTCCGCCACGGTCTATGGCGATCCGGCCTCGGTGCCGATCCGCGAGGATTCGCCCACGCCCGGCGCGACCAACCCCTACGGATGGACCAAGCTGATGATGGAGCAGATCTTCCGCGACCTGCAGAAGTCCGACCCCGCGTGGAACATCATCCTCCTGCGCTACTTCAACCCCATCGGCGCGCACCCGAGCGGCCTCATCGGCGAAGATCCCGCCGGCATCCCCAACAACCTGCTGCCCTTTGTGGCGCAGGTGGCGGTGGGCCGCCGCACCAGCCTCAGCATCTACGGCAACGACTATCCGACGCGCGACGGCACGGGCGTCCGCGACTACATCCACGTCGTCGACCTCGCGGTCGGCCACCTCAAAGCCATCGACAAGCTGGCCGCAAACCCCGGCCTGGCCATCTACAACCTCGGCACCGGCAAAGGCAACAGCGTGCTCGAGGTGGTGGCGGCTTTCGAGCAAGCCTCCGGACGCAAGGTGCCCTACGTGTTCCAGCCGCGCCGGCCGGGAGACATCGCCGAGTGCTGGGCCGACCCCGCCAAGGCGGAGCGCGAGCTCGGCTGGAAAGCGCAGCGCGACTTGCGCGCCATGTGCGAAGACGCCTGGCGCTGGCAGTCCCAAAACCCGAACGGCTTTGCTCAATAGAGGCCGGGCGACAGCCTCCGGCCACAGCCCACCCATGTCCGACTGGACCGCCATCATCGACGACGTGATCGACCACGTGAACCTGCTCAAGGAGTTGGGCGAGCGTTCCGCGGAGGTCGATCCGTCCGTGTTCCGCGCGCTCGCCGCGGCCCCGAAAGCGGCCGGCGCCGCGCGGCCCGCAGCGGCCGCAGCCACGCCGGCGGCGGCCCCCCGCCCCGAGCCGGCGGCGGCGCGCCCCGCGCGTCCGCAGGCCCCCGCCGCAGCCGCGGGCGAACCGCCGCTGCCGCCCGAAGAGCGCCGCCGGCGCCTCGCCGAGATCGCGGTCCGCGTGGACGCCTGCGAAGCCTGCCCGCTGCGGCAGAACCGCACCCGCTCGGTCCCCGGACAAGGCAACCCCGACAGCCCCGACATCATGTTCATCGGCGAGGCGCCGGGAGCCGACGAAGATCTGCAGGGCCAGGCCTTTGTCGGCGCGGCCGGCCAGTTCCTGACCAAGATGATCCAGGCGATGGGCTATACGCGCGACGACGTCTTCATCGCCAACATCTGCAAGTGCCGCCCGCCCAACAACCGCACGCCGCTGCCCGAAGAGATGCAGACCTGCCTGCCCTTCCTGCGCGAACAGATCCGCGTCATCCGGCCGAAAACCATCGTGCTGCTCGGCGGCACCGCCATCAAAGGGCTGCTCGACACGCAGGTCGGGGTCACCCGCATGCAGGGCCAGTGGACCAAGTACGAGGGCATCCCGGTGATGCCGACCTTCCACCCCGCCTACATCCTCCGCTTCGAATCGTTCGGGGACCTGGACGGGCTCAAGACGGCGAAAACGCAGGTCTGGAAAGCCCTCAAACTCGTGCTGACCCAACTCGGCAAACCGGTGCCCGGGCCGAAGACCGCCTAACACGGAAACGAGGTCCCCCATGTCCAACGACAGCTTCACGGTCGTCACGCGCCAGTCCTGGCTGAGCCGCATCGGCGACTCGCTCAAGGGCATCGTCATCGGCGGCCTCCTGACCGCGCTCGCTTTCCCGCTCCTCTTCTGGAACGAAGGCCGCGCCGTGACCCGCGACAAAACGCTGAAGGAGGGCGGCCGGGCCGTGGTCTCCGTCGCCGCCGACGAGGTCCGCGCGGAGAACGAAGGCCGGCTGGTGCATCTGTCCGGCCTGGCCGAGACCGCAGCCGTCCTGAGCGATCCCGAGTTCGGCGTGTCGGCCCCGGCCCTCAAGCTGGACCGCGTCGTGGAGATGTACCAGTGGGACGAGGACGAGCGCCGCCAGACGAAAGAGAAGCTCGGCGGCGGGACCGAAACCACGACCACCTACACCTACAGCAAAACCTGGTCGGAGCGCCCCATCCGCTCGTCCGGCTTCAAACAGCCGAACGGGCACCAGAACCCGGCCGAGATGCCCTGCTCCTCCCTCCGGAAAACGGCCGACGCGGTCACGCTCGGCGCCTTCGCGCTCCCGCCCTCGCTGGTCGCCAAAATCAACCTCTCCGAACCGCTGGCGGTCGACCCGGACGGGCAGCCGGGCACCGGACGCTTCCCCCGGCTCAAAGCCTACGGCGGCGGCTTCTACATCGGCGCAGATCCGGCAGCCCCGGAGGTCGGCGACCTGCGCGTCACGTTCAAGGTCACACGCCCCGCCGTCGTGAGCCTGATCGCCAAGCAGACGGGGCGCACCTTGGCGCCCTACACGACCCGCGCGGGCGGAGACCTCGAGCTGCTGCAAGTCGGCACCCACACCCCTGACGCCATGATCCGGCAGGCGCAGGACGACAACCGCACCTTGACCTGGCTCCTCCGGGGTGCGGGCTTCCTCGTCATGCTAATCGGGCTGAATCTCCTGCTCAAGCCGCTCTCCGTGCTCGCCTCGGCCGTGCCGCTCCTCGGCCGCCTCGTGGGGGCCGGCACCGGGGTGGTCGCCTTCCTGATGGCGTCGGGGCTCTCGCTCGTCACCGTCGCCACGGCCTGGCTCCTCTACCGGCCGCTCGTCGGCGTCGCCCTGCTGGCCGCAGCCATCGTCGCGCTCGCGGCGCTCCGGCGCCGGCTCAAGCCCGGCCCCGCCGCGCGCTGAGGCGACCCTCGCCCTTCCCGCCGCGACCGTTGCCTCTGGCGCGCCGCGCCTCATTTTCACGGTTTCCCGTTCGCCGCCACGCCTTGGTAAGGACGGCCCGGCGAGCGGCCCCTGCCGAAGGCTATCAGCCGTCTGGCCCACAGGTGCCTGAACCGGCGGGGCGGCCGCGCCGCGACCGCCGCTTGCAGGATCAAAGGTCACCAGCCGCGACCGCGTCTTTCGACTCCGCAACGGAACCCTTCCCAAGGGGCATCCTTTTTGATACATTTTCTCACCTTTTTTACTTTGACCTGAGAGGGGTACTCCATGGATGCCGCACCGACCTACGCACAAATCGAAGCCCAGTTCCTAAGCCTGTTTGAGAAGAAGCCCCTGCTTGTTTCCGAGATGCTGGCGCTGGTCCACACCTGCGCCGTCACCGAAAACGGCAAAAAAGCGGAAGAGTGGACCGCCATGCTCATGCAGGAGCTCACCCTCGCCACCGATTTCGCGGGCCTGTACCTGGTCGTCAAAGACCGCTCCACCCAGCTCGCCGCCGTGCTCAACCCCACCGGCATCCGGGACGCGCTCAAGAAAGCGAGCAAGGACCGCCTCGTGAACGTCCTGATCGACACCGCCGCGTTCGGCGACGTGCCGCTCGCCGAGTCGTTCCGCCGCCTCGACCTCCTGCTCGCGCTGACCCCCGGCACGTTGGTCATCGACCCCGCCTGGGGCTTCGGAACCGTCAAGCGCCTCGACGATTTCTACAAGCGCATCACGATCGACTTCGCGGGCAAAGCCAACCACGCGATGACCTTCGCGGCGGCCTGCGAGACCCTCGCGCGCGCCCCGCACAACCATCTGCTCACGCTCCGCCACAACGACCCCGCCGGCATCGCACGCCTGGCGTCCGAGCAGCCGGGCGAGCTGGTCAAGCACGCGCTGCGCAGCTTCGGCGACATGCCCATCACCAAGCTCGAAGACGTGCTCACGCGGCACGGGTTCGTCGCCGCCGCCAAGTGGAAACCCTTCTGGGAGTCCGCCCGCAAAGCCCTCAAGAGCGACCCGCTGGTGATCATCCCCGCCAAACGCACCGACGCCATCCAGGTGCTGGCCGAGGCCGAGTCCTACGGCGAGGGCTGGTTCGATAAGCTGTCGGTGGCCAAGGACCCCGCGCGCATCCTCGAAGCGGTCGCCGAGCTCGAAGAGAACGGCAAGATCGCCGGGCTGGAAGACACGCGCCGCGGCATCCTGGAGGACCGACTGGCCTTTGCCATCAAGGGCGCGCACAACACCGACGCGGCGCTGTACGCCCGCCTCGCCGCCACCGTCAGCCGCCTCGGCTTCCTGACGCCGCCGCTCGAGCAGCTCCGCGCGCACCTCTGGGAGCAGCACCGCTTCGTGAAGGCCGCCGAGAGCCTGGCCGTGCGCGACGTGGCGGCCATGACCACCTTCCTGCTGGCCGAAGGCAGCCACGCCACGGCGCGCATGCTCGAGGCCTTGCCGCAGATGCCCTTCAACCTGGTCAACGAAGTGCTCTCCGCGCTCAAGGAAACGCCCGAGGCGGCCGAAGCCTGCCGCAGGCTGCTCGCCCTGCCCAAGGCGCCGCCCACGCTGGTCAACTGGATCTTCCGCTTCCGCAAAGACGTGGCGTGGCAGCTGCCGCCGCTGATCGAACTGCTGAACCACGCGATCGCGCTCGTCGAAGGCAAGCTCTCCGGCGAGTCGCTGCGCATGCAGAACAACCTCAAGCAGCTCTTTGAGCAGAGCAAGTGGCTGGACACGATTTTCGAAGAGCTCGACACGGCCCAGCGCCAGCTCTTCTTCGAGCGCATCCAGGCGTCGACCGCGTGGGACCCCTCCACCCACCGCTCCCTGCTCGGGCGCATGCTCAAGCTCGACCCGTCGCTCACCGAGCGCAAGAAAACCCAGACCGCTCAGCCGCAGACCGCCATCCGCTGGACCTCGTGGCGGTCGCTCGCCGAGCACCAACTGCAGTACAAGAAGCTGGTGGAGATCGAGCTGCCCAAGAACAGCAACGACATCGCCGTGGCGCGCAGCTACGGCGACCTGCGCGAGAACTTCGAGTATCAGGCCGCGAAAGACTACCAGCGCCAGCTGCTGCAGCGCCAGACCGAGATGCAGCTCGAGCTCAAGCAGATCAAGGGCACGGATTTCGCCGACGCCTCCTGCGACAAAGTCGGGCCCGGCACCACGATCGACCTGCGCCTCGCCGACGGCAGCCTGCGCACCTACACGGTCCTCGGCGAGTGGGACCGCGACGAACACCTCAACATCATTTCGAACAAGACCCGACTGGCACTCAACCTGGAAGGCAAAGCGGCCGGAGAGACCGTCATGCTGCCCAGCGCCAACGGCGACGAATCCGCTCAGATCGAAGCGATCCGGCCCCTGGATGAGACCATCCGGGCGTGGATCAAAACCCAACCGGGAGAGGCCCTCTCATAGACGTTTACAGGCTTGTCAAAATTGTTTAATCGTGTACACTATCGACTAATCAAGTCGACCGTGTGATACGATTCTTTCAGGAAAGGGGTGACACCATGGCGGTTACGAAAAAAAGCAAGGCTGGCTCCTCCCAGAGCCCCAAAAAAAGCGTGAAGACAGCCCCGGCCAAGGCTCTTGCCAAGCCGGCGCCGAAGAAAGCTCCTGCGAAAAAAGCAGCGCCTTCCAAATCCGTGCCTCGCGCAGCCGTGAAGACCGTCCGGAAGTCGGCACCCGTTAAACCCTTATCTGCCGCGAAACCGAAGCCCGTGAGCAAGCCGGAGACAAAAGCCAAAAATGTCCCCAAACCCGTCCCCGTTGCCGCGGCGCCCAAAAAAGTTCTGGTTAAAATCCCCGTGAACAAAGCATCTGTCACCCCGACGAAGGCCGCCCCGAAACCGGCGCCGGCCGCCGACCCCAAGAAACCGCGCTTCCAGAAGAGCGACCTCGACCAGTTCAAAATCGACCTCCTCGCCATGCGCGACCGCATCATCGGCCAGTCCGGCTCGATGCGCTCCGACGCCCTGCAGCGGACGGACGAAGTCAACACCGAAGAGGACGGCACCGACGCGTTCATGCGCCTGCAGACCCTCGAGCAGGTCAGCAGCCAACAGCAGATCATCGCGAACATCAACGAGTCGCTCCGCTCGATCGAGAAGGGCACCTACGGCGTCTGCGACATGTGCGGCGAGCTGATCAACAAGGCCCGCCTCGCGGTGCTCCCGTTCGCCAAGAACTGCATCAAGTGCCAATCCGAAATGGAACGCTCGAACCGTTTCGGACGCAGATCATGAGGTTGCCCATGCGCGTCCCGTTGTTTGCGGCGCTGCTTGTCGCCGCAGACCAGCTCACGAAGTCTCTGGCCGTCGCCCAGCTCAAGCCGGTGGGCTCGCTCGTCGTCATCCCCGGCTTCTTCAGCTTGAGCTATGTCGAGAACCGGGGCGCCGCGTGGGGCATGCTGGCGGGACAGCAATTTTTCCTGATCGCCTTCTCCGTTCTGACGCTCGGGTTCCTGGTCTGGAAGCGCAAACAGCTGTTCCACAGCCTGTGGGGCTCGACGGCCACGCTGACGCTCCTCATCGGCGGCGTCATCGGGAACCTGATCGACCGCATCCGCCTCAACTACGTGGTCGATTTCCTCGACTTCTATTGGGGCCACACCCATTTCCCCGCGTTCAACATCGCCGATTCCGCCATCTGCTGCGGCGTCTTCCTGTTCATCGCCACGCAGTGGCACCACGACTCGAAGAAGGACGCGTCAGCCAGCCGGAGTTAGGGGTTTATGCAAACCGCCTGGATCCTCGCCGGAGCCACCGCCACCGGCAAAACCGCCGCCGCGCAGATCCTGGCGGAGCGCTCCGGATGCGCGCTCCTCTCGGCCGACGCCATGCTGGTTTACCGCGGCATGGACATCGGCACCGCCAAGCCCTCGCCCGCCGAGCGCCGCGGCGTGCCTTATTACGGCCTCGACCTGGCCACGCCCGCCGAACCCTTCAGCACCGGCCTCTGGCTCGCGGACGCCGCCCGCGCCCTCACCGACTGCGGCGCGAGCGAGGCGCCCGTCGGACACGCCCCTCGCCTCATCGTCGCCGGCGGCACCGGCCTCTACATCAAAGCCCTCACCGACGGCCTCGACGGCGCCGCCGCCAACCCGGAGGCGCGCGCCCGCTGGCAGGCGCTCCTCGAGCGCGAAGGGACAGAAGGCCTGCGGCGCGCCCTCGAGGCGCGCGCGCCCGGCGCGCTCGCCGACCTCGCCGACCCCTCGAATCCGCGGCGCCTCATCCGCGCCCTCGAGCACCTCGAGGCTCGCGGCAGCCTCCCCACCCAGTGGAAACGGAGCGCGCCCGCCGCGCCCATCGCCGTCCTGCGCCTGCCGCGCGAGCAGCTCCACGCCCGCATCGCGCGCCGCGTCGCCGCCATGTTCCGGCAAGGGCTGGTCGAAGAGGTCCGCGCCCTGCGCGCCGCCTATCCGCGCTGGTCGCCGACGGCCGCCCAGGCCATCGGCTACGCCGAGGCCGGCGCCCTGCTCGACGGCACGCTCTCGCAAGCCGAGGCCGCCGAGCGCATCATCGTCCGCACCCGCCAGCTGGCCAAACGCCAAGAGACCTGGTTCCGCCACCAGGCGCAGGCCGTCTGGCTGGAGATCGACGACAACGACCCGCCGGAGCGCGTCGCCCAGCGGGTGCTCGATACCTGGAGGCAACATGGCCCCACACCCGTCCTATGCCCCTGACCGCAGCGTCTACCCCGATGCGCCGCTGAAAGTCAAAGAGCTCCCGCAGGAGATGCGCCCCCGCGAAGAGTTCCAGCGGCGCGGCGCAGAGAACGTGCCCGACGAGATCCTGCTCGCCCTGCTCCTGCGCTCCGGAGTCCCCGGCAAGAACGTCACCGAGCTCGCCCGCGAACTGCTGCGCCGCTACGGAGGACTCGCCAACCTCGCCCGCGCCGACCACGCCGAGCTGCTCGGCTGCAAAATCAAAGGGCTCGGCTCCGTCAAAGCCATGGAGCTCGCGGCCGCGCTGGAGCTCGGCCGCCGCGCCGCCCAGCAGGGCCCCCGCCATGACAGCCCCGCGATCCGCGAGCCCGAAGCCGTCTACCGCATCGTCAGCCCGCTCGCCCGGACCCTCCAGCAGGAGATCTTCTGGGTGCTGCTGCTCGACACCAAGAACAAGCTCATCGGACAGCCGGTCGAAACCACGCGCGGCCTGCTCGACTCCAGCCCGGTCCACCCGCGCGAGGTCTTCAGCAAGGCCGTGCGCTACAGCGCCTCGTCCGTGATCCTCGCGCACAACCACCCCTCCGGCGACCCGACCCCCTCGAAGGAGGATCTCGACATCACGCGCCGCCTGATCGAAGCCGCGCGCATCCTCGGCATCCGCGTGGTCGACCACCTGATCGTGGGCCGTCCCACGACGTCGTCCTCCGGCTTCGTCAGCCTGCGCGAAAAGAACCTCGTGGCGTTCGAATAGCCGCCGGGCGCGCCCGTCACTCCCGGCTTTCGGACAGCAGACGCTGCCGCTGCTCCTCCGGCAAATCCGTGCTGTTGAGCCAACGCGCCGCCGCGGCAGGATCGGTGCGCAGCCAATTCCGCGCCACATTCTCGATGGCGGCGGCGCGCGCTTCGGCGTCCGCCAGCGCCTGCGCAAAGGGCGCGGCCAGCGAGGGGAAATCATAAGCCGCGCCGTCCACATACGCTTCAAGCGCCTGCTCCCGCGCGCCGTCCGCCGGCAGCGAGCCGACCCACTGGCCCGCGGCGGCGGCATCGTCGCTCACCCACTTCTGAACCACCGAACTCAGCGCCTCCTCGCGCGCCTCCCCGGAGAAGCCGGCCGCCCAGGCCGCGGCCGCTTGCGGATCGGCCTCGGCCCAGCCGCCAGCCACCGCGGCGGCGGCCTGGGCCTGCGCCGCGCCTGCGGGCAAGCCGTCGATAAACCCGGCTGCGGTTTCCGGATCGTTTTGCACCAGCCCCTGCGCCAACCCCTGCAGATAGGCGCTCTTCGCTTCGCCTTCCGGAAGCGTCTGATAGTGGGCAGATGCGGCCGCAAAGTCCTCTTGCGCCCACTGCTCCGCGGCGCGCTCCAAAAACCGGTTCTGCTCGTCGCCCGCCGACAACGCCTGCGCATAGCGCAGCGCGGCCTGCGGCTCCTGCTGCGCCAGCTCCCGGCCGATCGTGTCGAGCGCGTCCTTGCGCGCCTCCCCTTGCGGAAGGCCCTGCGCCCAAGCGAGCGCGGCGGCCGCATCGGTCTCGGCCCACTGGCTGGCGATGCTGCTGATGAAGGAGTCGCGCGCGCGGCCGGCCGGCAGCGTGGCGGCATACGCGGCGGCGAGCACCGGATCTCGCTCCGCGAGCTGCCAGCCGACGTTCTCAAGCGCGTTGTTCCTGGCCTGCCCCTCTTCCGGCAAGGCGTTGATCCAGGCGATGGCCGCCTGCGGATCGGACCGCATCAGTGCGCTGGCGAGCGGCCCGGCGACCTTGTTCAGCGCCTGTCCGGGCGGCAACAGGGCCGCGAGTTTCAGGGCCTCCTCGGCGTTCTCATACGCGAGCGACCCCGCCATAGCCTGCACGAGCCGGTTGCGCTCCGCACCGGCCGGCACCGCCTGCACAAACTCCATGGCGGCCTCCGGCGCTTGCCGGAACCAGGGCCCCAGAAGGGTGCCCAGCAGCTCGCTGCGCCCGACGCCTGCGGGCATCTGGCAGGCAAAGTCGACGGCCGCCCGCGGATCTTCCTGCGCCCACGCCTCGCAAATCTCTTTGACCGCGTCGTGCCTGGCCTGGCCCTCCGGCATGCGGGTCGTGTACGCAAGGGCGCCGGCCCGATCATTCTGCGCCCAGGCGGAAAGGACGGCGCTCACCGCGCGGTTTCTGTCAGCCGCGTTTGACAGCGTGTTGGCCCAAGCCATGGCGGACCGCGGATCCTGCTGCGCCCAGGTTCCGGCGATGCTCAGAAACGCGCTGGACCGCTGCTGCCCCGTCAGCACCTCGGCGGCATGGGCCGCGGCGGCGGCCGGATCACGGGCCGCCCACTTCCCGAAGATAGAGGACTTGAGCCACCCCCACTGCTCCGCCTCTGCCCCGCCAAAATCTCGCATCAACGCCAAGGCCCCCAGCGGATCGCCCCGGCCGATCGGCAACACGATGGCGCTCAGCATCTCGTTGCGGAAACGGCCGGCGGGGAACTGCTCCAGCCACGCGACCACGCCGGCGGCGTCCGTCTTGGCCCACTGCCCCGCCACCAACCTCAGGCACCACTCCCGCTCCGAGGTGTTGGCCAGCGACTCGGCGTACTTCAGCGCCGCCGGGACATCCGCCGCCGCCCACTTTTCGAGCAGCTGATAGCGCAGGGCCGAACGCATCGCCCTCGGCATCTCTTTGTCCGCGAGGGCCAGCAGCTGCGGGATCTCCGCCACGTCCACCGCATCGATCTTCGTGGTCCACTCGGCCTCATCGCCCGCCACGCTCTCCAGCCACGCCTTTTTGAGCGCTGACAAGACGCCGCGGATCTCCCGGGCCGAGCGCTTGACGGCGGGCCGGGCAGACGTCGCGGCCGGGCTCGTCTTTGCCGGGCTCTCCGCAGCGGGCCGCAGCGCCCCCGCCTTGCGTTTCGCCGCCGGAGTCCCGGCCGTCCGGGCCTTCTCCGCGGCGGCCGGAACGCGCCGCAGCCCGGCCCAATACCCGCCGCCCGCGGCCACGAACAGCAGCAGGACCAGAAGTAGACGTTGCTTCATCATGATGTTCAGAGTAGCACACGGAGCCGGCGGCCACAACAAACGGGGTGCGTTTTCGATTCCGCTCCGCCCTCTTTTTTCGTAAACTTTATATTTTCTGGCTCGATGAACCGTCCGGGATCTGTGAAGGGCACACGGCGGCGCGCGGGCCGCAACAGTCATCGCACTCTCGGGGAGCATCCATGAGTATTCGTATCGGCATCATCGGCGCGGGCGGCATGGCCAACTATCACATTCCCGGCTTCATCGCGGGCGGCGCGGACGTCGTCGCGATCGCGGACGTCAACCAGGTCGCGGCCAAACGCGTGGCCGACAAGTATGGGATCGCATCGGTCTTCGGCAGCGTTCCGCAGATGCTGAAAGCCGCGAAGCTCGACGCCGTCTCGGTCATCACCCCGAACAAGTTTCACAAGCCGCTGGCCCTGCAGGCGCTCGCCGCCGGCCTGCACGTGTTCTGCGAGAAGCCGCCGGCCATGAACGCCGCGGAGATCGGCGCCATGGCGGCCGCCGCCCAGAAGGCCAAGAAGACCCTGATGTTCAACTTCAACAATCGCGCGCGGCCCGAAGCCTTCGCCATGCGCGCCTACCTCTCCTCCGGCGCCGTCGGCCGCATCAACGCCGCCCAGGCGCTCTGGATCCGCCGCACCGGCATTCCCGGCTTCGGCGGCTGGTTCACCACCCGGGCGCTCTCGGGCGGCGGGCCGGTGATCGACCTGCTGCACATGATCGACCTCGCGCTCTATTTCATGGACTACCCCGACCCCGAGTGGGTGCTGGCGCAGACCTTCAGCGACTTCATCGACGACAAGGGGTTCAAAGGCCCCTGGGGCATCCCGGACGTCGCCAACGGCGTTACGGACGTCGAGGCGTCGGCGCACGGCTTCGTGCGCTTCAAAGGGGGCCAGGTGCTCTTCCTGCGCAACGCGTGGGCCGAGATGAACAAGCGTGAAGAGGTGAGCGTCACTTTCCAGGGCCAGAAGGCCGGCGGCTGCGTCAAACGTCTCTTCGGCCGCGACGGGCTCGACGAGACCAGCCTCGACTCCTGCGAGCTCTACACGCAGGAGAACGGCTGCTCGGTGAACCGCGACATCGTCACCGCCGCCGACCCCGCCATGGGCCGCATCCGCTCAGCCCAGAACTTCGCGCTCACCCTGGCCGGCAAAGAGAAGCCGCTCAACACGCCCGACCAGGCCATCAAGCTGATGAAGCTCATCGACGCGGTCTACGCCTCCGCCAAGACCGGCAAGCCCGTCAAAGTGAAATAGAGCTCAACGGCGAAGTGTTGCGAGCCTCCTTGGAGAGTTGAGCGTTGAACGTTTTCAAAGTTTACTTAAGAAAGTAGGAACACACATGCTGACCCAGATTCTGCCCGCCTTGCGCGGGCTGATGGCGAAAGAACAAACCCTTCCCCGCCTCGCGCGCGTGGAGCCCACGGGCCAAGAGCCCGTCGTGTCGATCCCGCCGGGCTGCGGCGACGTCGTCGCCGAGCTGCGCAGGCAACTGCCCGCCGGCGCGGCGCGCGTGACCGTCGACTCCCTGGGCACCTACGCCGCCCAGTTCGCGGCCGCCTCTGGCCGCGCGGCCGGCAAGGTCGCGGTCGTCACCGGCGCCGCACAGGGCTTCGGCTTCGAGATCGCCGCCGACCTCGCGGCACAGGGCGCCTGGGTGGCGCTGGCCGACATCAACGTCGACGGCGTCAACGCGGCGGCCGCCAAGGTCAACGCGGCCTGCGGTCGCGACGCCGCGATCGGCGTCGCCGTCAACGTCGCCGACCCCGAGTCGCTCGGCGCGGCCATGGCGCAGGTCGTCGCGGCCTTCGGCGGCATCGACCTGCTGGTCGCCAACGCGGGCGTGCTGCGCGCCGGCAGCGTCAAAGAGCTCTCAGTCAAAGACCTCGATTTCGTGACCAACGTGAACTACAAGGGCTACTTCCTCTCGGTCCAGACCGTCGCGCCGATCATGGCCCTGCAGCACCAGACCGCGCCGGACGTCTGGTTCGACATCGTGCAGATCAACAGCAAGTCCGGGCTCGTCGGCTCGAACAAGAACGGCGCCTACGCGGGCTCCAAGTTCGGCGGCATCGGCCTCACCCAGAGCTTCGCCCTCGAGCTGGTCGAGGACGGCGTCAAAGTCAACTCGATCTGCCCCGGCAACTTCTACGACGGCCCGCTCTGGTCCGACCCCCAGAAGGGCCTCTTCAAGCAATACCTCGACAGCGGCAAGGTGCCGGGCGCGAAAACCTTCGCGGACGTGAAGAAGTTCTACGAGTCCAAAGTGCCCATGCGCCGCGGCTGCACCACCCCCGACGTGATGAAGGCCATCTACTACCTGATGGAACAGGCCTACGAGACCGGCCAGGCGATCCCCGTCACCGGCGGGCAAGTGATGCTCGCGTAGGATGCGCGGAGGGCGGGAGGGGCTCAGCTTGAGCCCCTCCTCCACGATTTGGCCGTCACGCCGTTAGATTTCGCTCCCGGATGTTGATAGGGGGGCAGAAGGGACAGGCATGGTTGAGCCAAACAGAGCATCGGTCGCCGCAGAAACGCCCGTCGGCGTTTCGCAGGCGTTCATCAAGCACCTGACCTCTGTCCAGCTGGACCTGCTGGTCTACATCACCACGCTTCTGGGCCACACGCGCGACGCCGAGGACGTGCTGCAGGAGACCAATCTCGCCCTCTGCCGCAAGCAGGCGGCCTACGACCCGTCCCGTCCCTTCATCGCCTGGGCCAAGACCTTTGCTAAGTTCGAGGTGCTCAAATACCGCACCCTGCGCGGACGCGAGCGCGTCGTTTTCAACGAAGAGGTCTTCGAGCGTGTCGCCGCGAGCCTCGCCGAAGAGGCGCCCCACGCGAACTCGAACCAAGCCATCATGGCCCTGCGGAGCTGCTTCGCCAAGCTGACCGCCTCGCAGCAGGCGGCGCTGCGCGACAAGTATCTGGAGGGGCTCTCGCTCAAGGCGATGGCGCAGCGCCTCGCCTGCTCGGAGGCGGCCGTGGGCATGCTGCTCTACCGCATCCGCCAAAGCTTGGCGGGGTGCGTGCAAAAAACGCTGCGCTCGGAGGGCCTGTCATGAGCGACGCCGTCGCACAGGAGTTCCACGCGCTGCTGGTCCGGGTGCTCGACGAGCAGGCCTCGCCCGACGAGCTGACCCTCTTCAACCTGATCCTGGAAGAGCGCGCCGACCTGACGGCCGTCTACCGCGAGCAGATGCGGCTGCACGTGCTGCTGCGCCAGCTGGCGGCCACGCAGGCCATGCCGGCCCCCTCGCGCCGCCGGAGAGTCCCTCTTGCGGCCCGACTCGCCGTCGCGGCCGCCGCCGCCCTGCTGGTCTCCACGGCGGCCGTCCTCGTGCGCCGGGCGCCGCAGCCGCCGTCCGCCCCGGCCGCGGCGCCCGCGGCCCGCCAGCCGGGCGCGGCGCTCCGGCGGACGCCGGAGCGCGCACCCGTTTTCGCCGAAGTGCTCGACACCGCCAAAGCCTCGGGCCTGGCCGAGACCGCCGACGGCACCGTCTCGGCCGCGTTCGAAAAAGACGAGTGGGTGGCGCTGCGGCGGCTCCGCCTCGACACCGGATCTTTGACACTCGCGCTGGGCTCCTCCGTCACCCTGACGGCCACGGCGCCCATCGACTTGGAGTTCAAGGACGAAAAGCGCGTCGTGCTGCACGCCGGCCACCTCTTGGCGCGCGTCGGCGCGCAGGGCCACGGCTTTGAAGTGCGGACCCCGCACCACCGCATCATCGACCTCGGCACCGTGTTCGCGGCCCGCGTCTTCGCATCCGGCGCGGCGAACGTCGCGGTCCTCAAAGGCGCGGTGGTCGTGAAAGACCTCGCGAACCGCCACACCTGCCTTTTGCATGCGGGCGAGGGCGCCTACGCGGGCCCCGCAGGGAACGTAGCGCCGTTCTCCGCCGACGCCCTGGCAGCGGCTGCGGCGACCGAGGCCGGCGACCGCACGCCTGCGAGCGCGCTGATGGAAAACGTGCTGAAGCTCAGCACCGCCCGCGCGATCGCCCCGGAGGAGGTGCCGCCCCCACCCGAGCGGTTCGAACGCCGCTTTGACGCCCTTGCGGACGCCTACATCGAGCAAAGCGTCCCGGACGGCAACACCGGCTCCTCCCCCACCCACTGGGTCAAGAACCACCCCTCCTACCAGCGCGAGCTCTTCCTGACCTTCGCGCTCCCGCAAGAGAGCGTCCGGGCGTATCAGGTCGTCTCCGCCCGCGTGGTGCTCTACCGCTATACACCGACCGGCACCCAAGGCGACGACGTGCCCCTGACTTTCCAGATTCAGGACGACACGGGCTGGGACGAGCGCGGCATCACCTGGAACCATCCGCCGCCGGGCGTGAACCTGCCCTCTGCCACGATGCCCAATCCTGGCGCGGTCATCGCGCAGGACATCCATGTCCCGGCCGCCTCCGGCTCGGCGGTCGAAGTCGACGTGAGCCCGCATGTGCGCGCCGCCATCGCTGCAGGCAAAGACGTTTTCGGCGTGCATGTCTACGCCTCGACCAGCGCCAATCTCAGCCAGTACTTCTTCGCCCGCGAGACACCGGACGAGACCCTCCGCCCCGCCCTGCGGGTGACGCTCACCGACCGCCCCGTGAACGTCTCGGCGCACTGGGACTCCGAGCAGGCCGCCGCCCTCGCCTGGACCGCGCACACCGCTTCAGAGGGCTACGTGATCCAGCGCGCCGGCGCGGCCGACGGCCCCTTCGAGACACTCGGCGCCAGCGCGGAACCGTCGTTTACGGACACGACCGCCGCGTTCGGCACGCGCAGCTACTACTACCGCGTGGCGGCGGCCCTGAACGGCAACCGGCTCTCGCCGTTCTCCGAGGTGGTCACGCCCGGCGCCATCGAGCGCGCCAGAGAGCCCGTGGCCGACGCCTTTGTGAAAGACGGCGCCTTTGCGAACACCCCGCAGGGCGGCGCGGCGGTCCTCGAGGTCCGCAATAACGCCGACGGCATCGGCGACGCGCGCGAATCGGTCCTGCGTTTCGACGTCTCCGGAATGGCCTTCGCCGAGAGTGCCTCGCTGCGGCTCTACTACAAGAGCCTGCTCAATGGCAACATCACATTTTCCGTGCGCCGGATCGCGGAAAGCACGCCCCCGTGGAACGAAAACTCGGTCACCTGGAACGGGCTCAAGTACACGGCGGGCATGGCGCTGCCGACGCTGCTGGGTGCCAGCGACCCCGACGAGCTCGCCCGCTACCGCACCGACTATTATCCGGTCGGATCGCACTTGCTGACAGACGTCACGGGCGAAGTCCGCGGCCGCGCCGCCGCGGAGGATCCCGCGCTCTTCCAAGTGGTGTCGCTCACGCCGGGCGCCTCCGGCAAACACCTGGCCACGTTCGCCTCGCGCGAGGAGCCGCTCGCCTCGCGCCGCCCCGCCCTGCTCTACACGGCGAACCACGCGCCCCTGTGGCTCAGAGCCGACGCCGAGGACGGCGCCGTCTCGCTCTCCTGGCAGCCGCAGGGCGGCGCGGCCGCCACGCTGCTGCTGCGTTCGCGCGCCGCCGACGGCCCGTGGGAGACGCTCGCCTTCGCCCAAGAGGGCGCGTATGCCGACACCGACGTCGTCAACGGCGCGCGCTACCTCTATCGCGTGGCCAGCCGCACCGCCACGGGCTACGTCGGCCCGTTCTCGGAGGCGGTTGCCGCCACCCCGCTCCCGGTTGCCCAGCTGACGGCCACGGCCGATGCCAGCGTCGCGGACGGCAGCCGCGCCGCGCGAGCCCTCGGCTTGGAACAGGAGCTGCCCATCAAGAGCTGCACCCTCGGCGAGTCGCGCCGCGAAACTTTTCTGCGGTTCGCCTTCCCCTCCCGCCGCACCGTCGTCACCGCAACCCTGCGCCTGACCGTCGCGCGCGCCGACTCCGACGTCACCAACACCGTGGTGGCGGTCGAGTCCGTGCCGGACTTCAGCGCCTGGCAGGAGGACGGCCTCTCGTGGGACGGCTGCGCCGCAGCGGGGCTGACCCTGCCGAGCGCCGGCGCAGCCCGGCCCAACGGCACGCTTCTGGCGCACCGCCAGTGCGCCCACCTGAAGGCAGGCGACACGTTAACCTTGGACGTGACCGAGGCCGCCCGCGACGCGCAGGCCCAGCGACGCCCGCTGGTCCTGCATCTCTACGCCGAGACCCCGGGCGACAACAAGTCTCTGTCCTTCGCGTCGAAAGAGCACTCGACGCTCGCAGGGGCCGTCATGACCTATCAATACCGCGTTCCCCCGCAAGGCACACTGATCCGCATCCAATAAGCGAAAAAGTCAGCAGGAAAAGACATGACGTTACGCCGCTCCAGACCGCCTGCAGCCCCGTTGGGCCTCTGCCTGATCGCCCTCGGCCTCTGTGCGCCAGCGCAGGCCGCCGAGCTCCTGGTCGAAGCCGAGAGCTTCGCCGACAAGGGAGGCTGGGTCCTCGACGCCCAGTTCGTCGACGCGATGGGGTCCCCCTATCTGCTGGCGCACGGCCAAGGCTCGCCGTGCGCCGACGCGGCGGCCTCCGTCGTCCTGCCTGCGGCGGGCGTGTGGCGGCTCTGGGTGCGCACGCGCGACTGGACGCCCGACTTCGCCGGCGAAAAGCCGGGGCGGTTCCAGGTCTCCGTCAACGGCATCACACTTCCCGCCACGTTCGGCGTCACGCCGGCCTCCTGGGGCTGGGCGGACGGCGGGACGGTCGCGCTGGCGGACCCCGCCGTCGAGATCCGGCTCAAAGACCTCACGGGCTTCGACGGGCGCTGCGACGCGCTCTTTTTCACGGACGACCTGTCCGCCGCGCCGCCGCCGGACGGAGGCGACGCGCTGCGCGCGTGGCGCGCGCAGCGGCTCGGAGAAACCGAGACGCCCGCGAGCACCTCCGCCCACGACCTCGTGGTCGTCGGCGGAGGCCTGGCCGGCACCTGCGCCGCGATCGCCGCGGCGGAACGGGGGCTGACGGTCGCGCTCGTCCAGGACCGCCCCGTGCTGGGCGGCAACGGGAGCGCCGAGATCCGCGTCCGGACCGAGGGCGAGAAGCGCCACCGCATCGTGTCCGCCGTGGCGAACGACGCGGTCAACGCCAGCAGCAACGCCGTCGCCTTTGACCTCCGCCGCATGGCCGAGGTCGCCAAATATCCGAACATCAGCCTGCTGACGGGCTGGCGGGCGTACGGCGTCGCCACCAACGCGGCGCGGCAGCTCACGGCGGTCGACGCGCGCCAGACGGACACCGGAGAGCGGCGCCGCTTCACGGCGCCCCTCTTTGTGGATGCCACCGGCGACGCCTGGCTCGGCTTCTGGGCCGGCGCGGCCTACCGCATGGGGCGCGAGGCCGCCGCCGAACACGGCGAATCGCGCGCGCCCGCAACAGGCGACGCCATGACCATGGGAAACTCCCTCATGTGGACCTCGCGCGACACGGGGCAGCCCGCCGCGTTCCCAGCCGTTCCCTGGGCGCTCCCGGTGGCCGGCTCCACCGCCGAAACGGGCGGCGGCTGGAACTGGGAATACGGCATGCACCTGGACACGATCTACGACGCCGAAGCGATCCGCGACCACCTGCTGCGGGCCATTTACGGCACCTTCTATAACGCCAAGCAGAAGAGCGCCAACGCCAACCTCGCGCTGGACTGGGTGCCCTATGTGGCGGGCAAGCGCGAGTCCCGCCGGCTCAGAGGCGACTATCTGTTGACGCAAAGCGACATCGTCAACGGCGTCTACTTCGAAGACGCCGTGGGGACGGCCACCTGGTCGATCGACCTGCACTATCCGACGGCCGTCAGCTACCGCTCCACGTTCACGCCGACCGACGTCGCCACGTGGTACTTCCCCTACCGCTGCCTCTATTCGCTCGACATCCCCAACCTCTTCATGGCCGGGCGGAACATCAGCGTGACCCACGTGGCGCTCGGCAGCCCGCGCGTCATGAACACCTGCGGGCAGATGGGCGTGGCGGTCGGATACGCCGCGTCGCTGTGCAAGGCCTACGGCTGTCTGCCGCGCGACATCTACCGCAGCGCCGCCAAAACCGCGGAGCTCCAGCTGCTGATCGGCGGCTTGTGGCCGCAGCGCGTCGCCGTGGAACCCGAGCCGCCGGAGGTGGCCGTCCTGGTCGACAACACGAACGTGCCCCCTTCGGACATCTGCGGCGTCTGGACCGGCAGCGTGAGCGCGGCCGGCCAGTTCGAAGGCACGAACTATCTCCACGACGGCAATGCGGGCAAAGGCCCCGACAAGTGGATCCGCTTCACGCCGGAGCTCCCGGAAGAGGCGGTTTACGAGGTGCGGCAGAAATGGAGCGCGGGAGACAACCGCGCCACCAACGCGTGCGTCGAGATCGTCCATGCCGCGGGCACCCACACGGTGTCGGTCAACATGCGCAAGAACGGCGGCGTCTGGTACACCCTCGGCACCTGGCGCTTCGCGGCCGGCACCGCGGGCGGCGCACGCCTCCTCACGTCGGACGCCGACGGCGGCTACGTGATGGCCGACGCCTTCCTCTTCGTGAAGTGCAACCACGTGACCGTCGACAACCCCGAGGCCGAGCGTTCGGGCGAATGGGTCGGCAGCACCAGCATGACCGGGCAGTTCTTCGGCACCAACTACCTGCACAACGCGACGCAGGCCTCCGACAGCCTCTGGGTCCGCTACCGCCCCGAGCTCCCCGCGGCTGGCACGTATCGGCTGCAGCAGATCTGGAACGGCAGCTCCGGCCGCGCGACGGCCGTCAAGATCGCGGTCACCTACGCCGACGGCACCGCCACCAACACGGTCGACATGTCCCGCAACGGCGGCGTCTGGAACACCCTCGGCACCTGGCGCTTCGCGGCCGGAACCGCCGGCAGCGCGCGGATCCTGACAACCGGCACGGCAGGCAGCACCGTCATCGCCGACGCCTTCCGCTGGACGCGCACCGACGACGTGATCGTCGACAACGCCGACCCGTCAGGCGTGACGAGGTCCGGCACATGGACGGCCAGCAGCTACGAGCCCGGACGCTACGGATCGAACTACCTGCACAACGCCAAGCTCTCCTCGCCGACCAACTGGCTCCGCTTCACGCCGGAGCTGCGCGCCCCCGGCGACTACGAAGTCCGGCTGATCTGGAACGGCTCGGACCGCGCGACCAACGCTACGGTCGAAGTCACCCATGCCGACGGCGTCAGCCTGGTGGACGTGAACATGCGGGCCAATGGCGGCGTCTGGAACACGCTCGGCGTCTGGCGCTTCGAGGCCGGCACCGCCGGCAACGTGCGGCTCTTGACCGAAGGCACGGGAGCCCAGACCGTGATCGCGGATGCCGTCTGGTTCGCGCCATACGTGCCGCCTGCGCCCAGCGGCGACTGGGACGCCAACGGCCTGCCCGACGACTGGGAGCGCTTCTACTTCCTGAACGCGGGCGGCGTCGACCCAGACGGCGACGCGGACCGGGACGGCCTGTGCAACTTCGGCGAGTATCTGGCGGGCACCGACCCGGTCGACAGCGCCTCCACGTTCTCGATCCGGAACATGCTGGAGCAGCCGGCCGCTCCGGAATCGATGCTCCTGACCTGGCCCAGCGCGGAGGGGCGGCTCTACGACATCCTCAGCGCCGAGACCCTCGGCGGCCCTTTCAGCGCACTCGTGTCGGGCCTCGCGGCCACGCCCCCGCAGAACAGCTACGCAGTACCGAAAAACGGGGCCTCCCGCTTCTACCGGATCGTCGTTCGGCCGGCCGAATGAAGAGCCGGCCCCACACGGCCTTTTGGGGTTGCCCGCAGGCGAGATTTTCTTTACGCTACGGCCATGAAAATGCCTCATGGCCTGCAGCCTGAAGCGCCCGATCTCCGGCTGACCCGTGTCACGGATTACGTGCGCTCCACCCTGAACGCACCCCCCGACTATGCGCAGCTCGCACGCCTGGCCAATTTGTCTTACTGCCAGCTGTTCCGCCTCTTCAAGCAGCATCTGGGGCTGTCGCCCCAGCAATACATCGAGCACCAGCGGATCGAGGTCGCGAAAACCCTGCTGACGCTCAACCGCCTGAGCATCAAAGAGATCGCCGTGCAGACCGGGTTCGCCAACCAGCTCTACTTCTCGCGCCGCTTCCAGCGGGCCACGGGCCTGTCCCCGACACAGTTCCGCGAAAGCCAGCGGGACGACCCCGAGAGAGCGCTCCACCCCTATTCTTATCAGGCCGGGCTTTACACGACGCCCCAGACCTACGGCTCGTTCGCCTAGCCGCATTGCGCCTTGCCACAGGAGGCGACATATGCCAACATAGAAACAATGTTGAGAGCGTCTCTGACGCCTCTTTGGAACACAAACCTAACAACCCAGGAGTCAGCACATGAAAAGATTACTTGTCCTCAGTACCCTGTTTGGCGGGGCTGTCCTGTTGAGCGGTTGCGGCATCTTCCCCATGAAGGGAAATTCCTTGGCCGCCATCACGCTCGACCACATCGCCTCTGATCCGATCGTGGACAACAATGTGTTGCCCGCCAAGCGCGGCGAAGCCATGTCGCGGGGCATTATCATTTTCAACACCGGCGACGCCTCGATCGGCACGGCCATGCGCAACGGCGGCATCACCAAGGTCCACCACGTGGACTACGATGTGAAGAACATCCTGTTCATCTACAACGAGACCAAGACCATCGTCTACGGCCAGTGAGCCGGGCGACTGGACGGATGACACGAAAGGAGGCCGCGGCCCGTGCCGCGAGCCTCCTTTTTCATTCCGTACGCTCACTCAGGGCAACGCCGCGGAGAGCGGCTCGCGGAGAGGGCCGGCACGCGTCTTGGGGCGCCGCGACCGATTTACTCTTTTCGAGACGAGCATTGCTTTTGACTTTCATTGCCGGACGTGGCATAAATAGACGCAATAGTTGGGCGGCTTGCGGTGTTCAGAGGGTTCACTTAAAAAAGGAACATCATGAAAACGATCCACGCGACAGCACTCACACTCGGGGCACTCGTGCTCCTCACCTCCGGTTGCGCAAGTGTGCAACGGGGCATCCCGACGGCGCCGGCTCAGATCAGCGTCAACCTTGAGCGCGGCGACTACACGGTTCTCGGGTCGGTCAAAGGCACATCGACTCTTCAGTCGTACGTCTTCGGCCTCTTCAGAGTCGTCGACGGCGACAAAGTCATTGTCTGCGGGTTCAAGACTTTCGAAGACCAGTACGCCTTCCTCCAGGACCCGGGCATGCCGATCCTGCAGCTCTTGACGCTGGGCCTCTCTGGGGGACCCACCGCCGAGGACCGCGCCTACTACAAAGCGCTGGCCGCCACGCCAGACGCCGACGCGATCGTCCCGAAGGCCTATGTGAAACAGACGTCCGGGATTCCGCTGATCGCCTCCACCCGCGAGGTTTCGTTCACGGGCAAAGCCATCAAGTTCAAGACCGAATAGCGACGCGTTCCTCTCGCCGCCAGCCGCCTCGCTAAAGCCCCTCTTTTACGACGAGAACCGCGCACTGGTCATCCGACGAAGCCTTGCTCGTCGTGCCGTCGCTGAAATCCACGACTCGGCAGAGCGCATTCAGCGCCAGCAGGCTGGTTTCGTCCGTCCAGAACTGGGTTGACCGCGAATGTTTGGGAAAATAGGACCCGTTGATACGGGCCCAGTCTTTGGGCTGCCGGTGCAACACCAGCAGCGAGGAGAGCTCCCGCATGGACGGCAAACGGCCGCCGCGGGAGGCGGCATACGTCCTCGCATTCGAGAACGTCATGATCGTGTCCGGCTGATAGAGCACCCACGTCTTTCGCAGCAGCGCGTCGGACACGCTCTCGGCGTCCTTGGCCTTAAACCTCTGGGGCGCGAGGACAAAACGGCCGGGGTCGAGCTGGGGCTGCCCGTTCAGAACCCCGACCGAGAAATACAGGTGGGCATCCTCGGCCTCAGCGTCCTGGACCACGGGCTCAGGCGCAGCGACAGCGGGCTTCGGCTGGAGGTTCGCCCCGTCCTTCGCTCCAGACGCTGCGGCCTGCTGCGTCGCGGCCGGATTTTGAGGAACCGACGTGACCGAGCTCCGGGCTTGCTGCTCCGCCTCCAGCTTTCTGGCGACGCGCGCGGCTTCGTCGGCCTGCCTCTTCGTCTCAGCCTCGGCGGCGAGCCGGGCCTCCTGGGCGGTTTTCAACGCTTGCGCCAACCGCTTGGACTCGGCCTCCGCCTCGGCCCGTTTCTTCGCCTCCGTATCGGCGGCGGCCTGCATCGACCGCTGGGCCTTCAGGAGCTCCTCTTGCTTGGCCGCGTCGGCCACCTGCACGGCCTTGTCCCGAGCAGCCTCCCACAGCGCGACGAGCGCGGAGACGGCTTTGCGCACATCGTCAAAGGCGCCTTGCTCGTACCGGCGCCGCAACTCGACATCAGCTTTTTCGGCTGCGCCCCAAGCCTCAGGAGCCAATGCCGCCGCCCCGGCCGACGCCGCACGCGCCTTCGCCTCTTCAGCCGGCCGCAGCGACTCACGTGAGGCGACTCTGAGGCCCTCCTGTTCTCGGATCTCGCCACTTAGCCGCTCTGCGTCTCGACACCCGGCGCTGACCTGCTGCCAGCGCCCCTCTTGCCGGGCCTGGCAGACCTTTGCCCATGTGGCCTCAAGGGCGTCCAGCTTCAGGCCAAGGCCTTGGCCACGGTCGACCGCGACCGCTTGGTCGCGCAGCCCCCCTGCTTTCCGGAAAAGGATCTCGGCTTCCCACCGTGCGGCCAGCTCGTCCGCGGCGGAGCGCCCTTCGGCTCCGAGCGCACGCAGCGGCTCCAACTGCGGCAGCGCAGCCTCGATGCCCGAAGCCGCGAACGCCGCTTCGGCCTGACGGGCCAACGCGGCCAACGCCTCATCGCGCCCGCGCGGCACCGCTTCTGAGCCGAGCCGGTGCCGCGCGCTCAGCACGCCATACCCGCCGGCCGCCAACACAACACCGGCAGCCACAGCCAGCAGAACGCCCCGCAACCGGCGCTTTCCCGGCGCGGGGGACGCGGCCGCTCGCCCCACCGCCTCCACAAGGTCGCCGCAGGTGGCGAAGCGCGCCGACGGCTCCTTGGCCAAGCCCCGCAGCAGCGCCTGATTCTGAGCCGCGTTCAGCTGCGGCACGGGCTCCGGCTTCTCCTGCGCCACCACGTTCATCATGATGGCCGCATCGCCCGTCTCGAAGGCGGGCGCGAAGGGCACGGCGCCGCTGACGAGTTCATAGAACAGCACGGCCAGCGCGTACTGGTCGGTTTGCGGGCCCTGCCTCCGACCCTGCCACTGCTCTGGGGCCATGTAGGGCCGCGTCCCGGAGGTGTCAAAGGTCTCCGTCGACACGCGGCTCAAGCTGGAATGGATCTCGGCGGCCAAACCGAAGTCGAGCACCCGGCAGCGGACCGCCCCGTCCTCCATCGACTCCACCACCGTATTCGAGGGCTTCACGTCGCGGTGAATGATCTTCTCGCCGTGCGCATAATCGAGCGCGGAAGCGATTTGACGGCAGGCCTCCAGGGCCTGTTCCACAGGCACCTGCCCGCCCGGGAACAAGCGGCGCCACTTGTTCAGCGTCACGCCCGGCGCATAGGCCATCACCATCAGATAATCGCCGGACAAAACGCGCAGCGCCTTGCGGACGTGCTCGTCCGCATAAGACACGTCCTGCGCCTGATGCAGCACCAGCGCCGGCGCGATGTGGGGGTGGTAGAGCCGGGAGACGAGCGCGAAATTCTCTCTGATCCGCTCCAGCTCTTCTCTGTTGTTCCTGACGAGGGGCGGCAGCCCTTTGACGGCGACGTCGACGCCCGCCACCGTGTCGCGCGCCAGATAGACGACGCCGAATCCGCCGCCCCCCAGTTCCCTCAGCAACGCATACCGGTCAATGCGTCCCAGCGCGCGCTCCGCGACCGTTTTCACCGTGACGTCGTCCGGCACCCATGCGCGCGTCCCCTCGGTCACCTCCTCCTCGCGCACGGTCTGCATGGTTCTGTCTGCCACTGAAAGGTCCTCCTTTTGCGATTCGGACAGACGCCGCGCGTCCGGAATGCTGAGCGATTAAACGTCCACAAGGCGCCTGTCAGCCTCAACGCAGCAGCGCGTGCCATTCGGCGGCCGCGCGGCGAAGCGCGTGGCCGCGGTGGGAGATGCGGTTCTTGGTCTCGCCGTCCAGCTCCGCGAAGGTCAAGCCGTAGCCGTCGGGCACAAAGAGCGGGTCATAGCCGAAGCCGTTCGAGCCGCGCGCCTCCAAGATGATCTGCCCGTTGCAGCTCCCGTCGACCGTCCACTCGCGGCCGTCCGGAGCGCGCAGGGCGATCGCGCAGCGGAAGCGCGCGCGGCGGTCAGCGACGCCCTGCAGCGCGCGCAGCAGCTTGGCGTTGTTCGCCGGATAGCTGCACGGCTCTCCCGCGTAGCGCGCCGAATAAACGCCCGGCGCGTTGTTCAGCGCCGCGACCTCAAGGCCCGAGTCGTCCGCGAGCGTCCAGAGCCCCGACGCCGCACACAGCTCGCGCGCCTTTTTCAGCGCGTTGCCCTCAAAGGTGTCGGCGTCCTCGACCACGTCTTCCGGCAGTCCCGGAAGCTCATCCGCCGCCAACAGCTCCAGCCCCGGCAGCGCAAAGATCTGCCGGATCTCGTCGAGCTTGTGCCTGTTTCGCGTGGCCACCAAAAGTTTCATCGCCGCGTCCTTTTCGTTGAAGACCGGACCTTGTGTCCGGCCGCGTCCTCACAGTCCGGCCAGCGCTTCGACGGTGACCCGCTCCCAGCCGGGAAGCGCCAACACATGTTCGAGCACCGCCGCGCACGCGAACGCGTCGTACAGCGCATCGTGCGCCGCGCGCCCGGGGCAGAGCGCGCTGACCCGCGCCTCCAGCCCGAGCGCAGGGACCACGTCCTCAAGCGCCTTGGACGCCAACGCGGGGAAAGCGTGGCGCACGAGCGCGAGCGTGTCGATCCACGGCCCCAAGCGGTGCAGGGGGAACGCCCGCGTCAACACGCTGCGCTCCGTCCCGACGTTGTGGGCCACCAGCGGGACGCCCGACACCCAGAGTGAGACCTCGGGCCAGCGCTCGGCCAGCGATGGCGCGGCCGCCAGCTCGCCGCGCAGCTGCGCATGCCGCCCCGGCGCGCGCGGGTTGAACGGCCGGTCGCCCACATGCAGCAGCGACCCGTAGCCGCCATCCTCGCAGATCCGGCCGTCGCGCATCCGCACCAGGCCGATCTGCCAAGGCTCCACCGGATATCCCGCGACCGATCCCGTCGTCTCGAAGTCCACGACCGTCAGGCGGGCTTGGCGCGCCTCTGTGTAGCCGCACGCCATCCTACCGCAAATTTCCGATGTCCGCGTGGATACAGCCGGTGAGCCCTGAGACCGCCAGCAGCAGCAGCGCCGCACTCACGAACCAGAACGTCTTCTTCATCCTCGCACCCCTTCCCTTTCACCGTTCACAGCCGCCCTCGTGGCGGTCCGACGCGCGCCTACTGCGCCTGCAGCACATTCCGCAAGTTCTGCACCACGACATGCTTCGGGTTGACCGCCTCGGCGTCCCGCAGGCACGCCTCCGCGGCCGGCCTGTCGCCGCGCTGGTGCGCCAGATAGCCCAGATAAAAGAGGGTGCGGATCAGCAGCAGACGGTCGTCCTCCCCGTCCGGCCCTGCGGCGGGCCGGCACTTCCGCCGCGCCTCCGCAAAGGCCTTCTCGGCGCGGGCCGCATCGTGCAGGGTGTGCAGCAGCAGCCCGCCGCGAGCGAACTCGAGCGACGCGCTCTCGGGGTTCTTGCGGATGCCGTTCTCCAGCAGCTCGAGCGCCTCCACGGGACGGTTGTTCATCCGCGACAGCACATAGGCCGAAGTCTCCAGCGCCTCGATGTTCTTGGGTGACGCGCGGCAGGCCGCCCACAGCCACGGCAGGAGCTCGCGGGCCTCGTCGCCCTCGACATGGCGATGCTCCTGGGCATGCACGCGCGCGTTCAGCCAGACCCACGGGTCGCGGCTTGCCCCCGGGAGGGCGCACGGCGCCCCTGCCTCGCCTTCATGTTCCTCCGCCTCGTGCCCATGCCCGGCGTGCGCCTCGTGTGAGTCCTGCGCCGAGAGCCCGTGCTCACACGCGATGTCGCGCACGCCGCCATGGAAGTACTCGTCCGCTTTGTGCAGCATCGCGTCGCCCAGAATCTGACGCGCGTCGCCCAGGACCAGCGCCAGCACGTTCTCGCCCGGGACTTGCGGCAGACCGTCCGCGGACAGGGCCGGAATCAGCCGCCCCAAGGCCACCGCGAAGACGGCGCCCGAAACGACCAGACCGATATAGAGGCCATGCCGCATGGTGTCTCAGAACCTTTTCCGGCGGAACACCCAGCCCGCCAAGCCCAGGCAGGCCGCCGCGTAACACACCGCATAAACCGTCACGCCGGCCAGCACGCCCCAGCCGACCGGCGGCCAGTCGTGCACCACCCGCTGCCGCAGGTCGAAGAACTCGAAGTGCGGTCCGATCCAGTGGATCGCCTGAAGCACCCACCTACCCGGCGCCGGCTGCGCCTCAATCAGCGCCGGGAGACGCTGTCCGAACGTCAGCATGCCGACCGTCGCCAGGCCGCACAGCGTGAGGTTGGCGGAGGTCGTCATCACCAAGGATCCCAGCAGGCCCAAGGCCGTGATCATCACCAGGAAACCGGCGTGCAGCACAAACGCCTGCGCGAGGATCAGCGGGCACCACACCCCTTGGCGCACGCCGATCAGAAGCATGTAGGCCAGATAGAAACAGGCCAGCGCCGAGACCGAAGCCGCCAGCGCCCCGAGATATTTACCGAACAGGACCGTCTCGCGGGCCACGGGCTTGGCCAACAGGGGGTAGATCGTCCGCGACTCGAACTCCGGCGGGAAGAGCCGCACCGATACGCCCAGTCCGATCACGATCGAGAAGAGCCACACCAGCAGAAGGCCCAGCTCGTTCAGATAGCGGCTCGCGCCGGTCATGCCGAACGGCGCGAAGAACGCGAGCGGGAGCAGGATCACGGCAGACAGCAGAAAGACGACGATCAGATCTTTGCGGCGATAGAGCTCGAGCACCGACAAACGGGCCAGAGCCCCCAGCTGACGCGTACCGACACTCATGGTTCGCCCTCCGCTTTCGTGTCCCCCAGCACCCTCAGAAAGATGCGCTCGAGGTTCTGCTGGCCATCGCCGGCCACATCGCGCACCGCGCCGCACAGGACCAGCGAGCCCTGCTTGAGGATCGCAACGCGGTCGCAGATCAGCTCCGCCTCGGAAAGCTCATGCGAAGAGAAGAAGACCGTCTTGCCCTGCTGCTTCAGCTCGAGGATCAGGTCCCTGAACTGAATCCGGGCCAGCGGATCGAGCCCCGTGAACGGCTCGTCCAGAATCAGCAGGTCGGGGTCATGGAGCAGCGCCTGCGCGATGCCGGCCCGCTGCAGCATGCCCTTGGAATACGTGCGCAGCAGACGGTCGCCGGCCTCGACGAGGCCGACGCGGGCGATCAGCGTCTCCGCCCGCACGCGGGCCGTCTGCGGGTCCATGCCGCAGAGCCCGCCGTAAACCGACAGCAGCTCGCGGATGTTCAGGTAGGGATAGTAGTACGCCGTCTCGGGCATGTAGCCGATGCGGCGCCGCGTCTCCGGGGCGAACGGGTCTGCGCCCAGCACCGACATCTGTCCCGAATCCGCGCGGAAAAAGCCCAACAGCATCTTGATCGTCGTGGTTTTTCCCGCGCCGTTCGTTCCGAGAAACCCCATGATCTCGCCCTGCCCGACCGCCAGCGAAAGCGCGTTGACGGCGCGCACAGGGCCGAACGCTTTCGAGACCCCATCCAGCCTGACAACATCCATAGGACGCTCGCTCCCTTTTAGGGCCGGTTACGGTCGGATCGCTTCCACCTTGCCGCACGCCTCGCGCAGGAAACCGGACACCTGATCCAGCCCCTCCGTGAACGCCGTCTTCAGGAACACGTCGACCGCCTCCTTGGCCATCCACTCGCCCCAGATCATCTGCCCCAGGCAGAGCACGTTGGCGTTGTTGATCGCGCGGCACATCTTCGCGGCAAAGACGGACTCGACCACCGAGGCCGTCACGCCTTTGAAGCGGTTGGCCACGATCGACATGCCCATGCCCGTGCCGCAGAAAAGGATCGCCCGCTCGGCCTTGCCGGCCTGCAGCGCCTTGCAGACGTCGACCGCACACTCGAAATACGGGACCTCCTTGGCCTTGGTCGCGCCCATGTCCGTCACCTCGTAGCCTTTGCTCTTGAGGTGCTCCACGACCGCGTCCTTCAGCGTCACCGCAAACGGGTCCGCCGCCACAATGATCTTCTTGACCGGATTGTCCATCGCCGTCTTTGCCTCCGTCTGTTGAGCCTGAGCCTTCAGTGCGGCCGCGCCCGCCAGCGCCGCGCCCGCCACACCCGCCTGAACCATGAAAGTCCGCCGCGTCTGATCCGTTCCCATGTGACCTCCCCTGCGCCGCCGTTTCTCGCCGCGCGTTACCACGTCAGCCATTCGTCGTCTGCGGTGCGGCCCTCGGCCCGCAGCCACATCATCAGGGCGACGCGGAAATCCTCGTCCTCGTCGCTCACGCCGTCGATGCGCTCGATGTCGTTGACGTACGCCGTCCGCAGCTGGAAGACCAGGCAGTCCAGACGGTACTGGATGTAGCCGCCGACCTCGTCCAGTTCGTTGTAGCGCAGGTCGTACCGGGTGTAGAAGCTCCACGACCAGGTCTCGTTGATGTCGTGCGTGAAGCCGCCGTAGATCAGGTTCTCTTTGACGCGGTTCCACTCTTCGACCGGCGAAAGGCCGTAGTCGTACAGCTCGTGGTCGCGGCCCAGATAGCCGCCCCCGAGGCGGAACTTCTCGGTCAGCTTGTAGAACGCGCTCAGGTCCACATAGGCGAAGGTGTCGTTCTCGGTGTCCCACTCCGTGTGCAGCTTGGTGTCGAAGCGCTCGGTCGGCGAATATTTGAGCTTCGAGCCCAGCAGGCTCACGCCCTCGCCGTCGTAGGGGCCTTCGGAGTCGAACTGGACGCCGCTGTAGGCGTCCCACTCGAAGACGTTGCGCATGCGGTTCTTCGAGTCGCGCGTCTGGATCAGGTTGCGCACGCCGGGCCGCACGCCGTGCCAGTCGTAAGGCAGCCACGAGCCGTCGAACCCGAACTGGTCCTGCCACGCCAGCGAGCGGTCGAGGTGGTCGAACGCGTAGGTCTTGCCGTTGTCGGTGTCGTAATACGTCGGCTGATAGCTGTAGTCGATGTAGGGCTCCACCACGTGCCGGTAGCCGTTCGCCAAGTCTGAGGTGCCGCGCAACGACGTCTCGACGCCCAGCTCGCCCGAGTGGCGGAACACGTCGTTGTCGAGCTCGCTTTCGGAGTAGTAGGTGCCGCGATAGCCGGCGCGGGGCACCACGCTCACCACGTCGGCGACCTTGACCGGGTAGGTCAGGCGGTGCGCCGAATCCACGCGCGCCACGTTGTAGTCGGCCCACACGCCCGGATAGTACATGTACTCCGGCAGGGCGTTCTCGTAGTAGGCCGCGTCGCGGTTGAGATAGCCGGCCCGCGTCTGGCTCTCGTAGTTCAGCCCGGTGCCGAAGACCGGCTGCGGCACGATGTTCAACCAGCCTTCGGGCAGCCGCGCCGTCCCCGCATAGAAGTCGTTGAGCGGGCCGCTCGCCACCACGCCCGCCGCCACCGAGTGCTCGCGGTGCTCGAGCGAGACGAAGTTCATCGGCGTGGTCTCGCCGCGGTGCTCGCGGTCGAAGAAGTCATGGGTCACTTCCGAGTCGCTGTTCACCGTCCCGCGCAGGAGGAACTGGTCGCGGGGCGTCAGGTCGGCCTCGTGCGTCAGGCGGACGCGGTAGCGCTCCTCGTTCACGTCCGACATCCAGTTCCAGTCGTCCGGATCGTTGGGCGGATCGTCGTCCCACGCGTAGTAGGTCTCCAGCTTGCCGTGCCCCAGGTTCTCTTTCAGGTCCCAGCGCAGGTTCTGACCCACGGCCACGCCCCGCTCGGTGCGGTAGTCCAAATGGGTCGAGGCGTCGAGCTTGGGCCCCGCGTCCCGCGGCGACTCGTACAGGTTGTAGACGTAGCCGCCCAGCACGTAGGCTCCCCACTTGGAGGTGTAGCCCGGCACGAGCCGGAAGCCGTAGTGAGTGTCGATGTCGCGGAACCAGTACGGCAGGTAAGCGAACGGCACGCCGAACAGCCACGGCACCGCATCGTAGACCTCCACGTAGTCGTTGTCCTTGTAGCGCACGTCGCCCGTCATGCACCAATGGCGGTGCCCCGGCGCGTTCGTGCACGTCGTGACGACCGCATCCTTCATGTCGTAGCGACCGTCCTCGCGGCGCGTCACCTCCTGAGCCTGGACCCTGAAAACCCCGGCTTTGAACTGCCCGATGCCCGTCAGCCCCTTGCCGGTCTTGAAGTTGTACTCGATGTAGTCGCCGGACCAGGAGCCGAACCCGCTCTGCTGGATCACCACGTTGCCGCGCGCCTGCACGTCGCCCTTGTCCTGATGCAGCCGGACGCGGTCCGCGGACATCTCGTGCCCCGAGGTCTTGATCCGCACGTGGCCCGACGCCGTGATCCAGCCGGTGTGCTGGTCGACCTCGAATTTGTCGGCCGTAATCTCCGCGCCGGAGTCGCTCACTTGATTCGGCACGGGCACAAGGCCGCCGCCCTGTGCCTGCGCAAAGCCGACCATCAAGCCGACGATCCAAGCCACAATCGCTGTTCGTTTCATAGCAGGTGCTCGCTGGTTAAAACTCGTGCGGCTTTGAAAAGCCGCACCATAGTTATATCGTTTTTGCCTCGCCGACGGAATACAAAATCTTGCCGGTCTGACCGTCCGCGATGCAGAAGGACTCCGGATGACGATGCAGTTCCGACTTGAAGGTCAGGCGGCCGGTGTAGCGCCGCTGCAGCTCGACGAGGAAGGCCTCGTCCTCGGTGCGCAGGCGGTCGAGGACATTCGGGGCCACCACGATCTGCAGGTCGACCGTGCGCCCTTCCTGACGGACCTTGCGCATCAGCGCCGCGATCTGCCGCTGGATGTCCACGCTCAGCGCCAGCGGCGACTTGATCAGGCCATGGCCGCGGCAGTGCGGACAGTCGGAGTACATCTGCGAAAGCAGGCTTTCCTCCTGGCGCTGGCGCGTCATCTCCATGAGGCCCAGCTCCGAGATCGCCAGCACGTTCGTCCGCGCGCGGTCCCGCTTCAGCGCCTGCTTCATCGCCTTGTAGACGGCGTTCTGGTGCTTGCGCGACTTCATGTCGATCAGGTCGACCACCACCAGCCCGCCGATGTTGCGCAGGCGCAGCTGGCGCGCCACCTCATCGACCGCCTCCAGGTTCACCTCGAGGATCGCGTCCTCCTGCGAGCCCTTGCCGCGGTGGCGCCCCGTGTTGACGTCGATGGCGATCAGCGCCTCGGTCTCGTCGAACACCAGGTAACCGCCGGACTTGAGGTTCACTTTGCGGCGGAAGGTCTCCTCCAGCTGCCGCTCGACACCGTAGTGCTCGAAGATCGAGAGCTGGCCCTCGTAGTGGTGGATCACGCCCTTGGCGCGGCGCGAGATCTTGCCGGCCACGGAGCGGATGCGGTCGTAGGCGTCACCGTCGTCGATCGTCACGCGGTCGATCTCCTCGGTGAGCCAGTCGCGGACCACGCGCTCCACCAGATCGGGCTCCTGGTACACGCAGGCCGGCGGCTTCAGGTTCTTGATGTTGTCCTGCAGCTCGTTCCACGACTCCCAGAGGTTGCGCAGGTCGCGCACGAAGGCCCGCTTGCTGGCCCCCGCGCCCACCGTGCGCACGATCAGTCCGGCGTCGTCCGGCAGCGGCAGGCGGTCGAGGATCTTCTTCAGGCGCTGGCGCTCCTTGGCGTCGCCGATCTTGCGCGACACGCCGCGCAGGCGCGTGCCGGGCATCATCACCAGGTAGCGCCCGGGCAGGCTCAGGTTCGCGGTCACGCGCGGGCCCTTCGTGCCGATCGGGCCCTTCGTCACCTGCACCACGATCTCCGAACCGGGCGGGAAGCGCTTGGTGATCTCCTCGTTCGAGACGCGCCGCCGCCGCGAGGGGCGCGCGTTCTCGTCGTCGTCATCCAGGCGGCTGTCGTCGTCCGGCAGCATGTCCCAGTAGTGCAGAAAGGCGTTCTTCTTCAGGCCGATGTCCACGAACGCGGCCTGCAGGTCGTGCTCCAGATTCTGGATGCGCCCCTTGTAAATGCTGCCGACCAGACGCTCCTCCGTGGGGTGCTCCACCTGGAACTCCTCCACGTGCCCGTTCTCCACCACGGCCACGCGCGTCTCCAGCTTCTCGACGTTGACCACGATCTCGCGCTTGGGTCCGCTCTTCCTTTTGAGCCAATCAAAGAATCCCATTTTCTCCTCCTTCGTTTTGTTGAGTCTCGGCGCGGCGCCATATGCGCCCGCTTAAAACCTTGTTTCCGATTCACGTCCATGTATGGACACACTTTGGACGAGCCCCAACGCCAACATCATGGTCAGCATGAAGGTCCGTCCGTAACTGATAAACGGCAGCGGCAACCCGGTGATCGGCATCATCCCTATCGTCATCGCAATGTTGATGAACATGTGACAGAAGGCGAGGGAGACCACACCGACACAGAACAGGCGCCCCGTATCGTCCCGACAACGAAACGCCACCCACAGCCCGGACCACAGCAGGCCCAGAAACAGGAGCAGCACCGTCAGAGATCCCGCGAAGCCGGCCTCCTCGGCCAGCACCGCGAAAATGAAATCGTTGGAAGAAACCGAAGGCGGCAGGTAGCCCAGCATGTACTGCTCGCCCTTGAGATAGCCCTTGCCCCACGGGCCGCCCGAGCCCACGGCGATCGCGGACTGACGCCGGTTGTAGCCGCTGCCGTGCAGGTCTTTGTCCGGAAACATGAAGACCTGCAGGCGCTGGATCTGGTGCGGCCGCAGGTGCGTCGCCGCGATCAGCGCCTCGCGGCGCTCCTTCGGGAGATCCGCCCGCTCGGCCGCAAAGAGCAGGCCCATGATCACGCCGGCACCGAGCAGGCCCGCGGCGACGAACGACCAGAGCCAGCGCGGCGCCACATTCGCCGCGAACATCATCGCGAACACCGTCGGCACCAGCACCATCGCGGTCCCGAGGTCCGGCTGCAGCAGGATCAGGAGCCCCGGCACGCCCACCAGCCCGAGGGTCAGCAGGAAGGTGCCGGCCCCGCGGTGCGCGCCGCGCCGCCCGTAGAGCCACGCCAGCAGCATGATGACCCCCAGCTTGGCCGGCTCCGAAGGCTGGATGCCGAACAGCCAGCGCTTCGCGCCCATCGTTTCCTGGCCGAACACCGGCACCAGCGCCAGCAGGATCAGGCAGACCCCGTAAAAGGCCCAGCCCCTGCGCATCACGGGACGGTAGTCGAACCAAGCCGCCAACAGATAGCAGACAAGTCCCACCGCGCCGACTTCCGCGTGGCGCATGTACAGCATCTGGAGCTCGGGGTCCTCGCGCACGGAGCAGGAGCTGTAGACGAAGGCGACGCCGACCACCGTCAGCGCGACCATGCACAGCAGCAGCAGCGGGTTCAGCCGTTGGAAACGTTCGAGGAGCGCCTTCAGCATCTCAGTCGCTCCCTTCTGCCGCAGCCGGCGCTGGGGCGGCCTCAGCCGCGGCCTCGTCCGCTTCGGCGGGCGGAGCCTCGCCGAAGATCGACACCAGCACCTCGCGCACCATCGGCGCCACGGTCTGCCCGCCCGACTCGCCGCTCTCCACCACGATCGCGACCGCGGCGCGAGGCTGATCGTACGGCGCGAAGGCCGTGACCCACGTGTTCTTGCGGCGCGACCCGCCCACGTCGACTTCCGCCGTGCCGGTCTTGGCCGCGATCTCCAGCCCGCGCACCTGCACGCGACGGCCCGTCCCGAGCGCCGCCACGTCGTGCATGCCGGTGCGGACGAACTCCACCGCCGCGGGCGGCCACGCCATCTCGCGCACCTTCTCGCCCGGCCCGTCGCGCGTCGCCAGATGCGGCCGATAGAGCGTGCCGCGGTTCGCAAAGACCGACGTCAGCATCGCCATCTGCAGCGGCGTGGTCAGGAGCATGCCCTGGCCGATCGAAATTTGGCAGGTGTCGCCCGGCCGCCACTTGTCCTTCTCCCGCCGCGCTTTCCACTCGGCCGTCGGCAGCAGCCCGCCCGACTCCGCCGGCAGGTCGATGCCGGTGGCCGCGCCGAGCCCCAGCTTGTGCGCCTGCGCGTAGATCGCGTCATATCCGATCGTATGCCCGAGGTGGCAGAAATAGCTGTTGCAGGACTGCTCGATGGCTTTGCGCAGCGCCACGTTTCCGTGCCCGTAGGTGTTCCAGCAGCGCAGGCGCATCGTGCCCAGCACGAAGGTGCCGTCGCAGCCGTAGGTCTCTTCGGCATTGAAGCCCGGCTGCAGCAGCGCCGAGATGGCCGTCACCGGCTTGAAGGTGCTGCCCGGCGCGTAGCGGCCTTGAATCGAGCGGTTGTAGAGCGGCAGCGCGAGGTCGTTGTTGAGGCGCGCCCACACGCCCGTGGTCGGCGCGGGAACAAGGTCGTTCGGGTCGTAGGCCGGCGAGCTCGCCATGGCCAGGATCTCGCCGTTGCGGGGGTCGACCACCACACCCGAGCCGCGCCAGCCGCGCAGCGCCTTCTCCAGCGCGCGCTGCACGTTCACGTCCAGCGTCAGGTGCAGGTCCTGTCCCTCCACCGCCGGCTGGCCCTCCCAGACCGCGTGCTTGTAGCCGCGCGCATCCACGCGGATGAGCTGCCCGCCGGACTCGCCGGTCAAGAGGGCGTTGTACTGCTTCTCCAGACCGTCTTTGCCGATCATCTCGGGCAGATAGAAGTGGATCTTCTCGCCGTGCAGCGGCTGCGGCCGGTCGCGGCCGACGTAGCCGAGCACGTGAGCGGCCAGCGGGCCCTGCGGATAGGAGCGCTCCGGCTGCACATACACGTCCACGCCGGGAAACTCGTCCATCGCCTCGGCCCAGCGCGCCAAGGTCTCCTGCTCCACGTCGCGCCACGCCAGAAGCGGCATCGGCAGGCTCTGCCGCACGTGCTGCTCCACCTTGCGTTTGGAGATCGCGCGCGGGATGCCCAGCACCGCCGCCAGCCGGTCGATGTCCGCGTCCACCGCGTCGATCGTGTTCTGCCACTTGCCGCGCTTGCGCAGCTCCTCCACGTAGTAGGCGATGCAGTAGCTCGCGCGGTTCTCGGCCAGGCAGACGCCGTTGCGGTCGAAAATCCGGCCGCGAGAGCCCGGCACCTGGACGCGCCGCACACTCTGCCGCATCTGATCGCGCGAGAAGTCGGCGGACTGCACCACCTGCACCCGGTGCAGCGACACGGCCAGAAATACCAGCCCTGCCCCAAACACCAGCGCCAGAAGTGCCATCCGCCAGCTAGCGGTCAGTTTCTGCCCACAAGATTCCATGGCTCTCTTTCGCCGGCTTCACATTGCCCGAAAGGCGGTCGGCCAGACCGCACAACGCAAACCCCGCCAGACCGGCCACCAGGCCGGCCAACGCCGAATATCCCAAACGCTCCAGCGTGTGCCACGCGAAGAAGGCCTCTCCCGTGTCCACCCAGAGCCTCGTCCACACCGTCTGCAGGACCGCGGCGCACGCCGTCAGCAGCGTGCCCTGCACCAGCGTCCCCTCCAGAAACACCCGCTGCAGCAGGCGCACCGCGCCGTACACCAGCCAGAGGAACGCCGACGTGCACACCAGCGGCAGACCGCCCAAGGCGTCCGTCAGGCCGCCCGCCCACAGCGCGATCGTCAGCGCCACGGTCATCGGCTTCGTCAGCGCGGCATGCAGCGCGACGGCCGTCAGCAGGCCGATTTTGGCGGGGAAGGCCGGCGTCGCCGGAATCAGGTCTTGCAGCAGCGCGGCCACGAAAAGGGTGAAGAGCGCCACCGGCAGATTCATGTCAAGGCGCATGGCGGCCCCCTTTGAACGATAGGATGAACACCTCGTCCAGCGCGGCCAGGTCCGCCGCCGGCATCACGGACGCCTCGCGCGACAGCCCGTTCGGCTCCAGCCGGCTCTCCAGCAGATAGCCCACGGTCAGCCCCTTCGGAAAGGTCTGGCCCAGCCCGGACGTCACCACGCGCGTGCGCGGGGCCGGCTCGAAATCGCGCGCCAGATAGCGCAGCCGCAGCGGGTCGACCACATACAGCAGGGAGAGCTGGGGATCGCCGCCGAGCGGCTGCCCGCCGCCGCCGTACAGGATGCCGCGGACCACCCCCACGCCCTCGCCCGGCGTTTCCAGCTCGCAGGCCACGCGGCTGTTCGGATCGGTGATCAGCATCACCTCGCTCGTATGCCGCGAGACCTCCGTGACGCGCCCCACGAGGCCGTCCGGCACCACCACGGGGTCGCCCTTGCGCACGCCGTGCTTGGCCCCTTTCGCCACGCGCAGGCTCTGCCACACCGCCGTGGTGCCGCCCCGCGAAAGCACGGGCGCCGCCTGCCAGCGGCAGGCCACCGGCGGGACGAATTCGAGCAGGTCCCGCAGGCGGGCGACCTCGGCGTCAAGCGCCTCGGCCTCCGCCGCCGCGATGCGCAGGCGCGCCACGTCGCGCTCCAGCATCGCATTGCGAGACGCGTTGCCGGCACGGGCAAAGACGGCTTGAACGCGGACCCAGACGGTCCGTTCAAACCACAGACAGGCGTTCTCGTACGGATAGAGGGCTTCCCGCGAAAAATCGCAGAGACCGGAACGCCACGCCAGCAACGCCCCGGCCGTCAGAACCAACAGCCATATCCACAATTTCGATTGCTTCACCCTGGTCACTCCCCCGTTCTACCGGGCAGGCAGAGACCAGAAAGCAGCCGTGCAAAAAAAGATCACCGGCCCAACTTCGATTTGGCCAGGAAATTCAGCTCGTTCAACACCACTCCCGTCCCTTCCGCGACCGCGCTCAGCGGGTCGTCGGCCAGCGTGACGGGCAATCCTGTCTGTGACGCGATCAGCTTGTCCAGGCCGCGCAGCATCGAGCCGCCGCCAGCCAGGACCAAGCCCCGGTCCACCAAGTCGGCCGACAGTTCCGGCGGACACTTCTCGAGTGTGATCCGCACGGCGTCGACGATCGCGGAAACCGGTTCCTGCAAGGCGTCACGAATTTCTTCCGAGGTGACAGTCAGGGTCTTGGGAAGCCCGGCCACGAGATCGCGGCCTTTGACTTCCAGCGTGCGCTCCTCACCCAAGGGATAAGCCGAACCAATCGTAATCTTGATCTCTTCCGCGGTCCGCTCTCCAATCATCAGATTGTAAACTCTTCGCATGTACTGAACTATACACTCGTCCATGGCGTCGCCGCCCACGCGGACACTCCGCGCGTACACAATGCCGGCCAGCGAGATCAACGCGATCTCGCACGTGCCGCCGCCTATATCGACAATCATGTTGCCGGCAGGCTCGGAAACGGGCAGCCCCACGCCGATGGCAGCCGCCATCGGCTCCTCGATGAGGAACACGTCGCGGGCGCCCGCATGCCGCGCAGCCTCCTGCACGGCCCGTTTCTCAACTTCAGTGATATCACTCGGCACCGCCACAATCACCCTGGGACGCACGAACTTGGCCACGTGCACCTTGCGGATGAAGTACCGGATCATCTGCTCCGTGATGTCGAAATCGGCAATGACGCCCGACTTCATCGGGCGGATGGCGACAATGTTCCCCGGCGTGCGGCCCAACATCCGCTTGGCCTCTTCGCCGACGGCCAGAATGCGCTTCGTGCCTTCCTGAATGGCGACCACCGAAGGCTCGCGGATCACGATTCCGCGGTCTTTCACATAAACCAGCGTGTTGGCGGTACCGAGATCGATCCCGATATCGCTGGAAAAAAGGGCCAAAAACTTGTTGAACATCGCGCGTTCTTTCCCGTAGGACAAACGTTCCAAACTGTGCCATAACGGCGCAGTGTCATTAGTTTCACCGATAATCTGCGGCGGGTCAAGTCTAAACGCCGATTTTGTCAGGTCCGCCAAGCCCCGGTTTCAGGCGGCGCACCCCGACTCGCGGCGACGCACCGCCCCCGCCGGGCCGGCGTCACTTGACCAACACGACGTCATCCCCCGCCAAGGTGAGCGACAGGGCTTTGCCGCGCCGCGAAAGCGTGACGGCCTGCGGCTCGCGCGTCGCGTTGGCCAGCACCACCGCCACCTTGCCGTCGGAGGACCGGAAGGCGTTGTGGAACACCGCCGGCGTCGGCCGGTCGCGGTAGGTGACCGTCGCGCACGTCAGCTGGGGCGGATGCAGCAGCTGACCGTACGCCAGCCAGGGCCGTCCCTCGCCGTGATAGAGCGCCGCCCATTTCCGCATGAAGCGCGCGTCCGACGAAAGCCCCTCGCTGCGCACCGGCTTGACACTCCCGTCGGCGGCCACCGCCTCCAGCGTCACCTCGTCGATCCACACCTTGCCCGCGCCTCCGAGGTTGCACATGATGCGCATCATCTCCGCCCCGGCCGGCACCGAGAACTCCGCCGCCA